>Ga0247813_10000103_pt1 | contig 105598 bp, 91 predicted proteins | sample UWRJL169409C1_FD_180719 | JGI IMG/M metagenome (GOLD analysis project Ga0247813, IMG submission 180719) | Plant litter microbial communities from Arlington Agricultural Research Station in Wisconsin, United States - UWRJ-L169-409C-1 | ecosystem: Environmental > Terrestrial > Plant litter >...
CTGCAGACGCCCGTCTAGCTCACATCATACATCACACATCATACATCATACGTCATACACTAAAGCTCCGCTTTCCTCGCGTTCAACGCATCGATGAACGTTTGAAATGCTTCGATCTTTCCGCCGAGGGCGATGTATTCGCCTTGTTGCTCAAAGAGGCTGTCTACCCCGTAGCTGCCTTCTTTCTTTAAAAGGTTAATCAGATCCGCTTTCAGCTGCTGCAGGTTGTTGCTGGCGTCAACTTTACCCGGCCCTTCATCCATACCGGGGATGCCGGCTTCGAGCATAGCGATCTGCTGCTGCGTACTGGCCACCTCCCGTTCATAATCGGGGCCTTTGGTAATGGCGGTGAAGTTCTTTTTGTCTACCTGGCTTTGCGCAAACTGCATGGCTACCAGCGCAGTCTTTGCCAGCGTGATCTGGTGGTCGCATTCTGCAACCGTCATCAGAGTTGGAATTGAGTTCTGCATAATTTTTAATTTTTATTTTTTAATTGAAACTGCTCCTGTTTACAAGCGAAAGAGCTTACGCCCGATGGTTGTCGGCAATGAAAGCCTTCAGCACATCTATCCTGGCCAGGAATATTTTTATCTGCAATTGTTTTTCGAGCCGGGCCGCCGTACCGCACCGGGCTAGTTTGGAAAAACATCTGCTGTAAATGTTTTTTATCGTGTATTCGTCGGCTATCGTAGCCCTTACCTCTTCGGGGATATTATCCCACCTTTCTATCACCTCGTGCTGTGCCACTTCCTGCTGTTCCATCTGCGAAAGCTCTTTGTTCAATTCTATCAGCTGATACTCCATCTCTATCAGCTGCTGCCGGCATTGCCACCAGAAGATGCGCAAAGGTTCGCTGTCAAGCTCCGCCCAATCCCTTTCAGCGGCAGTGGTACTTTCTGCATCCAGTTTCTGCTTCAGGGCATTAAATTGTGTCGCACCTGTTTTAGGGAAAGGGCGTAATACCGCTTCTGCCATGGCAAGCTGCTCTCTGCCTATCCCGAGCAACCTGCATAGTTCCTGCTGTGTAAATCCATACTGTTCTCTAAAATCTTTGAGCAGTAGGTGCGTAAAATCCTTTCCTTGCTTCTTTTTCATGACCCGATAATTTTTTCCTTCTTGTTACAAGTTTTTTTTTAAAAAAAAGTGTAACCGTTTTTTGATTTATTTTTTGTTACAATTTTTTTAAAAAAAAATCTTGTAACGGATTTTTTTACTTTTCAAAACGTTTTAAATTCTCTGCTTTGGATGCGGGCCGAAGCAAGAGCTTCAGCGTACACTCACTCATTGCCTCATCCCCACACAAAAGAACAATCTCTCACCTTCCTAAAGTGTCGCCATGTCGCCGCAACATGGCAACAAGCCCTGTTGTCGCGGAAAGAATTTTTTAAAAAAGATTTTGCAGTGCAGGAATTCTGCTTTTTTTAGAATAAATTGTTGATGAAAACGCCCCTATACCCAATACTACCATTACTAATCCGACGCACTGCCTTATGAGTTATGAGCTGAAAAAGATCGTACGCATACTTCGTACCTCACTACTGCCCCACCGGGTGATGGAGCAAAAAAATCCTGAAAAATACCTTTCGGCTTATTCAGAACGCATGATCGATTGCATCAAACGTGAACAAACAGCGTTATTCGACAGGAGCCGGTTTGTAGCACCGGATACGGAAAAAGCAGACCACACCAATATGGTCCAGGTAAAAAAAACGATTGAGCATTATGCCTTAATTGATCGCGACACCACCCGGGCACTCAATATATTGTATGCTATCTTTTATACTAAATATGCGGACGATTTCAATATGCTGGGCGATGGCCTTGACACTTATTATCATCGCATTTTCCAAAAGCTGCGCAGCCTGCTGCTCTATATCCGCAAGCCATACCCGGGTTTAACTTCGACGCTATCCAACATACCGCATTTTTACCGGATGCACCGGATGAAAGAAGCCGAAATATTAATAGAACGCATCACCAGGAGATTTGCCAATACCGATGCGCCCTTTTCGCTGGTGAGCGAGCAACTCTTTAACTTTCAGCTGCTGCTTACGCCAAAATGGAAAGTAACTTACGAGCATATACACGAATGTAAGGGTGTGCTGCTCTGCCTGAAATATGCGAGATCGCTCCGGCAAAAGAATCCCGGCTCTATCATGGAAGTATTTTTTATCCTGCACATTACCCAACACCGGCTACGGGACCTTTATATCAATACAGTAACCACTCTTGCAAAGCAGTACGAAACCACCGATGCCCGGCTGGCCTTTTACCATCACCAGGTAAAGCTGCTGGAGCAGGCGCTGATGGAAGTCGATCCCCGGTGGTTTGCCGACAAGATCGATATCCTCGAAAAACTGCGTCCATGGCTGGAATCGGAAATTAAGTATTTAGAAAAAGTCAGAGCGCTTCATCCAATTCCGGTACAGCAGCTCTCCCCCACTACATCTGCCGGTGAAATTAACCCCGATAGCAAACTAAGAGTAAACCTTTCGATACACGAGCTCAGCCTGCTCTTCGACCTGCTGCCTCAAAGCGACATGGTAGAAAACACAGACTTCAATGAGCTCACCAAACGCATCATCCCTTACCTGAAAACAAGGATGGTAGATGAGGTGATCTTTAAAAGTGTGCAAACGAAAAGTACGAAGAAGGATAAAGTGGTGTATGAGAAGTTGTATGGGAAGGTGAAGCGGTTGTTGGGGTTGATTGGGAAGGGGATGTGAAGAGGGCAATCTCGTACGATCCGGATCAACGCAACTTTCATGAACTGGCGCTGTTTTTACGGTTTGCCGTAAATACCGGGTTGATGGAAGATGCTAACTTTAATGAGCTCGTGCGGCTGCTGGCGCCTTAGGTTGAAAGTAGCGTAGGCGATCTGCAGGCGGATAGCTTGCGGACGCAGAGTTATACCAATAGTGAGTGGGTGCTGGAGAAGTTGGCGGAGGTGCAGAGGGAGGTGGTGAGGAAGAAGAGGGAGGGTGGGAAGGGACTCTAAACAAAAACAAATGAGTTTTGTGAAGCCGCAAAACGAAATTGACCATAAACTAATTCAATTTTAAATATGACACCAGATCAACTGCAGTTATTATTGAATAAACAATTTACAATTCCTGTTGAAATTCGGAACGACACATTTGCCAATAACAGACCATACCGGCAAATAAATCGTTTAGGACAAACGGGCTTCACCTTCACAGGAAAGGAGTTGCTTCATGCTATTGGCTCTAAAACTGCTGCATTACCGGCAAACAATATGGATGACTGTATAAATTCTGCATACTTATATGCTAATATCCTAGACTTTGATGGTGCAAACTTTGGATACAAGCCGAATCTTGATATGGATTCTGATTTGCAAACTAATAGAAGCAATGAAATTGGAATCGGGATTGGGTGCCTGTTAGCTAATAAGCAATTTAATATTGATTGGGATACTTTAGAATCTATTAAAGGGCTAGGGAAAAGATTTGACTATAGAGGAAAAAAAAGAAATCGAAAACATGCATACGAGTTTAAGGGTACGAAATATAGGCAAAAGCAAAATAGCCAAATTGAAAGCGGCGTAGAAAAAAAATTAGAAATGCATGCCCGAGCTGAAAATTACGATGTTGAATTAATTATCTCAACTTTCCTCGGTTCATCCGATCAAGAACCTAGGATTATATTAGCTGATCCACCTTTCGATGGATATAGTGGGGAGTACAACAGGGTATCAGAAATTGTTTATTCATTTAGACATTTGTCAAGATTAGCACAATTTATGGGGAATACTCCACTAGGCAGAACATTGTACTTGCAAGCCAGAAAAATGCAAGAGGAAAAGAATTTAACAAAAACACAATTATTTGGAAACAGGGTTATTATCAATGAAGCAGATCGCATAAATACCTTGTTCGAAAATGGAAAACTAATCAATATACATCTTGATGGCGAAAATTATATTGGAAGATGGGTTGATAGCTGGTTGCCAGAATCAAAAAATCTTACTAAATCTAACGAAAAAAAATCACGTCTTAACCTTAGTAAGAATTTGGAAATTTTTCAGGGTATAAACTTAAAACTATATCAACATATGACAGAAAACCAACGCAAAGACTCCAAAACAGCGCTTAGGTTTGACAAAAATAATGACAAGTTTCTAAACAGTCAATATTTTAGCACGTTCACAGATGGGACAATAATGGGGTATAGATTAAAAACGTGACTACCTTATCATTATTGACAATTAGGAAGTACTTAAATAATACGATAATCGGTTCATCGCTTACTCTTCAAAATAAAATTTAAAACTACTTGTGAAATTTATTATTGATCATAACTGTTAACTCTTGAATTTCTTCTTTTGTAAATGTCGCTCCCGGCTCTGTCGCAATGAAATATTTTGACCCTGCAGGATTATACTTCGTATGTTCAACCTCACCTGTCATTGTATCAAAACGAACTGAATTTTCTAATGAAGATTGATCAAATTTCATTGTTATTTCTTCTTCTTCTTCAAGTTCTAACTTTTTAGGTGAACTTAAATTATGTGTAGAAAAAGACGCTTTTAATTCATTTATATTATTTCCGTAAAAAAAATAAGGCGGGCAGTTAGGGATTTCTACAGGTTCTTTAAGATTAACAAGGTCATGACGATGTAGCAAGACTGGTAAACTTACAACGAGATTATCAAAATAAAATATTACGATATATGCAGGCAGTTTATCATTTGGATTCTTCTTTTTAAAAAGATGTATGTGCAGAGGCATATTCATGGTCAATGGAAACCGAAAAATATTAATACATGCCCCCAACAAAACTTTACCTCCTTTGAGATATTCTAAAGCCAATTCAAAATCGCTTACAACTTCTTCTTGCGGAAGTATAGATAGCGCACATTTCAGAAAAAGTTTATAAATATTAGAGGGAGTGTATGCGGGCTTTTTATATTTAAGTTTTGTAATCCCTTCATTTAGGTTTCGCTCAGCATCTTCCTTCTTAATTACTAGAATTTTTTTGCCATTAAGAAGAAATGATTTTGCGTTTAAGCCTATACCAGAAAACCCGGGAGGAAGGCGATTATCTTTCATTCCAGTTATCGATCGACCAATACCTAAAAAATAGCCTAATTCAGTTTCAAGTTTGCTAAACTTATTATTACAGGCATCACATTCGAATGTAGAATATAAACTGGTGTTGCCAATCATTTTTGATATTAGATGAGCTGCATTCTTAAAAGTAGTTTGCGGGAAATTTTTATTACAAAAAATGCAATGGCGACCTTCTTGTTTTCGAATTTTATTTTTTGAAAAAGCAGTATCTCCATTCATTAAAAAATCCACCATCTGATATTTAGCTTCAAATGCTGGTGCCCAATGGTCATACAATCTGTGTGGATATACCCCCAGTTTCTCTTCTTCCATTTAATGAAATTATTGTATAACTATTACAATTCAAACTTTGCCGTGGTTGGCAGCCATACGCTTAACCATCACAACGCCCCGGCATGGCGTCCCCGCCAGCCGGTCAACATTTAAAAACTCACCAGCTAAAAGAGAGGCATCGTGGCTGGCCGGGAGGCCACGCCACGGCGTTCAAGGCGGGAAGTTGAATAGTATGGGTAAGTCTAATATTATTCTCGCCCTGGTTGGGGAATATGCTCAACCATCACAACGCCCCGGCGTGGCGTCCCCGCCAGGCGGTCGACATTTAAAAACTCACCAGCTAAAAGAGAGGCATCGTAGCTGGCCGGGAGGCCACGCCACGGCGTACTAAGAGCTTCGCGAAATTTAATATTTATTCAGCATATCAAAGCAATTCGTTCTCTCGTCATGGTTGACGGAATAAGCTCAACCATCGCAACGCCCCGGCATGGCGTCCTCGCCAGCCGGTTCACATTTAAAAACTCACAAGCCCAAAGAGGATCATCGTGGCTGGCCGGGAGGCCACGCCACGGCGTAGACGATAGGCTAGCTCGATTTCAATACTTATTCAGCATATTAAAACAATCCGTCCCATCAAGATAAAATCCCGCCGAAGAATAATAATATTCTTCCGGATATCGGCATAGCCCCGCTTTCACCGGATTGTTATGAATATAATCCAGCTTCTGTTGAAAGACCCCAGGCGTAAAAAGCTCAACACCCAACGACCGCCTTTTCCAAAATTGATACATCCTATCTTCTGTATTTACGCGGAACTGCTCCAACAACTGTGGATCATTTTCCATCAAATATTTTTTAAGTTGATGTGCGGTAAAGCTGAGAAAACTTTGCTCAATTTTTTCAATGGTATGTCCATGCATCGCCTGCCAGATAAGATGAAGGTGATTCGACATGATGACAAAACCGTTGATAATTACTTTACGGGATCTTGTAAAGTGTTGTAAACTTTCAATTAATATATTTTTAGCTTCATCCTTTTCGAATAGAGGAAGCCAATTGTATGCAGTAGCGGTGAAGAATTGAGGCCATGCTTCGGGATATAAAATAGTCATTAGCTAAAGTATAAAAGGCATGTTTTTTAACCATGGGAAAAACAACAGCGGATTGGAAGAAAATCACCGGCTTAATTTGTACTCGTGGCTGGCGGGGACGCCACGCCACGGCGTTCTAAGCGGGAAGTTCGTTTGTGTGGTTCGGTTGTAATACTATCTTCTCTCTTCAGTAGATAGCCATGAGTTCAACCATCACAACGCCCCGGCGTGGCGTCCTCGCCTGCCGGTCAACACGAATGAAATAACGATCAAAGAGAATCGTGGCTGGCGGGGACGCCATGCCACGGCGTTCTAAGCGGGAGGTATTCTCAGCAAGTTATAGTGTAATCCCTCATTTATTGAGTCGCCCCGGCGTGGCGTCCCCGCCTGCCGGTCAACACGAATGAAATAACGATCATGTGGAATCGTGGCTGGCGGGGACGCCATGCCACGGCGTTCGAGGCGGGAAGTTGGCTAATGTTGTTAGGCTGCAATATTATTATTTCTGCTTCTCCACCATCTTAAAAAAATCCGACAACTTAATATCCAAATACTCCGCGACCGCCGCCAAAGTACTTACCGATAAATTTGCACCGGCAGTCTCAATCCTACCAACATGTATTCCCGTATCATCTAAAATATCAGATTGCAAAAGCCCTTTCTTCTTTCGCAGTTCTTTTATTACAACAGCAATCTTATTCAGTAATTCAACATTTTTTATTTCGCTCATAGTAGAACAAATGGACAAAAAAATATTTACTAATAAAATTACGCATACGTAAAATTAATTCTTATCTTTACCTCACAGCTTCCCGTTCTGAAATCTGGTATATCTCATCACAGGAAACTCCCTCCCATATCCGCCCATCATTCATTAATAAAAACATACCCCATGAAAATAAACACCCCACCAATCTCGTCCTCCGCTCAAGCCAACGATATCCTCCACGAATTCTTCAGCTGCTACCACCCCCACGAAGCATTGCAGGAAACCGAAAAGCTATACCACTGGGCTTGTAAAGAAAAATATTACGACAAGGCGGCTCCGGGCAGCTTGTTGTTTTTGGTGGATCACCTGGAGCGGTTGTTTTCGGCGGCGGAGTATATTTATTATAGCACAGGCAAAAAGGGATTGGCAATATTGCCGGCATCAGCGCTGGAGCCGCCGCAGCCAGAGCATTATGCCGATAGTGGACAATCGGCTGCCGCCTGGCAATACTTTCCCCGGCACCTGGGCGCAGCAGAGTACCTTAACCCCTACCTCGTATTTGAAACCTTTGCCCAACTACCTCTCTGGGAGCCGGTGCTGCAGGAGCTGGTGGAGTACAGCCTGAGCAAATGCAGCATCGAAGGTGGCTACCCCATTGGCAAACTGATGCTGTGGAAGGAGCGGATGATGGCGGTGGTGGAAGCGGCGTGGCTGGTGGAGGTGAGGGGGAGAAATAAGGAATAAAGAATGGAAAATGAGAAATAAGAAGGTGGGGTATTTACGAACTGAAATCTTAACCTGTTCCGACGATCTGATACTCTTTTTTTAATTAGGAAATAAAAAGAAATGGATATAATTTACCGTACCATCAATTGGTAATCCGCAAATGCAAACAATAAAGCAAATATTTTTATTTTTTACATTATTCTACTTTGTAACATTATCAGGCTGCAAAATAAAAGATCCGATAGATACAAAGAACATATTTGAAAAAGCATCAAAAGGAGATTCTCTCTCTTATTATTTTCCCCCAATACTGAATGATAAGTATGAAAGGAAAAACAAGAATTACCAGGATTTCGAACAGAAGTGGTATTCTTCCAGTTTATACTCCTTCAAAGAGCCTATACTTTATACTAAAAATGATTCTCAAACTATTTATCGTCTTTTATGGCTGCGATCTTTTAGTAAGCCGGTTTGTTTTGTAATGAAGGCATATGAGGATCAATATTACCTAAATACAAAAACACTTGATCGGCTACCGTCATTTCATGTTGATTGGGTTTTTAGAGGGAAAGATAGTTCAGGCAAAGAAATTATCGATACAGTGGGAAAAGCAGATCGATTTGCATTGATAGATTTTAACAGCACCAAAATCTTAACAAACGGGCAATGGGATCAAATCCAAAACTATTTGAAAAAAATAGATTTCTGGAACGGCCCCATTCCGGATCCAAAAGATGACCAGCATTCAGATGGTGCCAAATGGATATTTGAGGGGCGAAAAAATAATCAATATCATTTTATCATACGCCGAAATATGCATCAGGAGTTGGAGCCCTTTGGGAAGTATCTTATTAAATTAAGCGGAGTAGATATAAAGGAAGACGATATTTACTGATTTACGCTTCAATTTACATAGAATCAGTATTCGTTGAGATTGCTTCATTACTCGCAATGACCGGGCATTTGGCATTTTTGTCTGTCCTCAGTAATATAGTCCTTTCAGGCATTTTTAGGCATTGCGTACCGAAAAAACGTTCCTAACTTATCACTCATAACTTATCACTTATAACTCATAACTTTCTTACTTTTGCCGCATATGGCAAACGAAACCAACATTTTCCAGGAACTCATAGCCCATTGTAAAGAATACGGCTACATTTTTCAAAGCAGCGAAATATACGACGGCCTTGCTGCCGTATATGATTACGGGCAAAACGGCGCCCAGCTCAAAAAGAACATCCGCGACTACTGGTGGAAAAGCATGACCCAGCTCAACGAGAACATCGTGGGCATCGACGCGGCCATCTTCATGCACCCGACCGTATGGAAAGCCAGCGGCCACGTAGATAATTTCAGCGATCCCATGATCGACAATAAGGATAGCAACAAACGCTACCGCGTAGACCACCTCATAGAAGCATTTGCCGAAGAACTAAAAGAAAAAGACGGTACCAATCCCAATGGAGAAGCTTTGCTGGCCAATATGGATGCGTTGCTGGCCAAAGATGATTATGCAGGATTGAAAGCCCTGATAGAAAATAACAAGATGACCTGCGCCGTGAGCAAGACCTGCAACTGGACCGATGTGCGCCAGTTTAACCTCATGTTCTCCACCGAGTTTGGCGCAGTGGCAGATAAAGAAGGCGACAACATCGTATACCTCCGCCCCGAAACGGCACAGGGTATCTTCGTAAACTTTTTGAACGTGCAAAAAACCGGGAGGATGAAGATCCCGTTTGGTATTGCGCAAACCGGTAAAGCATTTAGGAACGAGATCGTAGCACGACAGTTCATCTTCCGCATGCGGGAATTTGAACAAATGGAAATGCAGTTCTTCGTACGCCCCGGCACACAAAAAGAATGGTACGAGCACTGGCGCGACGAACGCAAAAAATGGCACGAGAGCATCGGCATACCGGCAGAAAAATTACGTTTCCACGATCATGCGAAGCTGGCGCATTATGCAGATGCTGCGTTGGATATAGAATTTGAATTCCCGTTCGGCTGGAAAGAACTGGAAGGTATCCACAGCCGCACCGATTTCGATCTTACGCAACACGCCACCTACAGCAAAAAGAAGATACAATACTTCGATAACGACCTCAACGAAGAAGGAAAACCTTACGGTAACTATACACCGTTTGTAGTGGAAACTTCCGTTGGCCTCGATCGCCTTTTCCTCACCATCCTGAGCCTGGCGTACAAGGAAGAAAAATGGACGAAAGAAGATGGTACGGAAGACAGCCGCGTGGTGCTGAAAATACCGGCGAAGATCGCCCCTACCAAGCTGGCCATTTTGCCCTTGCTGAAAAAAGACGGTCTGCCGGAAATAGCGAAAGAACTGATGAACGAATGCAAGGGCGACTTCATGTGCTTCTACGAAGAAAAAGACGCCATCGGGAAACGCTATCGCCGCATGGATGCGGTAGGCACGCCGTTTTGCGTAACCATTGATCATCAAACGAAAGAAGACAATACAGTCACCATCCGCTACAGGGATGATATGAGGCAGGAAAGGATCGCCTTGAGTGATGTGAGGAAACTGGTGCTGGAGAAGATCCGGTAAGGTTTAAAATGTTTAAAAGCTCAAGAGGTTCAAAGGTTATGCAATTCGCACAACTTTTGAACCTCTTGAGCTTTTAAACCCTTATAACCTTTAATGCATGCACCCTAAATACACTTTCGCTTTTTTCGCATACGCATCCTTAAATATTTTCTTTGCTTTAGGCAGTGCAGCTCTTGCCTCCGCATCGCCGCTGGCGACAATTACAATATAATACCCTTTGGTAAATTCCGGGAAGGCGCCGCTCCATTCTATGCTTACGTATTGCCCATCGTCATACCTTCCGCGTGAATAATAGCACGGGTATTCGCCCAATCCATCTTCTTCGCAATTTGCTTTGGTATCGGTGAGGCCGCTTTTTTTATTGGGAACCAATCCACGCAGATCAAGTTTGTAGCCGAGTTGTTTGGAAGCCTTTACAGCAGTAGCTTTTGCGGCAGCATAATTTTTGGTAGATTGAACGATGACGAAACTTTTCTTGACGATTGGCTGAGCGATGGTATCGCTTTCGTTTTGTGCGGAAGTGTAGAAGGAACTTCCTAAAATAAGCAGTACGATAATGATGTGCTTCATGGCATTAATTTATAAATCCGAAGAGATTGCTTCGCACGCTCGCAATGGCCTCCGATTGAATTTTCGTTTTAAAATTTAAAGATTTGTCGTCCTAACGTTCGCGCCTCAGGCACGAACCTACATCGCTTCGGTAAAAGTCGGTGGTCGGTGGTCGGCGGTCGGTCGTCCGTCGTTGGTGGTCTACCCATAAAGCTCCTGGTGAATACACTTCCTGTCGTACCCGAGTTCCAATATCCTCAGTTTGGCATCGTCGATCATATTCTTCCAGCCGCACAAAAAGAAATTGGCGGGCCTGGGGCGCAACTGTCCGTCTTCTCCCGGTTCCATATTTTCCTTCACGATCATTTCATACAGCGTGTGTACGTAACCGGTAGGCCCCTCCCAGTCTTCGCGGCTGAGCGTGGGCAGGTAATGTATGTTGGGCATGCTATCGCTCAGTTCCTTTAGTTCGTTGAAATAGAGCAGGTCGTTTTTGGTACGGCAACCGAATAACAGATAAACACTTTTATGAGGAATATGATGCAGTTTGATATAATGCAACATGCTTCGGAATGGTGCAATACCAGTGCCTGTGCAGATGAGGAAAAGATCCTTATCAATAGGATCAGGCATGGTGAATACACCAACCGGCCCACGTAATTGTATTTCGCTTCCTTCTTTTATTTCGTTGAAAAGATATTGGGTACCCACCCCATCCTCCAGCAATACAATGCATAACTCAAAAATATTGCTGCCATCCGGCCAGCTGGCGATGGAATAACTCCGCCAGCGTTTGTTCGGCTTCTCGTGTATGGGAAGATCAAGCGTAACGAATTGCCCCGGTTGAAAATCGAAAACTTCGAGCTCGGGTATCTGTATGAAAAATCTTCGGGTGGCCGGTGCCTGTTGCTCGATCTTTATTACACGCCCGGTGCGCCAGGGTTGAAGTGCCATTGGTTGGGAGTTTTAACTAAGTTAGTTAAAAAGGTTTAGAGTTTAGGGTTTAGGGTTTAGTGAAACCCTGCCAGCGGCTCCTTATCCCTGACAGCGGTTATATTAATATCTATAATACAGATATCTCTGACCATTCAAAAAACCTTCGTTTTCATCAAAAAAGTAACGAAGATTTCACCATTCACCTTATACTATTCACCCATCGACCCATTCACGTATTAGCCCAAGGCCGGAAGCTGGAGCTTCCGCATACATTTCTTATCTTTGTACCCGATGAACCTGGATGTGTTGTTGAATTTTTACAAAAATGACGAACGCTGTTTACAGATAGCGAACGGGATCACTTTGTCTAAACCGCAGCATCTGCACCTGAAAGGCCTTCATGGAAGCGCTTCTCAGTTTGTTTTGGCGGCAGTTTTTCAACAGCCGGTCACGGCACAAACCAACCACCTGGTCGTTTTACGCGATGCTGAAGAAGCGGCTTATTTTCATAATTCTTTTGAAAATATCACCAACGCGTTAGATATCTTTTATTTCCCTTCTTCTTTTAAAAATAAAAAAAATTACCAGCTGCTCAACAGCAGCCATGTAATGCTGCGTACAGAAGCGTTGACACGTCTCGCCGCAGGCGGAAATAAAAAGATCATCGTCACGCACGCGGAAGCTTTGTTTGAAAAAGTGGTGCTTTCCAAAACCCTTTCGGAGAACATCATCAGCATAAAACAAGCGGATGAACTGGATGTGAATGGCATGCTGCAAAGATTTGTGGACTATGGTTTTGTGCGTACCGATTTTGTATATGAACCTGGCCAGTTCGCCGTCCGCGGGGGTATCCTGGATATTTATTCTTTCGGAAATGAAAAACCTTACCGTCTTGAACTCTTCGGCAATGAAGTAGACAGCATCCGCATCTTTGATCCGGAAAGCCAGCTGAGCGAACGGAAATTATTGCAGGTTAGCATCATCCCCAACGTTGATAAACTTTCGGACGAAGCCAGTGAATCGGGAGAAAAAGTTTCGCTGCTGGAATTTCTTCCGGAAAATACAGTAGTGTGGACGGAAGACTGGAATTTCATCAAAGAAAAAATCGAGCAGCAGGAAGAAGATCTTTCACTGTTCATGGAGATGTTGAAAACGTTTAAGACAACCGACGACCGACGACCGGCGACCGACAACCGCTTATCTACGGCAGATGATAGTGGCGAATTAAATATTAAAACGGATGTAAGGGAAGAGGATTTTATTTCGGCGAAGGAAATCGAAGAGCAGGTAAGGCTCCGTCATATCATCGAGTTAGGGAACAAATCTTATTTTGAAGAGAATAAAACTTTTTCTTTTCACATCAAAGATCAGCCTGCTTTCAACCGGCAATTCGACCTGCTGATAAAAAACCTGCAGGAGTACGAAGCACAACAGTACAACATTTTCATTTTTGCGGATAATCCCAAACAACTTGAACGTTTACATACCATCTTCACCGACCTGAACGCGGAGATACAAGTAACGCCCATACCGGTTTCTATTCACCAGGGATTCATTGACGATGACCTTAAATTAATTTGTTATACCGATCACCAGGTTTTTCAACGTTACCATAAATACAAGGTAAAGCAGGCATTCAGCAAGAATAAAGCGCTTACACTGAAAACGCTCCGTGAGCTTCAGCCGGGAGATTATGTAAGCCATATCGATCATGGAGTAGGCGTGTACAGCGGCTTGCAGAAGATTGAGGCCAATGGCCGTATGCAGGAAGCAGTGCGTATACAATACAAAGACGGCGATCTGCTGTATGTAAATATTTCTTCGCTGCACAAGATCAGCAAATACAGTGGTAAGGAAGGAAGCATTCCGAAAATGAATAAACTCGGAAGTGATGTATGGAGCAAACTGAAAGAAAAAACGAAGAAGCAGGTAAAAGATATCGCGACCGACCTGATAAAATTATACGCTCAACGCAAGAGCCAGCAAGGCTTTGCGCATAGCCCGGATAATTATATGCAGACGGAGCTGGAAGCGAGTTTCATTTATGAAGATACTCCGGACCAGGCCAAAGCAAGTGAAGATGTCAAACGGGATATGGAAAAGGAATCGCCGATGGACAGGCTGGTGTGCGGCGATGTTGGTTTTGGCAAAACGGAAGTGGCCATCCGTGCTGCTTTCAAATCGGTGTGTGATGGCAAGCAGGCAGCGATCCTCGTTCCTACCACCATCCTCGCCTACCAGCATTACAAAACGATCGGCGAACGATTGAAAGATTTCCCGGTGACGGTTGATTTCATCAATCGCTTTAAATCGGCGAAAGAGAAAAAAGAAACGCTCAAGAAACTTGAGGAAGGAAAAATAGACATCATCGTTGGTACACATGCATTGCTTGGCAGTGCTGTAAAGTTTAAAGACCTCGGTGTGATGATCATTGATGAAGAGCAGAAATTCGGAGTATCGGCAAAAGAAAAACTGAAATTGCTCCGCACCACTGTAGATAGCCTCACACTAACGGCAACGCCTATCCCAAGAACGCTGCAATTCAGCCTGATGGGCGCCCGCGACCTCAGCATCATCAATACGCCGCCGCCCAACAGGCAGCCGATACAAACGGAAGTGATGGTATTTAATGAAGATGCCATCCGCGATATGATCTACTACGAAGTGGAACGCGGAGGCCAGGTATTTTTCATCCACAACAGGGTAAAGGGCCTCGCAGAAATGAAGGGATTGATCCAGGGGCTTTGTCCGGATGTAAGCATAGCTTATGCCCACGGGCAAATGGAAGGCGATCAGTTGGAAGATACCATCCTCGATTTTATGGAAAAGAAATACGATGTATTAGTTTGTACCAACATCGTGGAAAGCGGCGTGGACATTCCGAATGTGAATACGATCATCATCAACAATGCACACCAATTCGGCCTCAGCGATCTCCACCAATTACGTGGACGCGTTGGCCGCAGCAATAAGAAAGCATTTTGTTATTTACTGGCGCCGCCGATGAGCACATTGCCTCCCGACAGCCGTAAAAGATTGAGTACACTCGAACAATACAGCGACCTTGGAAGCGGCTTCCAGATCGCGATGCGTGACCTCGACATTCGTGGTGCAGGTAATATGCTGGGCGGCGAACAGAGTGGCTTCATCGCGGAAATTGGTTTTGAAATGTACCAGAAGATCCTCGATGAAGCGATCAAAGAACTGAAACGGAATGAATTCAAAGATCTTTTCAAAGAAGAGATACAGCAGCAGGATGATTTTGTGAAAGACTGCACCATCGACACCGATCTTGAAATACTTATCCCGGATAGTTATGTAGAAAGCATTACCGAAAGGCTGAGCCTTTACACCCGGCTGGATAATTGTGAAACTGAAAATGAACTCACTGGATTTCACCAGGAAATGGAAGACCGGTTTGGGCCCGTGCCACAGCCGGTGGAAGACCTGTTTACGACTATCCGTTGCCGTGAGGCCGCTATCTTTTTAGGATTTGAAAAAATGTTTTTGAAGAACGAAACCCTCAAATGTTTTTTTGTAAATAATCCTGACAGCCCTTATTTCCAGAGTGATACTTTCAATGGCATTCTGCAATTTTTACAAACAGGCACCAATAAAGCCAGGCTCAAACAGGTGGGCAAAAACGGCATCCTCGTTGTAGAAGATGTACGCGATATGGATACTTTGTGGAGGTTTTTGAGCAAGATGAAAAACAGCCTGGCGAAATAATTTCACGCGTCAATTTAAGTTTTTGTTTACAAACCTGCCTCAGGAAAGAATACCAAAATCCATTAAATTTGATACTCTAAAACCCTGCCATGCTAAAACACCTGCTCGCTATTTCATTTGCTACACTGATCTCCATAATTTCAATTGCACAAACTCCCGAAAAAAATCTTGAGCTTGTAAAGAAGGACTATACCCGTGAAAGCATTTATTTTCATTACGACAAAAACAATTATGTTGCCGGTGAAACCATCTGGTTCAAAGCATATTTGTTTGCCGGGGTTTCTCCTTCTGTTTACAGCACTTCACTGAATGTAGAATTGTTGAATGATTCGGGCAGGGTGATCAGCAGGAAAATACTACCGGTGTTGGCGGGCAGCGCTGTCGGCAATTTTGATCTTGACAAAGATCTTCCACAAATGAATTACACAGTGAGAGCGTATACCCGGAGGATGCAGAATTTCGGCAACATATTTTTCTACGAAAAACAATTGCAGGTTTTCAATCCTTCAAAGGCTGTGGCGAAAGCCGCGGCTGTGGAAACACGTGCTTATTTTTTACCCGAAGGAGGAAGTATGATCGCAGGATTACCTGCGGTGGTGGCTTTCAAAATGTCGGATCAATATGGCACACCACTTTATTGCGAAGGGGAGATCATAGACCGTGAAGGGAATAATGTAGCGGCCTTTAAAACAGTGCATGATGGCATGGGGAAATTTTCTTTTCTCCCTCAACCAGACCAGGCTTACACGGCAGTTTGCAATTTTGCCGGGGGTATGCAAAAGATCGCTTTGCCCGCAGCAAAAATTTCCGGATTTTCTTTTATGATACAAACAGCCAACGAAAAAAAGTTTCTCCTCATAAACAAAGAAAAGGTTGCGAATGAAGATCAGCGCCCGGCCTATCTTCTGGGCGTAATGGAAAACACCGTACTCTTTCGCCAGGATCTGTCATCAGCAGGCTCACTTATCAAAGGCCAACTTCCTCTCGAAAATATGCCTTCAGGAATTTTGCAATTGACTATTTTCAATAAGCAGGATCAGCCACTGGCGGAACGTATGTTATTTGTAGGCAACCAGGAATACCTGGTGAAAGGGCTTTTCAAAGCGGATACAGCCTCACTTGTTGCCCGGAAGAAAAATTCATTTTCTTTTACGGTCGAAGACACCATTCCCGGCACTTATTCGGTATCAGTAACGGATGTTGATCGCGAGATCCCCACGGACAACAGGGAGAATATTATCAGCAGGCTGATGCTGTCCAATGACATCAAAGGTTATATTCACAATCCATTGTATTACTTTGAAAACAACCAGCAGGAAACAAAAGAATACCTTGACCTGGTGATGATGACGAACGGGTGGAGAAATTTTACCTGGGAGCAGATCATGCGCAAAAATTTTCCTCGCTTATCGTACAAAGACGAAAATTATATTTCAGCTTACGGAAAAGCATATTATGCGCCGAATAACAATGTAATGGTCACGAATGCAGACATGAATGTATTCATGCATGGAAGAGATTCTTCGAGTGAATTTTTCACGGTGCGCATTGATGAAAAAGGTGATTTCAAAATTCCGGGAATGATCTTCCAGGATTCTGCGAAAATGAGTTTCCAGCTCAATGATGGAAAAAAGAAAAGTATTTCGCTGAGCATGTATAATCCATCTTTATCAAAACTTTTTGCCGCAGCGCCAAGGCCACTTTTGGGAGAAATAAAACCGGTGGGTGATCTTGCTTCTGTACCGGGCATATCTGCTACCGTGAAAGAATTGTATGGAAGTTCCCTGGCCACCCTTTCGCTTGAAGAGGAAAAAAGATTGGTTTCCCTTCAGGAAATAAGGCTCGCTTCTGTGAGGGCAAAAAGCAAAACCGCTATCGTGCAGCAACGGTACCTCACAGGATTGTTTGCTACCGGTTACGGTAAGACGCTGGACTTTATCACTTACCCTGAATCGGGTTTTTACCGCAATGTATTCGAGTATCTGAAGGGAAGGGAAAGCAGCCTCAATATCAGTGGCAGCGGTACTGAATATTTTATCAATTACCGGTCTACCCGAAGCCTTGCAGGTGGCGCACTACCAATGACCATAGTTATTGACGGGGTTCAGTCGGATACCTATTACGCGGCTACGATCCCCCTGCGGGATATCGCGGTAGTACAGATAAGGGGAAGCGGATTTGTTGGGGCCGAAGGTGGCGGCGCGGGCGGTGTACTGGCGATATTTACCAGGAAGGGCGGCGATATTTTAGCCAGCCCACGCGATAATTTATCATCACTGAGCATTGAAGGATACGCATCGGTCAAAGAATTCTTTTCGCCGGATTATGCTGTCAACAACGACAAAGCTGTTCCTGATCGCCGCACTACACTTTATTGGAACCCTTACCTGGAAACGAATACAGGAAACCGTACCCTTCGCATACCATTTTACAACAGTGATCAGGCTAAAAAATTCCGGGTGATCCTTACCGGTATGAATGCGGAGGGCAAGTTGCTTTACGTAGAAAAAATAATTGAGTAATAAATTTTGTATGGCTTCAGAAAATTCTGAAGCCTTTTTTTCGACAAGCTTTTTAATTAATTTTAAAAGAGTGATAAAATAATGCTAAAGCGATTTTATGGCGATGATTAAATAATTCCGCGGTGCTACTTTTAATGCCACCAAAATCTGTACAATGAAACACACTTCTACCTACCTGCTATTAATTCTCTTGCTAACCCTTCATAACGGATACGCACAAACGCCGGAACAGGCCGTTGAAAACTTAAGAAAAAATTACAGCAAAGAAGGTATTTACATTCATTACGACAAAAGCAGTTACGTTGCCGGGGAATCCATCTGGTTTAAAGTTTATGTCATAGACAGGGTCTCCCCTTCTTTTTCGAGCACAGCTGTGAATATTGAATTACTGGATGATTCAGGGAAAGTGACCGGGAGCAAAATACTTTCGCTTACTTCGGGTGCTGCTGCCGGAAATTTCGATCTCCCCCGCAATGCCAGGCAGTCCTTCTACACCGTAAGAGCACATACCAGGCAGATGATGAATTTTGGCAACACTTATTTTTACGATCAGCCATTGAAGGTTTACAACCCTTCTTCGGCCAATGATAAGATAAAACCGGCAGCCACTCCCCGAGTTTATTTTTTACCGGAAGGAGGTGAGATGGTCTATGGGATATCCAACACAGTCGCATTCAAATGCACCGATCAATTTGGCGCTCCGCTTACCTGCTCGGGCATCATTACAGATAGCAGGAACATGCAGGTGGCTACTTTTGCTTCTGTACACGATGGGATGGGTAAATTTTCATTCGTTCCAAAAGCCGGAGAAATTTATAACGCGATGTATACCGCGGACAATCAAAAACTGGTAGCCATTTTACCCCAAATAAAAAATGAAGGCATCAGTCTGCAGATACAGCAATCCGGCAAAGAGAAATTTTTTATGATCAACAGTGAAAAAGCAGTTTCCGGAGTGATGGAGCCGGCTTATCTTTTGGCTGTTATGGAAAATAACGTATTACTCAAACAGGAACTTCCTGCTTCTTCAAAGAACATACGTGGCCGCCTTCCTTTGGAAAACATTCCTTCGGGCATTTTGCAATTGACGGTTTTCAATAAAAATGATCAGCCGCTGGCAGAAAGGATGCTTTTTGTAAATCATGACGACTTTTTTGTGAATGCGAGTTTGCACACGGATACCATTTCCATTCGAAGCCGCGGCAAAAATGTTTATTCCCTGTTCATCAATGATACGATGCCGGGAAACTATTCGGTATCGGTAACGGATGCGCAACAGGATATCGCTTCTTCCAACAGGGAAAATATTGTAAGCCGTTTATTATTTACCAATGAGATAAAAGACAGGATAAATGATCCGCTCTACTATTTCGAATCAAAAGATCCGGCAAGAAATGACCATCTTGACCTGGTGATGCTCACGAGTGGCTGGCGCAAATTCACCTGGCAGCAGGTATTGAGCAAAGGTTTACCGGAAATCAGCTACCGCGATGCTGACTATGTATCTTTTGCGGCAAAAATTTACAAAGCAGGCACAAATATTCCTTTGCCCAATACGGGCCTTACGCTGCTCATTGAGACCGAAGAATCTTTTGATGCGGTAAAATTCATTACTGATAAAGATGCTAACCTGATCGTACCGGGTATGTTATTTTCAGACTCAGCGGTCATCACATCAATCAATAATACTAGTCCGAAAACCCGGGTTGCACTCAGTGTTTATAGTCTTCCGATTTCCAAATTGCTGGCATATTCTCCAAAAGCAACGGACGATAATTCCTTTTTTGCCCCCGGAGAAAGTGGCTCAAATCTACTGGTATCTTCCCGCTATCTCACGTCGCTGGATAAAGGAAGCCGGAATTTTATTTCCCTGCAGGATGTGCAAGTAAGTGCTGTGAAAAAGAGTCCTGTCAAACAACAGGCAAGATCGAGATATATGAATTCGGCTTTTACCAGCAGGGACAGGAATAATAATCTGAGCCCGGATGCCTACTGGAACTACGCCAGGGAAAATATGCTGATGCGGAGCGGAAGGAATTATTTCAGGGGAACGTGGATATATGACGGGATCACGCAATCAGACAGGTTCTTAAGCAGCCTGAATGCGCAGCTTGGTTTTGCCAGCAATGGAGATTATATGGGATACTATCCTGCCCCGTTTCCGCAGCTTTCCAGTTATAATAGAGACCCTTATGCCCGTAGTATTATTGATAATTACGATAATAAGGTTGTGTTAGAAGGTTTTTCGCCTGTCCGGGAATTTTTCTCTCCCGATTACAGCGTAACACCAACGGTTGATTTTATTGATAACAGGTCTACGCTCTACTGGAATCCTTATCTCACCAGTAAAAAGGCGGCTCAAAAAATACCGATTTCCTTTTATAACTCCGACAACGGTAAAAAATTCCGGGTGGTCATCACGGGTATGACGACGGAAGGGAAATTCCTTTACATCGACCAGGTCATCGAATAGGTAGTCTGTCTGGTCTACCACCCAATAAAAAAGCCACCTTTAAAGGGTGGCTTTTTTTAACTAGGTTTATAACTAAATTACCAGCTTTTCTTTGCTACTCCGTCTTTAACGGCCTGCAAAGCTTTTGCCTCAGCAAGCATGGTTGTCATTTTGTTTCCTTTTCCATCGTGACCCTGTGCCATATAGCCACCACGAGAAGTCTTAGTGATCACTGCATCCTGCATAGGAACGTTTTTTTCCTTAGTTTTCATGCAATAAGCTGTTAACATGTTACTCATTTTAATCGAATTTATAGTTTATAAATATGGTCTTCTAACCGATAATATTCTACAAGCTACTAAATTTATTGGTATCACCAAAATTAGGGGAAAAATAGGTAAACATATAATTTAATTGCCATATATCTCATTGGAGTAAAATTGCCGGAGATTCTTGTTATTATAGCAAAACCTCATTGGTTTCCAGTGCAGAATACCACTGAACCAGGATCAGTTTTCCCGGGGCAAGTGGCGAAATGAAGACCGGCTGATAGCTTGGCCAGGCATTCGCAAAAATGGATTTCTCCAGCTTCCGCTCTTTATAAACCAGGTATTGCCTCGAATGTTCTTTGGAAAGATACCGGGGCGTATTGAACATAGAAAGTTTCTTTACTATCTGGATGAATAAGAAAGAATGATCCGGGGCACTTCCGTTCCCGAGGAAAATGGTATCCCCGGGCAAAATCGTTTTCCCATTGATGAAAATGGTATCGCCGATCTCCTTATAAGTAAACTTTTGAGCCGCATCGCGGTTGTACACCTGTGCCTTACCGGCGAATGGTAACAGCAGGAGTAAAATAATAAATTTCATAACAGTGATTTTTACAATGAGTAAATAATTAATCGTTGTAAAAATATCCTGAGCGATAAAGACACGGTGTGACAAATGTCATTAAATACTATTTCCGCACTTTGCTGCGCATACGGCTCAGTGTTTCGCGGGTGATGCCGAGGAAAGAAGCGAGGTATTTTTGTGGAACCAGTTGGAGGTAATCGGCGTAATGATCCAGGAAATATTCGTAGCGGGTGATGGCGTCGGGTTTGCGCAGCATATACAGCCGCTGCTCCTGCTTGTAAAAATATTGCTCCGTAATGATCCGTGTATGATAATTGAATTCAGGATACCGTTCATAGATTGCGTTCAGCCTGGCATGGGACAGTACCAATACTTCGGTTTCCGAAAGGGTTTCAATGGTTTCGGTTGCATTCGTCTGGGTAAAAAAACTTCCGGCAGAAATGACGATATGCCCGGGAAACATGATCCGCGACGTGAATTCCTTGTCGCCGATAGTATGAAACGACCGCATCATGCCACCGGCCAAAAACCACATACTGCGGCATATCTCCCCTTCTTTTAAAACAAGCTCGCCTTTATCCAGTTTCTTATACCGGAACTCTTCCGCAAGCGCAGTTTCCAGCTCATGGCTGATAGGTTTGATAGCATGTAACATGCTGAAAAGTGATGACAGATAATAAGAATTTTCTTCCAAGCCGGATTTATATGTTTTAAGGCAATTTACACCAAAAAGAAAAAGCCCGGAAATTTCCGGGCCTCACTTATAACTTATAACTTACTACCTACAACTCCTACACATCGATCTTCGCATATTTCGCATGGCTTTCAATGAATTCACGCCTTGGCGGTACTTCATCTCCCATCAGCATGCTGAATACTCCATCGGCTGTAGTAAGGCTATCCAGCGTTACTTGTTTAAGCGTACGGGTAACCGGGTTCATCGTGGTTTCCCATAATTGTTCCGCATTCATCTCTCCGAGACCTTTATAACGCTGTGTGTTTACACTATCGTCTTTACCCTGGCCAAATTGCTGAATGAGGGCTTTACGCTCCGCATCGGTCCAAGCATACTCCTGGTCTTTTCCCTTTTTGATCAGGTAAAGTGGTGGCTGTGCAATATATACATATCCCTGCTCTACCAGTTCCTTCATATAACGGAAGATGAACGTCATGATCAGCGTAGCGATATGGCTACCATCCACGTCGGCATCCGTCATGATGATCAGCTTGTGATAACGCAGTTTGGAAGTATCCAATGCTTTGGGATCTTCAGGTGTCCCGATCTTTACGCCAAGGGCGGTAAACATGTTCCTGATCTCCTCGTTGTCGTAGATCTTATGCTCCATCGCTTTCTCCACGTTCAATATCTTACCACGCAAGGGCAAAATAGCCTGGAAGCTTCTGTCGCGGCCTTGCTTGGCCGTTCCACCCGCCGAGTCCCCTTCGACCAGGAATAACTCACATTTGCCCGGATCCTTATCAGAACAATCGGCCAGTTTACCAGGCAAACCACCGCCTACTAACACACTTTTGCGCTGCACCATATCACGTGCACGCTTAGCTGCGGCACGGGCCTGTGCGGCCAATATCACTTTCTGTATGATGGTTTTGGCATCTTTAGGATTTTCTTCCAGATATGCTTCCAATACGCGGCTTAAAGTGGTATCCACGATACCCATCACCTCACTGTTGCCCAGTTTGGTTTTTGTCTGTCCCTCAAACTGCGGCTCTGGTACTTTCACCGAAATGATGGCGCTGATACCTTCACGGAAATCGTCCCCTTCAATAGCCACTTTCGCTTTTTCAAACATGCCCTGCTTTTCGCCATAACTTTTGAAAACACGGGTGATGCTCCTGCGGAAACCTGCTACGTGTGTACCGCCTTCGATGGTATTGATATTATTTACATAACTGAAGATATGCTCCTGGTAGCTGGCGTTGTACACCATCGCTACTTCTACCGCTACATTACTTTTTTCGTCGTGCCCGTCGCAATAGATCACTTTCGGAATAAGCGGCTGTCTGTTGGCATTTTTATCTATCTGTGCTACAAACTCTTCGATACCGCCTTCGCTGTAAAAATTCTTGGTATATGCTTTTCCGTCATCATCCAGTTCACGCAGATCTGTCAGCGTGATGCTCAACTTACGGTTGAGGAATGCCAGTTCTTTCAAACGGCCTTCCAGGATATCTTTTACATATTCTGTGGTAGTGAAAATGGTGCCATCGGGCCAGAACTGAACGGTAGTACCGGTAGATTCACTGGTACCGATCTCCCTGACAGGATATTTCGGGATACCGATGCCGTATTCCTGTTCGAATTTTTTGCCTTCGCGGTTAACGGTCACATGCAGCTTGGTACTGAGTGCATTCACGCAACTCACCCCCACACCATGGAGACCACCGGACACTTTATAAGATCCTTTATCGAATTTACCACCGGCATGAAGCACTGTCATTACCACTTCCAGCGCACTCCTGTTTTCTTTGGTGTGCATTCCGGTAGGGATACCGCGGCCATCATCCTGTACGGTGATGGAATTATCTTCGTTGATGGTAACAAATATGTTTTTGCAATAACCGGCGAGCGCCTCATCGATACTGTTGTCCACCACCTCATATACCAGGTGATGCAACCCCTTGATACTGATATCGCCGATATACATCGCGGGACGTTTGCGGACTGCTTCTAAACCTTCTAAAACCTGGATACTGTCGGCACTGTAACTGCCTTTTGCCTGGGCTAGGATTTCTTCTGTTTCGTTGCTCATAAATACTTTAAAACCTTTATAAAATGTCGGAACCCGACATTCCTGCAAATGTAACGAAAATAGGCGGGTTAACCTAAGGAATGAAGGTTGATTTGAAGGGGATTTTGTGAACAATTTCTTAACGAAAACTCTACCGCAGAGAACAAGAGTAAACGGAGGTTTCGCAGAGAGAAAAACAATCTCCCTTTATTTTTGGCATAGGACAATACTTTGCCTTTGATTTGGAGACCAGGTGGGGACCGGAGCCCGGCATCCGGCATACAACCGTCATATTAGGGTAAAAAGTTCAATGATTTCACTATCGACGATTAACTATTCACTTTTCAAGTTTAAACATTGATTTGTTTATTCAGATTCATGTTGTATATTTGCATCGAAATTTTTCAATGTATCAACCACTCAGCATATTATCACTGGCGCACAAGCAACCTTTCATGCAGGAAGATGTGGAAACGCTGCAGGAAGTTGTCCGCAACGTTCCGGGTTCCGTGCGTTACGGCATCACCAGGTATAAGAAACAGCCACAGTGGAACATTGAAGATACCGGCGTACTGGTGTACCATTATGCCAAAAACGATCCTGAGCAGAATTACCTGGAGCTCCGTTTTTGTGTAAGTGGAAACGTTTACTGCCGTCAGAAAGAATCGGAATGTGATTATTGTAAACTGAATAAAAGCAAGAGCTGCATCGAAAAAGTGGACAGCGTGGATGTACTCAGCTTCAGCTTTTCGGCGAATTACCTGAACCAGTTTGCGAAAGCGCACCACTCTCCTACCAGCCTTACTGACAATGTGTTATCATTCAAGCACACGACGTCTTTCAGTAAGATGCTGCCGCTTTGCGGAAAAACAAGGATGGCGATCGAAGCTCTCCTGAACCACACTTATACTGATACGCTCGAAAATATTTTCATCAACGCACAGACGCAGATCCTCTTGCTGTACAGCATGGATTGCATGCTGGGCGAAAAAGTGGAAAGTTCATTCACCTGCAAATTCCTGGCGAACGAAGCCGACAGGGAAAAGATCATCAAAGCAAGGGAAATATTATTGCAGCACATCGGCGAACCTATCACCATCAAGGCTTTGAGCCGTAAAGTGGCTATCAACGAATGTTATCTTAAAAAAGGTTTCAAAGAGATCTTTGGCACCACCATCTTCGATTTTTACCAGAGCCAGCGCATGGAACATGCCAAGTATCTTTTGTATGATAAAGGCCTCAGTGTAACTGAAGTTTCTTTACTGCTTGGCTACTCTTCTATTTCTCATTTCAGCACCGCTTTTAAAAAGCATACGGGTATCAAACCTTGCGAGTTGCTGATCCACTAGTCAGCTTTTTTTCCTGATCTTTTACCGCTTGCGTAAGCACTTTTCCGGATACGGCACATTTGATAATAAATGCTGCAGTTCCTTTGCATCCTCATTAAAAAAACCTCGGGATCATGGGGAAATTATTACTGCTTATCGGATTTTTATTTTCAGGCTTTATTTCAACAGCTCAAAACAGCCTCACCGGCACAATCACCACCAGCGACGGACAAAAAGCAGCGATGGTAAATATCCAGGTGAAAGGACAAAATGGCAACACAACACATAGTGATTCACAAGGAAATTATTCATTGACCAATATCTCCGGTACAAGATCAACGATAGTCGTTTCTTTTGTGGGATTAAAAACCCAGGAAAAAACAGTCGACTTTTCAGGAGCAGGAACAGCTGTGTTGAATTTTATCTTATCAGAAAATGCGCAGGAACTGGAAGAGGTCATTGTGAGTGCAAAAAAAGGGTTGAATGCACAGCCGGTATCGGTTGGAAAGGTAAATATCAACCCGATGGATCTGCCGCAGAGCATTGCTGTCATTGGCCAGACAGTGATCCGCGACCAGCAGTCGCAGCGCCTGAGCGATGTGATCAAAAATGTGAACGGCGTATATCTTTCCACCACCCGCGGCAGCACACAGGAGAGTTTTTCGGCCCGTGGATATGCTTTTTCAAGCACCAATATGTTTAAGAATGGTTCCAGGGTAAACAGCGGTGTGATGCCGGAAGTAAGTTCGCTGGAAAAAGTGGAGATATTGAAAGGCAGCGCCGCCATCCTGTACGGAAACGTATCGCCGGGTGGTATTATAAATATGGTCACCAAACAGCCGAAGTTTACCTATGGTGGCGAATTTTCCATTCGTTCCGGAAGTTATGGATTGATCAAACCATCCTTTGATGTATATGGCCCTCTATCAAAAACAATCGCTTTTCGTGTGAACGGTACTTACGAAAGAGCGGATAGTTACAGGGACAAGGTACAGTCAAAACGTTTTTATATAAACCCTTCTGTACTGTTTAAAATCGGCAAAAAGACGGAATTATTGTTACAGGCCGATTACCTGGATACTGATTTCACTCCAGACTTTGGGATCGGATCACTGGATAATACAAAGATTGCCGATGTACCACGATCTGCATTTTTTGGCACTTCCTGGCAATATAATAAAGCGAAACAAACCACGGCTACAGCGACCGTTAAACACGAACTGAATAATAACTGGAACATAAACTTTACTGGTTCTTACCAGCAATATAAGAGAGATTATTATTCTACCGAAAGGATCCAGGCGGATGCTGACGGCGACTGGGGCCGACCGCTCAATAAAATATTATCGACCGAAAACTACGTGATCGGCCAGGTTGACCTGAAGGGAAAATTCAATACCGGAAAGATTGTACATACGTTGCTGGCGGGCGTAGATGCTGACAATTACAGCACCACTTCATTTACGTTCAATAACCCTACCTTGTATGATTCTGTAAATATCCTCAATCCCGGCAAATTTGTTCAGCGCACGGATATCCCGGCAGCTAATAAAGTAACTAAGGCGCAAACGCCACTTAACCGTATGGGCGTATATGTCCAGGACCTGATCAGCATTTCAGCTAAATTCAAATTACTGGCCGGCCTGCGTTGGTCGCAGCAGGAATCACGCCCCGTAACCACCACTTACCTGCTAAAAGACAGCACAGCAAAAGGAATCCGTAAAAAAGACGACGCATTTTCTCCGCGTGTAGGGCTGGTATATAAACCCTCGCCCACCATGTCTGCATTTGCCAGTTATGCAAATTCCTTCTCGGTAAATTCCGGAACCGATGTGTTCAACAACGCATTATCACCTTCTATCATCGACCAGTATGAGATCGGCATCAAGAATGATTTTTTTAAAGGGAAATTATCCGCTAACCTTACTTTTTACAAGATCATCAATAATAACCTCGCCCAGACTGCTCAATTTGCTGCGGATGGGATAACCCCTAACAATAATACTGCGCTTAAAGAACTGGTTGGCCAGACAACCAGCGATGGTATTGAACTCGATATCAGCAGCCAGCCTATGAAAGGATTGAATATATTGGCAGGCTACAGCTATAACAACATGCGTTATACCGATATCAAGCCAGGTAAGGGAAATTATATTGAAGGCGAAAGACTGGTCAACACCCCGGCGCATACAGCCAACAGCAGCATATTTTATACTTTTCAGAAAGGGAAGGTAACAGGGCTTAAGATCGGCGCATCGGCCTTTTACATCGGCAAACGTTTTGGGGGCTGGAACAACACACAACAGCAGGCGCAAACCTATTCGAGGTTGATCCCGGTGGATGGTTTTACTACCGTAGATATTTCCGCGGGATATACTTTCAGCCGTATTTCGCTTATGGCAAAGGTTTCCAACCTGTTCAACACTTATAATTATTATGTACACGAAAATTATAGTATCAATCCTATTGCACCAAGGCAGGTAGTTGCAACGATCGCGATAAAACTCTGATTGCTGAATTAAGCAGCCATGGAAAAATCTTGAAAACAAATGGTTTGCTGCCTTGCTTATCAGGCATTTCCGGCAAGTGGTATAGGATCTCTGCACATAAAAAGAAACAGGCATTAAAAAAGCCCCGGAGTTCCGGGGCTTTTTTTGTGCTTGTGTTTGAAGTAAAGTGATGCTTCAGAGGTGCATTCTCTTCTTCTGAGACTGAATTTTAAAACGGAACTGTTTCTACGTGATCTTTATATAGGAATAGATATTCTTAAAATTTAAAATAACGGGAGTAAGATTACCCCCGTTTTACCCTAATAAAACCCTAAACCAGCAAAATCTTTATTCAGTGATTGCGCCTTCTTCACTGATCAGTAATGTTTTTTGTTTTTTAGTTTCGCCATTTTCAACTCTTACTTTGTAAAAAGGCGTTACACCAGGCATTTCAACTTTGGTAGCTTCCGTGATTTTCAGATCGGAATAACCATTTTGCAATGCAGTAGTGATATTTGCAGGCACAGCCGCAACATCATAAGTGGTGGTAGTTTTTACCAGATCGCCTTTTGCATTGTATTCTGCACTCTGTTGAAGGCTTGAAGTATTTGTAAAACTGGCAACGTAATTACCAGTATAATTTTTGCTCCATTTGCTGTTTTCTACGCCTGCATTTGTGCTGGCGAAAGACGCATTTATATTTTCAGGAACAACAACTTTTGGTTCAGTAGTTTTTTTCTTTTTGGTTTGTGCATTGGCTGAAACACTCAACATAAGGCCTGCGCATACTATTAAAAAAGCATTTTTCATACATTCATGTTTTAATTGGATAATCTGTTTTTGTTTTCGTTTTGGATATTTACGAATACTATGCCAAAGAATCCAAAATGTGGAAAACCGCGGGGGTTTTAGAAAAAAAACTACGGCCCGCTTTTCCACATTTTATGTTAATTGCCTGAACTTCAAAGTGCTTAAAAAACTTTTGATTTTAGAATTATCCGGGTTTCGATTCGGGTGACCAGAAATCTTATATTATGCAACAAATTAAAGCCCAAAGTTCATTTTTGTTGATAAAAATCAAACCCCAAATGTTTCTTCCAACCTCCGGCCGTTTGAGACCAGGCAGACCAAACACTCAAGGTTAGGGTAAAACCCCGTAGGTTTTTATTACCTTTGCGCACTTATTTAACAGAATAAAGGAGAATTACAACATGTCGTCGAATTATAAGGAATACCAGCAACTCAATTTACCGGATATCAGCAGCCAGGTACTGATCAGGTGGAATGAAACGGATGCTTTTCAAAAAAGTGTCGATATCCGCGAAGGAAATACTCCGTTCGTATTTTTTGAAGGCCCACCCAGCGCCAACGGTATGCCGGGCATTCACCATGTGATCTCCCGTACATTGAAAGACCTCGTGTGCCGTTATAAGACCATGCAGGGTTTTCAGGTAAAACGCAAGGGCGGATGGGATACGCATGGGCTGCCGATAGAACTGGGCGTTGAAAAACTGCTGGGTATCACCAAAGAAGACATCGGTAAAAAGATCTCCGTAGAAGATTACAATAAGAAGTGCCGCGAAGTTGTGATGCAGTACAAAGATAAGTGGGACGAGATCACCAAACAGATGGGTTATTGGGTAGACCTGGAGAACCCTTATGTTACTTTCGAAAACAATTATATCGAAACGCTTTGGTGGTGCCTTAGTGAATTATATAAAAAAGGTTACCTATACGAAAGCGTGAGCATACAGCCTTACTCGCCTGCGGCCGGTACCGGGTTGAGCTCGCATGAACTGAACCAGCCGGGTACTTATAAGGATGTGAAGGATACGAGCATAGTGGCTATGTTTAAAGCCGATATAGTAAGCAAACAGATTGTAAATAGTCAGTGGTTTGAAGATATGGATAAAGAGGAAATGATGACCGGCGACATTTTCTTTCTTGCCTGGACAACAACACCATGGACCCTTCCCTCCAATTTAGGACTCACTGTTGGGCCAAAGATCGATTATGTTTTAGTAAAGACATTTAACCCATATACACATTTACCTAATAATGTTATTCTTGCTAAAAATCTCGTTGGCAAATATTTCAAACCGGAAGGAGAAAACGGCGATTTTGATAATTACTCAGGGGAAACAAAACTGCTTCCCTGGAAAATATTAGCGGAGTTTAAGGGAGAAGTGCTGGAAGGATGCGAATATTATCAATTGCTGCCTTCGGATGCGAACACTTTGGAAAAGATACAGGAGATCACGCCGGAGGCGGAACCTTTTAAAGTGATCCTCGGCGATTTTGTAACGACAGAAGATGGTACCGGTATCGTGCACACTGCCCCGGCCTTTGGTGCAGACGATTATAAAGTGGGTAAAAAGAATAACCTGGGTATATTGACGCTGGTAGATAAAGAAGGGAAATTTGTAGAAGGTGTAGGCGAATTCAGCGGACGTTATGTAAAAGATTATAAAGACGCGGCAGATTATAAAGATGTGAATGTTGATATCAGCATAAAGTTGAAAACGGAGAACCGTGCGTTCAAAGTGGAGAAGTACGAACATAATTATCCGCATTGCTGGCGCACGGATAAACCGATCATCTACTATCCGCTGGATGCCTGGTTCATCAAGACCACCGCGGTAAAAGACAGGATGGTGGAACTGAACCAGACCATCAACTGGAAACCTGCCAGCACCGGCACGGGCCGCTTTGGCAACTGGCTGGAAAATATGGTGGACTGGAACCTGAGCCGAAGCCGCTTCTGGGGTACGCCGTTGCCTATCTGGAAAAGCATAGGAGCCGATGGTAAATTCATCGACGAAAAAGAAGGGGGCGAACAGAAATGTATCGGCTCCATTGAAGAACTGAATGCCGAAATACGCAAAGCTGCTGAAGTTTTGGGCGGCGATACCAACACCCATTATCTGCATGAAGGGATATTGGACCTGCACAAACCTTATGTGGACGACATTACGCTGGTGAGCGATAACGGTGTACCAATGAAACGTGTGCCCGACCTGGTGGACGTTTGGTTCGACAGCGGCGCCATGCCTTATGCGCAATGGCATTTCCCATTTGATAACGTAGAAACTTTCAAACAGAATTTCCCGGCCGACTTTATCGCCGAAGGTGTAGATCAGACGAGAGGATGGTTTTATACCCTGCATGCCCTGGCGGTTTTGCTATTTGATAGTGTTGCTTATAAAAATGTGGTGAGCAATGGCCTGGTGCTGGATAAAAGCGGTAACAAGATGAGCAAACGCCTTGGGAACGTGGTTGATCCGTTTGCCACTATCAATGCGTACGGAGCCGATGCTACCCGTTGGTACCTCATCACCAACGCTTCACCATGGGATAGCCTGAAATTTGATGAAGAAGGTATCAAGGAAGTGCAGCGTAAATTCTTTGGTACTCTTTATAATACCTATCAATTTTTTGCGCTTTACGCCAACGTAGATAAGTTTTCTTTCAAAGAAAGTTACATCCCGCTGGGCGAAAGGCCGGAGATCGATCAATGGATCCTTTCTTCCCTGAATACATTGATAAAAAACGTGACAGAGAACTTTGATACGTATGAGCCTACTCAAGCCGGCCGTGCCATCGAGGAATTCGTGGATACCCATCTCAGTAACTGGTATGTACGCCTTTGCCGCCGCCGGTTCTGGAAGGGAGAATACGAACACGATAAGATCTCCGCTTATCAGACCTTATATGAGTGCCTGGAAACGTTAAGCAGGCTGATCGCACCGGTTGCGCCTTTCTTTGCTGATTGGTTATATAATAACCTCAATGAAGTGACGCATCGTTTTGATGCCGCATCGGTACACCATAGTTATTTCCCTAAAGCTGATGAAGCATTCATCAATGAAGGGCTGGAAAAAAGGATGCAGCTGGCACAGGATGCTTCATCCCTGGTATTATCGCTCCGCAAAAAAGTGAATATCAGGGTGCGCCAGCCATTGCAGAAGGTATTTATACCGGCGCTGGATACTGCGATGGCAGAAAATATCAGGCTGGTGGAAGAGATCATCAAAGCCGAAACGAATATCAAGGAAGTGGATATTTTGTCAGCCGGCAATGATTTCATCCGCAAAAAAGCAAAGGCGAATTTCAAGACCTTGGGTAAAAATCTTGGGGCCAAAATGAAATGGGCCGCCGGAGAAATAGAAAAATTCGATAATACATTGATCGAAAAAGTGCAGGAAGGTGATTATGTACTTAATAGTGAAGCAGTTGCGAATGGCGAAGAGCCGATCCTGATCAACAGTGAAGACCTGGAAGTGATCACCGATGAGATCCCGGGCTTCGAAATTGCGGGTAAAGGGTCGCTTACCGTAGCCCTCGACATCGTGATTACCCCGGAGTTGAAAAGTGAAGGAAATGCCCGGGAATTCGTTAATAGGGTCCAAAATATACGCAAAGACAGTGGATTTGAGCTCACCGACCGTATAATCGTTACTATAAATGAAAATGCTGACCTGCAACCGTCATTAATTGAATTTAAAGATTATATTTGCCGCGAAATTTTGGCAGATACCCTTGAATTTGTACCCCATCTGGCAACTGGCATTCAAATTGAAGTAAACGATTATCCCTTAACACTGAATGTTTTAAAAAAAAGCGAGTAGTATATGGCAACCAAAAAACCAGCAGCTAAAGCAGCAACTAAAAAGCCAGCTCCGAAACCGGCACCCAAAAAAGCAGCGAAACCTGCTCCAAAACCGGTGAAAAAAGCAGCAGCGCCAGCGAAAAAAGCGGCGAAACCTGCTCCAGAACCAGCCCCTAAAAAGGTGGTAGCCAAGCCTGCTCCTAAAAAAGTGGTAAAACCTGTTGTGAAAGTGGCTCCTAAAAAAGCCGTTAAGCCTGCTGCGAAACCCGTTGCCAAACCAGTTCCGGTAAAAAAATCGGCTAAACCAGTTGTTAAACCGGTTTCGAAGGCTGCAAAGCCTGTTGCGAAACCAATTGCTAAACCTGTTGCGAAAGTTGTGGCGAAAAAACCTGTGGCTGTAGCACCCAAAAAACCAGATTTGAAAAAAGTAACTCCAAAGACACCTGAAAAAGCACCGGCCAAAGCTGCAGAAAAAGCACCGGCGGCTCCAAAAGCGATCGCTAAAAATCCTAAAGATATTAAGGTAGCCCCTGCAAAACCAGTAGTGATACCAAAGATCAATACGAAAACAGCCCGCAAATATTCTCCTGATTTCACCAAATCTGTATTGGATGAAGTGAAAAACGACCCGGGAGCTCCGATTGTACGTTACAGCGACAGCGATCTGCAGGAATTCAGGGAACTGATCCAGCGTAAATTGGGTGCTGCTAAGAAAGAACTTGCTTATTTGCAAGGACTTATCACCCGTAAAGACGAAATGGGTGGCGACGAGAGCGATAACCGTTATATGACCATGGAAGACGGAAGCCTGAGCATGGAAAGGGAGCAACTGAGCCAGATGGCCAGCCGCCAGATCACTTTCATCGATCACCTGGAAAAAGCGCTCATGCGTATTGAAAACAAAACTTACGGGATCTGCCGCGTAACCGGAAAACTCATCGACAAAGCTCGTTTAAGGGCGGTACCTCATGCGACTTTGAGCATTGAAGCCAAGATGGGCATAGTGAAATAAGGAATAAGAAATCTTAAATAAGGAATAAAAAAGGGAACGGGCAGCTGTTCCCTTTCTTGTGTCAAAACAAAAACAGCTGTTTGGCTTTTGACACAAAGCTTTACAAATTTCGCTGAAAAAAACTTCCCGATAACCTATAAAACATCGAAGGTTTGACCATTCACTATTCACCATTCACTTATTTAGTCTAATTTTGCCCTTAAAGATTTATATCATGTTAGAAGGAAAAAGGCAGAAACAGGTAGCAGCGGTATTGGAAAAAGACCTGAACGAAATATTTCAGCGGCTTGGCCTGGCGATGATGGATGGTGGAATGATCTCGATCGCTTCGGTGAAGATCACCCCGGATCTGTTTGACGCACGTGTATATCTTAGTTTTTTTAAAGTTGCCGATCCCATCAGCGCTTTGAAAGCCATCGAGGAAAGGGCATGGGAAATTAAGCGTGAACTGGCCGCAAGGGTAAAACACCAATTGCGCAGCATACCCAAACTAAGTTTTTATATAGATGATACACTGGAATATGTAGATAAGATTGAGCAGTTATTTAAGGAAATTAAAAAGGAAGACGAGAAAAAAAGCGGCGGAGAGGTTTAGGGGGTTTAGAGGGTTTAGAGGGTTTAGGGGGTTTAGGGGGGTGGTATATTTTATTGGCCACCTGGAAATTTTTTACATTCACCTATAAACGTTCTACCATTAACTTCCTGATTTACCATACAGCACGCTTTTTATACACTCCCTAAACCATCTAAACTTTTCTAAACTTTCTAAACCTTTCTAAACCTTTCTAAACCATCTAAACTATCTTAACTTCCTAAACCTTCAAACTCCTAAACTCTAAACCTTGTATACGAGATTCGCCTGGAGGTACTTCAAAGCCAAAAAATCTGCAAATGCTATCAACATCATCGCGTGGGTAACTACCAGTGTGATTGCGTTGGCTACATTCTGCCAGGTATTGGTGCTGAGTGTATTCAACGGTTTTGAGGAACTTGTTAAGTCGTTATATTCTTCTTTTTATACGGATCTTAAAATAGTTCCGCCGGTGGGCAAAACTTTCATGCTCACTCCGGCACAACTAAAGCAACTTCAGCAACAGCCTGATATTGTCGCGGTATCGATGGTAGCCGAAGACAAAGCCATTTTGCAGAATGGAGAAGCCCAGACATTTCTCACTGTAAAAGGTGTAGATGAAAATTTTGAAAAAGTAAGCGGTGTTCCCGGCAAGATCAGTAATGGTGAATTCAATGTAGGGACTATTGATAACCCCGGATTGGTGGTTGGTTATGGCATCCAGAATGCGGCTGGGATCAGTTTTAATCCTGCAATTCCAAATGAACATCTGACCGTAACACTTCCCAAGAAAAATGTGGCCAGCATGGATCCGCTACAATCACTCAGCGAGGGCAATGTATCCGCCAATGGCGTTTTCACCATCCAGCAGGATTTTGATAATAACTATGCCATTACCAATATCGGTTTTATCAAACAGCAGATGGGTTTTGGTGCAGATGAATTTTCTTCCGCGGAAATAAAACTGAAAAAAGGCACGGATATCGACAAGACACGCATCCGGGTACAGCAGCTGCTGGGCGATAAATACCTGGTGCAAACCCGTTATCAGCAAAACAGCAATCTCTACAACACCATGCGGCTTGAAAAGTGGGCGATCTATGGTGTGCTTACGCTCATCATCATCATCGCCGCTTTTAATATTGTAAGTGCACTCACCATGCTGGTGCTTGAAAAACAAAAAGACATCAGCATCCTTCAAAGCATTGGCAGCAGCCGATGGGCCATCCAGAAAATTTTCCTGAGCGAAGGGTTATTGCTGGGGCTGCTGGGAGCAATCGTGGGGATAATATTGGCGGCAATTGTATGCATACTGCAGCTAAAGTTCAAACTGATAAAACTACAGGGCGGCTCATTTTTGATAGATTACTTCCCGGTAAAATTGATTGCTGCAGATTTCCTTCTTGTGGGCGGAACAGCGCTTGCCATCACATTTATTGCCTCGTGGTTTCCTTCGTTCAAAGCGTCGAGGCAACCGATAGAACTGAAGTAACGCGGAGCTCCTGCTCCGCGTGTTCCCTGAAGCTCTTGTTTCGGGCTGCTTCTAAAATTTGTATCTGATAAAAAAGCAGCTCCGAAGAACTGCTTTAATTCATTTTACATGATCGAAGCCGGAGCTTCAATCTGCACGCGGAGCAAGAGCTCCACGGTACATCAATAATCCCCCAATGTTTCCGGCAATTGCGCTAACGCCGCTTTCAGCTGATCGTCATTTGGCGCTATTCCGTGCCATTCGTGCGAACCTTCCATGAAATCCACCCCTTTACCCATCACTGTTTTCATGAGGATCACCACCGGCTTGCCATTGCCCAGCAAAGTTTTTGCCTTGTTCAATCCGGCAACCACGGCATCCATATCATTTCCTTCCATTTCGGTTACTATCCAGCCAAAAGCTTCAAATTTTGCATGAAGGTTTTGAAGGTCCATTACTTTTTTAGTAGGCCCGTCAATCTGCTGGCCATTCCAGTCAACAGTGGAGATCAGGTTGTCAACGCCTTTTGACCCCGCAAACATGATCGCTTCCCAGTTCTGCCCTTCGTCCAGTTCGCCATCACCATGCAGAGAATATACAGTTGAATTATCCTTATTCAGTTTTTTTGCCAAAGCCGCACCGATCGCTACACTCATGCCTTGTCCGAGTGAACCACTGGCTACCCTGATACCCGGCAAATGCTCGTGTGTGGTCGGATGGCCTTGAAGCCGGCTGTTCAATTTGCGGAAAGTAGAAAGTTCGGACACCGGAAAATACCCGCTTCTTGCCAGCGAACTATAGAAAACAGGCGAAATATGCCCGTTGCTTAAAAAGAACAGGTCTTCACCTATACCATCCATCTTGAAGTCGGGATTATGCTTCATCACATCAAAATAAAGGGCGGTAAAAAATTCCGTGCAACCTAAAGATCCACCCGGATGCCCGCTTTGAACACCGTGAACCATTCGTACGATATCTCGTCTTATCTGAGAGGCAGTTTCCTTGAGAGTGGCCATAACTTGATTTTTAGTTAAAATTGATTACAAACCTAGTTTAAAGCGGGCAAGCCGCAAAAGAAAAATCGGCTGAAATCAAGATAGTTGGTAATAAATTTTTACAAATATCGTTAAGTTATCAACATTACAACGGAAGAGCATTCAGGTATGAATATTGCAGACTAATAATTTTGTTAAAAAAATGTTTATCTACAGAACATATTCAATACTTTTGTGTCACACCTGGGTTAAATAAACCTTTTGCATGGATAAAATCTTACTAAGCTCAGCGCTGTCGTTTATTATAACTTTTTTTTCCATACCTGTAATCATACAGGTAGCAAAAGCAAAAAAATTGTTTGATGAACCCGATGAACGGAAAGTGCACAAAACCGTCATCCCAACTCTTGGGGGGCTGGGCATTTTCGCGGGCTTCATTATCGCCGTCCTGATGGGCATTCCCACCGGCATAAACCCTGAATTTCAATACTTTGTAGCAGCAACTATCGTTATTTTCTTCCTTGGCATCAAGGATGACATCATGATACTATCTGCCAGCAAGAAGTTCATCGGCCAGCTGATCGCTGCCGGTATCCTTATCAAATTCGGTGGTATTCATATCAATAACATGCATGGTTTCCTGGGTATCCACGAAATACCCTACATCGCCAGCGTTACATTGTCATTTTTCACCATCATCGTTATTACCAACTCTTTCAACCTGATCGACGGGGTAGATGGATTGGCCGGTACGCTTGGGTTGATCACCACCATCGCATTCGGATCTTATTTCATGTATGTAGGCCAAACGGCTTATGCAGTGCTGGCTTTCTCTTTGTCCGGTTGCCTGGTAAGTTTCCTGATCTATAACTTTTCTCCTGCAAAAATATTCATGGGAGACACCGGTTCACTTTTATTAGGGACGGTTAACTCGATCCTTGTTATCAAATTCATCAACATCGCAACTGCACCCGGCAATCCGTTCCCGATCGCCTCTTCGCCAGCTATCGGCTTTGCTGTTTTGCTGATCCCTTTATTCGATACGCTGCGAGTATTTGCAGTACGCATCCTCGACAGGCGTTCTCCATTCAGTCCCGACAGGAACCATGTGCACCATTTCCTGCTCGATCTTGGTTTCACACACAAAAAGATCACCCTTTCCTGTGCATTGGTGGCTATTGGCTTTATCGCTTCAGCCTTCCTGATGAGGAACCTGGATACTACGCTGATCATCGGGCTTTTACTTTTAGGCGCTTCTACCCTTACAGGCATTTTATATGTGCTTCGCCAAAAAGCGAGGAATCAGTACATCAGCAGCATGCCTGAAAAAGAGATCATCAAATCCCACAAGATCATCGCTTTTGCTACAGAACAACCGCTCGAAGCAGAATAATTTCAATGGATAATTTTATAATGTATAATTGACAATACCTGAAACGTATTGAAAATTGCCTGTTAATATAAAATAGAAATTGGGAAAAATTATCCATTATCCATTATTCCGTTATCCATTAATAACTCTAAATTTGCACCCAAGCAATTTTCAACCATGACAGAAGAATTAAATTTAATCATAGACGATACTACGGCTTCGATGGACAAAGCCATCAACCATCTTGAATCAGAACTGGCGAAGATCAGGGCAGGCAAAGCAACTCCTGCAATGCTGGATGGCATCATGGCGGATTATTATGGCAACCCCACTCCGATCAGCCAGGTAGCCAATATTAATACGCTGGATGCGAGGACCATCGCGGTTCAGCCATGGGAAAAAAATATGCTGCAGGTGATTGAAAGGGCTATCATCGCGGCTAACATCGGTATCAACCCACAGAACGATGGAGTGACCATTCGCCTGTTCCTTCCACCATTGACCGAAGAAAGGCGTAAAGAGCTGGTGAAAAAATGTAATGCCGAAGGAGAAAATGCTAAAGTCTCTATCCGCAACATCCGCAGGGATGCTATTGAAGATATCAAGAAACTGCAAAAAGATGGCCTCAGCGAAGATGAATGCAAGGATGCAGAAGTAGAAGCGCAGGCACTTACCGATAAATTCATTTCCCTGGTGGAAAAACATCTGGCGGCGAAGGAAAAAGAGATAATGGTAGTGTAGTTTCGGAGCTCTCGCTCCGAAAAGTGAATGGTGAATGGTGAATGGTCAAATCTTCGAAGTCTTTTGTGCGTGAAACTTGTCACTTATAACTCATCACTTATAACTTATAACTCCCGTGAACTCTTCCTCCCGTGAAACCTGGTTCCTCCTTACTTCGGTGCCGCTTTACATCATACTGATCGGCGCAGAAATACTGCTGAGTAACTGGCAGGGCAGAAAATTTTACACGCTCAAAGGCACTTTACAAAACATTTATTTATCTCTCATCAATGGCGGCCTGGATCTGCTGTTGCGTTGGGCATTTTATATCAGTGTGCTGATGTGGTGTTATCAGCATCATTTTTTTACGGTACAAAATGTTTACCTCTACTGGATACTCTTATTCTTTCTCGAAGATTTCGCCTTTTATATCGAACACCGGATCGATCACTACAGCCGGTTCTTTTGGGCAGTGCATGTAACACATCATTCTTCCGAAGAATTTAATCTTACTACGGGTTTCCGATCATCCGTATTTCAGCCTGTATATCGTTTCATCTATTTCATCCCGATCGCATTGATGGGTTTTCATCCGCTGGATATCGTGTTCATGTATTCCATCACCCAAACCTATGGCATATTGGTTCATACAAAATACATCCACAAAATGCCGCGTTGGTTTGAAGCTATATTTGTCAGCCCCAGCCACCACCGCGTTCATCATGCCAGCAACATCCGCTATCTCGACAAAAACATGGGCATGTGCCTGATCATCTGGGATAAACTATTCGGCACTTTCCAGGAAGAACAGCCGGATGACCCGATCCGTTATGGATTGACAAAACCTATCGACAACCCCGATCATCCGCTGAAAGTGATCTTTCACGAATGGCAAAGTATCGGCGCGGATGTTAAAAAGAAACTTCCCTTTTTTACCCGCCTGAAATATATTTTCATGCCGCCGGGATGGAGCCATGATGGGAGTACGAAGACGGCGGATCAACTGAGAGCTGAATTAATGGATAACGGTGTAATGGATAATGGATAATGCTTTCCAATCGAAATTTTTCCCGATAAGGACTTTTGTTCAACCCGAAAACATTATCAATTATCCATTATCGAATTATCCATTCTAATTATCCATTAATTTTGCTTCATGCAAATAACTCAGGTCTCTACCGCCGCAGACAGCCAATTATTTCTCAAACTCCCTTCCATCATTTACAAAAACGATCCCAATTGGATCCGTCCTTTGGATAAGGATATCGAAGCCGTTTTTGACGAGAAAAAAAACAAGGCGTTCCGTTTTGGTTCGCTGGTGCGTTGGATATTGAAGAATGACCAGGGCGAACTCATCGGCCGCATCGCCGCGTTTGTCAACAAAAAATATAAAAATAAAGGCGATGATGTGCCTGTCGGTGGAATTGGGTTTTTTGAATGTATCAACAATCAGGAGGCTGCCGATCTTTTGCTCGACAATGCCAAACACTGGCTGATACAACACGGAATGGAAGCGATGGATGGGCCGATCAATTTTGGCGAACGCGACCGCTGGTGGGGAATGGTGACCAAAGGATTTATTGAACCGCTCTATTGCATGAATTACAATCCGCCGTATTATGTGGAATTGTTTGAAAATTACGGATTCAAACATTTTTTTGAGCAGGTATGTTTTGATATGCAACCTAAGGCTCCTTTGGAAAAAAAGATCTGGGACCGTCATGCTGCAATCGCCGCAGACCCGGCTTTCTCTTCAGCACACATGGATAAAAGTAAACTGGAAAAATTTGCCGGAGATTTTGCGGAAGTCTACAATAAGGCATGGGCCGGGCACGGCGGATTGAAGCAGATGGCAAAAGACCAGGTAGTGATTTTATTTAAGACCATGAAACCTGTGATGGATGAAAGGATCATCTGGTTTGCTTATTACAAAAATGACCCCATCGCCATGTTCATCAACCTTCCCGATCTCAATCAATGGTTCAAATACCTGAATGGAAAATTCGGGTTGCTGCAAAAACTGAAATTCCTCTGGCTGAAACAATTCAAGCCCAATAAAAAATTTACCGGTCTTGTTTTTGGCGTGGTTCCCGAATGGCAAGGCAAAGGTGTGGATGCGTATATCATCGCCGAAGCTGCCAAAGTGATACAAACACCGGAAGTTCCATACACAGAGTATGAAATGCAATGGATCGGCGATTTCAACCCGAAAATGCTCAACATAGCCGCCAGCCTCGGCGAAGTAGAAAGAGGCAGGCAATTGACGACTTTCCGGTATCTCTTTGATAGAACGAAGGAATTTAAGCGGCACCCGATCTTAAATTAGTTGTTTGCTGCTGGTTGTTAGATGTCAGGTGTTCTAAGAAATATTATTTTCGGCTCTGCCATTCAATAACTTTGATTTCCTGACTCTTTATAAGTTAATCCCGTTTTGAAAGACAAAAAAATCCTGCGCCTCCTTATTTGGACATTACTCATTCTCGTTTTGGGAGTGAGCTTTCCGTGGCTGGCGCTGAATCTGTTTGGCAAAACTATATCCGGGCAGGTGGATTCTGCGGAGAGTAAAACCGATCATATTATACAGGGAAGAAGTGCTTCTAATGATACAAGGACTGTTGCTAAAAGCATTGTTACAGTAAAATACTGGTTTTACATCGGGAACCATCTCTACACAGGATCAGAAAATAGTGATCTCTACATGTCTTGTGACAAACGACAGCATGTAAACCTACATAGCGGAGATAATGTGCGTATAAGATATTGCAGTTTCCTGCCCTACATTTCATATATAGAATGTGCGGAAAAATAACACCCGCAATTGACCTTCAGCACTTTGAACTTTGCAAACCATTTTCTTAGATTCCTGAAGCAAAAACGAACAGCTATCCCGAAAGAACAGCTAACAACTAGCAGCTAACAACTAGCAGCTAACAACTAACAACTTTTTCGTAATTTGCAGCATGGACAAGTTCATCGTTTCGGCCAGGAAATACAGGCCGCAGAATTTCAGCACCGTTGTAGGGCAATCTCATATCACCACCACTTTAAAGAACGCGATTAACAACAACCAGTTGGCGCATGCATTTCTTTTTTGCGGGCCAAGGGGTGTGGGCAAAACTACCTGTGCAAGGATACTGGCAAAAACGATCAACTGCGAAAACAAAACAAAAGATGGCGAAGCCTGCAACACCTGCAACAGCTGCGTTTCCTTCGACAATGGCTCTTCGATGAACATCCACGAACTGGATGCCGCGAGCAACAACTCGGTGGATGATATCCGTTCGCTGGTAGAGCAGGTCCGTTTTGCCCCGCAGGCAGGAGATTACAAAGTGTATATCGTGGATGAGGTCCACATGCTGAGTGCCGCAGCTTTTAACGCATTCCTCAAAACATTGGAAGAACCGCCACCCTACGCGATCTTCATTTTAGCAACAACAGAAAAACATAAGATACTTCCTACCATCCTGAGCCGTTGCCAGATATTTGATTTCAAAAGGATCACCACCAATGATACGGTAGAGCATATCCAGGAAATATGCGACAAGGAAGAAATCACCGCTGAAAAAACTGCCTTGCATATCATCGCCCAAAAAAGCGAAGGTTGTATGCGGGATGCCTTGAGCATACTCGATAAGATCGTGAGTTTTACCGGTGGTAAAATAACTTACACCAACACGCTGGAACACCTGAATATCCTGGATGAAGATTATTATTTCAGCATGCTGGATCATATGCGCAAACAACAATTGAGCGATGCGTTGTTGTTGTTCGACACCATTAACCAGAAAGGTTTTGAAGGAGATACTTTTCTCGAAGGGTTTACAGAATTCGTTCGCAATCTGCTGGTGAGCAAAGATCCAAAAGCAGCTATCTTACTGGATGTTGCCGAAGATTTCAAGCAGAAATATTTACAGGTTTCACTGGATACCGATACAGCCTGGATGCTGGCTGCGCTCAACCTGCTGACCGATAGCAATATCGGTTACAAACAGGCACGAAATAAAAAACTTTTTGTTGAAATGGCGCTGATCAAGCTCAGTTATCTTCAACAGGCCCTGGAGATCTCTGCCGGCGACAACGGCATATCAAAAAAAAAACTGACGGATAGTGCAAAGCCGGTTGCTTTTAAGTCCTTGCCGATCATCAGGGTGAAGGATGAAAAACCTGCTCCGGTAACTGAACGTGCCGCTCCTAAAACCGCAAGCCTCGTGATTGAGGAAGAAAGAACGGAAAGGCCTGCTACTGTAATTGCTCCCCCTCCGGTTCAGGTGCAGCAACCTGCCGCTACGATACCTGCTACTACATTGCCCGGCGGATCAATGGGTACCCTTGGAAGCATCCGGGCAAAGCTGGCAGAAAAGAACAAAACTGTTTCAGGGCCTAAGCCGCTTGTACTCGAAGAGTTAAAATCATCTTTGGCTGTACACATCGAAAAATTATTCGCCGAAAAAAATAACCTTGGTGCCAGCACGATCAAAACTGCGGAACTGGCTATCGTTGACGACAATACTTTTACCATCATTGTTTACAATACCCTGCAACAAAAGATCATCGAAGCCGAAAGGTCAGGATTGATCCATCATCTGCAGGATCATTTCAACAACAGGATATTGAAATACAGCATCGTGGTCGACGAAAAAGAAACCGCGGCAGAACCCGAAGAAAAAACGCTTAACCGCAAACAGCAATACGCCCTGATGACCGAACAATACCCGCTGGTAAAAGAACTCAGGGAACGTTTGCGCCTGGAAGTCGACTAAAGATTCACCCGGTTACTTTCTTCCTGCGATGCGGTGCGGCGTTGGCGGCTGTTCTTCACATTCATGTTCCCGAATTTGTACGTGAACGAAAGATTTACTCTTTTTCCTTCCCACTCATTGATCCATTTTACATGGAGGAAATCGCTCCTGTAAAGTGCATTGTATCTTGTAGGCCCGATGAAGTTGGATACAGAAAGTTTCAGCGTAGCTTTTTCTTTCAGCACCGGTTTTTGTACACCGCCACTTACATTCACGGTGCCGGCGATTTTTGCTATACCCGAACGTGTGGGCGCATTGGCATACAATTGCAACTCCAGTTTTATTTTCTTTGGCAAAGCGAAGGTATTGCCTGCGCTGAAATAAGCACTCATTGCTTTGGTGAAATAAGAGAACGCCGGATAATTGGAGCGATCGATGCTATATCCCAAACCACCGCTCAGATCTGTATTCCACCATTTTGTAATTTGTACGCCGGCATTCATATCAAAAGACCAATAGCGGCTGGTGCCAACATTTTCTGTACGGCTCAATGAAACCTTCGTAGCCGGATCCTGCAGGATCACACTTTCTGACACATCATCAGCATAACGGTAACCAATAGACGTAAACAGGAAATCACGGAAGCCGTGTTTTATTTCGATCGCATGCGCATACGATGGCCGCAAAAAAGGATTGCCTTCAAAATAAGTGAACGGATCTACAAAATTCACAAACGGATTGAGACTTTGGTAAGCCGGGCGGTTGATACGATAAGTGTAACTAAGATTGAGTGTATTTATTTTGTTTAATGTGTAACTCAAAAAAGCAGAAGGGAACACATTGAAATATTTTCGTTCGTCTACCCTACTTATAGTGATCGAGTTGCCTGAAGAACGTGTGTATTCAGCACGTGCGCCGGTTTGGATACTTAGTTTTTTAAATTGTTTACTGATGGTAAAATAAGCTGCATAAATATTTTCATCGTAAATAAAATGATTGGCCCTTCCGTTATCCGTTTTCCATTGCTGATCTGCATCGATAGAATCCGCGATGAGTTCATTGTCATTTTTTACCAGGCTTAGTTTTACACCCGTTTCAAATTTTAATGTTGAATCAATCTGTTTTATCCAGTCCGCTTTCAACGAATAAATATTTACATCAATCGGCGTAGTGCTTCTGAATATATAATCCGGCCTGGTTTTCACATCCTGGTCATAAAAGCGATTGGCGTTTACATCATTTCCACGATTGCGGTAATAACCATAATCCAGGTCAATGTTGAAAGAACTTCCAACAGAATCAATATCTCTTTTGTAATTAAGATTGAAGAGTGTATTCCCGGAGTTCCCCTTATCATTTTTTGTACTATATATCTGCGATTGCGGCTGTCCGAGCGCATCGTTGAAAAACGAACTGTTGTCTGTAACCGCCTTTTCATTCGAGAAACTACCCCTCGCCAAAAACCCTAATGTACTTTTTGAATCAATGCTGTAATCAATTCCAAACCTGGCATTGCTGTAGATGGTAATGGGATGCCAGTAATTGGTACGCACCTGCAATACTTTATTGGCGCCACTGCCGATATCGCCATTGAGCAAAAGCTGGTTATAACTTTCATATCTTCCGGTTCCCGCCGAAGAAAATATATTGACCTTTTTATTGCGATAGTTGATGCTTCCGCTTCCGCTCAACTTAGGATATTTTCCATAACCAACGCCTGCCGAAACAGTTCCATTACTGCCATATCTTTTATTTTTTTTCAAAACAATATTGATGATCCCGCCCGTACCTTCCGCAGGATAGCGGCTTCCCGGGTTGCTTATGATCTCTATCTTACCGATCTCATCCGCTTGTAAATTCTTCAAGTAGTTGATCAGTTCCTCTCCACTCAGGTAAGCCGGTTTGTCGTCGATGAATATCCGCACCACCTGGCCTTTCGATTTGATATTTTCCTGCGCATCGATGCTGACTCCCGGCGCTTTGCGCAACAGGTCGAAGGCGCTGTTGCCGGTAGCAAGAACGCTATTCTCGATATTCATGATGGTCTTATCAGGTTTTATCTCGATGAGTTTTTTTCTTGAAGTAACCACCACTCCCTGCAGATCTTTGGCGGCATTTTGTAATTGCATATTTATTGTTATGCTGAAAGACGCAAGGCTGTCTACCGTTATGCCATTCCTGGTCATCTCACGGTAACCTGTAGCCGAAGTTGTGATACTGTATTTTCCTGCCGGTAAATTTTTGAAACCAAACCTGCCTGATGAATCGGTCAGATCGGCTTTGATCGTTTTTTTTGATGCTTCATTTACCAGCGATACCGTTACAAATGCTATCGGCTGACGATCCATCCGTGATATGTTTCCGGTGATCTGCTGGCTGCGTGCCGACAAAGAAATGAGTAACGTCAGAAGAACAATAAGTTTTTGCATAACAGTTTTATTTGATATGCAAATATGTCAAGAGCAATCTGCCTCATTTTTTATTTTCTGCCAATGAAAGGTAATTTCCGACGAATGGGGATATATCCGCCATTTTTCATTGGCAGATCAAAACAGTCCATTGGTCGAAAGATGAACTGCCTTCAACGGAATAAGATTAATTTTATCCCATCAAAAAAATCATGAAACTTTCTTATAAAATTCTATTGCACATCTGCTATTGGCTGTATTCCCTGGGATTGCTGGGGGTTATTCAGAAGGTAGTATTTGAGCACAAGCAATTAGACTGGCAGAATATGTTCAGCATGTTCACGCTCAGTTATTTCCTGATAGCATTGTTTATTTTTTATACCAACTATTTTGTTGTCTTGCCAAAGTTTTTCAAAACAAAAAAATTTGGAAAACTCTGGCTTGCCTGGATCTTATTATTAGCAGCAGGTATAGCACTGCGTTTCAATGTGGAAGAAAGGTTGTACCGGTATTTACTGGGAATACATAATTATCCGGATGAAACGCCGTTGACCTACTATATTTCCGATAATATTTATTTCATCGGAATCTACATCGTCATCAGCACAGTATTATGGACGGCCGATTTCTGGATAAAATCTGAAAAAGAAAAAAATGTACTTCAGAAAGAAGTTTTCGATGCAGAACTGAATCTGTTGAAGAACCAGGTAAATCCTCATTTTTTGTTTAACACTTTGAATAATATTTATTCACTCAGTTTCAAAAAAAGCGACAAAGCGCCCGAAAGCATTCTCAAACTTAGTAGCCTGATGCGATACATGTTGAAGGATAGCAGTGAGAAAAAAGTATTGCTTTCGAAAGAACTTGATTACATAAAAGATTTCATCGACCTGCAGCGGCTGCGTTATACCAATGGCGGGCATATCAATTTTCTTGTTTCTTCTGATAAAGAAACTTATGAAATTGCGCCGCTGCTGCTGATACCTTTTATAGAAAACGGTTTCAAACATGGCGAAACGAATAACCCTGATTTTCCTTTGCAGATCAGCATCGCGGCAGAGAACGGCCATTTGCAATTGTTTGTAAAAAATATAAAAGCGAAGGGCAATAAAGATGAGAGCAACGGGATCGGGCTGGTAAATGTACAGAAAAGGCTCGCTTTGTTATATCCCGATTCGCATGAGTTGTCGATAAAAGAAGATGAAGTGAATTATATTTGTCAACTCACCATCCACCTGTGAAACCGCAGAGAACAGGAGAGAATGGAGTTTGCACAGCGATGAGCCGTTGAATAAGCGGAACTTCTCCTAAACGCTAAACGCTAAAGTCTAATCGAATGTTAAGATGTATTGTCATAGATGATGAGCCGCTGGCACTGGATATCCTGGAGGATTATATCAGCAAAGTGCCATTTCTGGAATTGGTGACCGCTACCACGGATGTGATCGGTGCGCTGCAACTGGTGCAGGAACAAAAAGCCGACCTTGTTTTTCTGGATATGCAGATGCCCGAATTATCCGGTCTTCAATTCATGAAAATAGCCGCCGGTAAATGTGCGTTTATTCTTACCACCGCTTATAGCGAATACGCATTGGAAGGTTACGAGCATAACGTGGTAGATTACCTGTTGAAACCGATTCCTTTTGAGCGCTTTTACAAAGCTGCCGAAAAAGCGAATTCGTTGCCACAAAGAAATACACCCGAGCCATCTGCGCCCCACGCTTTTATTTTTGTAAAAACTGATGGGAAAATTGTCAAAGTCATGCTGAATGATATCCTTTTCATCGAAGGCCTGAAGGATTATATTATCATTCATACTAATAAGGAGAAGATCATCACGCTTCAAAATCTCCGGAATATGGAAGAAGGATTACCTGGCGAAAGGTTTGTGAGGGTGCATAAATCCTACATTATCGCCCTGGATAAGATCGACAGCATCGAAAGAAACCGCATTTTTATAGGAAATGAGGTAATTCCTGTAGGCGTAACCCACCAGAAGATGTTTTTTGACCTGATCGAGAGCAGAAACTTCCATAAATAGTCGCCGTATAAAATCCGCTGAATTTCCCCTTTTTGCATTAATTTCGGGCATCAATTTTAAATAAGAAACCAAATAATTATGGCAGAAGTGATACGCATGCCGCTTTTGAGCGATACGATGACCGAAGGGAAGATCGTTACGTGGAATAAAAAGGTAGGCGATAAAGTAAAAGCGGACGATGTACTGGCCGATGTGGAGACCGATAAAGCGACGATGGAAGTGAATGGTTATGTAGACGGAACACTATTATACATTGGGGTTCCTGCCGGGCAGGCCGCCAAGGTAAACCAGATCATAGCGATCATTGGTAAAGAAGGCGAAGCGTACGAATCCTTACTGGATGGCGCCGCGGCTCCCGACAAAGGACAACCGGCAACTGACCAGGAACAACCGGCAGCCGTAGCCCCAACAACTGCTGCTACCCCATCAGCGGGTGCAAATCCTGACGGCGGTTCAAAAAAAGTGTCCCTCCCTGCCGGCGCCAAAGAGATCCGAATGCCCTTGCTGAGTGATACGATGACCGAAGGCAAGATCGTAGCCTGGAATAAAAAAGTGGGTGATAAAGTAAAAGCCGATGATGTATTGGCTGATGTGGAGACAGATAAAGCTACCATGGAAGTGGTTGGATACGAAGAAGGAACATTATTATATGTTGGTGTGGAAGCCGGCAATGCCGCAAAGATCAACGAGATCATTGCTATTGTTGGTAAACCAGGTACGGACGTAAGCGCATACGTTGCTGCTGAAAAAGCAGGCAATAACGGCGCTGCTGTTGCAACAACCGACAACGGACAACAGTCCACTGAAACCCCGGCATCGGCTCAAAACCCGGAAGCGGTTGCAAACCCTGACGGCGCTTCAAATACAGACCAACGCATCAAAGCTTCTCCGCTTGCTAAAAAACTGGCTGCTGAAAAAGGCATCGACCTTTCAAAAGTGAATGGCAGTGGCGATAACGGAAGGGTAACGAAGAAAGACGTTGACAGTTATACTCCTGCAGCTGCTACTGCTCCCCCTGAAGCAGCTAAAAGCCCTGAAGCCGGTTCATCCAAGGCTCCAACGGCTACTGTAGCAACTTTCACGGCTAATGGCCAGGAAGGGCATACCGATGTAGAACTTACACAGATGCGTAAAGTGATCGCACGCCGTCTCAGTGAAAGCATGTTTACCGCTCCGCATTTCTACCTCACCATGGATATCAACATGGATAACGCCATCACTGCACGTGCCGCGATGAATGAGGTCAGCCCGGTGAAAATATCTTTCAACGACATGGTGATCAAAGCATGTGCTACGGCATTGCGCCAGCATCCTGCCGTGAACAGCAGCTGGATGGGAGATTTCATCCGCCAGAACCACCATATCCACATAGGATCTGCAGTCGCATTGCCCGAAGGGCTCATCGTACCGGTGATCAGGTTTGCCGACCAGAAAACGTTATCGCAGATTGCCGCTGACGCGAAAGGATTGTACGCTAAAGCGAAAGATAAAAAATTGCAGCCTGCGGAATTTACAGGAAATACATTTACCGTTTCTAACCTCGGCATGATGGATATCGAACAATTCACAGCAATCATCTATCCGCCAGACAGCGCTATCATGGCCGTTGGTGCGATCAAGGAAGTAGTGGTGAAAAAAGGCGACGGCTTCGGTGTTGTCAACATCATGAAAGTTACCCTCAGCTGCGACCACCGTAGCGTGGATGGCGCTGTAGGTGCGGCTTTCCTGCAGACATTCAAGAAATATATGGAAAACCCGGTGACCATGCTGGTGTAAGGGTTTGAAGTTATAAAGTTGAAGGTTCAAGGTTGCGGAGTTCGCAATTTTGAACCTTTTTTATTTTCCGCAGATTTTCACAAAGGCGCAAAATATAGAACACAGATTTTTATGATGATCATGATGAATGCCAATAGATCATAATCATCATAAAAATCTGTGTTCTATAATAATTACTGGAAAATAACTTTCAATTTATTTTGAAAATTCAGAAACAGCGATTATATTTGTTGTATGAAACTTACAGAAGCAAAACAACAATTCATCAGCAGCTGGGGCGCCTTTGGAACGCATTGGGGGATCAACCGTACGATGGCGCAGATACATGCATTGTTGCTGGTAAGTGTGGATCCTATCACACAGGATGATATCATGGAGCAGCTGACCATCAGCAGGGGTAATGTGAATATGAATATCCGCGACCTGATCGGCTGGGGATTGGTGGAAAGAGTGATCATCTCCGGCGAAAGAAAAGAATATTTTACGGCAGAAAAAGATATCTGGAAAGTTGCGACCAAGATCATCAAGGAAAGAAAAAAACGTGAGCTAGATCCTATGATCAAGTTACTCAGTCAACTGGAAAATGTAGAAGGTGATAAAAAAGATAAAGACATCAGGCAGTTCTCCGAAGTGATCGGAGGGATAAAAAAACTAGGCACACAAGCTGATAAGTTACTGGATGTGATGGTAAAAGCCGAAGAGAACTGGTTTACCGGGAGTGTCTTGAAAATGTTCAAATAAAATATACAAAAAGTATAGCCGTTTTCAACGGCTTTCTTTTAAAATAAATGTTTCATTTTTTTCTGAAAGTACAAATACATTTGACATGAAAAAGTTTAAGAAAATTGACGCTTATATCAGCCTGAGCCTGATCGTATTTTTTATCATTTCAATATCATTGAATTTCCAACCAGGGGACGGGCTTGTTCAGGATCATATTTTACTTTCCTATTTCGTCATCGGCGGCTGGCAGGTGATCAGTATGCTGGTGCATGCCATTACAGGAACATTTGTATACGGGGGAGGTATCCGCTACATATATCATTGGATCACATTCATTGCGGTAGTAACCATGCCTGCAGGTTCGGTGTGGATACTCATTTTTACCGCACCGTTTATGGCTGTCTTTTACACGTGGTTATGCTTTCAGGAAGTTTACGTAAAAATGCGCCGCCCACTTTCCTATCTCAAGTAATCATTATTCACTTTAAATATTCTTTATGAACCAGATCATCCTCACCTACACTCTCTACCTGATCATCACCATCAGCCTGACCATTTGGGTTGCCAAAACATTGTTTAAAAATGGCAAAGTGTTTTTAGTAGATATTTTTCACGGGAACAAGGAACTTGCCGACAGTGTCAACAATCTTTTACTGGTAGGTTTTTACCTGATCAACATCGGTTATGCCGTATATACTTTACGCATCACCAGCGCTATCAGCAGTTACCAGGAAGTGATAGAAAAACTTAGTTTAAAAGTCGGCTTCATCATTCTGGTATTGGGTGCCATGCACTTCTTCAACTTGTATATCTTTTTTACGCTACGCAAAAAAGCGGCTTTGGAAGCAAAAGGTAAAAATACTGCAATCCTGCATAACTGATAAAACATACCCAACCTCTAATACACGAAGGGCTCAAGGCACACTGCGACATACTAATGTAATTAAAATAAATTTTGTTTTTCTTTGAGCCCTTCGTGGCTTGGTGGTTGAAAAAAGTCATATTGGTTTACCAGTTCTGATATCCGAACCTCTCAGCAACTTTATCGGATTTAACCAACTCAGCAGAGTAGTTTATCTTTGCATAGTAATGAGTACACATCCTATCATATTATTTGACGGCGTTTGCAATCTTTGCAACAGTTCTGTGCAATATGTTATCCGCCACGATCCGGATGCGATTTTTCAGTATGCTTCTTTGCAAAGCGAATCGGGACAGCAATTGCTGAAACAATTCGATTTACCTACAAATGATTTTAATTCTTTCGTGCTGGTGCAGGATGGAAAAGTTTACACGAGGTCTACCGCTGCGTTGAAAGTTGCGAAGCAGTTAAAAGGCTTGATCAAAATAATATATGGCTTCATTGTTGTACCAGCTTTCATACGAGACGCAGTATACAATCTCATTGCAAAGAACAGGTATAAATGGTTTGGCGAGCGTGATCATTGCATGATACCGACGCCGGAACTTAAATCAAGATTTTTAAACTGATTTTTATGGCTTCAAAAAAAACACTGGTATTAGGTGCATCCGAAAATCCTTCGAGGTATGGTTTCCTTGCGGTAAATAAATTATTGAATAACGGCCACGAAGTTGTTGCCGTAGGCAAAAGAAAAGGCAAGATAAAAGATACGGAAATACTCACTGAAGCGCCTTCGGTACCGGATATCGACACGGTAACTTTATATCTTAACCCTGCTAATCAGCGGCCTTATTACGATACGATCATTTCCCTGAAACCTAAACGCATCATCTTCAATCCAGGTACGGAAAACCCCGAACTGGAAGACCTTGCCGAAAAGAATGGGATCGGCACGATGGAAGCATGTACGTTAGTGTTGTTGTCCACGAATCAATATTAATCGGGTTACGGGTAATGAGTTGCGGGTTGGGGTTTTCGAGTGGCAGGCTAACTTTGTCTGCGAAAACTCTATTTACTCTTGTTCTCTACGGTTTTCGAAACTTCTCTAAACGCAGGGTGCCAGAGAACGCAGAGATTTCGCAGAGAGGGCTTCGCAAACCATCAACCACCCGTCAATCGTCACCCGCCACTCATTCTGTAGTAAATCTTCTATATTTCCCCATTTTAGCAAAAAAAATAATTTCACACATACTAGGGGCTTCAACAGGGCGTTTCAGGTAAAGAGTTTTATATATCCAATATCAACTCATAAAAACCAATACCATGAAATTGCCAAGTAAATCCTTGCTTATGCTACTGCTTTGCCTATCCACAGCAGTTGGCTACTCGCAACAAACTGTTGCCAACAAAACCCGGCTTTTTGCAGCTACGCCGGATAAAATAGACATCGCTTCCGAACTTTTCTCCAAATTAATGACCTTTTCAGAAGGGACTGAAGTTACTTTTCCGTTGGGCAATGGAGTTACTTTCAGCGGCATCGTATTAAGCAATGAAATGAAATATAGCAACCTGCAAAGTATGACCATCCGCTCTGCAGAATTGAATAACTCTTTCTTCTCTCTCTCGAAGATCACCAATCCCGACAATAGCATTTCTTATGTAGGCAGGATCATCAACAATAATGCATTAGATGGTTACCAGGTGAAAAAAGCTGAAGCAGGTAATTACCGGCTCGAAAAATTTGAATCCGACAGAATATTACAGGACTGCAGTTATAACTAACCGCATCCGAATCCAATACATCCAAACACACTATCCAATAATTACCATCCTAACTGGTATTAAACAGATCCAAATGAAAAACTTTACACCTAAACTATTACTCACACTGCTCCTGGCAACATCGCTGAATGCGTTTGCACAGGTACCAAAACTCAACAGCCTTGCCAGTGCCAGCGCTACCATGTTTCTTGACTTTGACGGACATACCGTAAAATCTTATGCATGGAATAATAACAACTCTTTTGTTTGTGCAACCAGCGGGCTGACAACAGCGCAGATAACAGAAATTTTCAACAGGGTTTCGGAAGATTATCGACCCTTCAATATCAATATCACCACCGACTCTGCAAAATTCATCGCGGCCCCGGTGGCACAGCGTGTACGTATTGTGGTTACGCCTACCAGCGGATGGTACCAGGGCGTTGGCGGTATCTCTTATATCGGATCCTTTACATGGGGAGACGATGTTCCGGGTTTTGTTTTTACTGACAGATTATTCAATAATACCAAATACATCGCCGAATGTTGTTCGCACGAAGGCGGGCACACAGTAGGTCTCTCTCATCAGTCGACTTATGACACAAATTGTAACCTGACTGAAACTTACGCAATGGGGTCTGGCTCGGGAGAGACAGGTTGGTCGCCGATCATGGGTAACAGCTATTACCAGAATATGACAGGCTGGAATGATGGCCCGACGCCTTATGGTTGTGCACTTACGCAGGATAACCTTACCATCATCACCTCAACAAACGGTTTTGGATACCGCACCGATGATTACAACGGCACATTGGATAACTCGACTTATTCTTTGGGTACAAATAATTTTACTGCAAATGGTTTGATCACCACTGCAACAGATCTCGATGCTTTCAAATTCGTGATCTCTCAAAATTCGACCTTTCACCTGGAGGTAAAACCAAACGGTATCAACGGTAGTGAAGAAGCAGCCAACCTGGATGCAAAAGTTGAATTGTATAACTCAGCAAAAGTGCTCATCAATACTTTTAATCCATTGGAAAAACTGGATGTGGTTAAAGACACTACTTTGTCTGCCGGCACTTACTACCTGATAGTGACCGGTGCCGGAAATGCCAACACTTCAGAATACGGAAGCCTTGGTGGATATACACTGAGAGGCACTACAGGGGTACTTGCCATCAAAACCATTACTCTTGCAGGTACGGCTAATGATAACAAACATGCGCTGAACTGGAAAGTGGTTGCAGACGAACCGATGCGTTCGCAGACTATCGAAGTATCGGAAGATGGAAGGAATTTTAAAACATTGGTGAATGTTGGTTCTACATCAAATTCATACACTTACGCTCCGATGCAGGAAGGCACACTTTACTACCGGATAAAAGCAGTATCGGTGATTGACCAGGTTGCCTATTCCAACGTGATCACATTAAGATCAAATGGAGTAAAAGACAAGATGTTCATCGTATCAAGTTTTGTACAGCAAAACATCACGGTGAACGCGGCAGACAAATACCAGTACAAACTCATGGATGTAAATGGTAAAACGATCGCTCTCGGAACCGGTGTAAAAGGTATGAACAGCATCAATCTTCAACGCCAGCCGGCAGGAATGTATGTGCTGCAGTTGCTCAACGAAAATTACAAACAAACAGAAAGAATTATAAAACAGTAAGGTAGATTCATGTGTAAGTTTAGGGGTCAGTGTTAGGGACTGGCCCCTTTTTTATTCCACTAATTACACGAATTACGCGGAATTACACGAATAGCTCTTTAGATGAACCTCATGCGAAATTCGTAATTGCTGATTCGTAATTAAATTGATTTTCCACATATTCACATTTTCCATATCCGCAACATTTCCATAACACACCGGGTTTGATTTATTCGTAAATTTAGGAAACCCCACTAATTATGTTATGGAGAAAATTCAATGGTGATACCATTCATCTTCCCATTAAAGATGCGGTAACACAGGCCATAAAAAGAGAAACAGCTGCAGGCCACAAGCTGAAAGTTTGCATCGGCACCGATAGCCAGGTTAAAGGAAAAGAAACTGAATTTGCCACTGTCATCGTTTTTTTACGCGAAGGACAGGGAGGTTTCATGTTCATCCACAATGAAAAAACCCTTATCAGTTACAGTATCAAAGAGCGCATGCTGGTAGAAGTAGCCAAAAGCATCGAGATCGCTTACGAACTTTGCAACCTCTTCACCCAGTACCAGGTAGAAATGGAAGTTCATGCAGACATCAACACCAGTCCGAACTTCAAAAGCAACGAAGCACTCAAAGAAGCCATGGGTTACATCCTCGGAATGGGATTTGCCTTCAAAGCAAAACCGGAAGCATTTGCGAGTAGTTCGTGTGCGAATAAGGTGGTGAATTGAAATTACGAATTACGAATTACGAATTGAAGGTCGTACGGTCAATAACCCGGACTTCGTTTTAAAAGAACCCATTCGTAATTCGTAATTGTTCATTCGTAATTGATTCAGCTTCCCCACCCCTGCCTGTCAAGGCTGCGGTATTGAATCGCTTCTGCAAGATGCTGCGGTAATATATCAGCACTTCCATTCAGGTCTGCGATGGTACGACTTACTTTCAATATCCTGTCGTAAGCCCGTGCTGATAAATTCAGTTTTTCCATCGCGGCTTTCAGCAATTGATGTCCCGGCGGAGATATTACACAAATATCCTTCAGCATACTGCTGCTCATTTGCGCATTTGCATAGATCCCCTGAACGTTACCATATCTTTCTGCCTGTACATTTCTGGCTACAATAACGCGTTCGCGGATATCACAACTTTTTTCAAAAGATCGCATCGAAGTAAGTTCGCTGAATGCAACAGGTGTCACTTCTACATGAAGATCTATCCTGTCGAGCAATGGACCCGATATTTTACTAAGATAACGTTGTACCACACCCGGCCCGCAAGTGCATTCTTTTTCAGGGTGATTGAAATAACCGCATGGGCAGGGATTCATACTGGCGATGAGCATAAAACTGGCGGGGAAATCGAGGGCTATTCTTGCCCGGCTGATGGTGACCCGGCGCTCTTCCATCGGCTGGCGCATTACTTCCAAAACAGATCGTTTGAATTCCGGTAACTCATCGAGAAATAAAACGCCGTGATGCGCCAGTGATATTTCACCCGGCTGTGGATTACCACCTCCTCCGACCAATGCCACATCAGAAATAGTATGGTGCGGACTTCTGAACGGCCGCTTGCTCACCAACGTAGCATTCTCCATCAGTTTGCCGGCAACACTATGTATCTTGGTTGTCTCCAAGGCTTCCTGTAGTGAAAGCGGCGGTAAAATGGTAGGCAGCCTTTTTGCCAGCATCGTTTTACCGGCTCCCGGCGGACCGATCAGGATGGCGTTGTGCCCGCCGGCGGCCGCGATCTCCAGGGCCCGTTTGATATTCTCCTGTCCTTTTACATCACAGAAATCAACATCAAAATTGCTTTGCGCCAGCGCAAATTCTTCCCTTGTATTTACTATGACGGGTTGGAGCGTTTCTTCATTCCTGAAAAAATGGATCACTTCTTTCAGGTGGTTCACACCATAAACTTTCAGATCATTCACCATCGCGGCTTCGCGGGCATTTGCAGCAGGAACGATCAATCCTTCAAAACCATCCCGCCTCGCCTGGATGGCAATGGGCAACGCGCCTTTGATGGGACGTACTTCTCCATCGAGACTTACTTCCCCCATGATGACGAATTTCTCCAGCCGCTCAGGATTTTCAATCTGATCAGTAGCACCCAGTGTGCCGACAGCAATTGGGAGATCAAAGGCGGATCCGGTCTTTTTTATGTCTGCCGGCGCAAGATTGACGACAAGTTTTGTTCTTGGCATAAAATAATGATTGCTTTTGATGGCACTCTCCACCCGTTGCAGGCTTTCCTTAACGGCGCTATCCGGAAGCCCGACGATGAAATAATGTTGCCCCTGATTATTTACACTTACTTCAACCGTAATGGTGATGGCTTCCACACCATAAACGGCACTGCCGAATGTTTTTACTAACATGTGTAAAGGTTTGAATTATCATGGAAGTAACATGGGGGTTTTCAACAGAATCTTAAGGAGATTTTTCGGAGAAAAACATGGTGTTTTTCTCCGAAAAAATATGTGCTTTTATATTCATAGAGGATTATTCCTTTCTATATTAATCTTATTACCATCCGCAAAAAATTGAGGTGGCCGCCAATGGATATTCGTTAGTATTGCAGAATCAATCTTTAAAACTCATTTTATGTTTTTAAAAATATTTTTTTCGATATGTTTCTTACTGGTCAGTGGTGCAGCATTTTCCCAGCAATGTGATTGCGCTAAAGAATTTACGCATATCCAAAATTTCATGGAGAAAAATTATGTGGGTTTCAATGATAAGATAAAGATCATGACCAGAACGGTGTATGATAAGAAGGTGAAACAGTTTCAACAGATGGCAGCATCCCAAAGCGGTAAGGAAAAGTGCCTGCTCATCACATCCAGCTATCTTCAATTATTTAAAGATGCACATGTCAGCATCAGTCCGGTATTCAGTTCGGATGCAGTGGATTCAACGTTTATAGCTAACCGTGAGCAGCTGAAACTGACGGATAAAAAACTGGCAGCACTGAAGGATTCAAAAACCATCGAAGGTATTTATTATTTCAAATACGATTCTTCTTACAAGATAGCGGTGATAAAAAGCCCCACTGCTTTGCGTGATTACGCAGGCGTACTGATAAGTTCAAAATGGCCGGTTTGGAAACAAGGTATGGTGAAGCTGGAAGCAAAGCAATTAAGCAAGGGTATGATGAAGGGGGTGCTGTATACCCGCAACCATATGCCAAGGGTGGAATGGTTTGGCATCGGGGATAATACGCTGGGCGGCGACTGGCAGCGGGAAGGTTCAGGTTCATCAGCAGCAAATAATAAGGAGTATGTGTGGGTTTCTTCAAAAAAGTTATCCGACAAGACTTTGTACATCAGGATCTCCACTTTTAGTGCTTCCAACGGGAAAAGAATCGATTCAGTTTTTAAAGCAAATAAAGAACTGCTCGAAAGCATGCCCAACCTGGTGCTCGATCTCCGGGATAATGGCGGCGGCGCGGATTTTACGTATGAGCCGATCATACCTTACATCTATACCAACCCTATCAAAACTATCGGATTGAATGCATGGTCAACAGATTCAACTATTGCGGGCTGGAGCAAAATATTATTGGATGAGGATCTTCCGCAATCCACCAAAGAAAACCTGCAGAAACGCATTGACCTGATGAAAGCGAATAAAGGAAAAATGGTGAATATTTTCGATGATGAAATTGATTCATCCTACAGCCGCCAGGAATTTCCTAAAAAAGTGGTGATCCTGATCAACGATGGTTGTGCCAGCACAACAGAACAATTTTTATTTGCGGCCAAACAAAGTACTAAGGTCACGCTTGCCGGTGATCACACCGAAGGGGTACTTGACTATTCAAACGTACGGGAAACTCCTTTCCCCTGCATGCCTTATATCCTGAATTATTCATCCACCCGCAGCCGCCGGATTGAAGCCGGCCAGGCCATCGATAACGTTGGGATCAAACCGGATGTGTATTTAAAAAAAGGCAGCGATTGGGTGGAAGATGCCCGGGTTCTTTTGGAGGGGAAGTAAAGAGTTGCGGGTGACGGGTTTTGATTCTCTGCGAAACCTCTGTTTACTCTTCTTCTCTGCGGTTGGCAAACTTCTTTCACCGCAGAGTGCCAGAGAAAGCGGAGTTTTCGCAGAGAAGGATTCACGAACGATCAACAACCCGCCACCCGTCACCCGCAACCTGCCCTGACCTTACTAAAAAATTTAGGCGAATCCCCGTCCTCTCCTTAGCTTTGTGGCATGTCTCTTTTCATCACTTCCCTAAACAGCGGCAGCAATGGTAATTGTTACTATGTAGGCAACGATCGCGAAGCCATTCTGGTAGATGCCGGCCTTACCTGTCGTGAAACCGAAAAGAGGATGCGCCGGCTGGATCTTTCGATGAGCAAAGTGAAAGCCATCTTCATCTCACACGAACATGGCGATCATATCAAAGGATTGCCGGTAATAGCGAATAAATTTCAGTTACCGGTTTACATTACAGGCCGTACACTTACCGGCTGTCCCGATCTTAAACGACAATATGTAGAAAGTTTTTCAGCCTATCAGCCGGTGCAGATAGGAGCATTGAGCATTACGGCATTTCCAAAATTTCATGATGCGGCAGATCCGCATAGTTTTATCGTGCAAAGCAATGGAGTTACCGTAGGGGTATTTACCGATATAGGCAAAAGCTGCGAACATCTGGTAAAACATTTCAGACAATGTGATGCGGCTTTTCTTGAAGCTAATTACGATGAAGAAATGCTGGACAAAGGGCGGTACCCGGTATTCCTGAAGAACAGGATCCGCGGTGGCCACGGGCATTTGTCCAACCGGCAGGCGCTGGAATTGTTTATCACGCATCGGCCGCCGGCGATGACACATCTGCTTTTGTCTCATTTATCAAAAGATAATAATGATCCGCTTATCGCAAAGCAATTATTCGATCCGTATGCCGGAGAAACGAATATAATTGTAGCATCAAGATATGAGGAAACACCCGTCTATAACATAAGTCGGGAAAAAGCCGTGCAGATGAGCAGGAGTAGTGTGATACAAATGGGGCTTTTTTAATGGATAATTTTATAATGGATAATGGATAATTTTTTCGATCCGAAAATCTTTTCCATATCGCATAGTCCTTTATACAACCTGTTTTAAAAACCCCAAAGTAATTTAAAACATTGAACTCAATGCGTTATCCATTATCAATTATCAATTATCATTATCCATTATCATTATCCATTGATCACAGTTCTTCCAGCATTTTCACCACACCTTCTTTTTTCAGGATCAGATAACCAAGCCTGTCATTGCTGATACCACTTTTCAACTGGTAGTTGAAGTTGAGCTGATCATTCACCACGCTTGTTTCAAAATAGTTGAACGTGATATTCGGATGGCCTTTCAGGTCGTCGCCTATCTCGTAAAGGTGTGTGGAAAGTATGAAGAGCGAATTTTTTATTTTTAGTAATCCTTCAATCACCGCAAGGCTGCACTTCATCGCATCCTGCACGTTGGTGCCTTTAAATAATTCATCTATGAGGATGAGCCATTTGCGGCCATCGCTGATCTTACTAACGGTAGCCTTTATACGCTGCACTTCGTTGAAGAAATAACTTTCACCTTTCATGATATTGTCGATCACGTTGATGTTGCTGAGCATGCCATCAAATACGCTCAGCCGCATGCTGGTAGCCGGCACTCCCATACCTATATGCGCCAGGAAAACGGCGCTGCCGACCGCTTTGATGAAAGTACTTTTTCCTGCCATGTTTGCGCCGGTAAGAAACAGGAAATTGGTTTCTTTGTCGAGCGACACATCATAAGGCACAGGCTCTCTGAGCAAAATATGATACAGCCCTTTTGCATCGATCACCGGCTGATGTGAATCCACGATCTCCGGAAATATCAATTCATATTTTATTACCGCCATCGCCATACCATACCAGGCATCCAGCTGGGCAAAAATACTCAGCAGGCTGATCATATTGTTTTTGTAATGATAACGGAAAAAATGCCCGAGGTACAACATTTCGTGCGGCGGCATTTCCGATGATTTTTTGTATTTGCCGATGATTGCCAAACGTTCGGCGCCGATGATCTTTTGTGCCGCCTGCAATATCATGGTCAGCAGTTCCGGAGTATCCGGCTGGATAAAATGATCCACCATCTGCTGCATGCCTTTCACCAGGTCGAAATAATGATTGACGGAATACCGCACCAGCGAATAATCATGACCATTGATGATCTTATAACTCATCGCCGAAACTTTCGACGGAGTAGAAGGGATAGCCGAAATGTTGGATTCAAAAAAACGTTCCACCACCATTACAGTACCATTACTGATCAATGAGGGCCAATGCGCTTTTTCGCGGATGATGAACTTCAGGACTTTCTGCACTTCCCGGATATCCTCAGCGCTTTCCAACGGCTTGCCCAGGCTGCGCCGCAATTGCTCTTTACCACGTATGGTGACACATTGATTGATCTTGCTGAAAACGGAAAATTCCTCTTCTGAATTGAATATGGAAAGGTCGTCGATGGTGGTTTTGTCTATCTCCATAAGTGAATGGGTCAATGAGTGAATGAGTGAATGTTTTAAAGTTGCGGGTGGGCGGGTGACGGGTTATTGATGGTTGGCGAAGTTTTCTCTGCGAAAACCCTGCGTTCTCTGCCACTCGGCGGTGATGGGAAATTTCTCTAACCGCTGAGAATAAGAGTAAGCAGAGGTTTCGCAGAGATAGAACAGCTTTCGCACACGATCAATCCACCCGTCACCCGTAACCCGTCACTTTTTTATCTGTCAAAACTTATCCTTTGTCCCCTATTAGACTCAATGAGTGCCCCTTTTTCATAAACAAAATTTCCGCTTACCATCGTGCTCTCGATAGTTGATGGAAAATTAAAGCCTTCAAGCGGGCTCCAGCCGCATTTATACAGGATATTTTCTTTGGTGACAATAGCCGGTTTTTTGAGGTCTGCCACCACCAGGTCGGCATAATACCCTTCACGGATATACCCCCTGTCTTTTATCTGGAAACAATCCGCCACGGCATGGCTCATCTTTTGAACGATCTTCTCCAGTGTTATTTTTCCCAGGCTATGATAATACAACATCAACGAAACCGAATGTTGCACCAACGGCAGACCGGAATGCGCATGTTCATAAGGACCTGTTTTTTCAGAAAGCAGATGCGGCGCATGATCCGTTGCGATCACATCCAACCGGTCATCATTCAAAGCTTCCCAAAGGGCTTCTTTATTATAAGCCGCTTTGATAGCCGGATTACATTTGATATGGTATCCCTGTTTTTCATAATCATCAGCTGTAAAATGCAGGTGATGAACACATACTTCCGAAGTGATGCGTTTGTCTTTTAGTGGCAACATATTGCCAAACAACTGCAATTCTTTTTCGGTGCTGATGTGAAGGATATGCAGGCGGCTATTGTATTTCTGCGCAAACTGCACGGCTACCAGCGATGATTCAAAGCAGGCTTCGTCATCACGGATGATGGGATGATCGGAAGCTTCAAGAATATTTTTTTCGCTTTTCCTCCGTTCGTAATTTCTTCTGATGATGCGTTCATCTTCACAATGTGTAGCGATCAGTAATTCGCTTTCGCTGAAAATACGGTTGAGCGTGCTGTGATTATCTACCAGCATATTGCCGGTGCTGCTGCCCATGAAGATCTTTAATCCGCAGATCTCCTTTTTCGCTTCATTGATCCGCAACGCCTCCTCAGCATTATCATTACTCACCCCCATGAAAAATGAATAATTCGCCAGGGAATTCGCTTTTGCGATAGCATATTTTTCTTCGAGCAATGCACGTGTGAGCGCATTCGGAACGGTATTGGGCATTTCCATGAAAGTGGTGGTACCGCCTGCAACCGCCGCCCTGCTTTCGGAATGGATATCGGCTTTGTGTGTAAGCCCCGGTTCACGGAAATGTACCTGGTCGTCGATGGCACCGGGAAGCAGGTATTTGCCTTCACCGTTTATTTCTATGACGTTGCCTTTTTCGCTGATGGATGCCGCTATCTTTTCAATGCGCTCGCCCTTTACCAGTAAATCGGAAGCCTGAATTTTCCCTTCATTTACCAACAGAATGTCTCGGAAAAGATATTTTTGCATACCTTGAATTTAAAGAATTAATAAAAATTACCAAAACACATGCAAATTATTAAAAGCCTGCTCAAAGTAATTGTTTTTGTTTGCCCGGTAACGGCTACAGCGCAATCTACCTACTTATACCAGGGTTCGAAAGAAACACGTATCATCGAACGACTGGAAATAAAGCAGCAAACCAACACTAACCTCAATTTTTCGACTTTAAAACCATTCAACAGGAAGTATATCGTACAGGAAGTAGAGTTCCTCGACAGTGCCCGCATGGGATATAAGGATTCTACCGGCGTAGATATGCACAAAGAGTGGACGGATCTCGACCTTACACCGGTAGATGAATATAATATGCGCAGCCTGTTGATGAACAGCAGCGAATGGGTGACCACACCAAGGGAAGATTTTTTGAGTAAAAACCCTCTCTGGAATACCTTTTATAAAACACAGGCGAATTTCCTGGAAGTAAATAATAAAGATTTCTTTTTAGCGGTAAACCCTGTATTGCAGATCAGGCAGGCAGTTGAGCCGGGATACAAAGAAGGGATCTTTTTGAATAGCCGTGGGGTAAGCCTTCGTGGCATGATCGCAAAGAAAGTGGGCTTTTCTTCCATCATCACAGAAAACCAGGAACGTGGGCCACAGTTCTTCCAGGAATATGTGAATGCGAGCCGTTCGGTACCAGGTGCAGGGTTTTACAAACCCTTCAAAAAAACCGGCGTGGATTATTTTGATGCACGTGGATATATCACGTTCAATGCGGCCAAATTCATCGACTTTCAATTTGGTTATGATAAGAATTTCATCGGCAATGGTTACCGCAGTCTCTTTCTCAGCGATTTTGGCAACAGCAATCTTTTCCTGAAAGTAAATACAAGGATCTGGAAACTGAATTATCAGAACCTGTTCATGGAACTGATGCCGCAATTCACCAAAAAATCGGATACGCTTCTTGACCGTAAATACGCAGCCATGCACCATCTCAGTATGAACGTAACCAAGTGGCTGAATGTAGGTTTGTTTGAAGGAGTAATCTTCGGAAGAAGAAACCGTTTCGATTTTGAATACCTGAACCCGATCATTTTCTACAGGCATATCGAAGGTACTATCGGTAGCCCTGATAACGCCGTAGCCGGTTTTGATTTCAAAGCAAACGTGGCACACAGGCTGCAATTTTACGGGCAGTTCATGCTGGATGAGTTCAGGATAAATGAACTTCGTAATGTGCCAAAAAGCTGGGTGAATAAATTCGGTATTCAACTTGGGGCAAAATATGTGGACGCATTTGGTGTACGCAATCTCGACCTGCAATTTGAAACCAACAGGGTTCGCCCGTTCACGTATTCGCACAACGATACCACCGCCAACTACACTCATTACAATCAGCCGCTGGCTCATCCCCTGGGAGCGAATTTCCAGGAGTTCATCGGTGTATTACATTATCAACCTGCTCCAAGATGGAACATCGATGCTACGGCAATCTATTATTACAAAGGGCTGGATAGCGCCGGTACAAACTTCGGTGGAGACATTTTCAAAAATTACAACACCCGTAATATGCCCGACGATAATTTTGGATTGGGCGATGGTGCCAAAGCGAAATGTCTGAATGCCTTATTGAACATCTCTTATGAGTTCAGGCAAAACCTTTTCTTTGAAGCATCTTTGCAACACCGTAACTACAAGATTGAAGGGGTAAGCGGACAAAGCAATACCACGCTGGTAACAGCGGGGATAAGGTTGAATATGTTCAGGAGGGAGTATAATTTTAATTAGAGTAGGAGAAAGCCATGAATTGGCCGTTGCTGGTGTTATCACCAACAACGAGAAAGGGAATGTTGCTGGTGATAACACCAACAACGGCGCAAAGAGGCCACGAATGGCACGAATGATACGAATGCCCAAAAGGTCTGTATAACCCCTTTAGCTATTATTGGCCTGTTATTCATATCAGTGAAAAATATAAACAGGACGGCTCCAATCAATGATTGGAGCCGTCCTGTTTTATAAATTAGTGAAATTCGTGCCATTCGTGGCGTTATTCCACCGTCAGCGAGAAGGTCAATGTGCGGGAATTAACGCGGTCGATCACATTTGAATATTTCAGATCCGGATCGCGTTTGTGCATATTGCGCAGGCCGTACCCAATCTTCAACTCGGGTGTGAGTACGAATACGGGAAAGTATAAATGAAAACCGATACCGGCTTCGAGGCCGTAATCGATTTTTTGAAGCTTGATCAGGTCAGCATTTTGTTTGGAAGCCTTATTGGCGGCCATATCATATTCTATCTTTCCCCCGGCCATCATGTACACTTTGAAATTAGCGATACGGTCGCTGCTGAATTTCACCTGCAGCGGCAATGCCAGCGTGATACCCTGTACTTTTTTGGTGGTCACGCTATCTTCGCCCAATACCCTGTTGGGATAAGAAAGATTGTATTGAAATGCTTTTTCGGTAAAAACAAGGTTGAGCGGATAAGTGCGGATATCAAAATGTTCGCTCAGGTTGAGGTTCACCAGCCATGCCAGGTTGATACCGGTACTGTTCACACTTTCTACCACGGTAACTGTATCATTGATCCCGCCATTGGGCAAAGTAAGAAAACGCGGATGATGTGAAAAGCTGAAATGCGACCTGTTGGCGCCCACATTGATACCAAAGTGGATCCGTTTTGAATCGTGGTCGGGGAGGTTAAGTTCTATATCGCCGCCCATTTGTGCAAAAGCCCCAAGGGGAGCAATTAAAAAGAATATTAAACAGTACTTCATTTTTTTCCGCAATAAATACTACAGATGCCCATGCTCAAAGCTGCGCTCTGTATGTTGTTATAACCTAGGTTTTCTAAAATCTGAGTAAAGTTTTTGCCCTCGGGAAATTTTTTAATTGATTCGTCTAAATATGAATATGCATTGCGGTTCTTCGAAAATAGCTTTCCCATGCCGGGAGTCACGACCTTCATATAAACATTATAAAAAGAGCGTATAACCGGAAAACGGGGTTTGCTGAACTCCAAAACTACCAATTTTCCGCCGGGTTTCAATACCCTTAAAATTTCGGAAAGCCCTTTTTCAAGGTTTTGAAAATTGCGGACCCCGAATGCCACTGTTACCGCGTCAAACGTGTTGTCTGCAAAGCTTATTGTTTCACTATCACCATTTAACAATTCGATCTGCTTTTCCAGTCCAAGGCCTTTCACCTTTTTCCGGCCCACTTCCAGCATGCCGTCACTAATGTCGATTCCCGTAATTTTCTCTGGTTTAAGCAAACCCGATGCCATAATGGCCACATCGCCGGTGCCCGTCGCTACGTCAAGGATATATTTCGGTTTCAGTTCTTTCAGGTAACCAAGCGCCTTTTTTCTCCAGCGGATGTCGATGCCGGCACTCAGGAACCTGTTCAGAAAGTCGTACCTGAAGGCGATATCATTAAACATTTCAGCAACCTGCTGTTTTTTGCTGAGATCCGAGTCTTTGTCCGGGACTACCGTATCATGATCAAATTTTGTCATACAATGCTGCAAATATAAGCCCTTTGGGAGAGCGGCAGAAGATGCATTTGCATTTCATGGGGAGATAAAGGTTAAATTTGCAAATATTTTAGTTTTATGCAGATCAAAAAAGCAGTTTACCTTATCAGCAGCCCCGATTTTGAAAAATGTCCGACGCCGGATAAACCGGAATATGCATTCATTGGCCGAAGCAATGTGGGCAAGTCATCGTTGATCAATATGCTTTGCAATAATGATAAACTTGCCAAAACTTCGGCTTCCCCGGGAAAAACGCAGATGATCAATCATTTCGACGTAGTAAGCACGGCTGTTTCGGAAGAAAGTAAAAAAGTGGAAAATGTTTACCATTGGTATCTGGTGGATCTTCCGGGTTATGGTTTTGCTAAAGTAAGCATGCGTAGCCGCAACCGTTGGGAACAGATGATCGAAAATTATTTGCGCAAGCGGGAAAACCTCGTGCAGGTATTCGTTCTCATCGATGCCCGCCATAGCCCTCAAAAGATCGATCTGGAGTTTTTAGAGAACCTGAAAAAATGGGATGTACCGTTCAGCCTGGTATTTACCAAGAGTGATAAAGAAAATCAACGGATCGTTTCGAAGAATGTAAAGTCATTTTTAGAAGCCATGAAAAAGACCTGGCAATTTCTGCCGCGTCATTTTGTAACAAGCGCGGTAAAGAAAAGCGGAAAGGATAAGATATTATCGTTTATCGCGGAAACGAATGAAGAAAATACAGAAAAAATTAAGAATTGACAATTACGAATTACGAATTACGAATGAACTCATACAGTTGGCAGATCTTACCCCTCCAGAACTTTTATTAACTTGCAGCGCTAAAATCAATTCGTAATTCGTAATTCGTAATTCGTAATTCGTAATTCGTAATTCGTAATTCGTAATTCGTAATTCGTAATTCTTTACCCTTTCTTCTCACTGGAATCAACCATCTCCTCCGCCGCCGATGCTTTCTCTTTCTTCCGTTCCAGCCTCCGCATCCAGACCTCACCTTTGTGACGGGTAGGTACTTCATCGCCAAGCAGTTTGCCCCATGGTTTCATTTCAGGCAGGCGGTCGAAGATGATCTTGATAATAGCAACAAAAGGAATAGAAAGGAACATTCCCGCAACACCCCATAAGGCTCCTCCGAGAAGTACAACTACCACGGAAAAGAATGCATTGATCTTTACCCTTGACGATACCAGGAACGGGACCAGGAAATTATTGTCGATGAATTGTATCAACGTATAAGCGCCTACAATAAGTAATGGTGTGGTAAACCCGTCTTTTGTAACTGCGGAAATGATGACCGGCAAAGCAATGGCAATGATACCCCCGATATAAGGAAGCATATTCAGCAATGCCCCGATCACGCCAAGCAGTATCGCATATTCGACACCGAGCAATAATAACGCGACCGAGTTAAGTACCGCTACCACCAATGCTTCCAGTAGCAGCCCGACCATATAACTTTGTATCGCGGACTTGGTTTCACCCAATACCTCGGAAACCTTTACCGTATTTTCCTCCGCAAAGACTTCGTGAAAAAAGTTGATGATAAGGGTTTTATAAAACAATAGCAGGAATACATAAATAGGTATCAATACGATCAGGCCGATGGTGCCCAGCAACCCACCAACAGCACTACCCAGCAGGGCTTTACTGTTGTTCAATGCCTCGTCCAATGCCTGCTGTTGTTTTTCTACAGAAACATTAAAGTTGGAAGAAAGCCATTGCTGCAGTTGGCCCAGATGCTCATTGAATTTTACTTTTAGCGCCGGAAGATTATCTCCAAAATTCATTACCTGCGAAGAAATAAAATACAAGATGCCTGCAACGAGGATGAATGCCAACGCCAGCGAGAGCGAGATCGCCACCACCTTGTTGATGCCCTTATTCTGCATTTTATTCACCAGCGGGTTCAACAGTATGGCGATGATCATAGAAAAAGCGATCGGCGCCAGTATTTCCTTCAGGGTAAATAAAGCGATACAGAATAATGTCAACCCTAATAGTACAACAGTGCTTTTTATGTAAAAAGGGTATTGTTTGATGGCAGGCTTCATGTCAGTGATTTATTACACGAATTAAAGCGAATTACACGAGATAGCGGGATAAATATTTAGGGCCGGGCAAAAAGCTTCGCTTCGGAAAACTGCAACTGACAAAAAAGTCAAAAGTCGATGTTTAACTATCAATTTCTGATTATCCATTGCCCATTGCTATTTATTCCTGCCTTTCCGTCATTTTTTAACGAAATTGCACCGGATTTGCTGTTGTCAACCATCTATCACACAATTTCTATTCTTCTGTAATGAAAATATTATTAAAATACCTGAAGCCGCATAAGTGGCTGGTTATATTTACGTTGTTGATGGCATCCATCAACATTGGTTTTTCTTTGGTCGACCCGATCATTTTAGGTAAACTCATTAACCTGGCAAATGACGGCATCGCAAAAGAATTCTCTGAAGACAAATTTTTTTCCTCTTTTTCATGGGATAACCCGGGTGTGTGGTTCTTACTGATCTGCTCGATTTCTGTAGCCATGATAAGCCGTATCGCGAAAGCTTTCCAGGATTATTTCCTGAATGTGGTGATACAAAAATTCGGGGCAAGCGTTTTTACAGATGGCCTTCAACATGCCATGAAACTTCCCTATCACCAGTTCGAGGACCAACGCAGCGGCGAAACATTATCCATTCTTACCAAAGTGCGGTCCGACGTAGAAAAATTCATGACCAACTTCATCAATATACTTTTCGGTGTATTGATCGGGGTGGTTTTCGTTTTCGTATACGCCGCCATATTTATCAACTGGCGAATTCCCGTAGCCTACCTGATCGGCATTGCAGTGCTTACATTCATCACCAATCTGCTAAGCAAAAAAATAAAAATGATCCAGAAAAACATTGTAGGGCAAACCACTGCGTTGGCTGGATCTACAACTGAATCATTGAGAAATATAGAACTTGTAAAAAGCCTTGGCCTCACCACGCAGGAAGTTGACAGGTTAAATAAAAATACTTACAAGATATTGGGCCTTGAATTAAAAAAAGTAAAACGGATCCGTAGCATCAGTTTCATACAGGGCACGATGGTAAATACGTTGCGCCAGGTGATCCTGTTCATATTGATGTGGCTGATCTTTCATCATCATATGAATGCAGGGCAATTGGTAACGATGCAGATATTCTCGTTCTTCGTATTTGGGCCATTGCAGGAGATCGGTAACATCCTGTTGTCTTATCGCGAAGCGGAAGCATCACTGATCAACTTCGACGCATTGATGAATAAGGCTCCTGAACCTGAACCATTGAACCCAAAACCTTTGGGGAATATTCAGACACTGGCTTTCAAACATGTTTCCTTCAAGCACCAAACTGCTTCCCACAAAGCTATAGACAATATCAGCTTTGATGTGAAGACCGGCGAAACCATTGCATTTGTAGGGCCAAGCGGAAGCGGGAAATCAACCTTGATGAAATTGCTGGTGGGCTTATATCGTCCGCAGGAAGGAAAAATATTATACAATAATCTCGATGAGACTGAGATATTATTTGATGATCTCCGCAAGCAGATCGGTTTTGTTACGCAGGATACCAACCTCTTCAGCGGAACGATCAGGGAAAACCTGATGTTTGTAAATCCGGCTGCTACAGAAGCCGACCTGAATGCAGCTTTGCAAAAAGCTTCCTGCACACAACTACTGCAGCGTGCCGAAAATGGTCTTGATACGATGATCGGCGAAGGTGGCCTTAAATTATCCGGAGGAGAAAAACAACGTATTTCCATAGCCCGTGCATTGCTGCGCAAACCACACCTGTTGATATTTGACGAAGCGACTTCTGCTTTGGATTCTCTTACTGAAGAAGAAATCACTAATACCATCCGTGATGTTTCCGAACTCAAAGACCAGGTAACCATATTGATTGCACACAGGCTCAGCACCATCATGCACGCCGACAGGATCTATGTATTGGAAAAAGGCGAAGTGGAAGAAACGGGAACGCATGAGGAGTTGCTCGGGAAGAAGGGATTGTATTATGCGATGTGGAGGCAACAGATAGGGGAAAGAAAGAAATAATTTTATTATATGAATTAATGCGAACCTGCCTGTCGGCAGACAAGTACACGAATTAGCGATACAATAGAGCCTGTGGCGCGATCTAAATATTTATCTCCGCCAAGTCGTATAATTCGCTTTAATTCGTGCAATAAATAATCTTATATGGATGCAGATATCATCGGTTACATTGGCGGAGTTTTTTCATCCGTGTCGTTTTTACCGCAGGTAATTAAGATCTGGAAAACGAAATCGGCTACAGATCTTTCGATGCCGACCTTATTATTACTGACCTGCAACGTAACACTGTGGCTTTCGTATGGCATCTCGATAAATAACCGGCCGTTATGGATCACCAATGCAATTGTATTGTCGATGGTATTTGCCATGATCTATTTCAAGATCAGGTTCAAAAACAATAAATCATGATCATGGAGCAAAACAAAAGAAGTACCCCCAATTCATTATGGAGCATGCTCACGATGAAATGCCCCAGGTGCAGGCGTGGCGAAATGTTTACTGACTCCAACGCATACACGAAATTATCACTCAAACATATTTTTGATATGCCGGAGCATTGTCCGGAATGCGGACAAAAATATGATATGGAACCAGGCTTCTGGTACGGGACAGGGTATGTTAGTTATGCACTAACCGTTGCGATCTCTGTGGCTACTTTTGTTGCATGGTGGGTACTGATAGGAGTGTCGGTAAGCGATAGCAGGATATTCTGGTGGTTGGGTACAAACGCCGTGATACTGGTTATTTTACAGCCCTGGCTGATGCGGCTGAGCCGGGTGATCTATATGAGGTTTTTCATAAGCTACGACCCCAATTATGAAAAGACTGCACCGAAAGAATTTGAATGATCATTACACGAATTGTAAGGAATTACACGAAAATCAGAACGGCCATTGCGAGGCACGAAGCAATCTCCTCAATAACTCTGTATACTTTTTCATGAGATTGCTTCGTGCCTCGCAATGGCCGTTCTAAAATGTCCGTAACTACATTGTAACTAATTCGTGTAATTCTTTTGAATCCGCGTGGTTAATCGATATTCTCTATTATCCCCGCTATCCCCTGTCCGCCGCCGATACACGCCGTTACCATTCCATATTTTTTATTCAAACGTTTCATATCATTTATCACCTGGATGCTCAGCTTTGCACCGGTACAACCCAATGGATGGCCCAGGGCAATTGCACCACCATTGATGTTTACGATATCCTGGTTCAGTTCCAGCGTTCTTATTACTGCAAGAGATTGCGAAGCGAATGCTTCATTTAATTCTATCAGATCGATATCACTGATGTTCATTCCGGCTTGCTTCAACACTTTCGGAACTGCCGCTACCGGCCCGATGCCCATCAATCTCGGTTCTACACCGGCACTGGCACAATTTACCAGGCGGGCTATTGGTTTCAGGCCAAGTTCATTCACCATCCTTTCGCTCATCACGATCACGAATGCCGCACCATCACTGGTTTGCGAAGAATTTCCTGCAGTTACCACACCGCCGGCCGCAAAAGCAGGTTTCAACTTTGCAAGCCCTTCAGGTGTTGTATCCGTCCGCACACCTTCATCGGTATCCATCACGTAAGATTTTTTTTGCTTTTTGCCTTTGGCATCAAGATATACCTGCTCTACCGTGATCGGTAAAATACCGGTTTTGAAATGCCCTTCTTTGATGGCATTGGCCGCTTTAAGATGACTGTTATAACTGAACATATCCTGGTCTTCCCTGCTCACATTGTATTCGCTGGCCACCGCTTCTGCGGTCAATCCCATGCTGAGATAATAATCCGGTTCGTCCACCGCGATAGCATAAGATGGAACGGTTTTCCAGCCGGCGGTTGGCACAAGGCTCATGCTTTCGGTACCTCCGGCGATGATACATTCCGCCATACCACATCGGATCTTCGTGGTGGCCATGGCGATCGTTTCGAGGCCGCTGCCGCAATAACGATTTACCGTAATTCCCGGCACTTCAATTCCCAGCGCTTTCGCCGCGATGATCCTGCCAAACTGCAACCCCTGCTCTGCTTCCGGAACCGCATTTCCAACGATCACATCATCGACCCTCTTCGGATCCAGTTGCGGAACTGTAGCGATCAATCCCTTGATCACATCGATCGCAAGATCATCGGGCCTCGTAAACCTGAAGCCCCCTTTTTTACTTTTCGCAACTGCGGTCCTGAAACCTGCCACTATATATGCTTCCTGCATGATAATTATTTTAAAATGGTTGTTTATGCAACTATATATCAAAGTTATAGTTTCTTATTGTAAATAAAAAACAAAAATGGAACGCTGATTTTTATAATGGTTAAGATTTCTCATCGGTTATATGTGTAAAAACATAATTAATCATAAGCATCTTAAAAATCAGCGTTCCATTTTGCTATTTTTGCGCACCATGTATAATCTCCTACGATCCCTCTTATTTCTTTTTGATGCGGAAAAAGTGCATTATTTCTCCATGAATTCATTGAAAAATCTATGTAGCATTGGTTTTATCAGGAAGATCATCGCAAGAATGTATACCCCTTCAAAAGCTTCAGCTTTTTCAGTTTTCAATCTGCAATTCCGCAACCGGGTTGGCCTTGGTGCCGGGTTTGATAAAAATGCCCGCTACCTGAAAGAACTGGAATGCCTGGGCTTTGGTTTTGTAGAGATCGGCACGGTTACCCCATTGCCACAAGATGGTAATGAGAAGCCGAGATTATTTCGTTTGCCAAAAGATAAATCGCTGATCAACCGGATGGGATTTAATAATGAGGGTGCTGATGTGATCGTTGAAAGGTTGAAAAAGTGTCGGGCGGCGAATGATGGGTTAAAGGTTACGAACGTCTCAACCCGCAACTCTTCTCTTATCATCGGTGGCAACATCGGAAAAAACAAAATCACCCCCAACGAAACCGCCTGGAAAGATTACGAGATATGTTTTAAAAAATTGCATCCATATGTAGATTATTTCGTGGTGAATGTGAGCAGCCCGAATACACCGGGTTTGCGGGAATTACAGGAAAAAGATGCTTTGCGAAAAATCCTTACCACGTTACAGGACCTGAATCCGACTTTACCGGATCCGCCCAAGCCGATACTGCTAAAAATAGCCCCAGACCTTACCTGGGAACAGATCGATGACGTGGTCTCATTGGCACTGGAGATCAGGCTGGATGGATTGGTGGCCGCCAATACCACCATCGACCGGAGCCTGCTCAGCGATGCATCCAAACTACAATGTGAAAAAATAGGCGCAGGTGGGTTAAGCGGCAAGACATTAAAAAATCGTAGTACAGAGATTGTACAATACATTAAAGACAAAACCAGCGGATCCATTCCCGTCATCGCCAGCGGCGGAATTTTTACCGCAGCAGATGCAGAAGAAAAGATTTCTGCCGGCGCTTCATTGGTGCAGGTTTGGACCGGGTTCATTTATGAAGGGCCGAGAATTGTGAGGAAGATCACGGAAGGAAATAAATAGATGCTGGTTTCTGGTTGCCGGATATTATTACTTACGGTTCGTTATAACCGGGTTACTGTATCTACTTCAAAATTAAAGATTGCCAGCAACAAGCATCCAGCATCGGTTTTTCTTATTTTTGCGCCATGGCAGAATTATTTACCTCCGAGAGCATCATCAGCTTTTTCGTTTTAGTTATTTTAGAAGTGGTACTGGGTATCGATAACGTTATTTTCGTCAGCATCATCATGAACAGGTTGCCTGACCAGAAAAAACAAAAAACAGCCCGTCGTTTCTGGATGATATCCGGTATCATCGTTCGCAGCCTGTTGTTGCTGGGGCTTGGCTGGTTGCTGTCGCAAAAAGGCAATTACATCATTCCTGAAAGCTGGTTTGGAAAAGGATTTGACCTGGCAAGTATTGTAATGCTGGCGGGAGGATTATTCCTTATTTACAAATCGGTAAAAGAAATACACGGTAAACTGGAAGGGGAAGATCATTCCGACGATGAAATGCAGGGCAATAAACTTACGCTGGGTAAAGCCCTCACGCAGATCGTGATCATCGATGCGGTATTCTCATTCGACAGCATCATCACCGCAGGTGGTACGGCCAAGCATGTAGAGATCATGATCGCGGCAGTAGTGATCGCCATGACCATCATGTTCCTTTTCAGCCCTAAAATTTCCGCATTCATACACAAACATCCTACCTTAAAAATGCTGGCGTTGTCATTCCTTGTTATGATCGGGCTGAGCCTTGTAATGGAAGGATGGGCGCCCACCAAAGCACATGAACTCGGACTAAAAAATTACATCTATTTCGGTATGGCGTTCTCATTTATCGTCGAATTGCTGAATATGACCATGTTGAACCGTGCGAAGAAAAGAAGAGTGGTAACACTGAATGAACCAAGATTGAGCGAGAATAAAAAACCGGATGAATACAGTGATACAGCGCACTAGTAGGAACGTGCCTGTGGCGCGTTCAATTTCACCTCTGGTGAAATTCATGAATTAATTTTTCCGCAGGAAAAATTGAACGCGCCACAGGCACGTTCCTACAATTTCCTATCCAGCAATATCGCCATCTGCGCAAATATGTTCGCATTCTCTGTGAAACGATCCGGATCTATTTTATCGTAGGTATCCGTCACTTTATGGTAATCCGGATGATCCTCCACCCCTAAGTATAGGTAAGGAATATTCTTGTTGTAAAAACTTCCGTGATCGCTCAGGAATGTCCAGTCCTGCGGGTCGGTTGGTTTATCGTAACCGCTTTTCAATTGTGTAGCAGCTTTGGGTTTGATGCTATCCACCAGGTACGCATATTCCGGATAATGCGATAACCCGCTGGCCCAGATGCTGTTGTTATCGCTGCGTGCCAGCATATCTGCATTCAGGTTGAATTTTATCTTTGAAAGGTCAAGGCCTGCAGGAAGATTATTGACAAAATAAGCGGATCCTCTCAAGCCGATCTCTTCGCTATCCCATAAAGCGAAAATGATGGAATAAGAGGGTTTATGTTGCTGAAAATATTTTGCCATGGCTAGCGTAGCCGCTACCCCGCTGGCATTATCATCCGCGCCGTGATATACCACACCGCTTCCATCAAGCCCCAAGTGATCGTAATGCGCCCCCACCACGATGTATTTATCAGGATACTGGGTACCTTTTACCAGGCCCAGAAAATTTTTCCTGTCGAGGCCCAGATAAGAAAACTGCTGCACAAAACCCGCAGCGAAACTATCTACGCCAGCCTGGCGCAATCTTGATTGTATCAACTGATGCGACAAAACCACTTCGGCCATTCCCGCTTTTCTACCTTTGAAAGCATCGCTGGACAAGGCTTTCAGATCGCTATCCATTTGTGTGCTATCCAATACCCGGAACCTGGCAACCACAGGCGGCACTACCACCGGCGGCACTACAGGCCCGTCGGTTACCAATTCTTTCTGACCGCAGGAAGCGATCGTAGCAATTATCACAACTAAACGAAAAATATTTTTCATCTTTAAAATTACTACTTTATATACGAATGATTTATGAGTAATGTCGCCGCTACCATACCGGCAGTTTCGGTGCGGAGCCTTGTATTACCAAGGCTTACAGGAATGAAGCCAAGTTTCAATGCCCCATCGATCTCCTCTTTTGTAAAATCGCCTTCGGGACCGATCAGCATCAATCGCGAAGCAGCATTCTCATCCATTTGTGAGATCAATTCCATCTTATTACTTTCATCTTCGCAATGCGCAATGAACTTTTGCGATTGTGAAGCACTTTCAATAAACGTATTAAATTTCAGCGGTTCAGGTAATTCAGGCAACCAGCTTTGCTGGCTTTGCAACATCGCACTGACCAGTATACCCTTCATCCTATCTGCACGAAAATGTTGTTTTTCTGTACGGCTACAGATTAGTGGAATAATCGCTGAAATACCTATCTCCGTTGCTTTTTCAAGAAACCATTCGAGGCGGGTATTATTTTTCAGCAGTGAAATAGCGATGGTGATTTTCTTCGCAGGTTCGGGAGTGTGATGCGTATCTATGATCTTCACCACACATTTTTTTCGATGATCATCGATGATGGTACAGGTAAATAAATTGCCTTTCCCATCCGTAAGCCTCAGTTGTTCATCATTTTTCATACGCAATACCTGCACCACATGTTTGGATGTTTCTTCATTCAGTTGAACAATGCCAGAAGCATCGGCATGTTCTATGTAAAAAAAAGGAAGTGCCATGCGGCAAAATTATTTATTTAAAAAACTGTTTTTACCCTTTGCCAGCACAACTTTAATGGCAAATATCATTATCGACAGGATCATAATTCCTGTAGCAAATTTGAACAAAGTATTTGCGCCCGGCGCATGCGTGATCTTGAACAAAGAAGCCAGAATCCAACAGATCGCTCCTATTAAAAACATTACGATGATGTATTTATTTTTCATAATTGAAACTAATAAAAAGTGGAGAACATAACATCCTCCACTTACTTTCTTATTTCTAATTTAAAATTCTGTAATCCTTATCCAAAAGGGCTTTCTTCATCATAGTCGCTGTTATTATTCATTTTACTCCCCTTCTCAATATACAGACTTCCACCACCAGAATCATCACTAGATATAGGTTTCCACCCACCCGTATTTGTTGCACCAGGAATAAAATCTCCCCCGTCCTCATCTTCCACAAATTTTTGGATATGAAGTAATGCCCTGAGTTTTACAGTTTCAAGACTACCATTCCTATGCTTCGCAATTTTTACGTGTGTTTCCCCTTTATTATTTTCACCGTGTTCGTTGGCGGTGATATCATAATATTCAGGCCTGTACAGGAACATTACCATGTCGGCATCCTGCTCGATCGCACCCGATTCACGAAGATCACTCAACTGCGGCATCTTATTTCCTTCTTTCCTTTTTTCCACCTCACGACTCAACTGCGACAGTGCGATGATCGGCACCTGCAATTCCTTCGCCAGCCCTTTCAGATCGCGGGAGATCTTGCTGATCTCCTGCTCCCTGTTGCTGTTGCGGTCGGCACTTCCACTCATCAGCTGCAGGTAATCGATGATGATGATACCTACATTGTGTTTATTTTTCAAACGACGGCATTTCGCCCTCAATTCAAATATGTTCAATGCTGCAGAGTCATCAATGAAGATCGGTGCCTTGGTAAGCCTGTCGATCCCTTTTTTATACAACTGTTTCATTTCATGCTCTTCCAGTTTACCACGGGAAATTTTTTCAAGATGTATCTCGCTTTCAGCGCTCAGGATACGTTGTACCAGCTGGCTGCTGCTCATCTCAAGACTGAAGAACGCGACTGCCGTCGGCTTTTTGGCATTCAATGCTGCGGTACGTGCAAGGTTAAGCGCAAATGCCGTTTTACCCACGGAAGGCCTTGCCGCCAGGATGATCAGATCCGTTGGCTGCCAGCCATATGTGATCTTATCAAGCGTAGGAAAACCTGTTGGCACCCCGGTAATATCATCATCACGGTTACGCATATCCTCAATTCGCTGGATAGTTTTCACCAGCACGGTATCGATATCATCAAAGTTTTTGCGGAGATGGCTGTTGGTGATCTCAAACAGCTTTCCTTCAGCGTCATCCAGCATATCAAAAACGTCGGTGCTGTCTTCGTAAGCATCACCGATGATCTCGCCGCTGATGCGGATCAGTTCACGTTGAATGAATTTTTGCAAAACGATCCTAGAGTGAGCATCAATATTGGCGGATGATACTACAGAATTCGTCAGTTTGGTCACATAATACGGGCCACCTACGAGTTCCAGTTCTTCTTTCGTCCTTAATTCTTCCACTACCGTCAGCAGATCGATCGGCAGGCTTTTTACCGCCAGGCTCTGCATTGCCCGGTAGATGCGCTGGTGGGCATCCACATAAAAACATTCCGGTTTAAGGATCTCAATAACGGTATCAAAAGCACTTTTCTCCAGCATGATCGCTCCAAGAATGGCTTCTTCCAGTTCTTTCGCCTGCGGCGGTATCTTACCGAAAACCATGCTGCCAAGGTCTACTTTCGGTTTGCGGATACCCTTTCTATCTTTATTAAAATTTGTAAGCTCCATTAATCCCCCTTTTTAAAAAACAATTGTAAAAAATACTTTTTCAGCCGTTTTCAGGCCTTTAAAAGTCCCCCGTTAATTTTGTACTGAAATTCCTAAAAAGGATTTTGCTGTAGTCATTTTTATTAGGGCGGCTAAGGTAACTGCTAATTTGGTAATGTTAAATTAACATTCGATGTTATCAACTTTAATTTACATACTTTCCACTGCATTTCCACATGCAAAAGTAGCTTATTAACTGCTTATTCACAGGATTACCCACATCATCTTTATGCACAGTATCGGATATTGTTTGTTTTTATCAACAAAATGTAGTGGTAAAAAATTCTTTTTGTGCACCGGGAAGGGAAATTATTCACTTGGAAAAACGGAGTAGATTTTATAAGGATTGAAGTCTTGAACAGAATGAATAATGAATAGTTAATAATTAATAATTTTTTCGTTTTGAAAAGTTTTTTATACCCTGAATAATCTAACTGCTGAGAGAATTATTCATTATTAATTATTCATTATTCATTATGTTATCTTTGCACCGAAAATTATAACCAATACATGATTATTTCTTACAACTGGCTGAGCGAATATTTACCCGTAAAAGTAGACACGGAAAAACTCAGCAGGATATTGACGGCCATTGGCCTTGAAGTGGAAAGCCTTCATCCTTACGAATCGATAAAAGGTGGCTTGCAGGGACTGGTTACCGGCGAAGTGCTCACCTGTGAAAAGCATCCGGATGCTGATAAATTAAAGATCACAACGGTGAATGTTGGCGCCGCCGAACCATTGCAGATCGTATGCGGTGCGGCAAATGTTGCTGGAGGGCAGAAAGTGATCGTTGCTACGATCAACACCACTATTCATCCTACAAATGGAGAATCCTTCACCATAAAAAAAGCGAAGATACGTGGAGTGGAAAGCCAGGGGATGATCTGCGCTGAAGATGAGATCGGTTTGGGCAGCAGCCACGAGGGCATCCTGGTATTGCCGGAAGATACACCCGTAGGTAAAAACGTTTCGGAGCTTTTTGATTCCTACTCGGATTTCATTTATGAGATAGGCCTTACGCCTAATCGCATGGATGCCATGAGCCACCTCGGCGTAGCCCGTGATGTGTGTGCTTACCTGACGCATCACGACAAAAAAGAAACGCATGTAAAATTGCCTTTTAAAAATAATATTAAGGCGGATAATACCGACCTGGTGATTGATGTGGTCATTGAAAATGAAGAAGACTGCAAACGCTATGCTGGCATCAGCATCAGCAACATAACGGTAACGGATAGCCCGGAATGGCTGAAGCATAAACTGAATGCCATCGGCGTAAAACCGATCAACAATATTGTTGATATCACCAATTTCATTTTACATGAAACCGGGCAACCGCTGCATGCTTTTGATGCGGATAAGATTGCCGGAAAAAAGATCATTGTAAAAAATGTAGCGGAAGGAACGCTGTTTAAAACATTGGATGATAAAGACAGGAAATTGTCTGCCAACGACCTGATGATATGCAATGCCGAAGCACCGATGTGCATCGCCGGTGTGTATGGCGGGCTGGATAGCGGTGTAAGTGCTGCTACCAAAAATATTTTTCTCGAAAGCGCCTGGTTCAGCCAGCAGAGTATCCGCAAAACTTCTTTGTTTCATGGATTGCGTACGGATGCTGCTACCCGTTTTGAAAAAGGCGTGGACATCAGCAATACGGTGAATGTGCTCAAACGTGCGGCTGCATTGATCAAAGAAACATGCGGCGGCGAATTTTCGAGCAATGTGATTGACGTGTATCCTGTTCCGGCAGAGCCGAAAAGTGTTGGTTTGAAATATCATTACCTGAAAAAACTGAGTGGTAAAAATTATCATGGTGATACCGTAAAAAATATCCTGGTGGCTTTGGGCTTCGTGATCGTAAAAGACAATATCGACGAGCTTTGGGTGAATGTGCCGCTGAGCAAACCTGATATTGAAATACAGGCTGATATCGTGGAAGAGATCATGCGTATTGATGGCCTGGACAATATCGACATTCCTTCTGCCATCACTATTTCACCTTCGGTGAATACCAATGCGGGTAATATTGCTGTAAAAGAAAAAATCGCCACCTACCTTACAGGGCTTGGGTTTTACGAGATATTTACCAACAGTATCACTAACAGTAAATATTATGATGAGGAAGTATTGAAGAGCACCGTGAAGATGATCAACAACCTGAGTATAGAGCTGGACGTATTGCGCCCTTCGATGCTGCAAACCGGGCTGGAAGTGATTGCACACAACATGAACAGGAAAAACAGTAGCCTGAGATTATTCGAATTGGGTAAAGTGTATTCTACATCAGGGGTTGGTAATTACACCGAACAAAAGCACTTAGCTGTATACGTTAGTGGCAATACAACAGAAGCGGGCTGGCAGCAAAAAGCGACCAAGGCCGGGTTCTATTATCTGAAAGCGGTTTGCGAAAGGATCTTTGCTTCGCTTGGCATCACTAAACTCAGTTTTGAAACTGTGTCGAACCCTACATTGGAAAATGGCACGGAATTGAAAGTGAAAAACAAAGTGGTGGGCATTGCCGGAAATATCCATCCAAAAACATTGGGAACTTTTGATATCAAAGAACCTGTTTTTTATGCCGATATTTATTGGGATGAAGTTTTGTCGCTGGTAAATAACAAGATCGAATACAAAGAGATCACCAAATTCCCGGCGGTGGAGCGTGACCTGGCATTGATCGTTGACAAAAAAACGGTATACGCAGAGGTTGAAGCTGCTGCTGCATCTGCGAAGATCAGCCATCTGCAGTCGGTGAAATTGTTTGATATTTTTGAAAGCGAAAAATTAGGTGCGGGCAAAAAATCGATGGCGGTAAGTTTCACTTTCAAGGATGAATTAAAAACACTGACGGATAAAGAGATCGATGGATTTATGAGCAAACTCATCAGTGCTTTTGAAAAAAATGTAGGCGCCGAGATAAGGAAATAAATTTGAATGAGTTGACAACTCCCGGGAGTTGTCAACTCAATGCAGTTGACAACTCGTAATAATATGTCAGAAATCAACCAACATATTGCCCGAATCAATACCAAACTTCAACAATTGCTGAAGCAATACGAGGCATTGCAAAAGGAGCAGGAAAAATCCCGCCAGCTGATCCTTGCTTTGCAGCAGGAAAAACAAACCCGGGAAACAGAACTGGCCGATCTTCATCAGCAGAACCAGGTATTAAAAGCCTCTTTGCAGAGCCTCGATCCTGCTGAAAAGAAAGATCTTGAGTTGAAACTGACGCAGTATATCAAAAATATCGACAAGAGCATCGCTCTCTTAAGCCAATAATGCCATGGAAGAAATGATCCCCGTAAACATATTGATCGCAGACCGCACTTACCGGATAAAAACACTTCCAAAGGACGAAGAAGTTATCCGCAAGACGGTAAAGATCATCAATGACAAGATCATTGAGTTCAAAACTCAGTTTGCCGGCAAGGACATGCAGGATTATATCGCCATGGTCATCATCTGGTACGCTACCCAGGCTGTCGCTGACAATAACACTACCGTAGAACAGAAAGAAATGCTGGATGGGTTGAGGAAGCTGGAGGAGCAGTTGAATTCAGTCATTTGAAGAAGGAATTACTGAGTTCACATAAAAGTTCACAAAACTGAAAAGTTCACACGTAAAACCGGTTTTTTTGCCCAAAAGTTCACAAAGCTAACTAGTTGACATTGTGTGAAAAGCATTTTTTTTATACTGAGTTCACAAAAAAAGTTCACATCGAAAAGTTCACAAGTCATTTCGCTTATCATTTGTGCAATAACAACATCTTCCTTTTCTTCCCGCTTATTAACAAATTATCACCTAATTGTTTATCTTCGCCACCTGACTGCCCATTCGGATCGCAATGGGAGCAGAATTTTTATACAATATTGTGAATCAGATTAAAACCTTAATAATCAATGGACTCTACTATAATTTACATCATCATCGGTGTAGCTGCCCTTGTTGTGGGCGTCGTCCTGGGTAAAGTTGTTTTTGCCAAAAACACTCAAAATCAAATCCAGGAAGCTGAATTACAGGCACAAAAGATCATCGCGGAAAGCCAGTTAAAAGCTGATACATATAAAAAAGAAAGGGAACTGGAAGCTAAGGAAAGATTCGTTCAGCTGAAAGCCGACCACGAAAGAGAAGTTTTGCAGCGCACACAAAAAGTGGTAGAAAGCGAAAATCGTATCAAACAGAAAGAGCAAAGCCTCAATTCTAAAGAAGGTAATCTTGAAAAGCAGTTGAAAGAAAACGATGCTATCAAGGAAAACCTGAACAAACAGATCGAAGTTGTCAGTATAAAAAGGACCGAACTGGAGAAACACCAGGAAGAGCATATCCGTCGTCTTGAAAAAGTAGCCGGTTTGTCTGCCGAAGACGCCAAAACCCAGTTGATCGAAAGCCTGAAACAGGAAGCTCATTCCAAGGCATTGGTATTGCAGCAGGAGATCATCGAAGAAGCAAAACAAAAAGCTTCCAAAGAAGCCCGTAAGATCGTTATCCAAACGATCCAACGTACAGCTGCTGAAACTGCTATCGAAAATTCCATTACCGTTTTCAATCTCGAAAGCGATGAAATAAAAGGTTCCATCATCGGACGTGAAGGACGTAACATCCGTGCGATAGAAGCCGCTACCGGCGTGGATCTGATCGTCGATGATACTCCGGAAGCAATCGTATTATCTTCTTTTGATCCATTGCGCAGGGAAGTTGCCCGTTTGTCGCTTCAGCGCCTGGTCTCTGATGGCCGTATCCACCCGGCACGTATCGAAGAAGTAGTAGAAAAAACAAAACGCCAGCTCGACGACCAGGTAATGGAGATCGGCGAACGTACCGTAATAGAGTTAGGTGTTCATGGCCTGCATAAAGAACTGGTAAGGATGGTGGGACGTATGCGTTTCCGTTCTTCTTACGGACAAAACCTGTTGATGCACAGTCGTGAAACCGCCAACCTTTGTGGTATCATGGCAGCGGAATTGGGTATGAACCCGAAACTGGCAAAACGTGCAGGCCTTTTGCATGATATCGGTAAAGTACCGGATGAAGAAACAGAATTGAGCCATGCGCTGCTTGGAGCTAAACTGGCTGAAAAATATGGTGAAAACCCCGCGGTAGTGAATGCTATCGGCGCTCACCATGATGAAATGGAAATGCAATATGTGATATCCCCGATCATCCAGGCTTGTGATGCCATCAGTGGTGCAAGGCCGGGTGCAAGAAGGGAGATCATGCAGCAATATATCCAGCGTATCAAAGACCTGGAAAACATGGCCATGGCTTACAACGGTGTTGAAAAAGCATACGCTATCCAGGCCGGACGTGAATTGAGGGTAATTGTAGAAGCAGAAAAAGTGACGGATTCTGACAGCGATAAACTGAGTTTTGAGATCGCACAAAAGATCCAGACCGAAATGACTTTCCCGGGACAGATCAAGGTTACGGTAATTCGGGAGAAACGTGCGATCAACATAGCCAGATAATTACGAATTACAAATGGCGAATTACGGATTTTATCAATTGCACGTTGCAGTTAAACCAAGGCTCGTTATTCAAATCGTTGATTTTCAAATACTAAAAAGAGAGACAAAAAAGAGAAGTGGCTGATAAAAAAAATTATTAATTATCCATTATTAATTATTAATTATCCCTTACCTTTGCCGTCCGTTAAAAAAAATAGATATGAACGCAATAGCATTTGTTCATGAGCAGTTGACAACAGTTCCAACGCTTCCGACATTCAAAGCAGGTGACAACGTTACCGTGAATTATAAAATTGTAGAAGGTACCAAAGAACGTATCCAGAGCTTCAAAGGCGATGTGATCAAACGTCAGGGTACTGGCGCTACCGCTTCATTTACAGTTCGTAAAATGAGCGATGGTGTAGGTGTTGAACGTTTGTTCCCGATCTTTTCGCCAAACATCGAAAGCATCGTTTTGAACAAAGTTGGCCGTGTTCGTCGTGCTAAACTATACTTCCTGCGTGAAAGACAAGGTAAGAGCGCACGTATCAAGGAAAAACGTATGGCTGTTGGTACAAAAACCAAGAAAGACAAAGCATAATTCGTTAAAGAATTTATATAGAAGGAGTGAGTGGCCATGGCCGCTCACTTTTTTTGTGCCATAATATTTGCTTTTTTCAAAGCTTTTATTATTTTTACCTCCAACCTAACCTACACTCCTGGTAAGATCTCTACTTCTTTTATTTATTGCTAAACCTCTAACCACCTAATCATTTCATTATGAAAAGAAGTATTTCCCTGGGCTTATTCATCGCCGTAATCACCGCTTTTATTTTCAGTTCATGCGCCAGGAGCATCACTCCTTATGAAGCAGCCAATGGCAGGGCCAAATGTGGAAGAACACTCAGGTAAAGCCGCTATTCCTTAACGGAGCATTAACAGCTGATGCGTTTTTTTTCAAAACAGCGTATCCTCAAAAAGCTTTATCTTTACACCCTCAATTTTAAATTATGACATTAAATTCAATCTTCCTGATCTCCATGCCGGGTGGCAGCGAGTGGATATTGATCGTACTGGTAGTATTGCTCCTGTTCGGAGGTAAAAAAATCCCTGAACTGATGCGTGGTATCGGTCGTGGTATGCGTGAGTTCAACGATGCCAAAGGCAACGTAAAGAACGAGATTGAAGAAGGCATGAAAGAAAAAGATACAAGGCCTTCTGCTCCTACTACACCGCCAGCTGCAGATAACGTAGCCCGTTAAGGATCAAATTAGAAAAAGTTTCAGCCGAAGTATACCATTCAGTATTGGATGAGTACTTCGGCTTATTTATACATTTTAATTACGAATTACAAATTACGAATTACGAATGTTGTGTCTGCATTTTGCATTCCTTCATTCGCAATTCGTAATTTGTAATTCGTAATTTATAATTGACCTTCATGTTCGTCTTTACTACTATCTCTAACTATCATCACCAATTACAATCCGGCAGCACTTCCTGCCTTCAGGCGGTCAATCATTTTCTTTCCATAATAAAAGAAAAAGCGCACCTGAATGCCTTTGTAGAAGTATATGATAAAGAAGCGCTGGCGAAAGCTGCTGAACTGGATGCGAAGAGAAATGCAGGCGACCCATTGAAGAAACTGCACGGTGTGGTGATCGCTATCAAAGATGTGATCTGTTATAAAGATCATAGCGTAACTGCAGCTTCAGCCATCCTGGAAGGCTTTAATTCTTTATATACTGCCAGCGCCCTGCAATACCTGCTGGATGAAGATGCCATTATCATCGGCAATTGTAATTGCGATGAATTTGCCATGGGCAGCACCAACGAAAATTCTTCTTACGGAAAAGTGCTGAATGCATTGGACGAAACCAAAGTTCCCGGCGGATCAAGTGGCGGAAGTGCGGTAGCTGTACAAGCGGGCATGTGTATGCTCAGCCTGGGAAGCGATACCGGTGGATCTGTACGTCAACCGGCAGATTTCTGCGGCATCGTAGGGCTCAAGCCAGGCTATGGACGGATCTCCCGTTATGGCTTATTGGCATATGCCTCTTCATTTGACCAGATAGGTATTTTTGGCACTCACGTTCCCGATGTAGCCCTATTGCTCAGTATCATGAGCCAGCCGGATAAAATGGACAGCACCATGGATAAAACCGGGGCTTTGCCTGCATTTGAAAAACCGGAGCAAAAGCCTTTACGTTTCTGTCTTTTCAGGCAGGTGATGGAACATCCTTCTCTCGACCCTGAGATCAGGGATAATATCAATGCTTTGGCTGAAAAACTGGAAGCCGAAGGTAATACAGTAACAAGACTGGATTTTGAATGGCTGGATTATATCGTTCCGGCGTATTATGTGCTTACTACCGCTGAAGCCAGCAGCAACCTCAGCCGGTATGATGGGGTACGATATGGCCATCGCAGCGAAAAAGCTACTGAAGACCTGGATGTTTTCTACAAGAACAACCGCTCCGAAGGTTTTGGTATGGAGGTAAAACGCAGGATCATGCTGGGGACATTTGTATTGAGTACTGGTTATTACGATGCGTATTATAGTAAAGCACAGAAGATCAGGCGTTTATTGACAGATAGGATCGCTGAGATATTTGAAGAATATGATGCCCTGCTAATGCCTACTGTTCCATCGACCGCCATGAGCATAGGCCAGCACGATAAAGATCCTGTTGAAATGTACCTGGCGGATATATTCACCGTTTTTGCCAACCTTACCGGTATTCCGGGAATTTCGGTGCCTTTGTTTTCACACAGCAATAACATGCCCTTCGGCCTACAGGTTATGACAAACAAACAAGAAGAACTACCTTTGCTGCATATTGCTGACAAGCTGATGCAGCAATATAAACCTGTTCCGGCTCTTTAGTCAAATGAAGAAATCGTTTATCATATCATCATTCATCCTCATTTCGGCAGTGGCGTATGCCCAGCCGAAAACTCCGGTAAAGAACCAGGCTATAATAAATGATACCCTCAAAAAAGAGAATGCGCTCGAAGACGAGATCATTGATGAGATCGTAGAAACCAAAAGGGCCCCTCAAAAAGATAAGGTCCAATATTTCAGCCAACTTACACGCTATGGTTTCAAAAACTTTTTTTCCCGTAATTCATTCAACAGCACCCTTCCTTATTCCAGCCAGGTAAATCCGCATGCGGAAAGTTATATGCAGGACTACCTGAAAGTGCATTCCAAGAGCCTGCTTAAAATGAAAGACTGGGGAATGCCTTATTTCAACCTGATCGATAATATTTTCACGCAATATGGTTTGCCAAAAGAGTTGAAATACCTGGCGGTGATAGAAAGCGGCCTGAGCACGGGCGCGACCAGCTGGGTTGGTGCAGGCGGGCCATGGCAGTTCATGCCATATACAGCCCGTAATTATGGATTGGTGGTAAATGGATCTTACGATGAGCGCAGGGATTATTATAAAAGCACTCATGCGGCAGCACGTTACCTGTTGACCTTATACAAACAAATGAACCGCGATTGGTTGTTGGTAATTGCTGCTTACAATGGAGGGCCGGGCCGTGTGTTCAGCGCCATGAAACGCAGCGGCAGCAAAGATTTCTGGGCATTACAATATTACCTGCCGGAAGAAAGCCGCAATCATGTGAAGAAGTTTATCGCCACGCATTATATCATGGAGGGCACCGGTGGTATCACAACAACTTCGCAAAGCGGAAACGGTGGAATGGAAGCAGGATTTACAGGTTCACTGGATGCTACAGGCAGCAGTAACCCGTATGAAACCACAGCCAACCTTACCCCGCAGGAAAAAGAACAAGCCGAAACTCAAACTATTTCGGGAAAATATAATTCTGCGATCATTGCTAAAAACCTGGCGATGGATATAGTGGTCTTCAATAAATACAATCCGCAATTCGATAGCAAGCTCAATACCAACGGGCAGTTTGAACTGATCCTTCCTGCAGATAAGATGCAGCTTTTCCTCGCTACTAAATACCAGATCCTGAATGAATGTGTTCAGCTGTTGTTAAGCGATAATAATATCCCGAATAATAAAACGGTTTATCCGGCGAAATACGGAAAAATGAAGAAGAAAGGGTGAATGAGTGAATGGGGCAATAAGTGAATAGTGAATGGTGAATAGTCAAACCTTCGAAGTTCTTGTGTTTGTCGATGTTAGTAAAATCAAAAGTTTTCAAAACAATACACCAGCTAAGCCTTCTAAACGATCTAAACCCTCTAAATCCTCTAAACGATCTAAACCCTCTAAACCCTCTAAACCCTCTAAACCCCTAACCTTCTAAACCCTAAACTTACCTCAACGCTTCCATAATAGCCTTCGTTTTGAGCAAACTCTCCTCGTACTCATCTTCCGCATTACTGTAAAACGTTATCCCGCCTCCGGCGAAAAAAGAAAGATATTGTTGTGAAGCATTGTAAAATATACTTCGTATCACCACGTTAAAATCGAAATCACCTTCGGGAGTTATGTAACCAATAGAACCGGAAAATAAACCACGGTTGGTTGATTCGTATTGCTCGATGAGTTCCATCACCCGTTTCTTTGGAGCACCGGTCATCGAGCCCATCGGGAAAGTTGCTTTGATGGCATCCGTCCAATGTAAGCCTTCCGGCAAAATTCCCTTTACCGTACTGATCATCTGGTGCACCTGCGGAAAACTATAAATGCCAAAAAGTTCCTGCACCTGTACAGTTCCTTCCTCGCAGATACGGCTGAGATCATTCCTCACAAGATCTACCACCATCACATTTTCGCTTTTGTCTTTAGCACTGTTGCGAAGCAGTTCCTTACTTATTTGATCAGCTGCTGCATCCTGTAAAAATCTCCGGCTGGTACCTTTGATCGGTTGTGAAATCACTTCCTTTCCTGTTTTTTTCAAATAGCGTTCCGGGCTTGCGCAAAGGCAATATTTATCTTGCCATTTATACAAAGCAGCAAAAGGCACCGGTGAAGACTGAATGAGTTGGTAATAAAGCAGGATGGGGTCAATGGATGCATTTTCAGCAAAAAAATGCTGACAGAAATTTATTTCATAACAATCGCCGCGTACGATATGTTCTTTTAAAGAATTGATGATGCTGATGTATTCGGCTCTGCTGATGCTCTGTTGGATCTCAGGGATCTGATGAGCTGCTTGTTCAGGTTTTTCAGATTGCGATTCAATTTCAGCGATGATGGATGCAGGATCGGGATGATCGCTTAACAACGACCATTCATTATTTCGCAGCCTGATGATGTATTCGGGTTCAAAAAAAAATCCAGGGCCAAAGGCTGTACGGTCTTCTTTTGAAGAAGATAATTTTTCCGTTTCGTTTTTGAGATCGTATCCAAGATGGCCGAACAACCAGCCAGGATGTTCATCGTAAAATGTGCGCAACTGATCATAGGCAGCTCCCGGCATCAGCTCCACCGATCGGCGGGAGCCCGCAGCCAGTATACATTCGAAGGAGACTTCGCCCTCAGAATATTCATTATTATCCAAAAAACAAAAGATGTTGAACCGGCTCGCCCAATTCAACATCTTCTGTTTAAAAATATGGTTATCCTTTATCTGTAAATATGGAAAGGTTGCTTTCACTTATTCAATTAAAAATCATCATCGTCATCGTAGCCACCACCACCGCCGCCGCCATCTATATCGTCGAACAGTCCGAATTCTTTAAAGTCATCATCCAGTCCAAGGTCGTCGTCATCTTTTTTCTTTGAACCACCGACAGCTTTTTTCCCTTTTGATTTCGGCACGTCAAATTCGTCGAAGTCAGGATCCCAGTTGTCGTCTTCTTCCGGTTTTTCCCAATCATCTTCTACATCTTCCGCCTCATCATCGTCGTCATCGTCATCATCGTCGCTGCTTTTCTTTTTAGAAGCTTTTCCTTTCGCCGCGGATTTTTTCGGGGTATCCTCTACCTCATCCAGATCTTCATCATCCAGATCATCATCTTCTTCTGCTTTTGATTTTGCAGATGACTTCTTCGGCGATTCTTTCGGAGCTGCTGATTTTTCTGCAGCTGTCTTTTTGTTGTTATCAGATTTTGTTGCCATGCTAAGAGAATTGTTACTGTAAAAATTCCACGACTTTTTTAATTAGCCAAATATTTTTTTACTTTTTTTGAAAAAAAATATTCTATGTGATGATCAGCTGATCCCTGCCCGGGCCATTGCTGATATATTTTACAGGTACTTTTATAAATTCGTTTAAATAGTTGATATAATTCTTCATCTGCGAAGGCATCGCTTCGTAATTGGCGAAAGCCTGAATGTCTGTATTCCATCCTTCAAATGATTTATAGATCGGCTCTATATCCAACTTATTCATTTGGAAAGGAATGCGGTCAGTTTCTGCTCCATTGATCTTGTAACTGTTGCAGACCTTGAGTTCTTTCAATCCATCAAGGATATCGGCTTTTGTCATTACGATCTGCGTTACCCCGTTGATCATGCAGGCGAATTGTAACGCTACCAGGTCGATCCATCCGCAACGGCGTGGCCTTCCGGTAGTGCTGCCAAACTCATTTCCTGTATTGCGAAGAAAATCACCGGTCTCATCCATCAGTTCTGTAGGAAATGGTCCGCTGCCTACACGTGTACAATATGCTTTGGTGATCCCGATCACTTCTTTGATCTTTTGCGGGGCAATCCCCAACCCGCTACAGACACCAGCGGTGATGGTACTGCTGCTTGTAACAAACGGGAATGTTCCAAAATCCACATCAAGCATGCTTCCCTGCGCACCTTCGGCCAATACTTTCTGCCCGGCGCTGATCTTATCATTCAGGAAATATTCGCCGTTGACAATCTTCAATGAACGGAGAAAATCGATCGCTTCAAAAAATTCTTCTTCCCATGCACTGATATCTTCCTGGAAATTAAAGCTATCGAGCAAACGCTGATGCTTCAATCGCAACTTGATATATTGTGTGGTGAAATTCTTATCGAGCAGGTCGCCAACACGCAATGCATTGCGGCCCGTTTTATCCATATATGCCGGGCCGATACCTTTCAAAGTACTGCCGATCTTATCAGTACCCTTCGCCAGTTCACTTGCCTTATCCAGTGCACGGTGTGTTGGCAAAATAAGGTTGGTACGTTCGCTGATAAAAAGATTTTTCCTGTAATCCACGCCAAATGCCGCTACCGAATCGCATTCTCTTTTGAGCGTAACAGCATCCAGCACTACGCCTGCGCCTACGAGATTGGTTTTGTCTTCATGAAAAATGCCGCTTGGGATCTGGTGCAACACGATCTTCTTGTCGTTCACATACAGCGTATGGCCGGCGTTTGGCCCACCCTGGAAACGTGCGATCACATCATAATCTTTCGCAAAATAATCCACGATCTTTCCCTTGCCTTCATCGCCCCACTGAAGTCCCAGAATTACATCAACCATTGTCTTGTAGTTTTTTCCCGGATAAGGGAATGTTTATGATATTGTTTGCGCCCGGATGGACTGTATTGTAACAAAACGCAAAAATAACCGTAAAAAGAACAACCACCTAAAAATTAAACGCAGATTTTAAGGTGATTCAGACAGATACGCAGATTACTTTTTACTGGCTGAAACTCTTTTATTTAATGTTAATTTTTATACAGTGCCGGTATAAAAATTTATTCTGAAAGATATTTTTATTTACCTTAACCAAACGATTATTTAACCCGCAATTTTATAATATGAAAACACTTTACTCCTTAACATTCATTTGCCTCGTCACTCTTTCTCTTTTTAGTTGCAGCAAAGATGCTGTACAACAACCCTCCAACAACTATACACTTTTAGACAAGACGCCGGATCAGATCCGTACTGCAGTTGCCGGTAACTGGCAGGTGCAGCGGGAGAGTCAGTTCACGTTTTGGGATGGTGGATCCGGAGTAGATTATAAAACCTGGTTCACCGGCACCGGGCACATTGTGCAGTTTTTGGCAAACGATACAGTAAATATGTTCAGCTACGACCGTAGAAACTATTACACGGGCGGCAAAGCAGATATTCAACTTATTACAAATCCGATCCCGGATAATACCACGCCTTCTGTGAATGCATATTTTGTTGCAAATGGAAACAGGTGGATAATGAAAGAGATAAAAAACGATACGCTGGTTTTTTATGACGTTTATCCCGAACACATAATCGTAACTTATTACGCCACGCGAAAAAATTAATCATCTTTTGCAAATGATATCAATAAAAAAGCCCGGTATCGCTACCGGGCTTTCAGTTATATAAGTGATTATTTATGCTACTTTCAAAAGGCTCAATTTGCTATTGCTGAATTTACGCATCGCATATTCGATCGTTACGTCAAAATGTTTTACCTTCTGGCTTGGCAATTCATACATGGCATCGGTAAGGATGCTTTCACAGATGCTGCGTAATCCACGGGCTCCGAGTTTGTACTCAAGGGCTTTTTCCACCATGAAATCCAATACTTCCGGCTCAAACTTCAGTGTGATGCCTTCTATTTCAAACAGGCGTGTAAACTGTTTTACCAATGAATTCTTTGGCTCAGTAAGAATGCTGCGCAAAGTAGGTGCATCCAGCGGATTCAGGTAAGTGATGACCGGCAAACGGCCGAGTAATTCAGGAATGATACCAAAATCTTTGATATCTACTGAATTTACAAACTGCAACAAATTGTTGAGTTGATATTCCTGCATTTCCTTATTCACGTTGAAACCGATGGCGTTGGTATTCACCCTGCGGCCGATGATACGATCGATGCCGTTGAATGCTCCGCCGCAAATGAACAGGATATTCTGTGTATTTACTTTTACAAGTTTTTGTTCCGGATGTTTTCTTCCTCCCTGTGGTGGAACCAACACTTCGGCCCCTTCCAGCAATTTCAACAAACCTTGCTGTACACCTTCACCACTCACATCACGGGTGATGGATGGGTTGTCGCTTTTACGGGCGATCTTGTCTATTTCATCAATGAACACGATCCCTTTTTCTGCTGCCGCAACATCATAGTTACAAGCCTGCAACAAACGGGTCAGCATACTTTCTACGTCTTCTCCTACATAACCAGCTTCTGTAAATACTGTAGCGTCTACAATAGCGAACGGAACATTCAGCATACGTGCGACAGATTTCGCCAGCAAAGTTTTACCTGTACCGGTTTCACCTACCATGATGATGTTGCTCTTTTCTATTTCAACTTCATTATCAGCTTTCTGATTCAGCCTTTTGTAGTGATTGTATACTGCAACTGCGAGGATCTTTTTTGCTTCATCCTGCCCGATCACATATTCGTCCAGGAATTTTTTGATCTCGATCGGTTTTTTAATAGTAAGCTTGTATTGGGAAGACGATGCCGGCTGCTTGCTCTCCGCATTGGGAACAATTTCCTGCATGATGATCTCCTGGGCATGCTCTACACAATTTTCGCAGATATGGCCATCCTGTCCCGCAATGAGGATCTTGACTTCATCCCTGTTGCGGCCACAAAATGAACAATGTAATGCTTGCTGTTTTGCCATTTAAATTTCCTTAAGTTGTTGAGTTGAGTACGAATTGTGTAATGCTCACACAATGTAAAGATACTAAATGCTTCGTAAAACCAACGTATGCAGGCTTTAATTGAGGTGAAAGAAATGTCAATTATACATGCTTCAGATTCTTCAAATGCTTCTGTATCATTTGTTTGAGTTGTTTTTTAACAATTGCGCCCATGGTGTTGCATTTCGAAAAATTAGTGCTGTTGAAGTGCTCGTTTAGTTCGGATCGCAACTGTTTTACCTTGTAATTCTCCGATAATTCATCTTTTATCATGGTATTGAACAGTTCCATCAGCTGCTTCCGGTTGCCTATCACCCTGTAAGCCATGGTTGTATGCTCTTCTGTCTGGTATTGTTCGATGACGTGCGCACTGAGGTTTTTTAGTACCACGTCTACGTACTCAAAATTCTCTTTGTAAAACTGGGGCAGGTAGAGTTTTTTATTGCCTTCGTAACATTGCTGATCAAAATCGATCGCCCTGAAGCGGTATTGATAATCTTCGATATCGGGGGTGATATCCACTACAAAATTATAGTTGCGCATATCGCCCAGCAACCGGGCAAAACAACGTTCGTTGAACTTGACGAATTCCTTGGCGATGCGGATCTTATTATGCTCCGGATGGTTGAGATATTTCTCTACAAAAACATCTCCCGGTATACCCGGAATATGCTCTTCAACCAATGTGTTTTGATGGTGTAAAAAAACAATGTAGTTGGGTGACAATAAATGCTCCAGTTCCAGGCCATAGATCCTTGAGGCATCCGCCATTTTTACATAAAAATGATCGTAGTTACTGTTGACCTTATTTTTTACGCGAATGCGAAACGGCACACTGTTGCCGAATTCGCAAAAGTCGATGCGCTCGATCTCCAGGTGCTCTATGTAACGCAGGTTTCCTTCCGTTTTTAAAACGGCATAAGTCTCGATCAGGCTTTCTTTCAGCGTTTCCATTTCTTTCAGGTCGTATACTGCAGTTTCCCAATGGGTCAGTTTGCCATTTTTATCCCTGATAGAATCTGAGTAACGGTAATTGAGCAGGTCGCGGTAATTGATGGGAAGCGGGGTATCGCGGTTATTGCGGCGCAGGTATTTCTGCAATCCTTCGCTCACGGGATAAATGTCTTTTTTCATCAGGGGCCGGTCGGCTTCATGAGAAACTTTAGCGTTGATGATGTCGGAGAATTGCATGGAACAAAGTTAGGTGAATGGATGAATAAGTGAATGGTGCCCGCCCGGCTGAATGCCATTCGGATGGGAATAGTTAATAGTGAACCTTTGAAGTTTACTATCCTGGCAAATGTTGTACGGTAGTCGCATAGAAACGTTTATATCCGCATATATGCGGATATAAACGTTTCGGGTAATAATTTGTCCTTTCATTTGCAATACTAAGAAACAACATCAAAAGTTTCTATAATTAGAAACTTTTATTATCTTTATAAATCAGGGTTTGTGCAATATTTCAAAACAGTATTTCTGAAAGAAGCAGATGATTTTTTAACTGGATTGCCTTTTAAAGTCAGAACAAAAATTATTCGCAACATTGAGGTTGCTGAACAAAATAATGATCCGAAGCTTTTCAAAAAGTTACATAATGGTATATGGGAATTTCGCATCAACTTTGGAAATCAGCAAATCAGGTTATTGGCTTTCTGGGATAAAAACAATAACAAGACTACGTTGGTTTTAGCAACCCATGGATTCATTAAAAAAGTTGATAAAATTCCTTCAAATGAAATTAAAAGAGCTGTCAGTATAAGAAATAGATATTTTGAAAATAATAAATGATCCAATGAGTAAGAAAGAAATTAAAATTTATACGCTCGATGAAATCAAAGACAAACACATTGGCAAACGTGGCACTAAAGAACGTGAAAAGTATGAACATGAATTAAACATGGATCTTCTCAGCCGCATGATTAAAGCTGTACGAACCGAAAGAAACCTGACTCAACAGCAGTTGGGCGAGCTGGTAGGCGTACAAAAAGCACAGATATCCAGGCTCGAAAGCAGCGCTAACAGTGCCACCATCGGCACCATAATAAAAGTTTTCAAGGCGCTTAAGGCAGATATAAATTTTAATGTAAGATTGGATAAGGAATACCTGCAGCTGGCCTGACGATAATTCAGAATTATTTCAAAAAAGAAAACCCCGCTTTTAGGCGGGGTTCTGAATTCGTGTAATTCGCTATAATTCGTGTAGTATAAATTACAACTTCTCCAGCCTTGCATCAACAATTCCATAGGCTATGCTTTCATCCGCATCCATCCAATGATCACGGTCAAAGTCTTTCAGGATCTTTTCAATCGGTTGTCCGCAATTATCTGCAAGGATCTTAGCCCCCAGCATTTTCGCTTTCTGTATCTGCACCGCCATGATCTCCAGATCGGCACTGGTACCACGCCCGCCGCCACTTGGCTGGTGGATCATCACTTCGGCACTTGGGAAAATAAACCTGCGCCCTTTTTCACCTCCACTCAATAAGATGGAACCCATGCTCGCTGCCATCCCCATGCACACGGTACTTACCGGTGAGGAGATCATCTGCATGGTATCGTAGATCACCATACCGCTGGTAACTACCCCACCCGGACTGTTGATATAGAATGTGATCTCTTTCCCAGGCTCAATGGCTTCCAGGTACAACAGGCGATCGGTAATATCCTTTGCGCTTTTATCGTCTACCGGCCCCCAAAGAAATACTTTACGTTGCTCAATAAATTTTTTGTCGAATCTCCATCCTCCCATCATTTTCTCCATTGGGTTTTCCGGTGATTGAATTTCCGGGTTTTCTTCTTCTTCGTCCTGGCGTATCTTATAGTTTATCATTGATAAATTGTTTAATGGTTGTATTGTTTAATTGTTTGCCTAAGATCATTGTCTATGTCAGGTTTTGCAAATCATAGATCATACATCTTACATCATACATTTTAGTCTTTTTTCGTTTTGCGGATATTCGTCAGCAACACTTCATCTACCAGTCCATATTCTTTTGCTTCCAATGCTGTCAGCCATTTATCCCTGTCGCAATCCAGCGCCACTTTTTCTACAGGCTGGCCGGTATGTTCTGAAATGATCTCATACAGTTCGTGTTTCAGTTTCCTGATCTGGTTCACCGTAATTTCTATATCCGATGCCTGTCCGCCGGCACCTGCACTTGGCTGATGCATCATGATACGGCTATGTTTCAACGCCGTACGTTTGCCATGTGCACCTGCACACATCAACACCTGCGCCATGCTTGCTGCCATACCTGTACAGATCGTAGCCACATCAGGAGTGATGAACTGCATGGTGTCATACATCCCAAGACCTGCGTGAACACTACCTCCCGGACTATTGATGTACATCTGTATATCACGGGTACGATCGGTACTTTCCAAAAACAAAAGCTGCGCTGTTACGATGTTTGCTACTTCATCGCTGATTGGATATCCCAGGAAAATGATCCTGTCCATCATCAACCTGCTATATACATCCATCACCGCAACGTTCATCGGCCTTTCCTCAATGATATTTGGTGTAAGGTTGGTAACATTATGATTGATGTAGCTGCTCAGCGTATTACTGCTGATGCCTTTGTGCTTTACGGCGTATTTTTCAAATTCTTTTCCAAAATTCATCTGTTATGCTTTAATTGATTTAAGATTGTTTGTAAGTTATGAAGACAATTATGAATTACGAATTACGAATTACGAATTTTCAAAACTTTTTAATCCCTGTAATCAGCATTCGCTCTTCGTAATTTTAAATTCGTAATTGATCAGTCTCTGCTCCTGCTTTGATAGATCATAATGTATTGTACCAATGTTGCCAGCGAAGCCAATGCCGCTACAACGTACGTCAACGCTGCCCATTTCAATGCATCTTTTGCCTGTGCGTGTTCCCCACGGGAAGTGATATTGGTGGAATCCAGCCATTTCAACGCCCTCGCCGAAGCATCAAATTCTACGGGTAAAGTGATGACGGTAAATAAAGTGGTTACTGCAAAAAGGATGATCCCAACCAGTAATATTGTTGGGTTGCCACCGCCAAAACCAAGAATACCAAGCCCTGCGATGATCACCCATTGTGATAAAGTGCTGCTGATCTGAACTGCAGGCACTATTTTGCTCCGCAACTGAAGCATGGAATAAGCTGTTGCATGCTGCACCGCATGGCCGCATTCGTGTGCCGCAACTGCAGCAGCCGCCACGCTTCTGCCATTGTATACATCTGTGCTGAGATTAACGGTTTTGTTGGCGGGATTGTAATGATCCGTAAGCGAACCTTCCACATCCGTTACCTGCACATCATAAATACCGTTATCCCGCAGCATTTTTTGTGCGATCTCTGCGCCACTCATGCCGCTGGTAGTGGGCACCTGGCTATATTCCTTGAATTTACTTTTCAACCTGTACTGGACCGCCATACCTATCAGCATGAATACGATCGAAACTGCTAATATTCCAAAAGTCATGTTTATCGTGGTTTAGGCTGAAAGTTTTACAAAAAGCATTCCCGATTGAAAATCTGCCATTTTAGCAAAAAACAGAATTATATTAATCAATATGCTTATAAGCTTTACCAATTGAGGTTGTGATGATCCGGGCTGTGATTTTTTAAAAATCACAGCCCGGATCATCACAACCATATTAAAAAACTTAAAACAAAAAGCCTCCCGAAAATCGGGAGGCTTCATAAATATAAAATAGTTCTTATTTGTACTGAGGAATGATGCTATTTGCCAGATCAACCATTTTCTTCAGGCCATCTTCAGGCAGAGCGCCTTTTTTGAATTCAGCCATCACTTCAGGGTATTTGTTGGCCATTTCCATTAAGAAGTGTTCTTCAAATTCCTTCACTTTTTTAACAGCCACGTTTTTCAGCAAGCCTTGTGTACCAAGGTAGATGATCGCCACTTGTTTTTCAACAGAAAACGGGGTGTACTGAGGTTGCTTAAGGATCTCCACGTTACGTGCACCTTTGTCGATCACGTTCTTTGTAGCGGCATCAAGGTCACCACCAAATTTAGAGAACGCTTCGAGCTCACGGTAAAGAGCCTGATCAAGTTTCAATGTACCCGCAACTTTCTTCATTGATTTGATCTGCGCATTACCACCTACGCGGCTTACAGAGATACCTACGTTGATAGCCGGACGGATACCTGCGTTGAACAGGTTACCTTCCAGGAATATCTGTCCGTCGGTGATCGAGATCACGTTGGTAGGAATATAAGCCGATACGTCACCAGCCTGTGTTTCGATGATCGGCAAAGCGGTCAAAGAACCACCACCTTTCACTAAATGTTTGATTGATTCAGGAAGATCGTTCATCTGCTGTGCGATCTCATCTTTCGCTACCACTTTCGCGGCACGCTCCAACAAACGGCTATGCAGGTAGAATACGTCACCAGGATAAGCTTCACGGCCTGGCGGACGACGAAGCAGCAAAGATACCTCACGGTAAGCTACCGCCTGTTTTGACAGATCATCATAGATGATCAGCGCAGGACGGCCGGTATCACGGAAGAATTCGCCAATAGCAGCACCCGCAAATGGAGCGTAGAACTGCAAAGGAGCCGGGTCAGAAGCAGAAGCTGCTACGATGGTAGTATATGCCATCGCTCCGTTCTCTTCCAGAGTTTTCATTACACCTGCAATGGTAGAAGCTTTCTGCCCGATCGCAACATATATACAATATACCGGTTTGCCGGCAGCGTAAAATTCTTTCTGATTGATGATGGTATCTATCGCGATAGCGCTCTTACCTGTCTGACGGTCACCGATGATCAACTCACGTTGCCCACGGCCTACCGGGATCATCGCATCGATCGCTTTGATACCAGTCTGAAGCGGTTCGGTTACCGGCTGCCTGAAGATCACCCCTGGCGCTTTACGTTCCAATGGCATTTCATACAATTCACCTACCAACGGGCCTTTACCATCGATTGGCGTACCAAGTGTATTGATAACACGGCCGCTCATACCTTCACCTACTTTGATAGAGGCGATCTGACCTGTACGTTTAACTTTATCACCTTCTTTGATTTCACTGCTTTCACCCATCAATACCACCCCCACATTGTCTTCCTCAAGGTTAAGCGCAATGGCTTTAACGCCATTATCGAATTCCACCAATTCACCTGAGCGAACATTCTGCAGTCCGTATACACGGGCGATACCATCACCCACCTGCAATACGGTACCAACTTCTTCAAGATTGGCAGCGGCGTTGAAGTTGCTCAGCTGCTGGCGAAGTATCGCCGAAATTTCATCTGGTTTGATCTCTACCATAAAAATTTATATTAAGTTTTAAAGCCGGCTGAAACGCAAGATGGCACTTTGTTTCGGTGCTGTTTTGTACGCTTTCAGTTACAGGCATCCTTTTTCAGGCTGCAAAGGTAAGAGATGATATCTGTAAAGACAAAAAAAACAGCGTATTTACCTGAATTTATCTGGACTCAGACGGGAATCTGGCCCTAGGAAAACCGTTTTGCCGGAGGCACCAAATGTGCTACCTAATTTGTAGTAGAAGTGCCATTTACTGCCGTAAAAAACCTTTTTTTTAAAATTTTAACTGTAATTTACCCGCCAATTGATTCAGGGTAAAAATTCACCAAAACTTGATAAGCTATTCCTCATTCTATCTTCGATACCAAAGTGAATATACTCTTCACAAAACAGGGGCAATCATTTTTAAACAATAATATATAACCATTCATGAAAAAAATTCTCCTCTTTTTTTTCTTTTTTTCGGCGGTTTTTATGACACATGCGCAGGAACTGAGCAAAATAGCTGCTCTTTCACTGGTTAAACAGCATAGAATATCTGCGGGCCTTTCGGACAATGACCTCGAAAATTTACGGGTAACAAACTCGTATATCGACCAAAATGCCGGTGGTGTAACCATGGTATATCTGCAGCAGATGTATAAAGGCATTCCTGTACACAACCAGATCCAGGTGCTGGCTTTTAAAAACAATCAGGTTGCTTCCAATAGCGGTGGCAGGTTACCTATTGAAAAAATAGCCGCGAAAAGGCCTGTTACCCCGGAGCTTTCTGCAGAAGCTGCTGTTTATGCCGCTTTGCAAAGCAAAAAATTATCTGCTATGCAACCGGCACAACTGATTTCAAGCTTAGAGAATGGACGTATGGTAACATTTGGTACTCTTGGTGTGACTGTTGCAAATATTACTGCTGAATTAATGTGGACGCCATTGGAAGATGGCAGCGATATCAGGCTTAGCTGGGAAGTGCATTTTATACCTAAAAACAGTTCTGACGACTGGATGATCAGGATTGACGCTGCTACACGTGAAGTGATCGGCATCACAAACCTGACAGTCTACTGTAACTGGGGCAATCCCGGGCATGATGCACCACATCAACATGAAACACGCCTTGGCCTTGGCTTTCTTGATCAACTAACCAAACCTGTAAAGGCAAAAGGGAACATCAATATCGTTAATGGTGCATCTTATCTTGTAGTTCCTTTTCCCGCTGAGTCTCCACTGGCTCCTGGTGGTACTCCGGCCATTGTAACCGACCCATGGACGATGGCTCCCGGAAATGCGACCACACTTAAATGGCACAGCGACGGAACAACAGATTATAATACCTCACGTGGTAATAACGTGCGTGCATATGAAGATATAAACAAATCCGGCAGCGGCGGGGGCAATGGTGTTCCCGGTACGGGGCTTCCTGCAACATCTACAACTTCCGATCCACTGACCTTTCATTTTGTTCCGAACTTCACCGTAAATCCGACACAAACCGCGCCGGTTGAGAATCAGCAGTTCAATATTACCAATCTTTTTTACTGGAACAATATCATTCATGACCTGACTTATCTCTACGGTTTTGATGAAGTATCTGGAAATTTCCAGGCTAACAACCAATCCCGTGGCGGTAATGGTAATGATCCGGTACTGGCTGAAGCACAGGATGGCGTAGGTACCAACAATGCCAATTTCAATACCCCTGCAGACGGTACCAGTGGAAGGATGCAGATGTTCTTATGGAACATGAATGGCGCCAATCCACAAAGAGATGGAGATGTTGATAATGGTGTGGTGGTGCATGAGCATGGGCATGGGATCAGCAACCGGCTGACAGGCGGGCCTGCTGCTGCAGGTTGCCTCAGCAATGCAGAGCAAATGGGTGAAGGGTGGAGCGATTTTTATGCATTAATGTACACCCAGAATTGGGCCACCACACCCCTCAACGGCGGCACTATACCCAGGGGTATCGGCCTTTATGCATTGAATAATGGAAACCTTTTCGCGGGCAGTGCACCGAATACGGGTATCCGTCATTATAAATACAGCACAGACATGTTGGTGAATCCGTTGGTATATACCACTTCACTTCCGCCATCATCGCACGACAGGGGTGAAATATGGTGTGCGACCTTGTGGGATATGACCTGGAATATCATCAACCAGGTTGGCACCATCAATCCCAATCTTTTTAATCCCGCAGGTGGTGGTGGTAATGTGATAGCATTGAAGCTCGTAACAGAAGGGATGAAGTTGCAGCCTTGCAGCCCGGGTTTTATTTCCGGAAGGGATGCCATACTTGCTGCTGATCAGTTGTTGTATGGCGGGGCATACGCATGCGCCATCAAAGAAGCTTTCAGAAGAAGAGGCATGGGCGATGGGGCTTCACAGGGTTCTTCCTCGAGCATTACAGACCAGGTTCCAAGTTTTGCCGGTGGTGTTACATTAAAACTCACCGAAAGCATCATCAATGTTCCTGAAGGTCAAAACATCACTTATACAAATGCTGTATCTACCTGCTCCCCGGTAAGTAATTACCTGCTGACAGATACTTTGCCTTCAAACGTTACATACGTTTCCGGCGGTACTTACAATGCAGCTACAAGGGTGGTTAGCTTCCCTGTAAATCTTGGCCAGGGCGCCAGTCAGAACTATGTTTTCACTGTAAGTGTGAACCCCGGAAGTTATTTCCCTCCGGTAAACCTGTTGGATGAGCAGGTAACTGCAACAACAATTCCGGCCACCTGGACGGCAAGTGTTGCGCAAGGCCCTTCTAACTGGGTAGTATCAACTGCTCAAAGCCATACTGCACCAAATTCATTCTTTGCGGTGGATAACAGTACGGCAGTTACAGACTTCAGGCTTGCAACAACCAATAATATAGCCATTGACGCAACTGCGCCCTCCTTCTCTTTCTGGCATTATTATAATACAGAAGCAACCTGGGATGGTGGTGTAGTAGAGATCAGTACCGATGGTGGTACTGTATGGACAGATCTGGGTCCGAACATGATCCAGAACGGCTATAATAATATTTTCGGTACAGGAACTATTCTTGCCGGCAAAAGTGGGTTCAGTGGCAATAGCGGAAGTTTCATCAAAACGGAAGTGAATCTTGTCAACTATGTCAATTCGAATATCAAACTTCGTTTCAGGGCTGTATCAGATAATAATACTGCGGCAGTAGGCTGGTATGTAGATGATATCCTGCTTACCAAAAAAGCCACGGTAAGTATGCGTTCAAGCATGTTCAATTCCGGCGGGGCAAGGATCAATGTATCCGACACCATCGCAAATATCATTCAAAGTGCTACCTGTATCAACGTAGCCATTACGGCACAGCCGGTAAATACTTCGGCTTGTTCAGGGTCCGATGCAACCATTACTGTTACGGCCACGGGACAAACTCCTGCCTACCAATGGCAGGTGAGTACCGACGGCGGTACCAACTGGAATCCTGTTGCCGGAGCAACAACTGCCTCACTTACCTTAACTTCTGTAACAACTGGCATGTCTGGTAACCAGTATAGGGTGATCGTAAGCAACGCTTGTCCTTCTACCATTACTTCTTCAGCAGTAACGCTGACCGTAAGCAGTGCCGCAAACATCAATACACAGCCACAAAATACAGCTGTTTGTGCCGGTACTACTGCTTCCTTCAGTGTAGGTGCAACCGGTTCCACACTCAGTTACCAATGGCAGGTGAGCACTAACAGTGGTGGCTCATGGGCCGATATTGCTGGTGAAACCAATGCTACGCTGAATGTTACCGGTGTTACTGCTTCGCAAAATAACAACCAGTACAGGGTAGTAGTATTCAGCTGCAGCCCCACGGGTACAAATTCATCGGCAGCGACCCTTACGGTAAATGCAGGAATAAATGTAACGACACATCCTGCAAATGCGGTGGCGTGTGAAAATAGCAATGCAACCTTTACCGTAGCTGCCACAGGTACAGGTGCAACTTATCAATGGCAGGTAAGTACCAACAGCGGTACTACATGGACTGCGATCCCTGGTGCAACCAGTGCAACCCTTACCGTGCCGGGAGTGACCTTTGCACAAAACAATAATCAATACAGGGCTGTTGTAAGCGGCACATGTACACCAGGTGGTGTTAACTCCAATGCGGCAACATTGACTGTAAACACACTGGTAGCCATTTCGGCTCAGCCGGTAGGGTCTACGCTTTGCGCAGGATTAAACACTTCATTCTCTGTTACGGCAACTGGTACAGGACTTACTTACCAATGGCAGGTAAGCACTGATGGTGGTGCAACCTGGAATAATGTAACAGGTGCTACAACTGCAACACTTGCATTAACAGCGGTTGCCGCAAACATGAATAACAACCAGTACAGGGTTGTATTAAACGGAACCTGTACTGCCAATCTTAATTCGACTGCAGTTACACTGGTGGTAAACACGCCGGTAATATTGACCTCACAGCCGGTAAACGTATCGGCCTGTGCCGGTACTACTACCACGTTTGGTGTTACCGCTACCGGAACAACCATTACTTATCAATGGCAGGTGAGCGTGAACAACGGGCCTTTTGTTGATATTGCTAACGGTGGTAATTATTCTGGTGTAAACACTGCTACTCTTACTGTATCAAACGTTAGTACATCGCTGAACGGCTACAGGTACAGGGTAGTTGCAAATGGTGTTCCTTGCGGCGGAGTAACTTCCAATGCGGCAACCCTTACTGCTAATCCTACACCTACGGTAGTGCTTACCGCGGCTTCTTACGCAAATTATGACCCGTCAATTTCTACAGGTTTATTTGCGACCACCAGCCCGGCAGGCCTATACACTTATCAGTGGTTCAGGAACAATGCAGCTATTTCGGTTTCAACTGCATCGTTCCCGCTTAGCGGAGATGACTTTGGTGAATACTATGTGATCGCTACCAATACAAATGGTTGCAGTCATACTTCCAATAAGGTAACGGTAGCAGATTCTGCTTCTAACCTGTTGTTCATCTACCCTAATCCTAACTCAGGTAAATTCCAGGTAAGGTATTACAACAAAGGTGGCAGCACGGTAGAACGCAAAATGGTGATCTATGATTCTAAAGGTGCACAGGTATTTACGAAAGAATATACTGTCAGCGGGCCTTACGGACGTATGGATGTAGATCTGAAGAAAGCTTCTGCAGGTATTTATGTAGTTGAACTACTGGATAAATCAAATAACAGGCTGGCGAGTGGCAAGGTGAATATCATCAGGCACTAGGTTAGCAGGTTTATATTAATTGAAAGGTGCCCCGTGTGGGGCACCTTTTTTATGTGGAGGATTGGGAGAGTTGCGGGTGACGAGTGCCGAGTTGCTGATCGTGTGTGGAGTATGTTTTTGGGAAATCTCAGCGGAGGTGGTTAGTGTGTTATTGGGAACGTTGTTTCCACCGCAGAGAACAGGAGAAACGCAGAGGTTTCGCAGAGGACAGAAAAGAAAGGGTTTCTCTGCGTAAATTCTTTCACCTCGCCTTCTCTGCGGTGAGAAAAAAAGGCGGCGGGCCGTTGATCATGTGTGGACTATCCTTTTGAGAAATCTCTGCGGAGGTGGTTAGTGTGTATTGGGAACGTTGTTTCCACCGCAGAGAACAGGAGAAACGCAGAGGTTTCGCAGAGGACAGAAAAAGAAAGGGTTTCTCTGCGTAAATTCTTTCACCTCGCCTTCTCTGCGGTGAGAAAAAAAGGCGGCGGGCCGTTGATCATGTGTGGACTATCCTTTTGAGAAATCTCAGCGGAGGTGGTTAGTGTGTATTGGGAACGTTGTTTCCACCGCAGAGAACAGGAGAAACGCAGAGGTTTCGAAGAGGACAG
>Ga0247813_10000104_pt1 | contig 105310 bp, 86 predicted proteins | sample UWRJL169409C1_FD_180719 | JGI IMG/M metagenome (GOLD analysis project Ga0247813, IMG submission 180719) | Plant litter microbial communities from Arlington Agricultural Research Station in Wisconsin, United States - UWRJ-L169-409C-1 | ecosystem: Environmental > Terrestrial > Plant litter >...
GATCGACAGGGTTCATCGCTACCGGTCTAGTTCTCGGACGACGGCCCAACCAACGTTTACGACCTGCTTTACCTAATACTTCGTTTGCGTGATCTGAGTTAGATACCGCGCCGATAGTAGCAAGACAAGTAGTCAAGATTAAACGGGTTTCGCCTGAAGGCATTTTCAAAGTAGCATATTTACCATCGCGGGCAGCTAATTGTGCATAAGCACCTGCACTACGAGCCAATTGTGCTCCTTTTCCAGGGTGAATCTCCACATTGTGGATAATAGAACCTAATGGAATGTTCGATAATTTTAAAGTGTTACCTACTTCTGGTGCTGCAGTTTCGCCCGATAATAATACCGAACCAACTTGCAATCCTTCAGGAGCAATGATATAACGCTTCTCGCCATCTGCATAATGTAACAATGCAATGCGGGCAGTACGGTTTGGATCGTATTCAACAGTAGCTACTGTTGCAGGAATATCAAATTTATCACGTTTGAAATCGATCAAACGGTATGATTTTTTGTGACCACCACCCATGTAGCGCATAGTCATCTTTCCTGTGTTGTTACGTCCACCAGACTTTTTTGATGATACAACCAATGATTTTTCGGGCGTGGTTGCTGTAATCTCCGTAAAACTAGCACCAACTCTGAAGCGGGTACCTGGAGTAACTGGTTTAAATTTTCTTAAGCCCATAGTTATAATGAATTATTAAATTAAAGGGTTGCGTAATAATCTATTGTTTCGCCGTCTTTCAACGTTACGATTGCTTTTTTGTATTTCGGGCTACGGCCAGATACAAAACCTGCTTTAGTGTAACGTGATTTAGCTTTTCCATCAACAACCATTGTGTTAACTGCAACGATTGTTACACCGTACAATTTTTCAATAGCTGCTTTAATTTGGATTTTGTTAGCCTTGTGGTTAACGCTAAAAGTGAAACGGTTAGATTTCTCGGTTAAAGCTGAAGCTTTTTCGGTTAATATTGGTTTTTTTAAAATGTCCATATTATTTGGCAAACGCCTCCTCCAAAGTTTTAACAGAATCAGCAGTTAACACAAGTACACCAGCATTTAATACATCATATGTGTTTAAGTCTGCTGCAGAAATTACTTTTGTTTTCTGAACGTTTCTGCTTGATAAATAGATATTATTATTTTGTGCAGGTAAAACCAATAAAGTTTTTTGAGTACCTACGTTTAACGCAGCCAATAAGCTTGTATAGTTTTTAGTTTTAGCAGTATCGAAGTTGAAATCTTCTAAAATTACCACGTTGTTATCTTTTGCTTTATAAGCTAAAGCAGACTTACGTGCTAATGTTTTTAATTTCTTGTTCAATTTAAAGCTATAATCACGTGGTTGAGGACCGAATACACGACCACCACCGTTAAATAAAGGAGATTTAATGCTACCAGCACGTGCACCACCTGTACCTTTTTGTTTGTATAGTTTACGGGTCGAACCAGCAATCTCATTACGTTGTTTAGATTTGTGAGTACCTTGACGTTGGTTAGCCAAATACTGTTTTACATCTAAATAAATCGCGTGGTCGTTAGGCTCGATACCAAATACCGATTCAGGGAGTTGCACCTTGGCACCTGTTTCTTTACCTGAAATGTTTAATACTTTAACTTCCATCTGATTACTTGTCTAAGATTACGTAAGAACCTTTAGCTCCTGGAATGGAACCACTAACTACTAATAAGTTTTGCTCAGCATAAACTTTCAAAACCTGTAAGTTCTGAACTTTTACCCTGTCTCCACCTGTTCTTCCTGCCATGCGCATTCCTTTGAATACACGTGAAGGGAATGATGATGCTCCCAATGAACCTGGGGCACGTAAACGGTTATGCTGACCGTGAGTCTGCATACCAACACCGGCGAATCCGTGGCGTTTTACAACACCTTGAAAACCTTTACCTTTTGAGGTACCTACAACATCAACAAAATCGCCTTCTGCGAATGCTTCAACAGTTACGACATCACCTAAATTAAGTGAAGTTGTAAATGAATCAAATTCTACCAGCTTGCGTTTCGGAGTTGTGTTTGCTTTCGCGAAATGGCCTTTCAATGGTTGAGTTGTGTTTTTCTCTTTTTTCTCATCGTAACCCAACTGGATTGATGAATAACCATCTACTTCTTCGGTTTTTACCTGTGTAACTACACAAGGCCCAGCCTCGATTACCGTACAAGGAATGTTTCTTCCTTCGGCATCAAAGATACTGGTCATTCCTACTTTTTTTCCAATAATTCCTGACATTTTATCTTTTCTTTTTAACACCCATCGAAGCAGTAGGGCTTCGTTCAAGGTGGTTGTACATCCCCCTAAAGGGAGGGCAAAGATAGACAAGAAATATTAATTTTCAAATAGTTAGCGAAATATTTTTTCAAATAAATTGCTGATATGATGGGATTTAACTTTTAAAGACACGTTAAAGCCGTAAATTAGATTTGTAACTGCTTGTTTAAAATCTAAGCAAGTGTATTTTTACCCTGCTTTTATTCATAAAAACCATTTATACAGCAGGTTAGCAAATACATAATATCAAGAACGCTTTATTCCCTTATCTCTAATTATTGGTTCAAAAGGCTATCACCGTATCTATTACATTGATAGTTAAAAATGTCATCTATTATGGTATTACCAATGCTTATTGCATGGTATAAAATTGATCATATTAAACTTTATCATTATAAAAGAAGTAGTTTCCCATGCCTACTTGTTTATCTAGTGTAAACAATATCCTATTAATTGCAACGGCATCATCATGAGGGCCAACGTAATAAGCCGGAACCCCATTCTCACCAAATTCAATAGCTATTATTGGAATACGGTCATCATCTTCTTCAAGTATAAACTGGCCTACTTTGAAATCAGGATGTGGTTTGAAGCCACAACTCTCAGCAAAAGATTCTGCACCATATATAATATTGTGTGCCATGTTATAGTAAATCACTTCCCCATTCATGTAAGATACCAGATCTTCAAACTCATCTATAGGAATATTAAACTTAAAGGCAGAATCTTTGATTCCTAAGCATCTAAGATCAATAAGATAGATGCCTACGGTGAAATTTCCATTGATGTGTGCCCGACTTACCAGTACGTTTGCAACACCACTCTTTTCCCAATCATGAGAGATATAACATTTCCCCAATGGTAATTGCCTGGCCCGTGATCTAATGAAATTCTCGGGCTTTTGAAATAGCTGAATAACTTTCCCAGTTTTTGCCATGATTTGTGAAAACAACTAACACAATTTTAAATGTTTTAACGCATTTAAACTACAAATTTTTTAATATTCTGAAAAGATCAGGTTTAATGTGCTAAACCTCCATTCAAACTGATGGTAATAATTGTTAAAATAATCAAGCCTATTAATACGTATAGATAATCCTTTTCGATCAAGAAGCTGAAAATGGCAAAAACGATGCGTGCTACAGGCGTAAAAATTAACATCAAAATACCAAACTGAACAATGGCATCACCATGAAAAGTGAGTAGGCCTTTAAAAATGGCTGCAATAGAAGAGAATTTAGCAAGCTCTGGTTTAAACACCTTATAATCCGTAATAACACCCTTATTATGAATCAGAAAGATAAAACCCCCAATGAGTACAATGGTCATGGATATAATTACACCTGCCCGCAATAAGGTACCCAGTATAACCTGAATGTCTTTATCATTGATATTTTTATTTACCGCACTCATGATTATAGTCCGCTTATTCCCTTATAAATCATTTGAATTGCTAAAAAGGTTACTACGATTGCAAATACAATTTTTAATTTATCTGTCTTAGCCTTTAATAAAACTTTTGAACCTATAGTAGCCCCAGTTAAAACACCGATACAAACTGGCATGGCAATTCCTGGATCGATCTGGCCCCGATGCAGGTAAACAATTGCACTGGCTGCTGCTGTTACCCCCATCATAAAATTACTGGTGGTGGTAGAAACCTTAAAAGGTAAACGCATGATATTATCCATAGCAATAACCTTTAAAGCACCGCTTCCAATACCTAGTAAACCCGAAAGTGTTCCGGCAAATAGCATCATTAAAAACCCTCCAGGAACATGTTTTACGGCATATTGATGATCTATACCTTTATCAGGATAAGATCCATTCAATTTAAAAAATTTGGCCCACTTGTCTGTATCATCTAAAGTAGTATGATCTACTTTTTTCTTCAGTGTCATGATCGCAGAAAAAATCAGGATGCATCCAAATATAATAGCAATGTAGTTGGCATTTAGGTAAACAGCTACAATTGCGCCACAGATGGCCCCAACAGTGGTGGCAATCTCCAGAAACATTCCAATTCTTATATTGGTAATCCCCTCTTTGACATAAGCTGCTGCTGAACCTGATGAAGTTGCTATAACCGAAACAATAGAAGCACCAATGGCATAGTGAATATCAACACCTAAAGCTAGAGTAAGTAATGGAATAATGATTACGCCACCGCCTAAGCCTGTTAGGGAACCCAATAAACCAGCCAAAAAAGCACCTAACAAAACAATTATGGTAAAAAGCAATACCGACATGCAGGCAAATATAATGTACTGATTTTGGGTAAACGAAAGATTATCTGAATAAAATAAAGTCTATATATCAAGGGGATAAAATAGAATTTTAAGGAAAGGAAGAAATAAGTGATTGAATGAAAGAATGAATAAATGAGTGAATTCTGAATGAGTGAATATAGGATCTGCCCATTCTTTCATTCAAATTCAATCATTCTATATTTTATAGTGAAGTTTACTTTCTTTATTCAGATCAATATCCATAAAACTTTCCAACAGCTCAAAAGCGATTTGCCTAATCGTTTCCGGGATGGGGTTAATCGTTGTTTTATTACCATTGGTATCCGTAATTTTCCATCCAGAAGTATTGATTAGCATTGAATCTATATTGGCTACTGATTTAATTATTTTAGCTCGTGTGAAGGCATTACCGTCCGAATCGATAATCAATTTTTTATTGTTCCACCAGTTTTCATAAGATACCTTCACTAATGCTAACCTATCCAATCTGGCTAAATATGTCCAGCCCTTATTAGCGTGGTATTCCAATTTTAACAAGCCAATAAAATTGGTGAGTGTTTTTGAATTATAAATCTCAGAACTACAAAGGAAATCAAGGTGAGTGAGTTTGAGCTGACTTAATAATGATTTAGATTGATTAGAGTTATTAAAAATTAAAGCAATTTTTACAGATATATCATGAATAATAACTTTATTTCCGTTATCATATTCATCACAAAGAGAATCAATATCTTTTAAGTGATGCTGCAATAACGAAACCAGTTCAGGTTTATTCAAAACGGTTTTCATATTAAGAGACTATTTCCCCAACCTTTTAATCATTTCAGCACTTAAGTCCCTACCATCATTCAACCGATTGGAAAAAAATGATTTTGCAGCTTCAAAATGTTCTTTATAACCTTTCAAATCTCCATAACCAATAATAGATGCCCATTCATGTACTGCGGTATGAAATTCCAGGTCGTCACCTCGAATGGATTTATCATATAAAGCCGTATGAATAGATTCTTCGAGCATTTGCTCATTTTTAAAAAGGTATTCTGCAATGCCCAACCTTAATTTAAATGGTGGTGTCTGGCAAATTAAATTATCGTAAGGATTTACACCCATTTTATACCAGGCATAAACCATACTCAATAAACTTAAATGCGAATTAGGTTTTTGTTTATGGCTTGCATCAGAAAGGCTAAACTCTTTCATAATATTATCATCAAGCAGTAGCAGCGAACGGCTTTCATGGAAAACAAAATCACGGGCAGCATAAATTTTAAATCGAAATTCCTTCTCGTTTTCGCAGATCATTAATTTATATAGTTCAGATTCTGCCTGGGCATAATACTTAACCTGCTTTTGGGCGTATGGATTTAAAATGGCCAAACCTGCGTATATATGAGATTTGTAGCTGAAAATCCTTAGTGTAGTTAAAATTTTTACGTTATCAATTCCGCCGGCATACGCTGGATTATCCCATGGGAAAAAGCCTGCATTTTTCCAGGCGGAGCCCATACTCTCGAAACCCATATGTGTTACGGCTTGCGTATCAGCAACAATGCGATCGTGCTCCCGATAATCGTCCATTTCAATAATGTTCGATTTTAAAGATTTATAAATTTCTAATGCTTGTGCATACACTTCATCTGTGGCTCTGTGGCGAACAACCACCAATGTTTGTCCTTCAGGACTAAAAGCAGGGCCATGAAGAGAATGACAGGTTACAATTTGAGTATCTACTGGAAGATGTTTTTCAAAAGCCGCAATTTCAGGGTGCTTTACAGAGGTTTGCCCGGAAACAATAGCACCAAATTTGGTTGAACGGGCAAAGGTAGCAACCACTTCATCTATCTTCTCGGCCTCTACACAATAAATAATGAAATCAGATTTACGAGCCACCTCGTGTCCATCGATTAAAATTTCGATGCCTTTAGGTTCAAGCTCATTTTTAAGATCGGTAAAACGTATGGGTAGATCAGCACCACATACTTTATAACCAGCACTTATAAACGAAATGGCGTATAATTTACCCATATCACCCAACCCAATAATTCCTATTTGCATAGAACAAATGTAATCTATCACACTTAATTTATAATAAAACCATGATAAAATTGTTAATTTATAAATAATATAACATCATCTTTATGCATCATCAATGTATAAAAATGTAGTTTTACACTTTAACACCTATAATATTACTATGCAAAAACTTAAACCAACCTTATTATTTTTAGTAGCCATGCTATTTGTAAATATTGCATTCGGGCAGGCCAAACAAGACACTTCGAAAAATACTGATCCATCTTTAAGTGGCCAGTATAATTTTATGCTGAAAAAATCTAAAAGTTTATATGGTGCAAAACTGATTAATCCATCCAGGTTATCAGCTTTATGGAAAAGTGTTAATGATACTTTAAGAAAAGAAAGAAAACAACTTCAGGAAGCTAAAAAAGAAATAAAAGCGCAAAGTGATAACATCGCCAGTTTGAAAGGTGAAGTTACAGGTAAAGAAAGTTCACTTGCTAATGCAACTGCATCCGTAAATGAAATAAAATTTTTAGGGATAGCGTTCAATAAAGGCACTTACAATACCATTGTTTGGGCAATCATTATTATACTGGGTGCTGGTTTAGCAATCGTGATCTTCCAATCTGGAAAATATCGTAAGGAAGCTACCTATAGAACGCAACTTTATCAGGAAGTGGCCGATGAATTTCAAACCCATAAGGTAAAAGCAAAAGATAAAGAGATGAAACTTGCCCGTGAGCTACAGGATGAACGCAATAAATGGGATGATTCAAGAGGGAGATAGTTCACCAATTTGAAATTTATCAATCAATAACTATTGATTGATAAATTTCCGGCTAAAAATAACTTATCACTGGCTGCTAATCCATTTGGGTTACAGCCTAATTTTCCTTCCGGTACCTTTAAATTTTGTTTCTGGTAAAACTCCATCCAAAAATCATCCGTTTTCCCAGTTTTTGGATTAATAAAAGTCATTGGTTCCAAATTAAAAATATGATTTTTCCTAAAACACCTTTCAATAAAATCAGAGCAATAATAAGAACTATCATTCAGGATATATGTCCAGTTATATGGCTTGCCTAACATCTTTTTAGCAAATAATATGGCATCAGGAATGGCATTCTGAAAATTATTCTTTAGCCTGTACACCACTATTTTATTGTCTGCGGTTTTCTGTGTTTGATAAAATATCTTAACACTTTCTCTTATGGTTCCTTTTTTTGAAGACGCATGGAGTACAAATAATGAATCAGCACTTTTTTCAATGATTCCAATATGATCGAAGGCAATAGAATCTTTTTGTTGGGTTACCCGGTTAATGGCGCCTGAAAGATTGGCTTTTTCGGCACCTACAAATATTAAATCTCCATTTTCCAAATCATTCAGAGTAATATTTTGTGCGTTAACTAATGACGCAAGAAATAATAAGCCCGTAATAAAAGTAAATATCTTCATCGCAATAAGCTTATGTTTCTGATGGAAAAGAAATGCCCTTAATATTCCGATACAAATCTACGGCATACAAATCTGTCATGCCCGAAACGAAATCTAAAACACTTTGCGTACGCGAATAAATATCCGTTAAATCGGTATGGTACTGCTTAGGAATTAGCTTAACCAGTTTTTGGTAATAATGTGTATTGTTATTAATCAGTGCCGGTACAAATTCTTCCAGTAAGCCTGCCATAATTTTATAACCCGCCACCTCTTTCTGTATTACGGAAGAGAAGTTATAGATTCTCTCTACTGATACTTTTTCAATTGCTTTCCAAGCGGTTAAATATGGTTCAGGTAATAGATCCGTTAAACTGTTATTTAGTTCCCCTTTCAATAATAATTCTTGTTCTTTAAAAAAGATTTGTGCGCAAATGTTGGTCAGCGTATTAATGGCCTTAGCCCTTAGCAACCCTATTTTTGCATCATCATCTTCGTAATCGTTTTTTAAACGATCCTCAATAGTTAAGGAGTTAGAGAATGGCAACAAATAATTCTTAACCTCTTCATATGATAATATTTTCAATCGATGCGCATCTTCCAGATCTATGATGCTATAACAGATATCATCTGCCGCTTCAACTAAATAAACCAGTGGGTGGCGTTTATAAATCTGATACTCACTTTCCTCCTGAGCTAGATTTAACTCTGATGCAATCTTTCTAAATGTTTCTTCCTCTGATTGAAAAAAACCATATTTCTTCCGATGCAAAAGTTTTTTCTGCCTGCCAGCTATTGATGCACAAGGATATTTGGCTATGGATGCCAATGTGGAATATGTTAAAGCATAAGCATCATTTCCCTTCCCTTTTAAAGGATGAGTCAAAATCCTAATCGCATTCGCATTACCTTCAAAATTTATAAGGTCATGCCATTGCGAATCGTTCATATCCTTTTGATAGATTTGTCCGTCACCATCAGTAAAATAGCGCGAAATTGCAGCTTCTCCTGAATGACCAAAAGCGGGATTTCCAAGATCATGGGCTAATGCCGCAGCGGCCACAATATTTCCCACTTCATTTAGTAATGGCACCTCTTTAATTAAAGATGGCTGATGTTCTTCTACACTGTTTAGAAAAATGTTGGCCATAGAACGGGCCACACTGGCTACTTCCAGACTATGCGTTAAACGGTTATGCACAAACACACTACCTGGCAAGGGGAAAACCTGTGTTTTATTTTGTAAGCGTCTAAATGGTGAAGAAAATATTAACCGGTCATAATCCCTTTGAAAATCAGAACGAGCCTTATCCCGATCGCCGGTCCAACTCTCCTGTCCAAATCTTTTATTTGATAATAGGTATTTCCACTCCATCTGATACTTACTTTTTAAATTTGGCCCGAAGTTAAACAAAAGAAAAAACTCATGTTAAAATTTATTTACGCAATTATCTTGTTCAAGCATTCGTTATATCAGATGTGAATTTCTGCCAGACTTATTAAAAACCATTTGCGCATGAAGATGTTCTTTATAAAAAATACAATTATGAAAACGAGCATTTATAATAAGGATGAGCATACCGAAGGCTACATCGGCAATGGTAATACTGATCAAAAGTCTGACGTTCAGAAAGCGTATGAAAAAGGTAATGAGGGTAATGAAGTTACTACTTTTGGGCGGGCACCAATAGCTGAAGGCAATTCAAATGGCATTATTGCTGGAAATATAAATGCCAGAGATGGCTTTGACAATTCTGGCACACAAGGCCGGGATTCTTTAAGTGATGACACCTACAATAGCACAGATGAACAACATACAGTTGAAAGTGCGGCTAGCGAGACTGGCAGTTCATCAGATGATTTTAAGGATAATAAAGATTCAATTATAAAAGAACGTGATGAGGACGATGTGCTCAACACAGGGATTTAAAGTTATTAATATGGGACTACTAAAATATGTAATAATTGGTACAGCAACCGTTTATGGACTGCAATATATTACCAAAAAAAGACTGATTGATGGAAAATCAATTATTGATGATTTGATTGAAAATGCACCAGAATTAATTAAAGAAGTTAATCAGCTAAGCAAAAATATTAAACGGGACTATAAACAAACCAGCGAATTGTATTAGCATGGAGATATGTCTTAAGCTGACTAATAAATATTAAAAGGATTATGATAAATATATCCTTTTAATATTTATAAATCTTTTCCCCCCAAGCCTTTTTCCTGGTCGCTATTTCTAATACTGGGATCTTCACTACTACTTAAATTTATATTTTTTAATTCTTCATTAACATCACGATCACTTTCTTCCAATTTAGAAAGATGATTTTCATCAGGAATATTTTTCCTCTTAAATGGAGAATCGCTAATGGCATGACCATAAGTAGCTTCGCCATTATCCCACTCTATATTATTTTCATCAAGTTTATTACCCTGAATATTTTCCTGATCATCATGTGCATTATTTAACTTGCTCATCTTTTCAATATTTAGTATAGTACTTATTAACAACACAGCGCAGACTCTGAAAGTTTGATAGCTGAATACTTTATGTAAACTATTTATAATAGCTAATAGAATCTCCATAAATCTATAGCCTACAAAAAACCCTTTTTATGGATTAAGAATGTTATGACAAATAAAAATTAACTTGCATACACAATATGCTATTTTACACCATTTGATTGATCAACATCTCCTTTAGGGTTATCAACATCATTTTTATCTGAGCCATTTTCATCTCTATTCTTCGGCGGATGTTCCATTCTACTTTCTTCCAAATCAGAAAAATCACTTCCTTTTTGATTGGCTACTTCGCCGTGTGAGGCAGTTTTTTTGATTGATTCTTCTTTTGGATCTGCAAAATCCTGACCTTCAATTGGTAAGTTTTCTTCTTCTTTTAATGGCTTTTTCATACTTATTAAACCTGTGTGATTACTTTTTGTTTGAAAATGATTGGGCACAAAAAAAGGCCGCAATTTACATTGTGACCTTTTTTAATTTTTTAAATCAATTAAACTTTGATTTCAACTTCAACACCACTAGGTAATTCAAGTTTCATTAAAGCATCAACTGTTTTAGAGTTAGAGCTATAAATATCTAATAAGCGTTTGTAAGCGCATAATTGAAATTGCTCTCTAGCTTTTTTGTTTACGTGTGGAGAACGTAAAACAGTAAAGATTTTTTTCTCTGTAGGAAGTGGAATTGGACCACTTACAACTGCACCCGTAGGTTTAACAGTTTTTACGATTTTCTCAGCAGATTTATCTACTAAATTGTAATCGTAAGATTTTAATTTAATTCTGATTCTTTGGCTCATCTTATTTTTAATTATGATTCCCTGTTAGAGCTATTAACAACAGGAACCGGATTTATTTTTAACAAGGTGTAGGGTTTAGGGTGTAAGGCTTAGGGTTTAAACCTTTTGCCTTACGCCTTTTACCTTATACCTTAATTATTCTTCAGATTTTACTCTTCCTTTAGATTTAGCAATTACTTCATCCTGTACGTTTTTAGGAGCAGCTTCGTAGTGGTCAAATTCCATTGTAGAAGTTGCACGTCCTGAAGTGATTGTACGTAATTGTGTTACATAACCAAACATTTCAGAAAGAGGCACAGTTGCTTTAATTACCTGAGATCCGTTACGGGTATCCATACCTAATAACTGACCACGACGACGGTTCATATCACCGATTACATCACCCATGTTTTCTTCAGGGGTTAAGATTTCGATTTTCATGATTGGCTCCATCAAAGTAGGTTTACATTTAGGTAAAGCCTCACGGTATGCCATTTTAGCTGCAAGCTCAAATGATAAAGCATCTGAATCGACTGCGTGGAATGAACCATCAGTTAAACGTACTTTCATATCAGGAAGTGGATAACCTGCCAATACACCATTTGCCATTGAAGCAGCAAAACCTTTTTCTACTGAAGGAATAAATTCACGTGGAATTGAACCACCTGTAATTTCATTTACGAACTGTAAACCACCTTTTTCGAAATCAGCATCAATTGGTGAGATAACTACTGAAATATCAGCAAATTTACCACGACCACCTGATTGTTTCTTATAAGTTTCACGGTGTGTTGTTGTACCGAAAATAGCTTCTTTGTAAGCTACTTGTGGTGCTCCTTGGTTAACCTCAACTTTAAACTCGCGTTTTAAACGATCGATCAAGATATCTAAGTGAAGCTCACCCATACCAGAGATTACAGTTTGACCAGTTTCCTGATCTGTTTGAACTCTGAATGTTGGATCTTCTTCAGCTAATTTACCTAAACCAATACCTAATTTATCAACATCAGCTTGAGTTTTAGGCTCAATAGCTAAACCGATAACTGGCTCTGGGAAATCCATTGATTCAAGAACGATTGGATGTTTTTCATCACAAAGTGTATCACCTGTTTTGATATCTTTAAATCCAACTACTGCAGCAATATCACCAGCAGCCACATTTGGCACAGGATTTTGCTTGTTAGCATGCATCTGGAAGATACGGGAAATACGTTCTTTATTTTCTGAACGAGAGTTATAAACATAAGAACCCGCTTCTAAGTTACCCGAGTAAACACGGATAAAACATAAACGACCTACGAATGGGTCAGTTGCAATTTTAAAAGCTAAAGCCGCAAATGGTTCACTAATGCTTGGTTTTAATAAAACTTCTTCGCTTGTATCTGGGTTAGTACCAATAACACCTTCGCTATCCATAGGTGAAGGCAATAATTCCATCACATAATCAAGCATAGTTTGTACACCTTTATTTTTGAAAGATGAACCACAAACCATAGGTACAATTTTAGCATCTAAAACAGCTGCACGTAAAGCATCTAAAACTTCACGTTCTGTGATTGTTTCTGGCGCCTCGAAGAATTTCTCCATTAACGACTCATCATAATCAGCAACCGATTCAAGTAATTTCTCTCTCCACTCCGCAACTTCATCAATCATATCCTCTGGGATAGGCACTTCAGTAAAGGTCATCCCTTTATCGTGCTCATTCCAAACAATACCGCGGTTATTAATTAAATCAACCACACCTTTAAATCCGTCTTCAGAACCGATAGGTAACTGCAATGGAACTGCATTACTACCCAACATTTCTTTAACTTGTTTAACAACCTTTAAAAAGTCTGCTCCAGAACGGTCCATTTTATTAACGAAACCGATACGAGGCACACTGTAGTTGTTTGCTAAACGCCAGTTAGTTTCCGATTGAGGCTCAACACCATCAACAGCCGAAAACAAGAATACTAATCCATCTAATACACGTAATGAACGGTTTACCTCTACAGTAAAATCCACGTGACCAGGTGTATCAATAACGTTAACATGATATTTTTGACCTCTGTAATTCCAATCAACCGTAGTTGCTGCAGAAGTAATCGTGATACCACGTTCTTGCTCTTGTGCCATCCAATCCATTGTTGCGGCACCTTCATGCACCTCACCAATTTTATGACTTACACCAGCATAATAAAGAATACGCTCTGTTGTTGTAGTTTTACCTGCATCAATGTGAGCCGCGATTCCAATATTTCTTGTAAATTTTAAATCTCTTGCCATTGTATTTTTTTTGATTTATCTGATTTTAAATGATTACACCGATTATGTTAAAAACAAATCGGTGTAATTTATTTAATCAGTATAATCTTCTAATTAAATCTGTGTAATCTTACTAATTTGCTAATCACTACTAGAAACGGAAGTGAGAGAACGCTTTGTTGGCTTCTGCCATTTTATGCGTATCTTCTTTCTTCTTAACAGCAGCACCTTCACCTTTAGCAGCAGCAACGATTTCGCCAGCTAATTTCTCTTTCATCGTTTTTTCACCACGACGACGAGCGTATAAAATTAACCATTTCATACCTAAAGCAGTTTTACGTTCTGGTCTAACCTCAGTTGGAACCTGGAAGTTAGCACCACCAACACGACGAGATTTAACCTCTACAGCTGGCATAATGTTAACTAAAGCACGTTTGAATATCTCTAAACCGTTTTCACCTGCTTTTTTCTCAGCAATTTCAACAGCATCATAGAAAATAGAGTAAGCGATAGATTTTTTTCCATCGTACATCATATTATTTACAAAACGAGTTACTTGAACATCGTTAAATTTTGGATCAGGAAGAATAATTCTCTTCTTTGGTTTTGACTTTCTCATTTCTTATTTCCTCCCGATTATTTCTTTTTACCTTTTGCAGGTGCAGCAGCAACTTGACCTGGTTTAGGACGTTTAGTACCATATTTAGAACGACGTTGGTTACGACCAGCAACACCTGATGTATCTAATGCACCACGGATGATGTGGTAACGTACACCTGGTAAATCTTTAACACGACCACCACGGATTAATACGATTGAGTGCTCTTGTAAGTTGTGACCTTCCCCAGGGATGTATGCATTCACCTCTTTACCGTTCGTTAAACGAACACGGGCTACTTTACGCATGGCTGAGTTTGGTTTTTTAGGGGTAGTGGTGTACACACGTGTACATACACCTCTTCGCTGTGGACAGCTGTCCAACGCTGGAGACTTACTCTTGAACTCCAGTGCTACTCTACCTTTTCTAACTAATTGTTGAATGGTTGGCATTGTGCTTTTTTAATTTTTTATTTAATTATTTACCGCTCCCCCGGCATCCTTACAGATAGCCCATAAAACGGACTGCAAAAGTAGAACAATTCTTTTTAAGAATCAAGGGGTTATCATAAAAAATTTTACGCAGTAAGTAATAAGTTTTAAGTTGAGCATGAAGCAGTTGTAAATCCAGACATTCAAGATTGCGCATTCGTCCTATCAAATCTGCTTCAGCATTTTATATACCTGTGCAAAGATTTTTTTTGAAAAGCAATTGCTGCAATCCTTTTGGTGGGTTCGGCCCCGCTAATGCTTCAAGCGCCGAAGAAAAATCGGCGGCTTTACGCGTATATCGGGTTTAGATCACAACCAACTCTGCAACAAACATTAACTGCAGGGCTAAAATTTAGCAAAAGTTTAAGTAATTAGTATGCATAATACAAATGCAAAGAGGCTGAATCATAAATAATTGATCAGCCTCTTCGAAATATTATCAGTAATTATATTTTTCAGTTATTACTGAGTTGGGTTTTGAGTTAATTTTCCTGGGTATGAATTAATCGCACTCTGAGGAATATAATATATAACTCTAAAATCAGTAGCTACAATACTTACATTCTGATTTTGAGGCCCTGGATACTGACGGCTAAGTTCTTTTCCATTGCGGAATACATCAAAGCTACGCTCAGCCTGATAAGCTAGTTCCAATTGTCTTTCTTTATCAATTAAATCTCCTGCGTTTGCAGCATTTAAAGAAGCATATCCACCATTAACAATAGAACGTGTTCTTATCGTATTTAAATCGCCAAGTGCTTCGGTAAATCTCTGTAATTTAGCGTACGCCTCGGCTCTGTTCAAATAAACCTCGCCTAACCTGCTAATTACAGGAGAATGTAATTGCGAATCTTCACCTTCACGCGAATCTTTAACAATGTAGAATTGTGGATAAACACGATTCAGTGTTATAAAATAATCAATAAAACCAGTGTAAGTTTTTCCGTTTTTATAATTTATGGTATAACTTTCTTGCGCCGCATTTAATGGCGTTAGTGTATATACATCGGTACCTTCAGTACAAGTAATTGTATTTCCATTTCTAGTTACAGTTGCCTGCACATAGTTTACTACATTACCTGCATCATCTTTAATAAATCTAAACACCTCAGTATATGCACCTGCAGCATTTTTCGAATAAGTTGGCTCTATAAATGCAGCTCTGGCATCAACAATTTTATATTTATCTGGTCGCCAATCATTTCTACCTGTTTCATTTAACAAACCAATATATTTTGCGCTTGCATACATTTCTCCCCAACCCTGGCCACCAATGTTAGAATACATACCACCAATACCATAATAATGATCGGAACCAGAGAACTCTGATGCGACACGCTTAATTGCAAAGATAGTTTCTCTGTTGTTTTCAGGTGTTAAAGTATTGTATTTCATAAACTGATCCCTTGGTAACAGGCTATAAGTAGTTGAACTAGCGATTACCTTATTTGCATAATCTACAGCCAGCTGAGCATTAGCTTGATTGGGATTTTCATATGTTCCGCTCATGTAAAGATAAATCCTCGAAAGCATAGCCTGTGCAGCACCTTTAGAAGCAAAAACAGGTCCTTTATTAACAGTAATTAACTCTTCTGCTTTTTTCAAGTCAGAAATTGCTTGTTCGTAAGTTGCCTTAACTGTAGATCTATCTGGTAAATTTAAATTAATAACATCTTTAGGTGTACCGTTCACAATAGGCACGCCTAAATTGGTTTCTGGGCTTTGGTAGTATGGGCGGCCAAAAGCACGAACCAAATAAAAATACATCATTCCTCTAACATAATAGCACTCTCCTAACTTACTGTCAAGTGTGGCATTTTTACCTTGTGGAATTAAGTTAATGACATTTGATGCTTGAGCAACGGCCTTGTAACCACTATCCCAAAAAGTTGTTAGTCTTGAATTATTTGGGGTTCTTGCAAAGGAGATAAATTCATAAAATGGGTCTGTAGAGGATCCTCTGATCATCATATTATCGCCCGCATATTCGCCTAAACGATGCATTGGATCTGACCAGGCTTTAAGCTGTGCATATACACCATTAAGTAACCCATCTATGGATTCTTCTGGATTTTGATTTATCTTTTCAGATTGCAGTGATCCATATGGCTCTCTGTCAACCTTACAAGATGATATAGCAATTGTTGCAAAGATGATAACTAATATCTTTTTCATTTTTATTTTATTTAGAATGAAGCATTAAGACCGAACATAAATTTTCTTGACATAGGATAAACCGATGGTCCTGTAGAAAATAAAACAGCGCCATCGTTAGCAGGTAATTCTGGATCTACACCCGAATATTTGGTTATAACAAACAAGTTCTCTCCTGATAAAAACACCCTTAAATTTCTTACCTTATATTTTTTCAAATCGAAACTGTAACCCAGTGCCAATGAACGCATTCTGAAAAAATCGCTACTTTCTAAATAACGTGAAGACATAGAGTTGCCTTTATCTTGATTATTATATCGAGCTATAGGGTGGGTTGCAATGTCTCCAGGTTTCTGCCACCTACTCCAACCATCAACTAAATTCATTTGGTTTCTATCCGTATAAGCTCCATCCGAATCGTATTCCTGACGTGAATAGTTGTAAATTTTCCCGCCTATTGAATAACCAAAAACAGCATTTAAATCAAACTTTTTAAAGGTTAATGCAGTTGTAATACCACCAAAGAAATCAGGTGATGCTTTTGATAATTTTTCTTGAGTAGCTTGAGCATAAGTAGATGTTTTTGTTCTGTCTATTTCATTTCCATTCGCATCTCTGGTTACTTTATACCATTGAGGTAAACCATTATCCGGATTAACTCCTGCCCATTCTGGCATATAGTATGTATCCACTGGCAAGCCAACCTGTAGTATTCGGGTAGCCGAACCAGCTATACCTAAACCATCATCTACAATAATTGGCTTGGCTGTGTAGCTGCCATCCAAGTTTCTGGTTTTGTATATATCGGTAAGCTTATTAACGTTGTGTCCTAAATTCATATCCAGACTCCATGTTAAGTCTTTGTTACGAATAATATCACCTCCAAGTGCGATCTCTATACCTTGGTTTCTCATTTTACCAACATTCTGGTACAATCTAGTTACCCCTGTTAAACCCGAAATAGGCACATTGTAAAGAATATTATTGGTGTTTTTAATATAGAAATCTAAGTTTAATCTAAGTCGGTTATCAAAAGCAGCAGCATCTAAACCTAAGCCACTAGTATAAGTTTCTTCCCAGGTAAGGTTTTCGTTTCCAAGTTGACTAATTAAAAGCCCTGGAACCCCATTATAACTCGCCGCTGGATTTACAGCGTATAAATCGAATTGTGGATATAATGAACTAGGGCGGTTACCTACAGTACCAACAGCAGCACGAAGTTTTAAGTTATTAATGTACTTAGCGTTAAACCAATTTTCGCGGTGAATATTCCAGCCTGCTCCAACTGAGAAGAAGTTTCCGTATTTCTTGCCAAAATTCGATGCGCCATCCCTACGAAATGATACTTGTGCCAGGTATTTATCATCATAAGAGTAACTACTTTTAAAAAGCAAAGATTGTACTGCCCATTCACTAATGCCTCCTTTAGTTCGTTCGGGCTTAGATACAACATCCAACACCTCAAATCCTGGAATTAATCCAGTTCCGTAAACATCTAATGATTTACTTCTGTAATCATTAAATTCATATCCTGCAACTGAATTTAGACTATGCTTTCCCCAAGAATTATTATAAGTTAAAAGTTGATTGGTATAACGACGTGTGTACTCATCTCTGTATTCAGTAATCCGCCCGTTTACACTTAACCCTCCATTTGAACGTGGATCGGTATAACTACTGGCCGAATAGGTATTAAACCTATAATTATTAACAGAAGAAAAAGTTAATTTATTCGTTATTTTGATATCAAAATCAAAATTTCCCATCAATTCATAGTTCGTATTAGAACCTTTATTCCATTGTAAATCATACAGATAGTTGGTAGACACGCTATTTACCCAGGTGCTCGAACGATGAGGAACTAAATTTCCAGTGGCATCATATGGGCTATCCCATGGTAAATTCGAATATATTGATGTTACAGAATATTGTTTATCCACAACACCACGGCGGGCTCCAACCAATGATGGTTTAATGGTAAGCCAGTTATAAGGCTTGTAAACGGTATTAAATCTAAAATTATAACGTTCGTAATCATATCCTTTTATAGCTCCTGATTCGTCATAGAAACCAATAGATAACATTGATTGTAACTTTTCAGTTCCACCTTGAAAGGAAATGTTATGATTTTGATTAAAGCCTTCTTTTGTTGCTAAATCCCACCAATCGAAATTGCTGTTGCGTAACTCTGGTTTCCACCTAGGGAAACTAATGGTATTTGCGTTGGCGAATGATGCAAAATAATCATATAATTCAGCACCATTCATTACTTGAAGATTACCGTTTGTAAGTTGGGTTATACCTACTCTGGATGAGATGTCAATTGTCATTTGTCCCGATTTGGCTCTTTTGGTAGTCACAATGATTACGCCATTTGCGCCTTGAGAACCATAGATTGCAGTTGATGCGGCATCTTTTAATACGGTAAGATTCTCAATGTCTTCTGGATTTAAATCTCCAGGACTAGAGCCGATAATTACACCATCGATTACCCATAGCGGACTAGTTGTACCACCTAAAGTAGCCTGCCCACGAATGATTACTGCTCCTGCTGAGCCTGGTCTTCCTGAACCTGGCGCAACGAATAAACCAGGAGCTTTACCAGCAAGGAGATTTTGTACATTTGGGGAAGTGATGTTTTTTAATGCGCTACCTTTAATGGTACTTAATGCTCCCGTTAAACTTTCTCTTTTTTGAACACCATAGCCAACAACAACAACTTCATTCAGTGATTCAGTTGATTCTGCAAGTGTAATATCTCCCAGAGATTGACTGGTAATGGCAATTTCTTTAGAAGTGAAGCCAACATAGCTAATGGTTAAGACCTCACCAATTTTTGCTTCAATACTAAAATAACCAGAAGAGTTGGCAGATGAAACACGGGTAGTGCCTTTAACTTTTACAGACACACTTGGGATCGGTGTGCCTTCTAGATCCTTAACCGTTCCGGTTATTGGTAGATTTTGTGCCTTGGCTAAAATAGCAAAAGCACTTAGAAAAAATAATAGGAATAACTTTTTCATTATAGAATTACAGTTTAAAATGGTTAGTTAGTTTGTTTTGGAATTGATACTAATAATTTGATCACATTACAGCATAATACAGTTGATTAGTTGGTTAAAATTTTAGTTGGAATTTCAGCTTATCTGCTAATTATTAGGAACTTTTAAATCCTAATTAAATTCTAAATTATGCGATTGAAAACATTAAAAACCAACAAACTCCACGCAAACGTTTGATCAAACCAACACATTTATGAGAATCCTAAAATCAATTCTGACTAAATTATTTTGAATTAGGCATTTTTAAGAGCATTACTGTTTCTAAGCTTTATTTAGGTAGTTTTTTCATCGCCTTAAACTTATTACTAGCCTCTAATTGCTTGCTTCTTGTAGCTTTTGACTAAAAAATAGATCTAAAACAGGTTTTTATCAATCGTTTGCGTTAAAATTTGTTAAAACCTGCTTGTTCTTACATTGGAAAATAAAAATTGAACTAAAGCTTAATCATGGTCAAAATCTTTAGAATGGAAATCAGGTTTATTTTGAATTGAGAATAACAACACAAAAAAACTTGTTTGGAGAGGCAGGTGTTATGTGGCTAAACGAAATTTATTCGATTTAAATCTTCCGCTTATAATAAATTATAGGGTTCAACCCCCAAAGATTTGTAAGAAGAATATGTTAGCGTAGAATTGCTTTATTTGTTTGAAAGAACAGATATAAAAATTAAGGCTTACGAAATTTCATAAGCCTTAATCAAGTTTTTAACCCAAAATGTTTTAATTCACCGTACTTCTCGGATTACTCCTTTCCTTGCTTGCTCCTACTTTACTGATTTTATAATTTAAAGAAACATAGAAATATCTGGTAATGGTATTAAAACGTATATCTTCTATCCTACTTCCATTAATCGTTCTATCAATATTTGTATTTTGATTTAGAATATCGAAACCCTTTAATGCCAACGTTATTCTTCTCTCCATAAAATATTGCTCCAACCCAGCATTCAGTAAAAACACATTGTTATTAAATCCATCTGCTCTTCCTGCAGTGCCATTATGTTGTAGCTCCGTATTTAACCTTGTGTTTTTAATAAATTCGTAGCTTAAACTTGCGCTATTAGAAAAGTTGAAATACTTATTATCGAGCGCAGCTGGCAATGAATTATTTACTTTACTATATTGAACACCTAAATAAATTCCAGCATTTAATTTATTATCAATATCATAACTAATATTAGCATTTGGTCCAATATTATACCGATCGGTAGTATTCTTTTCGTTGCTGATGAAAGACGAAGTATGAGAAAGAAATAAATTAACACCATATCCCATCCGCATACCTTTCAACTTTGTTGGCATACCGAAAAACGTACCTGTATTGATATAATAATTTCCATCAACATTTACAGGCTGAACGTACTGAACACCTTTTACATAGTTAATACTATTGCCAATGTCATCCAAAGCATAGTTAATTAGAAAATAACCATTCCAGTATTTATTATTATCGGCACTAAAGGTGTTAAAGTTAACTGACATACGATGGCTTTTTCTTGCTTCCAAATTTGGATTACCCATTCTTTGATATAATGGATTGCTGTTATTTTGAACAGGCTGTAAATCATTTACCGATGGAAGACTTACATTCGCATTGTAGTTTAATTGTAGGGTTTGCTTAGTCTTACTTCTAAAATTAATATTTAATCGTGGTAGAATATTGTAATATCTACGCTCAATATTATTGGTATTTACACCCGCTGCACTAAAAGTAGAAGCATCTAAACCTGTTTCCTGAAAGCCCAAACCAAGATTATATGTCCATTCTGTTCTGTTATAAATTAACCCTAAACGAGCCGTTTGCGACCATGTTTTATTCTCTAGTGTATTCGAAAAATCAGGAACAATGGTGTTATAAGAATTATTTAACGGATTATAATTGAATGTAATTTGTTGCGCATCTACGTAGCCTCCATTATTCATATATGCAATATTTCCGCTCCATTTCTTATTAAAAAGCGGACGAATATAATTCACCGCAACACTATAGTTTTTAGATGCATTTTCCTGTTCCGTTTGCTGATTTAAATCGGTAACATCTACTATACTTCCATTATATGTATTAATTAAAGACTTATTTAACCAATTTGAGTTAAAGGTATTTTGCGACCCATTTAAGCCAATAATAATTGATCCTTTTTTTAATCGGCGGGTAGCAGATAGTTCTCCGAAAAAAGCTGGTGTAGAGTTTTTCTGATTAAGAAACTGATTTCCATCATTTATTTTTCCTGCCAAATCAAACGTAGAGTTAAAAACGCGGTTGTTAATATTTGTTGTATAATTTAGAATCGCATTCGAACGAAAAGCCAAATCTGTTAACGAATCTGGATGGAATTCTAATTTAAAATTGAAACGGTGTGCCTGATTATCAGAATTTCGGTTCGAAGTTTCATCAGTTCTTAAAACATCATTTTGATTGACATCTTGAAGATTAGATAATTTATTACCCAAGCCTTTACTAAAATAAGTAAAGTAACTACTGCTTAACGAAAGTTTATCCTTTAAACCCCAACTGTTACTATAATTTAAACCACCACTATTTGTGATAACCTCGCCCATTGCGCTGTTATCAAAAACACCAGAGCCGCCGATAGTTGTACGGCCATTATTTACATTTATTGAAAAACCTCCGCCGCCTGGAGGCGCAAAGATGTTACCAAGATTACCGCCTGTGAAACTGCTTAAATCTTCATATTGAAAACTCGCATTACTTACATTATTACTCATCCCCAAAATGGCAAATTGCATTTTCTTTTTAAAATGATTTGCACTTAAATAACCATTATACCGATCGGTAGTTCCGCCTGATAAGTTCGCATTACCAAACCAACCATTCTTCTTGTCTTCTTTAATGGTTAAGTTTAAAACCTTTTCTCGCTGCCCATCGTCAATACCCGTTGCTTTTGCTTCGAGCGTTTTGCTATCTATTAATTGCACTTTGGCAATTACATCGGCAGGTAAGTTTTTAGTAGCAGTTTTTGGATCTGTACCAAAAAAATCTTTCCCATCAACGGTTAAACGTGTAACCTTTTGCCCTTGTACCAAAATGCTTCCATCCTTATCTATGGTTACACCTGGTAGCTTTTTCAATAAATCTTCAACCGCTGCATTGGGTTGCGTTTTATAAGCATCGGCATTAAATTCTACTGTATCTTTTTTATTGTAGCAGTGGCAAGTTTGCCATTTACAGATACATCTTTAAGATTAATTGCATCTTCTTTAATTTTCAATACTCCCAAGTTTAAGGGCTTATTATTTACAGTAATATTTTTAACCAAAGGATTATAACCAACAACCGAAACTCTAATTTTGTATTCGCCATTAGCGATAGCACTAATAACAAATTCACCAGCAGGATTAGTCACTACTCCTACTTTTTTTGTAGAATCAGCTTTGCTTGTCAAAATAACACCTGCATACTCTACTGGTTGATTGGTTTTTTCTTCTAAAATTTTTCCACTAACACTTTGTTGTGCGAAAGCCTTCGTAGATAAAACGCATAGGATTACGTAAAAAATAGTCTTCATATTCAGATTTATAGTTTTTGTTTGGATTTGCGTAAAACGATTCTTAAACCATTTACAAAATACAAGACGCAGGAATATGTAAAGTGTGACAGTAAATCTGCATTTTTTTTTAAAAAAGAAAAACCCCGACTATGCCGAGGTTTCATCTATTTAATTTTAAGCTTGTATTATACTTTAGCAGTAACCGTTTTTGCTTTGTGTAAATAAGGGATTTGATGGATCACGGCAAATCGAATTCGAAATTATATTTTAGTTTCTTGCCACTTAAAATATGTTGATCTAAAATTTTTCCATCAACCAAAACTTTGTATTCGCCTCTTGCTTGGTTGCCTTTTGTTACAATTGAAAATTTAACATGCTTACCTGCCTTAATTACAATTGTTTTATTCCAACTTTTGATAGTTTCTTTAGCATTTTCTACATCTCCATATTCATTGGTAAAACTAATTTTACTAACAAAACTATCATTAAAATTAGCCAGATAGGTAACTTGATAACTTTCTTTAGAAGGCATATCGATTTTACCTTTGCTTACAGAATGGATAGATAACGAACAACTGCTAAAAAATAGAAGCAGCATTAAAAAGATTGTGTAGTTTTTCATTTTAGATTTACGGGTTGATATAAACCTATGACGAGAAAAAAAGCTAAAGGGTTGCAACCCAATATAATTATTTATGAAAAGTATCCAAGTATAAATCCTCTACCTTTTTGCGGGCCCAATCCATTCTTCGCAAAAACTTCAAACTCGATTTAATGCTCTGGTTATTATTGAAACAATCTATCCTAATTAATGAGCCTAATTTCTCCCAGCCATAATGTAGTTGAAGTTCAGTTACAATTTTTTCGAGTGTAATTCCATGTAAGGGATTATTTTTTTGTTCGCTCATGCTACAAAGTTAAATCATTTATTTTGTTAGGGATTATATTTTGCCATCCAAACTGTAGCGCCCCCGCAATTTTCATCATTTACAATATGATTTAAAACTTCAAAATTATGTTTCTTTAAAAGCTGCTGATATTCATCCGTATTCAACGAAGCATGAAAAAGATTTTCGCCACCATTTATTCCCCAAGCCTCACCCCTTTCTGAACCCGATGTAAATAATAAAATTCCTTTTGGATTAATATGAGATTCGAAAATTTCGAACATTTTAGGTTGGTCAGCTGCAGGTAAATGGAAAAAACTATGCCAGGCAATTATTGCATCAAATTTTTTATTCAATGCAAGTTTCCGCATATCTTCTAAAACAAACTCAGTCGTTGGAAAATTATTTCGGGCAATTGTTAACATTTCCTTACTGGCATCAACCCCAATAATATTTAAGTTTTTGTTCAATAAATATTCAAGAATTGGTTTACCTGTGCCACAACCAATATCAAGCACATTAGCATTGCTTTTTATTTCAGAAATTAACGCCTCAAGATAATTTTGTTCTATTAAGTCTACACATTTGTTTTCAGCAAACCAATTAGCTATCTTATTATATACTTTAAAAACGTTTTTGCTTTCGTTCTTTTCCATTCCCAAAATTAAAAACTTACAGCAGTTGCATCAATTTCGATTAGCATACCATCTAAAGCTAATCTTGCTACAGGTATTAAAGTATTAACAGGAAACTTTAAATCTGGCCATATCCTATTAGATTCTTCTATAAGAACTTGATGTTTTTCATCGTCATAATTTACTACCAAAGTTGTAAGTTTAGCAATATTCTGCATTTTCAAACCTTTACTAGATAAAGCAATTTCAATATTTTCAAACACTATTTTTACTTGTGTCCTAAAATCATTACTTAAAATTCCATCAGTTTTACTACCGCCCTGGCCAGCAACAAAAACGAGTAAATCTTTTGCTGAAACTGATGCGACATGAGAATAACCATGTGCTCTTGGATCGTAAATGCCCTGTGGGTTTGTTATTTCTAAGGCCTGTTCTTTCATTATAAATTAATTTTATTTGTTGCTAAACTATAAATTTAGCAGAGTTAGAATGTTAAATTTTTGACATAAAAAAAGCCCCGAAAAAATTTCGGGGCCTCAGTTTTTCAATTGATGTGTTATTAAGCCATTTCTGCAACAGCTATATCTTTAGAATATGTTTTAAGGTATTTTTTAAGTATACCTCTTGCAACGTGAATACGTGTTTTAACGGTTCCAATTGGAATATTTAACATATCTGCAATTTCATGGTATTTAAACCCTTCGAAATAACGAATAAATGGCACGTAATATTCTTCTGGTAATTGTGCCAATGCTTTATCAATATCGCCTAATACAAATTTACTTTCAGCCTGATTTTTAGATGCACTGTATGAAAGATTCGCAGAGGAAATATCTTCGCTTTGAGTAATTAGTGTATTAGTTTTTACCAAACGACGGTAATTGTTAATGAAAGTATTTTTCATTATCGTAAATAACCAACCTTTTAAGTTAGTACCCTCTTTAAATTTAGTATAATATGTTATTGCTTTAAGCATTGTATCTTGAACTAAATCATTTGCATCTTCAGCATCTTTTGTGAAATTTAAAGCATAAGATCTAAGGGATACAGAGTGGTGGTTAACTAGATGGTCAAATTCGAATTTTGTCATGATTTTTAGCTTTAGGGTAAGGATTAAAAACAAAGGAACTGTTCTCCATTTTCACTTTAGCTTAAACAAACTTAGTACCAAAGTTTTTTGGCACGGCAACAAAATCAAAAATTAACTCCTATGTAAGGTTTCGTCACAGGATATTTACTTCACGTTCTAAAGTGACCCCAAAAGCAGACTTTACACTGTCTATAATTAGTTCAGAAAAATCGTACACTTCTTTACCTGAGGCACTTCCGTGATTAACCAAAACTAAAGCCTGATTTTTCCAGGTTCCAGTTTGCCCCTCTACTTTACCTTTCCATCCACATTGCTCTATTAACCAACCAGCAGCAAGTTTAACTCGGTCATCAGCTGTAGCATAATGTACCACATCGGGGTGTTTTGCTACAACATCGGCAAATTCAAACTTCTCTATAACAGGGTTTTTAAAGAAACTACCAGCATTTCCTATCGTTGATGGATCAGGAAGTTTGCTAACACGTATGTGCGAAACCGCAGCAGAAACATCGGCTATGCCAGGATTTTTTATACCTCTTTTTTGCAACTCTATTTCAATCGCTCCATAAGATGTATTTACATCGGCTTCGCCTTTTAGACTAAAAGTTACAGTTGTAATAATGAACTGTCCTTTTAATAGGCCTTTGAAAATACTTTCGCGATAACCAAAATGACAATCATTATAGCTAAAGGTTTTAATTTCGCCCGTTTTAATTTCAAATGCAGTACAACTTTCAAAAACATCTTTTAACTCGACACCATAGGCACCGATATTTTGAATAGGCGATGCGCCAACTGTTCCAGGAATAAGGCTTAAGTTTTCTACACCAGCGAAATTATGCGCAACACAATAATTTACAAAATCGTTCCAAACAACTCCTGCACCTGCAGTAACCTTTATATCATTACCGTTTACTTCCGATTCGATACCTTTGATACTTATTTTGATAACCAGTCCGTTGTAATCTTCTGTAAATAATACATTGCTTCCACCACCAATTATTAAAAGCTTTTGATTTTTGGTTATTTCATTTTCAAATAACGTTTTTAAATCGACCTCATTAAATATTTCTACAAAAAATGCAGCCTTGACATCGATAGCAAAAGTATTATATGGTTTGAGTGAAATATTTTCTTGTATTTGAAGCATGGCAATATGGATATGCAGCAAAAGTAAAATAAAATTTCAGGTTTGTTAATGGTTGCACCATAATTGAACACTCGATAATTAAGGAATTATTCTGGTAATTGCTTTATCAAAATTAAAACTCAGGCTTACTGATGATTCTCCTTTTATTTTAACGCCAGACATTTTCCAGCCCATGAAACTCGGTTTCTTTTTTGCCAAATCTAATAAACTATACCTTTCTTTAGTTAAAGCAGCACTAATCAAACCAACACTATCCGATTCTTTTTGGCTTAAATGTTCTATTTCACTTTCTAAAACTGATAAAACGGAATCTAAATCGTGTCCTCTTTTTAGGCTATCGGCATAAGCTTTTGGCGAAATATTATAAAGACTATCTAACTTCGAGTTTTCGAAATCAAGCTTTTGATCAGAACTTTCGTATTTCAATTTCACCAGGTCTTCTGCTCTATCTTTATCTGTTTTTTTGGTACATGAAATCGCGATAACCGAAATTAATAGAAGAATTAAAAGGTTTTCTTTCTTGATAAGTATCTTCATTTTGCTGAAATTAAATTACTCAACAAGTGCAAAAAACAATCCAAAAACTTAGCTACCTTATTAAAATTAGTTACAAACTCAATATTAGAAAATTTAGAACAGTTATCGTAAATGCATAGAAATCAACGGCAACCCAATTTACTGTCATCGAATTGTAAGTAAATGACAATTTCTCAATCGTTTGATTAACTAATGAGATTTTACCTCTATTTTTGACTAAAATATTAAAAAAGTCAGAAAGTAGAAAAGTAAAATGATTGTAGCCGATAAAAAGCGAGAACAGATTATTGATGGCGCTATCAAGCGATTTACCCATTTTGGTATTAACAAGACTACGATGAATGATATCGCTGAAGATCTTTCAGTATCGAAACCATCGCTTTACTATTATTTCCCCGATAAAAAGCATTTGATTTTAGGCGTTATTGAGCGAGTGTTTACAGATTTTTATGAAACACTAACAAAAAAACTAAACCTGGAGTTACCATTGGAAACCATATTATTTAACTCCATTGATATTAGAAATACATTTTTTCAAAAATATTACATGTTAAGAATTGCTGAAGGAATTCCTGATCTTTTAAATGATGAAATTATAAAGACTAAACTTTCTTCTTTAAAAGATTTAGAAAAAGATTTTTTCTCCGAGCTTTTCAGAAAAGCCAAACAAAGAGGAGAAATTGAGCACGAAGACATGAAACATGTTTCGGAATTATACTTAGAAAGCTTGATGGGTTTAACAACCATGTGCGTAATGGAAACTGGAAAGGACATTTTTCCTGATAAAAAAGCATTGAACAAAATGACACAAAAGCAAAAAGACCTTTCATCTATTTTTACAAAAGGCCTTAAGTGCGAATAAAGGCTAAAAGACTTAAGCTTAAAAATTAAGACAAAAGCCAATAAGAGATTAGAGAAGGCATCTACATAAAACCAGATACTAACTCTGATTATAATAAATAGGAACCCAAAAACAAAAAAACAATACATTATGCTTAGAGTAAAAATGGTAAAATTAATGCTCGTCCTGATTATCGGCATGGCTTTACCGCAATTGGTTGCTGCACAACAACAGCTAACCCTAAAAGATGCGCTAACTTTTGCGCTCCAAAACAACACGAGGTTGCGTAAAGCAAAGCTTGATATTGAAGGCGGAAGGTACAAGGTAGAAGAAGTAAGAGCACAAGCTTTACCAACAGTTTCTGGTACAGCTGGTTTAACTTATAACCCTATAATCGGCCAACAGGTGGTTGATTTTGGCGGACAATTACAAACCCTTAAATTCGGCCAGAAATGGAATTCGAGTGCTGGTGTAAATTTGTCTCAGCAATTATTCAATCAACAGGTATTTACAGGTTTACAAGCTGCAAGATCGAGCGAAGAATATTATAACCTTACTTCTCAGTTAACTGAAGAGCAGATTATAGAATTAGTGGCCAATAATTATTACCAGGTTTTGGTAAACAGACAGCAATTAAATGTAATCGACACAAACATTAAAAATGTTAAGGTTGTAGAAAAAATTGTAGGTAACCAATATAAAAATGGTTTGGCAAGAAAAATCGATGTGGATCGGATTAATGTAAATCTAACTAATCTGAATACACAACGTGAGCAGGTTATTAATGGAATTACCCAATTGGAAAATCAATTGAAATTCTCGATGGGCATGCCAGTTTCAACACCTATCAGCTTGCCTGCAACCGAGCTGACTGAGGTTACACAACTTCCCGTTTTAACCGATTCGATTGATTTGGCTAGTCGCACAGAAGTTAAACTATTAGATAATCAGGATAAACTTTTGTCGCTACAACGCAAAGCTTATGTAGCAGAGTATTATCCTACCTTAGCTTTAACAGGAAACTATACTTATTCAAGCCAAAGTAATGGTTTCGATTTCTTAAACACAAATGCTACAGCAATTGGTTTTGGTTCATCGGCAGTTGGTTTAACGTTAAAGGTGCCAATTTTCAATGGCTTTTTAACCCGTTCAAAAATTCGCCAGGCAGATGTTAATATCAGAAAAGCACAGGAAGACAGAAAAGAATCTACAAACTCTTTAAACCTGGCTTACGAAAATGCAAAAATCCAGTTACGTAATAACCTGAACACAATTAATTCGCAACGGAAAAATGCAAATTTAGCGCAGGAGATCTACAAAAGCACTCAAAATAACTACAATAACGGTTTAGCTTCTTTAACCGATTTAATCGATACAGAAAACGCATTAACAGAAGCTCAAAACAGTTATACCCAAGCGCTATTAAATTATAAAGTAGCCGAAATACAATTAATAAAATCAAACGGAAATATTAAATCGCTAGTAAAATAGAAATGAAAAGAGTAATTACCATAATTATCGTAGTTGTTGTTGCCTTAGGTGCAATAGCTTATGTTTTAAGCAACAATAAAAAGAAGAACGAAGCAAAAACTGCATTCATTGCTGAAGGTGGTGGTGCTGTAGCCGTTCGTGTTGCTACTGTAGAGAAAAAAGTTGTTGATTTGGATTTTGTTGCAAACGGAAACTTTATTCCAAAACAGGAATTAAACTTTTTATCAGAAAATGCTGGTCGTGTTTCGGCGATTTATGTTGATGAAGGTGCCCGTGTTAGTAAAGGACAGGTTTTAGCTCGTATAGATGCTGAAATCATCAATACAGATAGAGAAACTGCTCAAGCTTCTTATGATAATGCTAAAAGAGATGAGGCCAGATACCAAAGTTCATACGAAACTGGTGGCGTAACTCAACAACAATTAGATCAAGCTAAATTAGCAACCAGAAATGCAAAATTGCGTTTACAGGCTTCTCAAAGAAAATTGAGCGATGCAAATATCAAATCTCCAATTAATGGTATTATAAACAAACGTTACATTGAAGTTGGTGCTTTCGTTACAGCTCAAGGAACACAGTTATTCGAAATTGTTGATGTGTCTAAATTGAAGTTAAGAGTTAACGTTAACGAATCGCAGGTTGCAAGTTTAAAAATCGGTGATAATATTGATATTAAATCATCTGTTTTCCCTGATGAAAAATTCTCTGGAAAAGTTACTTTCATCGCCGCTAAAGCAGATGCAACTTTAAACTTCCCAATCGAGATTGAAGTATCGAACAATACAAAAAACAGCTTAAGGGCTGGCATGTATGGAACTGCTGTGTTTAATTTCCCTAAACAAGCACCAAGTATTTTGGTACCACGTACATCTTTTGTGGGTAGCGTTAGTAGTAACCAACTTTTTATCTATGATAAATCGAATAACACTTCTAAAATAAGAAAAGTTGTTACGGGTAGAATTTTAGGTGATAACGTAGAAGTTATTAATGGATTAACTGAAGGTGAAACTGTAATTACCAGTGGACAAATCAACTTAGCTGAAGGCACTGCTGTAAGCATTGTTAAATAAGTTAATTTATAATTTGTCATCCGAAGCTTGCCTAAGGATCATGATATATCAACATAAAAAATTAAAATGAAAATAACAGACATATCTATAAAAAGGCCCTCGCTGGTAATTGTGGTATTTACCGCACTTACTTTACTGGGGCTGTTAAGTTACTTTTCGCTGGGTTATGAATTACTTCCAAAATTCTCAAACAACGTAGTATCTATATCAACCATTTACCCTGGTGCATCACCAGCAGAGGTTGAAAACACGGTAACCAAAAAAATTGAGGATGCCGTATCGTCGATGGAAAATATTAAGAAACTAAATGCAGTTTCTTACGAAAGTTTATCGGTCGTAACCATTACTTTAACAGACGCAGCAAACATCGATATTTCATTAAATGATGCGCAACGTAAAGTTAACGCAATCCTTTCTGATTTACCTGATGATGTAAAAACACCTTCACTTAGTAAATTCTCTTTAGATGATTTACCAGTAATCACCATGACTGCCTCGGCTAATATGGATGACGTAAGTTTTTACGATTTAATTGACCAAAGAATTGCTCCCGTAATTTCGAGGGTTAGCGGTATTGCTCAGGTAAACCTTGTAGGTGGTTCGGAGCGGGAAATTCAGGTTTCATTAGATGCGGCCAAATTACAAGGATACAATCTTTCTGTTCCTCAGGTTCAGCAATTAATTTTAAGTTCTAACTTAGATTTCCCTACTGGAAGTGTTAAAACTCAAAATCAAGATGTTTTAATCCGTTTATCGGGCAAATACAGAAGCATTGATGAATTAAGAAATTTAGTAATTTCCACATCGAAAGACGGTGCTCAAATTCGTTTAGGCGACGTGGCCGACGTTCAAGATTCGAAAAAAGAAACCGAGAAACTGGCCCGTATTAACCGTCAATCATCTATCGCTATTCAAATTATTAAACAAAGTGATGCAAATGCGGTAAAAGTGAGTGAAGGTGTTCACGCCATTATCGCAAAACTTAAAACGGAATATGGTGCACAAAAGCTAGACATTAAAATTGTAAACGATAGTTCGATTTTCACATTAGAATCGGCAGATGCGGTAATACACGATCTAATTCTTGCAGTTGTTTTGGTAGCCTTTGTAATGCTTTTCTTCTTGCACAGTTTGCGTAATGCATTAATTGTAATGGTATCAATTCCAGCATCATTAATTGCAACCTTTATCGGAATTAGCCTTTTTGGTTATACACTAAACTTGATGTCATTATTAGGTCTATCACTTGTGGTTGGTATCCTTGTGGATGATGCGATTGTGGTATTGGAAAATATCCAGCGACACATGGAGATGGGTAAAAACAAAGTAAGGGCAGCTTCTGATGCAACAAGAGAAATTGGTTTCACGGTTGTATCAATCACAATGGTGATTGTAGTGGTGTTCTTCCCTATCGCAGTAAGTTCTGGTTTAGTTTCCAACATTTTGCGACAGTTCTGTGTGGTGGTAATTATCGCAACATTACTTTCATTAGTTGCATCATTTACAATTGTTCCATTACTTTTCTCAAGATTTGGAAAGCTAGAACACATTGAAGGCAAAAACATATTTGGTCGTTTCATTTTATGGTTCGAAAAACAGCTTAAAAAATTCACGATTTGGATTACAAGTGTTTTAACCTGGTCACTAAATCATAAAAGACGCACGATAATCGCCGTTGTGATATTATTCGTTGCTGCAATGTGGCTTGCCGCAGCTGGTTTCATCGGTTCGGAGTTTTTCCCGAAATCTGATAAGGGTGAATTTTTAGTACAAATTGAATTACCTAAAGATGCACCGCTAGAGCAAACAAATTTCTATACACAAAAAGCAGAAGCTTTCTTAGATAAACAGCCTGAAATTATACAGTTAATTACAACTGTTGGCCAGGCCAGTGGAGATTTCGGTGGAACACAGGCGACGGCATACAAATCGGAGATTAACGTTAAGTTAGTTGAACGCGATAAACGCGAAGGTATGTCATCTGATGTATTCGCTACAAAAATGAGTCGTGCCTTAGCCAAGGTCTTGGTTGGAGCTAAAGTTAAAACCGTGCCAATTAGTATTTTAGGTATCGCTGAAAATGCGCCAATTAGTTTAGTGGTGATGGGTTCTAACTTAGATAGTGCTTTGAAATATGCTGAAGGTGCTAAAAATCTGCTAGCAACAATTCCAGGTGCAACAGAGATTAAACTTTCTGTAGAAAAAGGAACGCCTGAAATCAATGTTCAGGTAGATCGCGATAAAATGTCGGCAGTTGGCTTAACACTTTCGACCGTAGGGTCTACTATGCAAACTGCATTTGCTGGTAACACCGATGGTAAATACAGAAAAGGCGAATACGAATACGACATTAATATCCAATATCAGGATTTTAACAGAAAAGATATTGATGATGTACGTGATCTGATTTTTGTAAATGATAAAGGTGCGCAAATTAAGTTATCGCAATTTGCAAACATTACCGAAGGTTCTGGTCCAAGTCAGTTAGAGCGTTTTAACAAATCTACTTCGGTATCGGTTCAAGCGCAATCTATTGGTCGCCCAACAGGAACAATTGTTGCCGATTTTAAAGCTAAATTAATAGAGCTGCAAAATAATGGCAAGTTAAAAGCGCCCGTTGGTGTAAGTTATACCTGGGGTGGAGATGAAGAAAATCAGGCAGAGGGTTTTGGTACCTTGGGTATTGCATTACTTGCCGCTCTGATTTTAGTTTATCTAATCATGGTAGCGTTATACGATAGTTTTGTTTATCCATTTGTAGTAATGTTCTCATTACCTCTGGCATTAATTGGAGCTTTCCTGGCACTAGCCTTAACAAACAACTCAATTGGTATCTTCACCATATTAGGTTTCATCATGTTAATGGGTTTGGTTGCGAAAAATGCAATTATCCTGGTCGATTTTACCAACCACATGAAGGCTGAAGGAAAATCGACAATCGATGCTTTAATTTTAGCTAACCACGCTCGTTTACGTCCAATTTTAATGACAACCATTGCCATGATTTTTGGTATGCTTCCTATTGCATTAGCAAGTGGTGCAGGTGCAGAATGGAAAAATGGTTTGGCTTGGGTGATCGTTGGTGGTTTAACAAGTTCATTATTTTTAACCTTAATTGTGGTTCCGGTAGTATACCTAATTTTCGATATGATGTTAGAGTATTTTGGCTTCAACAAAAAAGGAAAAACCATTGATGATTTATTGGTTGAACCATACGAACATAAAGACGTATTGGAATATGATGCAGATTTAGAGCATTAAAATTTATATACATTCAGATTAACAATCGCTTAAGAGCGGCCTTCCCAAAGGCCGCTTTTTTTTTGAAAAAGAAATAGCTGTATTTCATAGATTAATTCTATCTGGCTTTTTCCTAAATGTTCTTTGCTAACGGTAATAAAAAACTATAATTTAATACTAAAATAGGATATCTCTTCCTTCGCATTCATCAACAAAATGAATGCAAAAAGCTAAACGCCAAACAAAATATAATCAATATTGTATATTAGGAATATGTTTAAGATTATCCCTCAAATAATTCTAGCACTTTTCGTATTCGTCGCAAACGCTCAACATCCGCCAGTATTCGATGCGATGACAACCGATTCCTCTTTCATTAATCTTTACGATTTAAATATTAATTTGGTTAAATACAGTTATAAACCAAATGGTGTAAAATTTTTGGTCGTTCATGATAATGAAGATACAGGCGTTAAAGCTGGTTTCGACTATATTCGCTGGAGTGGCGGTGAATTAATTGATTGCCAATATGGAGGCGTTCGCGATTATAACTTTAGTTATATGGATGATATTTATCGAATCGACCCAAACGCAATCTATACCGAGCGAGGAATCAACACCAGATTGAAGAAAGATGAATTTAGCTCTAATGAAGTAGAAAAAGCATTAAATGCGGCTGGCAAACAAATTATAGATTTTTATAATCCTAAATCCACTGGTTACATTTTAACCTTGCACAACAATGCAGATGGCGGCTTTGGAATAGCTTCATACTTGCCTGGATATGAATTAGCAAGCGCAGCCGATTCTGTTTATCTTAATCCCGAAATGGATGGCGATGACATGCTCTACGTAACAGATTTAAAGCTTTTTAACAGCTTTAAAAAGGCGAATGTAAATGTGATGCTGCAATCTAAATTTGTCGAAAATGACGGTTCTTTATCTGTTTATGCTATGCAAAATAACATTCCATATGTTAACGTAGAGGTTCAGCATGGGCACCTGGAAGAAAACTTAAGGTTAATTGAAATTGCAATTGTGGCATTAAAAGAGCATGGAATGATTAAGAAGCAATAGTATCTAATCTATCGCTCTTATTTTTCCAACCAATAAGCTTACCAGCAAACCAAAAACACCAATTACCGCGTATGAATATTGAAGACTCGAAAGTGCTGAAATATAGCCAATTAGTGGCGGCCCCATTAAAAAGCCAAGGTAACTCACGCTCGAAACCATCGCTATAGCAATTCCTGGCGCAACCTTGCCATTTTTACCTGCAACACTGTAAACCGTTGGCACTATACTAGAAACACCAATGCCAACCAACATGAAACCAATAGTAGCTGGGATAATGTATGGTAGAAAAACAGATAGAAACATACCTGAAGAAATAATTAAACCGCTAATCTGAATTGTTTTTTTTCGGCCGAGATTCTCTATGATTTTATCGCCAACAAAACGGCCTGTCGCCATCATAACCATGAAAGATGCATAACCCAAAATTACTAAAGAAGTTGGAGCCTTAACAATTTCTTTGAAGTAAACGCCACTCCAGTCGAACATTGCCCCCTCAGTTGCCATACTACAAAAGCCAATAATGCCTAATTGCAACAAAGCACCTTCAGGCATGGTAAATAGTTTTGGCTTTCTTTCGCTTTTTGCGCCCTTACCTGGAACCAAATGCTTATAATTTAATAAAACATTTAACCAAATTAGAACAATAATAATCCAGAAATGATAATAAGGAATTATGTGAAGATTAACCATTAAAAGCCCAACCAATGCTCCTGTAAAACCAGCTATACTCCAAGCACCATGAAAGGAAGTCATGATTGGCCTTCCGAAAAGCTTTTCTGCTTCAGAACCTTGTGTATTTACCGCGATGTTACACATATTTCCGACTACACCAAAAAGAAACAAAAAGGCTGCTAAATGCCACGGTGCAGTTGCTAAACCCAAATTGCTTAATGCTAAAACATACAATGGAGCAGTAATGGTTAAAATTAGTTTACTGCCATACTTAGTTACCAAACGCCCAGATATCGGCATTGTAATCAACTGGCCCAAGGGAAGTGCAAGTAATATACTTCCTAGTTTACCATCAGAAAGATTTAAAGCGTGTTTTATATCTGGAATTCGGCTTGCCCAAGATGCAAATGCAATTCCTTGACCGAAATAAAATAGCGATACAGCCAAACGAATCCGATTTGGACTACTAGACGCTAATATAGGTTTATCTCCTGTTAGATTTGATACTTCCTGATTTGCGTTGACGTCTTCCAAAATGCAGTATTAATTATAAGTTTCGTTTTTGCAAAGGTCATCAAATGAAATGGTAATAGAAAGATGTAATTATCATTTATATATAATTATTGGCAAAGAATTACAAACCATATTAATAGAAGCAAGGTTTGGATTTGGTTTTTGCATGAGGGATAGTAGTGGAAATCCTTTTTTGCTGTAATCTTAAGCGTAGTCGAAAGACAGCAGAAAAGATTGTAGCGGATAGCCCGACCCTTTCCCGATATTTCTTCAGGATTGGGGCATGCCCAAAAAATTATCTATTTGAGATTTCTCCTGGGACCGAAATAATAATTAACAAAAAAAGCCGACAATTTCTTATCGGCTTTTGTACTTTAAATTGGTTCGTGAGGGCACACAAACCAAGACAAATTTATCTTAAATATGTATTGCTCTGTTATCAGTTGCAGCTAAAGCAGCTTCTTTTAACGCCTCTGTATAAGTTGGGTGAGCATGACAAGTACGTGCAATATCTTCTGCTGAAGCACGGAATTCCATAGCAATAACTGCTTCTGCAATCATATCTGCAGCACGTGGGCCAATCATATGTACACCTAAAACTTCATCGGTTGCTGCATCAGCTAAAACTTTAACGAAACCATCGGTATCCATACTTGCCTTAGCACGACCGCTTGCTTTGAATGGGAATGAACCTGCTTTGTATTTTGTTCCTTTTTCCTTCAATTGCTCTTCGGTTAAACCAACTGAAGCAACTTCTGGCCAGGTATAAACTACGCCTGGGATTAAGTTATAATTAATGTGAGGCTTTTGTCCAGCGATTGATTCTGCAACATAAGTTCCTTCATCTTCAGCCTTGTGTGCCAACATTGCGCCAGTAATTACATCACCAATTGCATAAACACCTTTAACCGAAGTTTCTAAATGTTCGTTTACTGGGATTTTTTTACCTCTTTCTTCAACTGTGATTCCGATTTTATCTAAATCTAAACCATCAGTGTAAGCCGTACGACCAACTGCTACAATGCAATAATCTGCTTCTAAAGAAATCGTTTCACCTTTAGGATTTTCAGCGGTAACGGTTACTAATTTACCTTTTGTGGTAGCGCCAGTAACTTTGTGCCCCATATAAAACTCCATACCTAAAGATTTCTTTAAAACACGTTGAAGCTCTTTACCTAAACCAGCATCCATAGTGCCGATAATAGATGGTAAAAATTCTACAACAGAAACTTTTGTACCTAAACGAGCATAAACAGAACCTAATTCTAAACCGATAACACCGCCACCGATTACAACCATTGTTTTAGGAACTTCTTTAATGTTTAAAGCTTCAGTTGAAGTAATGATGCGTTTTTTATCGATTGGCAAAAATGGTAAAGCAGTTGGTTTAGAACCTGTAGCAATGATTACATTTTTAGCGGTTAAAGTTTCTGTAGAACCATCTTCCTTAGTAACTAAAACCGTGTTTTTATCTACAAATGAACCGACACCTTCGAAAGAATCAATTTTATTTTTTTTGAATAAATAAGTAATACCAGCAGTGTTTTGCGCAACAACATCGTCTTTACGAGCGATCATCTGTTTCATATCAACTTTTAAATCTTTTAGGTTGATACCGTGAGTAGTAAATGTGTGGGCCGCGTTGTGAAAGTGCTCTGAAGAATCTAATAATGCTTTTGATGGAATACAACCTACGTTTAAGCAAGTACCTCCAAAAGTTTTATATTTTTCGACAACTGCAGTTTTTAAACCTAACTGAGCACAACGGATTGCGCCTACATAACCGCCCGGTCCTGAACCGATAACAACGACATCGTATTGCATAATTTCTTTAGAATTTTGATTGCTCAAATGTAGGGAAAAAAGGCGGAAAGGTGAAAGCTAAAAAGCTTAAAGAATAGACAGAAATTAACAATTTTACAATGAAAAAGTATTGCTGAATAATTTTTCTAATGCACTTTTAATGTTAAACTTATGGTTCTATCTCGAATAAAAAAAGCTGTTGTGTTTGGTTTTTGGCGAAGTTATTATCGACACAGAAAATTAAGGTTTTATGTCCGTTTGGCAAATTAGGGCCAAAAGTTACGCCTTCGAAATTATCGATATGCATATTCAAACTATCGAAATCGAATAGTAATTTCTTTTTCAATGGCTTTGGCGGATTTTTAGAAAACGAAGCATTGTTAATCTCATTTTCTGCATCATTTAAATCGACTAGATAAAGTTTTACAAAGGTATGATCATCGTTACCTTTTGCCCACCCACGCTCCACAACGAGTAAAGTATGGTTGTTAACGGCAAGAATTTCAGAAATCCCGTTTAAATTCCAATCGCTATCTACGGTAGGTAAAACTGGAAGTTCGCCCAAGTTGTAAGCATATTGAGCCGTATTCCTTTTGCTTGTAACATCAAATTTCAGTATTCTGGTTAAAGCTCCATCAAAATGATAAGAAGCCTTTCTCCCGTCTTGATAAAGTGGTTCTTCTAAACTTGCGTAAAGTGTTTTGTAACTATCAGCAAAGCTTAAGCCTTCGAACAAGGCATTTTTTCTTGGCCCACTTTCTCCTTTTGTAAAATGAAACCCTTTCGGTAAAGGAATAGTATCAATAAAATCTCCGGCAGGCGAAATAAAAGTTAATGTTGGTTGTACTATTATCGAATCACCATTTTTAAATAACCTTTCGCCCTCGCTACTCCAAATTATTTGATTTGTTTTTGGATTATATCGGGCAGATTCTCCATCAGGTTTTAATGTTTTATCAGTACCATATTTTGGATATTCTTTTCCATTCTCCTGTTTTAAAAAGGTAACACCAACAACCTGAACCGTATCAATTTTATTATTCAGAATCTTAATTTTTGCAGTATAAATTCTGGCTGGGCTAAATTGCGAAGGGTCGTCGCTAATTAAATAATATTGATCCGATTTTGCATCATAATCAATGCCTGATAAGCCTCCAACTAAAGTATTTTGAAAGGATGTGTTTAATGGAATTACATATTCATTCAAAAATTTTATAGCTGATATTGTTGTTTCTTTATGATTTGTTTTGGCAAATTTACCCGTAGTGCAAGATGCTAAAACACAAATTGTAATCAGAAATAGAAGGGAAAGTTTAGTTGGTATTTTTTTCAATTCAATATATTTTATTTCGTAAAAGTATAGATTTTGTATTAATAAAAAACCGTTTCAATGTTATATTGAAACGGCTAAAAAATTATTTGAAATTATACTTAAAACAGTTTACCTATTACTCTGTAACTTGTGGTATTTCCGTTTATCACCTCTTCGTAGTAAACATCATCTGGAGATACATAATATTTTTCATTTTTGATGGTTACTTCCCTACATCCATCAGGCAAAACATTAATAATATCGCCAATTTGGTGTGTATCAACTGGGCCATCTGTAGTATTTAGAACCCCATCTTTTCCAGCAACTATATAAACAGCTTTGCCATCTTTATTCGTGCCTTGAGTATAGTAAACACCTTTATATTCGTAGTAATCTACGCCATCGATAGTTACCAATTCGGCTTCAGTTGGCAAGTTTGGAACTTCTGCTCCAACTGGCGGAATTACAACCTGATAGTTGTTTTCGTACTGGCGATAAAATAATCCACCAGAATAATAATATTGATCTGAGCCATAATAAAATGGATAATACCCAAATGGTAAAACATTTAAACGAAATCCGATAAATGGCCTGTAATAATTATAATAGCCATAATATGCTCTGCCATAACGGTTACCATAACCTGGACGATAACCATAATTTGGCCTATAACCTACCCCAGGTCTGTTACCTGGGCGATAGCCAGGACTTGGACGATAACCTGGACGCTCTGGCCTGCCACCGAAAGATAAATTACCTCCACGACTTGGCGCTTGTGAAATTCTATTACCAGATGGTGCTTGCATAGAAGGCTGTCTTGAAGCACCACCTCTTGATGGCCCAACAGAACTTGAACGGCCGCCACCGCCACCTCTGCTTGGTCTTTGAGCAAAAGCGCTATCTACACTTAAGGTCGTTACTATCGCTGCTACAGCAAAAACAACCAATCCTCTATTTAATAACCTCTTCATTTTATTGTGTTTAAATCAATTGTAAGTATGACGATGAAAATCATAAAAAGATTATCGCTTAACATTATTTAACTAAATTTTGATAATGGAATGACGATTAGAAAAACAATCCTTAACAAACGTTTTACGAGGTCTTTTTTCTTAATCCTTTTCTAATCATCTATATTTAAATTTTATTCCTAAAATCAAACTATAAATGAACCTTACCAAAATTTTCGGCTTCTTAATTTGTTTGTTTATTTCTAACGAATTGCTGGCTCAACAATCCGACTCGGCATATGTTAGAGCGAATTACACAAAGATAGAACGACAAATACCAATGCGTGATGGCGTTAAGCTATTCACTTCCATTTACATACCCAAAAATCAATCCAAAAAATTTCCTTTTCTAATTAACCGAACACCTTACACTGTTGCTCCTTATGGGGAGGATAAATACAAGCTTAGCCTGGGCAATTTCCCTGCAATGATGCGTGAGGGTTTTATTTTTGTTTATCAGGATGTTCGCGGGAGGTGGATGAGCGAGGGTACATTTGTGGATATTCGTGCGCAAACATCGAAAAAAGGTAAAAAGGATATTGATGAAAGTACCGATACTTACGATACTATTGATTGGTTGGTTAAAAATATCAAAAATAATAATGGCAATGCTGGAATTTATGGTATCTCTTATCCTGGTTTTTACTCCACAACTTCTTTACCAAATTCGCACTCCGCGTTAAAAGCTGTTTCGCCACAAGCGCCAGTTACCGATTGGTTTTTAGGTGATGATTTCCACCACCGAGGTACACTATTTTTGATGGATGCCTTTAGCTTTATGGGCAGTTTTGGCGTTCCTCGTCCGAAACCCATTACGCCAGATAAAGGTCCAAAACCTTTTAAATTTCCAATTCAGGATAATTATCGTTTCTATTTAGAAGCAGGTTCGATTAAAAACTTAAAAGACAAGTATTTTGCTGATAGCATTAAGTTCTGGAATGATTTAGTAAAACATCCAAATTTGGATACTTTCTGGAAAGCGAGATTAATTACCCCACATTTAAAAAATGTTAAACCTGCAGTAATGGTTGTTGGCGGTTTCTTCGATGCAGAAGATGCTTATGGAACTTTTGATACTTACAAAGCCATCGAAAAACAAAATCCAGGTGCGAATAATATTTTAGTGGCGGGCCCTTGGTTTCATGGTGGTTGGGTTCGTAGCGATGGCTCTTACTTCGGCGATATTCAATTCGGCAAAACAACTAGTATCGATTACCAGCAACAATACGAGTTACCATTTTTCAAACATTACTTAAAGGGCGAAGGCGATTTTAACGCTGCCGAAGCTAACATTTTTGTAACTGGAAGCAACGAATGGAAAAAATTTGATACCTGGCCGCCAAAAGATGTGCAGACCGAAAATTTGTATTTACAACCTAACGGAAAACTTGGTTTTGATAAAGTTGGCAGAACAGATAGCTGGGATGAATATGTAAGTGACCCTAATAATCCTGTTCCTTATCAAGATGGAATTCAATCGAAACGTACCCGCGAATATATGATCGATGATCAGCGTTTTGCAGCTCGTCGCCCTGATGTTAAAACCTATCAAACCAATGCCTTAACAGAAGACATTACCTTAACTGGTCCAGTTTTGGCTAATCTGGTAGTTTCTACCACTGGAACTGATGCGGATTATGTAGTTAAACTTATCGATGTTTATCCAGAAGATGCGCCCAATCCTCTTCCTAACCCCAAGAATCTTATAATGGGTGGTTACGAAATGTTAGTTCGTGGCGAAATTATGCGTGGCAAATACCGTAACAGCTTCGAAAAACCAGAAGCCTTTGTACCTGGCGCCATTACAAAAGTAAATTACCCTTTACCTGATGTAGCCCATACTTTTAAAAAAGGGCATAAAATTATGATCCAAATTCAGAATTCATGGTTTCCATTAGCCGATCGAAATCCTCAAAAATTTATGGATATTTATCAGGCAGATCCTTCAGATTTCCAAAAAGCCACACATAAAATTTATCACGATACTTCAAACAGTTCTTACATAACAGTGTCTGTTCTAAAATAATCTACAATGAAATATATTACCCTTATAATGGTTTTCGTGTGCTCAGCCTCAGTGGCTTTTGCACAAAATAATGCAAGCTTCCCGCAAGAAAATTTCACAAAGAAAGAAATCTATATTACCATGCGAGATGGCGTAAAGCTTTTTACCGCTATTTACACTCCAAAAGATGCCTCAAAGTATAAGAAATATCCAATGATTATGCAGCGAACCTGCTACAGCATTGCGCCTTATGGCGAAGATAAATTTCCCGCTAAGCTCGGCCCATCAGAATTGATGATGAAAGAAGGGTATATAGTGGTTATGCAGGATGTTCGTGGCCGATATAAAAGTGAAGGTTCTTTTACCAACATGACTCCAGTTATCGACAATAAAAAATCAAAAACTGATGTTGATGAAGGTTCTGATACTTTTGACACTATTGATTGGTTAGTAAAGAATGTAGCTAATAACAATGGCAAAGTTGGCCAATGGGGTATTTCGTACCCTGGTTTTTATACCGCGGCAGGTATTTTAAGTAATCACCCAGCCTTAAAAGCATCCTCACCTCAAGCTCCGATTTCGGATTTTTTCTTTGATGATTTTCACCACAATGGTTCATTTCTTCAGAGTTACTTTTTTACATTCCCAGTTTTTGGTGTTCAGAAAAAAGGCCCTGAAACCAGTGCATGGTATAGTAATCAAACCATTAAGCCCAACACTAAAGATGGTTACCAGTTCGCCTTAGATTTGGGTCCGTTAAGCAATGCTGATAAGTATTATAAAGATAATTTTTACTGGCAGGAAACTGTAAATCATCCAAATTATGATGAGTTTTGGCAAAAACGTGGTTTATTAAAACACTACGGAACAGTTAAACCAGCAATAATGGTAGTTGGAGGATGGTTTGATGCAGAAGATTTATCTGGCCCGTTAAACATTTACAAAACAATCGAAAAGAAAAATCCAAATGCTTATAATACCATTGTAATGGGACCATTTGGTCATGGCCGATGGAGCCGTGAAACTGGTCATAACATGCATAGCAACGTTTATTTTGGCGATAGCATTGCAACATTTTATCAAAAAAATATAGAAGCTAAGTTTTTCAATCACTTCTTAAAAGGTAATGGCGATAAAAACTCAGGTTTACCTGAAGCATACATGTACGATACGGGAAAAAAAGGTTGGGAAACTTTTGATAAGTGGCCGACAGAAAAAGCCAGTAAGCAAAAATTATATCTTGGAGCTGATGGCAAATTAACCATGACTGCTCCAACTTCAACTGGTTCGGTAAATTATATTAGTGATCCTTTAAAACCTGTTCCTTACACAGAAGATTTAACCACCACTTTGGGCTTTACACCACATAACTACATGAGCGAAGACCAACGCTTTGCTGGCCGTCGTCCTGATGTTTTGGTTTATCAAACAGATATTTTAGATAACGATATTACCCTGGGCGGTGAAATTATGTCGCACCTTAAAGTTGCAACAACTGGAACTGACGCGGATTTTATTGTAAAACTGATAGATGTTTACCCTGCTGACGAACCAAACAACCCTTATATGCCAAATAAAAATATTACACTAAGTAATTACTGGCAAATGGTACGTTCGGAAATTATGCCTGCTCGTTTCCGCAACAGTTTCGAAAAACCTGAAGCCTTGGTTGCCAATCAAAAAACAGATGTTAATTTTAAATTACAGGATGTATTGCACACTTTTAAAAAAGGGCACAGAATTATGATTCAGGTTCAAAGCACGGCTTTCCCGTTATTTGCACGTAATCCTCAAAAATTTGTTGATAATCCTTATAAAGCTTCAGAAGCTGATTACATAAAAGCAACTCAAACTATATTTAATGATAGTTTTATAGAAGTTGATGTGATAAAATAAAAAAACCGTCCATTCGACGCTGGTCATTGCGAGGCACGAAGCAATCTAAAAATGGTAAATTTCATAAATTAAAATCATAAGATTGCTTCTTATCTCGCATTGATGTTAAATAAAACATAATGAAAAAACTACTTACTCTTTTGGGCTTTGCATTTTGTCTATCAAGTGCAAATGCTCAAATGCTAGGCAAAAACCAGATTAATTCTCGAGCAGATAGCTTGCGGGGAATCCTAACACCACTACGAACCTGCTACGATATTAATTATTACCACTTAGATGTTAAGATAGACATCGATCAAAAATCAGTTAGTGGCAGCAATGAATTTGCTTTCACCGCAACCCAGGATTTCACCAAACTACAATTCGATTTATTTTCGAATTTAAAAGTCGAAAGAGTAGTTTATAAAGGCGCAAATTTACCATTTACAAGAGAATATAATGCTGTTTTTGTAAGCTTCCCTAAAACAATAAAAAAAGGAAAAAAAGATAAATTTACAGTTTTCTATTCTGGCAATCCTGTTATTGCAAAACGCCCACCTTGGGATGGTGGATTCATTTTCAAAAAAGATTCAGCAGGTAACCCTTTCGTATCTGTTGCCTGCCAGGGTTTTGGAGCAAGCTCATGGTGGCCAAATAAAGATCACCAAAGTGATGAAGTTGACAGCATGAAAATTAGCATCAGCATACCAAAAGATTTACAGGAAATATCCAATGGAAGATTACTAAATGTTGTCGATCAGCCAAATGGCTATAAACAATATAATTGGTTAGTAAGTAACCCAATAAATAACTACGATGTTACTTTTTACATTGGTAAATATTCACACTGGACAGATAGTTATGATGGCGAGGCGGGAAAATTAAGTCTAGATTTTTGGGCTTTGCAAACCGATAGCGCTAAAGCTCGCCCGCATTGGGATGCTGATGTAAAACCAATGATTAAATGTTTTGAATATTGGTTTGGTTCCTATCCGTGGTACAAAGATGGTTATAAATTAGTTCAGGCACCGCATTTAGGTATGGAACATCAAAGCGCAGTTGCCTACGGTAATCAATTTAAAAAAGGCTATTTGGGTAGGGATTTAAGCGGAACGGGACATGGTTTAAACTGGGATTTTATTACGATCCACGAAAGCGGTCATGAATGGTTTGGAAACAGCATTACAGCTAAAGACATTGCCGATATGTGGATTCACGAAGGATTTACCAATTACTCTGAAGTTTTATATGTTGAATGTACTGAAAATAAACAGGCAGCAAATGAATATGTTATTGGTTTACAAAAAATAATCGCGAATGATATTCCTATTATCGGCCCTTATGGTGTAAATAAAGAAGGTTCTGGTGACATGTATCCAAAAGGTGCAAATTTGATTCATACCATCCGCCAGCTAATTAATAACGACGAAAAATTCAGACAAATATTACGCGGATTAAATAAAACCTTTTACCATAAAACAGTAACGACAGCAGAAATTGAAAACTATATTACCAAACAAAGTGGTTTAAGCCTTAGTAAAGTTTTCGACCAATATTTACGTCACACCAATATCCCTGTTTTAGAATACAAAGTTAACAAAGGCGAACTTTCTTATCGTTGGATTACCGATGTTAAAGGATTTGACATGCCTGTTAGGGTTACACTTAAAGATGGTTCGTATACTTTAATTAAACCAACAAACAATTGGAAAACAATAAAAGTAGATTCGAGCATTACTGCTGAAAACTTTAAAAACGACCCACTTTTCTATATCAAAACAAAAAAAGGCTAGTATTTATAAAGTACGTGCTTGGTTATTTGATCAATTTTTAAAAAAATTAAACAAGAATTGCAAAGTGGTGCAACTTTTCGAAAAAACCATCGTCTTATAAATAAAACCTAATTAACCCGTTTTAATTTTCGAAAATTAGAACGCTAATATTCTACAGTTATGAAAAAAGTATTATCAATTTTATGTGTGGCTTTATTGTTCACATCATCATTCAGCGCAATAGCTAAAACTGAAATTACCATTAGCTTATCTAAAAGAGCAGACGACAGAGATGTTAGAAACTTTAACGGCGTAGCAGCTGGCGGACCGATTAATGTCGTTATTACTTTGGGTAACACCGAAAGTTGCAGATTAGAGGGCGACGCAGAGGCATTGGAAACTTTAATTACCGAAGTAAAAGGGAATGTATTAATTATTCGTCCTCAAAACAGCTGGAAAAGTTGGGAGAAAAAATACGAGAATAAAAAAATTACGGCGTACGTAACTGCAAAATCTATTAAAAGCTTAACCATGAGTGGTTCGGGCAGTATGGTTGTAAATGGTGCTGTTAATTCGAAAGATTTATCTGCAACGTTAAGTGGTTCAGGAAGTATTAAAGCGACTGCCGATGTTGATAATTTTACCGGAGTAATTAGTGGTTCAGGAAATTTGACAATAGCAGGCAAAGCCGATGATGCAAGCATTACACTGAGCGGTTCTGGAACTTTTGCTGGCCGTGGTTTTTCTGTAAACGATTTATCTACTCAGGTAAGTGGCTCGGGTACAGTAAACATTAAAGCAGATAGAAAAATTGATGCCGTAATCAGTGGCTCAGGAAATGTGAATTATTCGGGCAACGCTAGTGTAGATAAAACAGTTGTAGGCTCGGGAAAAGTTCGCAAAATATAACTTAGATTAACACACAAATGAATCAAAAAGCGTTTCGATTTTATTCGGGACGCTTTTTTTGTGGCTAAGCAAAATATAAATTGCTAATTTTAAATACTAATAAAACTATAATGTTAACAGAAACTTTGAAATCACTTTTTAAAAGAGATTTGAATAAACTTAAAGCAGAAATAGCAGCGTATAAAACCGAATCAAAAATTTGGTTTATAGATCAAGCCATTTCCAATTCTGCTGGTAATCTTTGCTTACACTTAATTGGAAACCTAAATACTTATATTGGCGCTACTTTAGGCGGCACTAATTACATCCGCAATCGAGAACTTGAGTTTTCATTAAAAAATATCCCAAGAGCAGAACTTATCCAAAAAATTGAGGATACCTTAACTGTTGTTAACGCTACCTTAGATTTGCTAACAATCGAACAAATAGAAAAAGAATATCCTGTAATCGTTTTAGCAGAAAAAACGTCGACAGAATTTTTTCTGGTTCACCTTACAACCCACCTTGCTTATCATTTGGGTCAAATAAATTACCATAGAAGGCTTTTAGATTTATAAACAGTAGATTAAAAATGGTTAAAACATCTCTAATGAGAAAAATATTATTCGTACTATTTCTCTTAATTAATTTCAAAACTGTTTCAGCACAACTGGATAAGAAATACGAATCAGTTGTTTTGGAGTTCATTGATAATGTTAAAAATCAAAACAGAGAAAAGCTGGCTACAAAAATAAAATTCCCTTTAAAAAGAGATTATCCTATTCCATCGATTAAAAACAAGCAAGAATTTTTAAAAAGATATAATGAGGTTTTTGATAATGATTTATCTAAAAAAATAACTGTCTCCATAATTCCAACAGACTGGCATGATGTGGGTTGGCGAGGCATCATGTTGCTTAATGGAGCAATATGGCTTAATGACGACGGTATATTAATCACGGTAAACCATCAATCTGAATTCGAAAAAAAAGAGAAAGCAAGATTAATTGCACTAGAAAAGCAAACCTTACATTCTTCTATTAAAACATTTAAACAACCCATCCTTATTTTTGAAACATCAAATTTCAGAATTAGAATTGATGATTTAGGGGATTCAAATTATCGTTATATCTCATGGTCGGTTAAAAATAAAATGAGCGAAAAACCTTCCTTAATTATAAAAAATGGCAATTGGAATTCTGAAGGAAGTGGCGGGAATCACAATTATGAATTTAAAAATGGCGATTATTTATACACCTGTTACATCAATGTAATTGGAGAAACTCAAAGTCCTCCAGCGATGCTAACAATCAGTAAAGGTAGAAAAGAGATCTTAAAACAAAAGGCTAAGAAAATCATTCAATAAAACAAAAAAGGAGGCTTAGGCCTCCTTCAAATATTTTTTTTTAGAATTGCACACCAATTACCCACATATTTTCCAGGTAATTTATTTTCTGGCTTGCTTTATCAAACTCATCCCATCCTGTGGTGTGTACATTAGTTAAGTTTGTTGCGCCAAATTTGGTGGTATTTTGAAGGTATACATTTTTCCATACATAAAATTTCAAACCAATTTTAGCCGAAACCCCATAACCAGAAATACTAAAGTGATTGTTTCTACCCTGGCCAAACAAACGAACATCTGAGCGTGGAACCATTAACCCTCCACCTAAGCCAGTTTCTAGCGTTAATGAAGTATTTCCACTTGGTGCAACCCAAATATCATCATATCGTTCTACTTCAACATTCGCATAGTTAAAACCATCCGTATGTTCATAGGTAAGCATACTTTCTTTTACGTTAATCATTTGCCCATTATAATCACCAGCCAAAGCTCCTGTTGGTGCATTATCGTGAGAAATATTCGTACCAATATGACCAGATATTGCCACCGTTTGCGGAATATCCATTACATATTTCATGTGATCCCAGCCAATCGAAATGCTGTAATTATCTTTTATAAAATAACCTACACGAATATTATATTGAGGAACGGTAATTAACCCAGGATTTAAATATTGCCAGCTTAACTTTGATTGACGATCATGTGCGACCACATCTTTCAAGGTAAAATCATAATTAGGGCCTTGAAATCTGATGTCGCTTTTACCATACCAAGAACTGTTATAGCCCCAATGAAAATAAAAATCACCTTTACGACTGTCTTTTCTTCTGTGTTCAGGGTTGAATAAACTTTTTGATGTCGGTGTAATATCAGTTGAAGATGTTGTAACTTCTTGAGCTTGCATCCGCTTGCCAAACAATAGCGCTAAAAATAATATCGAGATTTTTTTCACGCGGCAAATTGAGCAAAAAGGCCTGTCATTTACAACATCTTTAACATTTTGTAATACTTGGGTTACAAAAAATGACTTTGAAACATTAAAACCCGGTTAGAACCTGGTATAAAGTGCCAATTGAACGATATTATTAATAGTGTTATTTGCGAGTCCGTTTACGGTTTGATTCATATAACCCGCTTCTATATCCATCTTTTTAGAAAATCGATAACCCAAAGCCAAATAAGCCCTATTCTGATCAAAAACACTATTATTTAGCTCCTTTTTATTTTGCAGGTTAAGAAAAACTTCATTCTGTAATGCTACAAAAGCACCTTTTGTAAAAGTTGGCTGTGTTTTTTGTAAAGGCTGGATCAACCTGAAGAAATAACGAAAGCGTTGAGAAAAAAGGTCTTCATTTGCAATTCTTTCAATAAACCGTTGCTCCACTCTTAAGCGATGACTTGCAAATACTGAACTGATTTTATGATTATAAATATATTGCTCAAAAATACGATGCTCATTTAAAGAGATATAATCATCAGCCCCACTCTGTTTAACTTGTGTAGTTTGCCACAAATATCCTAAAGCCACGTTACTGTTTTTATTAATAAAATATTGTAATGCTGGCCGTAACAAAGTGTTTCTAACATGGTCCCAATCATCGGCAGATCGAATTTGCAGGTCGAATTGCAAACCCCATTTCTCGTTAAATTTAGTATTGTTGAGAAATAAAAACCAGCCCGTATTTTGGTGCTGGGTTTGTGCATAAAGCTTTCCGAATGCCATCAGTAAAACTGCAGCAAGCAATAATATTTTTTTCATAAAGAATTAACCCGGTATTATCTGTGTTTGCTAAATTAACAGAAATTCGATAAAGCTTAATATTTAACTTAAAATTAATACATAATTTATAAGCCAAACAACTTTTTGAATGCATATTAAATTGGCTTTATTTAAATTTCATTTACTGTTAAGCGATTAAAAATTTATCTTCGTTAAAGATTTGAGCATTTCGTTTAATTTAAACGGTAAAAATTTGCTCTGGTTTTAAAATTACAAAACGTAAAAAAGAACAAAATGATTATTGAACCAAGAATGAGGGGCTTTATCTGTTTAACATCGCATCCAGATGGTTGCGCTCAAAACGTAAAGAACCAAATTGAATATGTAAAATCTAAAGGCGCTATTAACGGCCCTAAAAAAGTTTTAGTAATTGGTGCATCAACAGGTTTCGGTCTGGCATCAAGAATTACGGCTGCTTATGGCTCTGGCGCATCTACAATTGGTGTCTTCTTCGAAAAAGCACCCTCTGAAGGTAAAACAGCATCTCCAGGTTGGTACAATAGCGCAGCTTTTGAAAAAGAAGCACATGCTGCTGGTTTATACGCAAAAAGTATTAACGGCGATGCTTTCTCGAAAGAGATTAAAGAAAAAACCCTTGCAACCATTAAGGCCGATTTAGGTCAGGTAGATTTAGTAATTTACAGTTTGGCCTCTCCTGTTAGAAAACACCCTGATACTGAAGTTTTACACCGCTCTACTTTAAAACCAATTGGATCAACATATACCAACAAAACTGTCGATTTCCATACAGGTAATGTAACCGAAATTTCTATCGAGCCTGCAAACGAAGACGATATTGCAAATACAATAGCCGTTATGGGTGGCGAAGATTGGACAATGTGGATCGACGCTTTGAAAGCAGAAAACCTATTGGCAGAGGGTGCCACAACTGTAGCTTATTCTTACATTGGCCCAGCTTTAACCGAACCAGTTTACCGTAAAGGAACAATTGGCCGTGCTAAAGATGATTTGGAAGCAACTGCATTTACCATTGCCGATAAATTAAAAGATATTAACGGTAAAGCTTACGTTTCGGTTAACAAGGCATTGGTTACACAAGCAAGCTCTGCGATTCCAGTAATTCCTTTATACATCTCTTTATTATACAAAATAATGAAAGAAGAAGGCATTCACGAAGGAACGATCGAGCAAATTCAACGTTTATACGCAGAAAGGCTATATACAGGTGGCGAAGTTCCTGTTGATGAAAAAGGAAGAATCAGAATCGATGATTGGGAAATGCGAGAAGATGTTCAGGCTAAAGTTGCAAAACTTTGGGAAGAAGCAACAACAGAGACATTGCCTTCAATTGGCGATTTACCTGGTTATCGTTCAGATTTCTTAAGCTTATTTGGTTTCGAAATTGATAAAGTAGATTATCAAAAAGACACCAATGAAATTGTAGCAATTGAAGGATTGGTAGATTAATTTTAAAGTAAAACATTTTATCAATTGAGGCTGGCTTTTAGCCAGCCTTTTTTTATACCGCACTAAAATGAAATTCGAACTACAACCTACTCTGGAAAACGACTTAATTAAAATTGTTCCATTAAAAGCCGATGATTTTGAAAACCTTTATGCCGTAGCATCCGATCCTTTAATTTGGGAGCAACACCCCAACCAAGACCGTTATAAAAGAGAGGTTTTCGAAAATTTCTTTAAGGGCGCGATAGAATCTAGTGGTGCTTTCTTAATTTACGATAAAAAAACCGGACAAATTGTTGGAAGTTCGAGATATTATGAATTAGATGAAGAGCAAAATTCGGTTGCAGTTGGCTACACTTTTATAGGCCGCCAGTTTTGGGGAAAAGGCCACAATGCAGCACTAAAAAAATTGATGTTAGATTATGCTTTTCAATCAATAGATAAGGTAATATTACACATTGGGGCAACAAATTTTCGTTCGCAAAAGGCTACCGAAAAGCTCGGTGCCATAAAAATTGCCGATTTAGAAGTTGCCTATTATGGCGAACCCCTAAAATGGAATTTCGTATATCAAATAGACAAACAAAAGTGGAACGGTAAATAATTGATAAGCAGACCTTAGCGGAATAAAATCGTATTTCTGCTTTAGTATTCTTATATTTGTATAATTCTACAATTCACTCACCTTTCTAAAAACAAAACAATTATATATATATGGCTAAATCTCAGGCAACATACAGTAAAAAAGAGAACGAAAAAAAACGATTAAAAAAACAAAAAGACAAACAAGAGAAAAAAGAAGAGCGTCAATCTAATGCAAAAAAAGGTTTAGCTCTAGAAGAAATGTTTGCGTACGTTGATGAGAATGGTAACATTTCGTCTACTCCACCGGATCCAAAAAAGAAGAAAGTATTCAACATTGAGGATGTACAAATCGGTATAACAAGACAAGAAGATATTATCGATGAAAATCCGGTAAAAAAAGGTACAGTTACTTTCTTTAACGATAGTAAAGGTTACGGTTTTATTAAAAACACCGAAACTCAGGATAGCATTTTCGTACACGCAAACGGTTTGGTAACACAAATTAAAGAAGGCGATAAAGTTACGTTCGAGGTAGAAATGGGCCAAAAAGGACCAACTGCTGTTAAAGTATCGAAGGTTTAATTACCTCAAAAAACGCTCCAGTTGCTTTATTCAAAAAAGCAACAAGATAAAAATTCTGCAGAAAATTTCTGCTGCGCCAGGTTTTATAACCATTTATAATTCCGTCTATTTAAGCATAAAACCTAGCGCAATTTTTTCTTTTCAGAGAAAAAATCTACAAATTTTAATTTCAAACATCAGAAAATCAGGCTTCGGCTCGCTTGGGTTATTTCAATCCCGCCATCGCTTATAGTCCTCATTTCGCTTCGCTTTCATTCCGGGCTATTCCGCTCTATCGGGTTTAAGTTGCAGTGGCTATAGTTCTTTTTCTAAAAAAGCAACAGGCCATTTAAGTTCCATCGTAAGAAAATAAAAACAAAAAAGGGATATGCAAATTGCACATCCCTTTTAGCAACTCATAAATGAAAATTGCTTCATTCCTCGCAATAACGAGAAATGCTTAGTAACGGTATTCGTCTGACTTGAATGGACCTTCTACTGGTACCCCGATATAATCAGCTTGGTGTTGATCTAAAATATCTAATTCTACACCGATTTTAGCTAAGTGTAAACGAGCAACTTTCTCATCTAAATACTTAGGTAAAACGTAAACTTTGTTTTCGTATTTATCTGTGTTAGTCCAAAGTTCTAATTGCGCTAAAGTTTGGTTGGTAAATGAGTTACTCATTACAAAACTTGGATGACCAGTTGCACAACCTAGATTTACTAAACGACCTTCAGCTAATAAGATAATATCTTTACCTTCGATAGTATATTTATCTACCTGAGGTTTGATTTCAACCTTAGTTGAACCATATTTCTCGTTTAACCAAGCTACATCGATTTCGTTATCGAAGTGACCGATATTACAAACGATTGCTTTATCTTTCATTGCTAAGAAATGCTCACCACGAACGATGTCACGGTTACCAGTTGTAGTTACAATAATATCTGCTTCTTTAACAGCTGTAGCGAATTTTTTAACTTCATAACCTTCCATTGCAGCTTGTAAAGCACAAATTGGATCAATTTCAGTTACAATTACACGCACACCTTGTGAGCTTAAAGACTCAGCTGAACCTTTACCAACATCGCCATAACCACAAACAACAGCCACTTTACCAGCCATCATTACATCAGTTGCACGACGGATTGCGTCAACCAATGATTCACGACATCCGTATTTGTTATCGAATTTAGATTTAGTTACAGAATCGTTAACGTTGATTGCAGGTAAGTGCAATGTTCCGTTTTTCATTCTTTCGTATAAACGGTGTACACCTGTAGTTGTCTCTTCTGATAAACCTTTGATTGCAGCAATTAACTCAGGGTATTTATCAAAAACCATATTGGTTAAATCGCCACCATCATCCAAAATCATATTTAATGGTTGTTGCTCAGGTCCGAAGTGTAAAGTTTGCTCAATACACCAATCAAATTCTTCTTCGTTTAAGCCTTTCCAAGCATAAACCTGAATACCAGCAGCAGCAATTGCAGCAGCAGCATGATCTTGTGTTGAGAATATATTACAAGATGACCAGGTAACTTCAGCACCTAAAGCCACTAATGTTTCGATTAATACAGCCGTTTGGATGGTCATGTGCAGACAACCTGCAATACGAGCACCTTTTAGCGGTTGTGTTGGACCGAATTCTTCACGTAAACTCATTAAACCTGGCATTTCTGCTTCGGCTAATTCGATTTCTTTACGGCCCCATTCTGCCAGTGAAATGTCCTTAACTTTGTAAGGGATGTAAGTTGTCTCTACTGATGACATATTATAATTGTTTAAATTGTTTTAAATCAATAATTTGCGAAATATAAAATCTAATTCATATGCTATTTGCATACGTTTTCGAAAAGTAATTATTTCTAACGCACAAAATTACACAATACTTTAGCTAATATCAAAAGCTTGAGTATTAATTGACTCAATGATTATTTGAGGTTGATTGTTGTGCGCTCTAAGCCACCTTTGCTCGCTTCGCCAAATCATTAATTTTTAACAGCACTATGGGTTCAATGCTACTATTGTCTTCTGCCACAAACAATCCGTTGGCTTCGACTAAATGACCTTTTTCTATGCCATCAATAAATATTCGGCATTTAGTTTTGATTTGACTAATCTGTCTAAGGATGACAACCCTCCCATCGATCAAAATTATTCTGGTATTGCTTTTTGTAAACATAAAATTATTTTAGGTAGATACCCAGATCTTTGCAACTCGCATACCGTTATTTCATAGAAAACTCAACCGATTCAAACAGAAAAAGAATAATGCAGCTTTAAACGCCCCTTAGTGTACAATATACACAACCAAAAGGAGTTGTTTTATCAAAGCCTCATGCTTGCGTTAAGATCCCCAGTTATCTTCCATCAATACATCATTTGTGCACCCTGTGTTATAAATAATAGAATAACAAAATAAATTTTATCTCAAATCAGAAATTGGATGGCAATTGGGGCAAATGGTCTTTTTGTCCTTTTCAGAAAGCAGTTTTTCATCATTTAAAAAAAAGAAACTGGCAATACTTAATAAAAAAAAGAAGGCTAACATTATTGTCAGCATTTTTCTGGATTCATTAGGCAAATTGTTCATACATTAAATTTAGAACTTCCAATTATTAAATGTTAGAGTAAAATCACCCTTTTTTAAAGGGTAAATGTGCCAATATTTAAAGTGAAAAATCTTCACCATAACAACCAATATCCATAAGAAATAAAATATTGATTTACAGTTTATTATTTCTTAAATTCAAGTAACCAAATTAAACTAATTATGAAAACTGTAAAACAACTACTTGACACAAAACAGGTAAGAATAATTTCTGTTACAGAAAATACTTCTGTTTTAGATGCTCTAAAAGTAATGACCGAAAAAAACATTAGCGCTTTACTTGTAATGGAAGGTTCAGAATTATTAGGAATTTTTACAGAACGTGATTACGCCAGAAAACTTATCCTTCAAGGTAAATCCTCAAAAGATACTTTGATTAAGGAAGCAATGACCGCCGATCCGATAACGATAAATCTCGCAGATACGATTGATAAATGCATGGAAATTATGACCGAGAAACACATCCGTCATTTACCGATTGTTGTAAATGCAGAAGTTAAAGGAATGATATCGATCGGAGATTTGGTTAAATTTATTATTGAGGATCAAAAACAAACTATTTCCCAGTTGGAAAGCTATATTAGCGGGTAGGATGAGGTGAGTTTAGGGCGATCGTTTAGAGTTTAAAGTTAAAACCCGTCATTCCGATTAAAAGAAATCTAGTAAAGATTTCTCTGCTTCAGTTGAAATGACGGGTTTGAAGTACTATAAGCAAAAAACTATTTCCACCTCCACTCACCAGCAATAGTTAATGGTTCTTTTAAGTTTTGAGATTCTAAAAATGCTCTTAACTCTTCTTCTCCCTGCACACCAACTGGAATTTTCGGTGTATTGGCTAAGGCATACGTAAGCATTGCACTATAACGAACCGTATTTTTTAAACCCTGCTCATCTACCAATTTAAAACTATCACCATCAGAATGATAATATGGGCCAGAGTTGTTTGGTAGTTTACCACCAGCACCACCGCCTGTTGGAATACCTTCTAACATAAACGGCTGATGATCGCTGTGTAAACCTGCGCCTGCGTTAAATAAATTTTTAAATCCCGTATCAATTTTCACAATATCTGCTCCCCAGGCTGTAAATAAAGTTTTCATTTCAGCTCTCGAAGTGGAAAATCCTTTCGGATCGTTCGTCATATCATAATTAAGCATAAACTTTACCTGACCAATATTTCCTGCCTTTTTTGCTTGCTCTACATAAGCTTTTGAACCTAGTAAGCCCTGCTCCTCACCCATAAACAAAACAAACTCTACAGTGCGTTTAGTTTTTAAATTCAGCTTTTTAAAAGTACGGGCCATATCCATAATTGCGAAAGAACCGATACCATTATCTATAGCACCAGTTGATAAATCCCAGCTATCCAGGTGCCCACCAACAACAATTTTATCTTTTGGCATTTCGGTTCCTTTAAAAGTTGCCACAACATTTCTGGCCTTAATTAAGCCCGAAAAATTAGTCATGGCGATGTGCGCAACCTGTACCTGAGTTTTTAATTTTTCTTTTAATGCTAAGCCATCTTCCAGGCCAATACAAACCGCAGGAATAGGAATTAACTTACCCGTAACCGATGCCGTACCAGTTAATAAAACGCCATTTTTTACCGTATTAATGATAATTACACCAGTTGCACCATACTTTGTAGCGATAGCTGTTTTTTCTGAACGATGTAATGATTTTGTTCCAGCTGGCGAGCCTGGTAAAACACCTAGATAGATCAGCGCAATTTTACCTTTAAATTTATCAGGGTTAGCTTGATAATCAACTTCAAGCCCATTACCTGCATCAACAATGTCTCCGCTGATATCTGCACTTACTGGCGAATGAGCTAGTGTAACAGCTTTTATTTTTGCAAGACTGTTTTTAGTAGCGCCGATTTCTACATCGATGGTTTTTCTTGCCCAGCTTTCTACTTCAAAAGGTTGAAATTTAACTTCGCAACCATAAGATTTTAATAAATCGAATGCATATTGTTCGGCCTTAGCACCATTAGTCGAACCCGTTAAACGGTGTCCGATGGTTTCAGTTTCGTATTTAAGGGTTTGGTAGGCTTTTGAGTTTTGCTGAACTTCAGTATTAATTTTGGTAAATACATCGGCAAATTTATCTTGTGCATTGGCTAAAGATGCGGCACAAATAATGGCAGCAGAGAAAAGGTACTTCATAGGAAAGTGGTTTGGTTGGTTGATTTTAATTTGATGAAATTACAAATTATTAAGGAACCCAAAGCGCTGTAACGTTTATTTTGCTTTATATGCATTTTGCAGCTTGGCATAAGATTACCAATTCTTATTAAACAAACCTGATAGAAACGAAAATACTTTTGTTGTCGTAACCTGAGTTTACTCAAAGGCAAAAGATTGAAGAGAATAGCAGGACTAACGCATAAATGGAACGCAGTCTTTGCTTTTCTAATATTTTTTAAAGTACTAAAAACTTACTTTAAATGTTCTCAAATTCTTATATCTCATTATAACCTCTATTCAGTAACAGGCTTTTTTTCTTCCTCATCTACAGAAGCTTCAACCGTTGGATCGGTAATAATTTCTGCATTACCGTCACCATCTTTTTTGGCAAAGAGTATTGGATAAAGCATCCAAAGGGCACCAACCATAACCAAAATACCTGCTAATACTTGTAGGTAACGTGCTCCGCTAACTTCTGATGCATCTAAAATGAGATACAAAATATAAGAAACCACACCAGCGATAAGGACAAGTACAGCTTTTTGCAATTTGAGAAGCTTGATCATAAGGTTTTCCTTTTTAATTTGATGATATGAAGTAGAACAAAAACTAACCCAATTAGTTCTAGCAAACCGCAGAAATAAAAGCTGTATAAAACGAAATCGCGGTTGGCAGGGTTAATTACTGCCACTACAGGTAAGGCGATTACCGCCACAACCATTAATGTTAAACCTATATTAAATAATTTCACGTTAAAAGTATTTACATCTAAACTACCAAATTTGAGCGAAAAACTTTAACTTTGCATCCTTAATTTTTTGAGGTACTTGATTGATGTATAGCGAATTTAAACAATTAGACCTTGCCAAAATAGGGCAAGAAATACTGGATTTTTGGAAAAAGGAAGACATCTTTGAGAAAAGCATTTCTTCTCGCCCAAAATCTAATCCGTTTACTTTTTACGAGGGTCCACCGTCTGCCAATGGTATGCCAGGGATTCACCACGTAATGGCTCGTGCTATTAAAGATATTTTTTGCCGCTACAAAACAATTAAAGGTTACCAGGTTAAAAGAAAAGCCGGCTGGGACACGCATGGCCTGCCTGTTGAACTTGGAACCGAAAAAGAATTGGGCATTACCAAAGAGGATATTGGAAGAACCATTTCTATTGAAGATTACAATGAAGCCTGTAAAAAAACAGTAATGCGCTACACAGATGTGTGGAACGATTTGACTGAAAAGATGGGCTATTGGGTAGATATGGATGACCCGTATATTACCTACAAATCGAAATATATGGAGTCGGTTTGGTGGCTTTTAAAACAGATTTACGATAAAGGATTAATCTATAAAGGTTACACTATACAACCTTATTCGCCAAAAGCAGGAACAGGTTTAAGTTCTCACGAGGTAAACCAACCTGGTGCCTACCGCGATGTTACCGATACTACAATTGTTGCTCAGTTTAAAGCATTAACTGATACTTTGCCAGCCTTTTTACAAGGTTTTGGAGATATCTATTTGATGGCATGGACTACAACTCCATGGACTTTACCATCGAACACAGCGTTAACTGTTGGCCCAAAAATCGACTATGTTTTAGTTAAAACTTTTAACCAATATACTTTTTTGCCAACGAATGTTATTCTGGCTAAAAACCTGGTTGGAAAACAATTCAGCAAAACTTTCTTCGAAAGTAATGAGGCTGATGATTTTGCTAATTTCAAAGCTGGCGATAAGAAAATTCCTTACCAAATTCTTGCTGAATGTAAAGGAACGCAATTGGTTGGCATTAGATACGAACAACTTTTAACTTACGCTTTACCATACAACAATCCTGAAAATGCTTTCCGAGTAATTTCAGGAGATTTTGTAACAACCGAAAATGGTACTGGTATTGTACACACCGCTCCTACTTTTGGTGCAGATGATGCTAAGGTTGCCAAAGAAGCCGTTCCAGAAATACCACCAATGTTGGTATTAGATGATAACGACATTTTGGTTCCTTTGGTCGATTTACAGGGTAAATTCACTAAACATGTTGGGCCTTTTGCAGGCAAATATGTTAAGAATGAGTATTATGATGCTGGCACAGCACCCGAAAAATCGGTTGATGTAGAAATCGCGATTTTATTAAAAGAAGAAAACAAAGCTTTTAAGGTTGAGAAATATGTACACAGTTACCCACACAGCTGGAGAACTGATGAGCCACTTTTATATTACCCTTTAGATTCGTGGTTTATTAAAGTTACTGATATTAAGGACAAAATGTTTGACCTTAATGAAACCATTAACTGGAAGCCGAAAGCTACTGGTGAGGGTCGTTTTGGTAACTGGTTAAAAAATGCCAACGACTGGAATTTATCGCGTTCGAGATATTGGGGCATTCCTTTGCCAATTTGGAGAACAGAGGATAAAAAAGAAGAAGTATTAATTGGTTCGGTTGAAGAACTTTATAATGCCATCGAAAAATCTATCTCGGCTGGTTTCCAAAAAGAAAATCCTTTTAAAGGATTCGAAATTGGCAACATGTCTGAAGAGAACTACGATCTGATTGATTTGCATAAAAATGTAGTAGATCAGATTACTTTGGTTTCTCCATCAGGCAAACCAATGACTCGTGAAACCGATTTAATTGATGTTTGGTTTGATTCAGGTTCAATGCCTTATGCACAATGGCACTACCCTTTCGAAAACAAAGAAACCATTGATGCAAATGAAGATTTCCCTGCAGATTTTATTGCTGAAGGTGTAGATCAAACCCGTGGTTGGTTTTATACATTACATGCTATTTCTACGCTTGTTTTCGATAAAGTAGCTTACAAAAATGTGGTTTCAAACGGATTAGTGCTAGATAAAAACGGGCAGAAAATGTCTAAACGTTTAGGAAACGCTGCAGATCCATTCCAAACCATTAACGAATATGGTGCCGATGCAACACGTTGGTACATGATTTCGAACGCAAATCCTTGGGATAACTTAAAGTTTGACATCGAAGGAATTGCTGAAGTTCGCCGTAAATTCTTCGGTACGCTTTACAATACTTATGCCTTCTTCGCATTATATGCTAATATTGATAAGTTCGAAATCGATAAAAATAACCTAAGCAAGGTTGAAGACAGAACGGAATTAGACCGTTGGATTTTATCGTTATTGCAAAACTTAATTAACGAAGTTGATGAAAGTTACAATACTTACGAACCAACCAAAGCTACCAGAGCAATTCAGGCCTTTGTTGATGAGCATTTAAGTAACTGGTACATCAGACTAAGTCGCCGCCGTTTCTGGAAAGGCGAAATGACTGATGATAAACGTGCTGCTTACGAAACGCTTTATACTTGTTTAGAAACTTTAGCACAGCTGATGAGTCCTGTTGCACCTTTCTTTGCCGATTGGTTGTACCGAAACTTAACCGTTACCGATAAAACTGCTGAGCAATCAGTTCATTTAACTTTATGGAAAGAAGGCGATGCAAACTTAATCGATACCGATTTAAACGAACGTATGCTTTACGCTCAGGATATTTCTTCGATGGTTTTATCACTACGTAAAATTTCGAAAATTAATGTTCGTCAGCCTTTAGAAAAAATATTAATCCCATCGTTAAATGGCGATTTCGAGCAAAAAATTTCAAAAGTTGCCGATTATATTCTTTCAGAAACAAATGTTAAACACATCGAATTTATTACCGATACGCACGGCATTGTAATGAAAAAGCTTAAACCTAATTTTAAATCATTAGGTAAAAAAGTTGGTAAGGATATGAGCCTTGTAAAAAGCGCATTAGAAGAGATGAATCAGGACGATATCCAGCGTTTGGAAACGGATGGCTTCATCAATGTTTCCGGCAGCAATGATGTTCAATACAAGATCGATTTAAACGAAGACGTTGAGATTTTTGCAGAAGATATTCCAGGATGGCAGGTTACTAATTTAGGCAGTTTAACCGTTGCCTTAGATGTAACCATTTCTGAAGAATTGAAACAGGAAGGAATTTCTCGCGAATTGGTAAACAGAGTTCAGAACCTACGTAAAGAATTAAACTTCGAAGTAACCGATCGAATTAAAGTTTCATTACAAAATGATAACTTAATAGCTAATGCAGTTGCTAAAAACAAGGCTTACATTTGCGCTGAAATTTTAGCAGACGAATTTGAATTAACGGATACTGAGATAAACGCAAACAAAATCACTATCGATGATGTTGAGTTAAGCATTTCAGTAACTAAAATATAAATCCATATATTAGAAAACTAAATTAAAAACATGGAAAACAGTAACAAAACACGCTACTCAGACAGTGAACTACAGGAATTTAAAGAATTAATTCAAGATAAATTACGCAGTTCTAAAGAAGAACTTAATGCTTTAACTTCATCATTAAGTAACCCAAATGCAAACGGAACAGAAGATACGTCTGGTGCTTACAAAACATTAGAAGATGGTTCTGCGACGATGGAAAAAGAGCAAATCAATCAATTAGCTGCCCGTCAGAAAAAATTTATTGATAACCTGGAAAATGCATTAGTTCGTATCGAGAACAAAACTTACGGTATCTGCCGCGAAACTGGTAAATTAATTCAAAAAGAACGTTTACGTGCGGTTCCTCACGCTACTTTAAGCATGGAAGCTAAATTAAAGCAGAGTTAATGAAAGGCTATACAAAACCTTTATTAGTTATATTTTTGGTTTTACTTGCCGATCAGGCACTTAAAACTTGGATTAAAACCAACATGTACCTTGGTCAGGAATTTAAAATCATTGGCCAATGGTTTATCATTCATTTTACAGAAAATAATGGTATGGCCTTCGGTATGGAATTCGGTGGTGAGTTTGGAAAACTAGCTCTATCATTGTTTCGTATTGCTGCTGTGGGTGGTATTGGATACGGTTTACACTATTTAATTAAGCACAAATACCACCGTGGTTTAATTTTAAATGTTGCCCTGATTTTTTCAGGTGCTTTAGGAAATATCATCGATTCGGTTTTCTACGGAAAAATTTATGGTTATGAAACCTGGTTTCATGGTCGCGTTGTAGATATGCTATACTTCCCAATTGCCGAAGGACATTTTCCGAGCTGGATACCAATTTGGGGTGGCGATGAATTCGTTTTCTTCAGACCGGTTTTTAACCTTGCTGATGCCGCGATATCCGTTGGTGTAATACTTATACTGATCTTCCAAAAAAATTACTTTAAAGAAGATGTAAAAGATAATGTAAGCATTAACAGCGAGATTGTAGAGGATTAAGGGGAATTACGATTTCAGATTGACGAATTACGATTTCTTAGCCTAAATATTATATGCCCATTTCTTAATTGAAGTGGGCTTTTTCTTTAAAATATAAATTTGTCATTGTGAGGCACGAAGCAATCCTAAAGCAATAGTTATTAAACCTATTTATCAAATTGCTTCGCCACTAGCTGTGACAATTGTAGTAATTATTTCTTGAAAGCAACCTTCTACCAAAATCAAGGCCACTTCCCGCTATCCTTACTGCCAATGAAACCTGTATACTTTAACCAAGTTTCATCGAAAAATTCAGGTCAGAATTACATTGCATTGGCATTCATACTATCGGGTTTAGTAACTTTGGATACCACAAGAAACAAAAGCTGCAAAACGCCTAAAAATGATAAATTTTCTTGATATATCTTATTTAAAAACAGGAACCGAAAGACAAAGAAAAGCTTATCGGGTTTTAACTGAACGTGCAATTCTGGAAAACCTTGCTCAATATAATCCTATTTTTACTGGTACAATCCCGATTAATATAGACATCGAAAACAGTGATTTAGATATAATTTGTTACGCCCAGGATGATAAAAAATTTGAAAATGACTTGACATACCATTTTAAACATGAGCGAGGCTTCAATATAAAGGAAAATAAAAAGTTTAGCGCTCTAAAAGCAAATTTCTTTATAGATGATTTTGAAATCGAAATCTTTGGCCAAAATATTCCAACAAAACAGCAAAATGCTTACCGCCATATGCTAATTGAGCATAAAATACTTCAAGAAAAAGGCGAAGATTTTAGAATGCAAATCATTGAATTAAAAAAACAAGGACACAAAACAGAGCCAGCCTTTACCAGGTTATTGAATTTGCAAGGAGATCCTTACGAGGCGCTGTTGAGGATGCAGATTTAAATTTCTCTATCATTTAAAACGAGAGTGAGATTAATCTTTTGGATGCGGCAACTTTGAATATTATGTAATATTGAAACAAGAAGCATCAGCAACTAATAAAACAGATTCTTCGTTTCTCTAAATGACAAATTATTACCCATTTCAATCCTTAAACAACAAACAAATCAAATAACCTACAAAGTAGGCCAGCAAATCATAAACAGTAAAATAAGTGCCTAAAACTGTACTCCAAAACTTATTATTCTCCAAGCCAAACCAATTAACATAATGCAAGCCTTGCAAAAACTCAATTACAAAAGAAAAAATCAACACACCTAGAGCTAGCTTTTTATTATTTGTTTTGAGAAAAATCCTAAAGAAAGCATATATCAGAACCACTACCAAAACATCCCCTCCAAAAGGACGAATAAAAGCATCATTAAGGTATTTGGCAATCAAAACTTCAACAACGAAAATTGTGATAAAAATGATTAGGAATTTTAGATTGAAAGTAAATTTCATGCGCTAATATAATAGTTGTATCGTCATTTTTAGCAAAGCCAAGAAATCTTAGGAATAAGATAAAAATTATCGATTCGGCATTTTCTCACTTGAAATGACAGCTTGAAAAGCTAATGAATAATGGTGTATGTGTTGATCATTTTGGGGCACGAAGCAATGACGGGTTTACATTTGTATAAAAAAAGCCCTAACAAAAAATGTTAAGGCTTGTAGTATGAATGTTCTTAAGATATTACTGGGATTAAACGCCCAATAATAATCTAGCTGGATCTTCTAATAATTGTTTTACACGAACCAAGAAACCTACTGATTCACGTCCGTCTATAATTCTGTGGTCGTAAGATAAAGCAACATACATCATCGGACGAATCACAACTTCACCTTTTTCAGCAACAGGACGCTCAATAATATTATGCATACCTAAAATGGCCGACTGTGGCGCATTAATAATAGGAGTAGACATCATCGAACCAAAAACACCACCATTAGTGATTGTAAATGTACCGCCAGTCATTTCTTCGATTGTTAATTTACCATCGCGAGCCTTAAGAGCTAGAGCCAAAACAGATTTTTCAATTTCAGCTAAACTCATGCTCTCTGCATTACGAATAACTGGTACAACTAAACCTTTTGGAGCTGAAACTGCAATCGAAACATCAGCAAAGTTATTATAAACAATCTCCTCGCCATCAATACGAGCATTTACAGCGGGGAAATCTTTTAATGCCTCAGTCACCGCTTTGGTGAAGAAACTCATGAAACCTAAACCAACACCATGTTTTTCTTTGAAAGAATCTTTGTATTTACCACGTAAATCCATGATTGGTTTCATGTTAACCTCGTTAAAAGTAGTTAACATTGCTGTTTCATTTTTAACAGCAACCAAACGTTTTGCTACGGTTTTACGTAATGGCGACATTTTTTCGCGACGCTCAGAGCGTGCGCCTGCAGGAGCAGCAACAACTGGAGCGTTAGCTTTTGGAGCTTCAGCCTTTTTACCAGCCTCAGCATTTACAGCATCATCTTTAGTAATACGACCATCAATGCCAGTACCTTTTACAGCAGCAGCATCAATACCTTTTTCAGCAAGAATTTTACCAGCTGCAGGAGATGGAGTTCCTGTAGCGTAGCTTTCACCAGATTTTTCAGCAACTGGTGCTGCTGTTTTATCTTCAGTAACTACTGCCTTTTCTTCTGTTTTAGGAGCATCAGCTTTTGCAGGCGCTGCGCCACCATCTTCAATTTTACAAACTACTGCGCCAATAGCTAAAGTATCGCCTTCAGCAGCTATGGTTCTTAAAGTTCCAGCTTGCTCTGCAGTTAATTCGAATGTAGCCTTATCTGATTCTAACTCAGCAATAACTTCATCCATTTCAACAACATCGCCATCGTTTTTTAACCATTGCGATAAAACAACTTCGGTTATCGACTCACCAACTGGTGGAACTTTTATCTCTAAACTCATATTTTTAAAATTGTATTTTCTTTGATGTTTTGTCTAAATTCAATATGTAAGCTATTGATAGGAAACCTTCAACCCTACACCTTTTCACCCTCAACCTTAATCGGCTTCTGCTAGGTTTTTACTCGCTTTTTTAGTTGCACTTTTAACTTCTTCCTGTTTTACAGAAACTTCTAATGCCTTCGCTAAAATATAAGCTTGTTGATTAGCATGTTGTTTTGCAAAACCTGTTGCAGTACTGCTGCTTTCTCTTCTAGAAATTACATCAATACCTTTTAAACCAGTTTTATACAATTTGCGGAATAAGTACGGCCATGCACCCATGTTTTCTGGCTCTTCTTGTACCCAGAAAATCTCATCTGCATTTTTATATTTTTTCGTAATCGCTTCCATCTGATCAACAGGTGTTGGATATAACTGCTCAACGCGAACAATTGCAACATGTTTAACTTTATCCGTCTGTTGTTTTTCAAGTAATTCGTAATAGATTTTTCCACTACAGAAAACTACACGAGTTACATCTGCAACTTTAACATTTACATCATCAATTACTTCTTTGAAACCCCCTTCTGTAAACTCTTCTAATTTAGAAACACAAGCTGGGTGACGCAATAAACTTTTTGGTGAGAAAACCACTAACGGTTTACGGAAATCGCGTTTAAACTGGCGACGTAAAACATGAAAGAAGTTTGCAGGTGTAGTACAATTCACAACTTGCATATTGTAATCTGCACAAAGCTCCATAAAACGTTCGATACGTGCCGATGAATGTTCAGGACCCTGACCTTCGTAACCGTGAGGCAATAACATTACCAAACCATTTTCTCGTTGCCACTTCGTCTCTGCACTCGCAATATACTGATCTACAACAATTTGTGCCCCATTAAAGAAATCACCAAATTGTGCTTCCCAAATGGTTAAAGCATTCGGGTTAGCCATTGCATAACCATATTCGAAACCTAAAACTCCATACTCTGATAAGTGTGAATTATAAATATCAAATGGTGCTTGCTGATCTGAAATGTTTGCTAATGGTACATATTCTTCTTCGCTATCTTCTAAAGTTAAAACCGCATGACGGTGAGAGAAAGTACCACGTTCTACATCCTGGCCACTTAAACGAACTCGCTTACCTTCTGATAACAAAGTACCATAAGCCAATTGCTCGCCCATTGCCCAATCAAAAACATTAGTTTCATTAACCATTTTACTGCGTTCAGCAAATAGCTTTTCAATCTTTTTGAAGAATTTTTTATTTGTTGGTAAAGTTGTAATACGTTTACCAATTTCTAATAAAGTAGATTTTTTAACTGCTGTAATAGGAGAAGTTTCGAAATCTTTTGGAGTTGCCATACGCAGGTCTGCCCATGCACCGCCAAATTTAACTTCAGTGTCTCCAGCAACAAATTCTTTTGCTTCATTTAAACGTTCTTGTAAAATTCCACGGAAATCCTTTTCCATTTCTTTTGCCAATCCCGCTTCCAATTTACCTTCTTTGGTTAATTGCTCAATATATATTTCCCTTGGATTAGGGTGTTTTTCAATTGTTTTATACAATAAAGGCTGCGTGAATTTAGGTTCATCAGACTCATTATGCCCGAAACGACGGTAACATAAAATATCAATGAAAACATCATTTTTGTATTTCTGACGATATTCCATTGCCAGATTAATAGCATAAACCAAAGCTTCAGGATCATCGCCATTTACGTGAAATACTGGCGATAAAGTTACTTTAGCAATATCTGTACAGTATGTACTTGTACGGGCATCTTTATAGTTTGTAGTAAAACCAATTTGGTTGTTAATTACCAAGTGAATGGTTCCACCGGTTTTATAACCTTCCAAACCAGCCATTTGAATTACTTCGTAAACAATACCTTGACCAGCAACAGATGCATCGCCATGAATCAAAATTGGAGCTAAACGACTGTTATCGCCACCATATTTGAAATCGATTTTCGAACGACTCATGCCTTCTACCACACCATCAACAGTTTCTAAGTGCGATGGATTTGGGCAAAGACTTAAGTGAACGCTTTTACCTGCATTAGTGGTTACATCTGTAGAATAACCTAAATGATATTTTACATCACCTCCAAAAGGTGTTTCTGGATTATAACTCTTACCTTCAAACTCAGCAAAAATATCTTTATAAGTTTTTTGCATGATATTCGCTAACACGTTTAAACGACCGCGGTGCGCCATACCAATTACAAATTCTTCAATTCCCAATTCTGCACCTTTTTCGATAACCGAATCTAAAGCTGGGATTAAAGCTTCTGCACCTTCTAACGAGAAACGTTTTTGTCCTAAGAACTTCGTCCCTAAAAAATTTTCGAAACTTACAGCTTCATTTAGTTTTTTAAGGATACGTTTTTTCTCCTCGATTGAAAAGTTTGGCGTGTTACGTGCGCTTTCCATTTTACCCTGAATCCAGTTTAAAACTTCTGGTGTACGTAAAAATTTAAATTCTGCACCAATTGAATGTGCATAAGTTTGTTTTAGGAAAGCAACAATATCCTTCAATTTTGCTGCACCGATGCCAATTTCAACACCAGAGTTGAAAACGGTTTCTAAATCTGCATCAGATAAACCAAAATTAGCCAAATCTAATGTTGGTAAATGTTTACGTCTTTCGCGTACCGGATTGGTATGCGTAAACAAGTGACCGCGACTACGATAGCCATCAATCAGATTTAAAACGTTAACCTCTTTTAAGAATTGTTCTGGAGTTTCTACGGTTACTGCAGTGGTTTCAGATCCTCTTCCAAAATCAAAACCTTCAAAAAACTTTTGCCAACCAAATTCAACTGATTCAGGATCCTGCTGATACGACTGATATAAAGAATCTATATATTCGGCGTTTTCGCCATTAAGATAAGATAAACTACCCATTATTAACTGTTTACTATAAGCATTACAAAATTAGAATTTTACCTTATATAATTGGTAAAAAACTATATTAAAATGAGATTTTTTGAATTATAGAATTATTATTGATAATAATTGAATTCTTGATCTTTAAATGCAAGAACAATACCATCCCGAAGAAGATTATTATATTATTCAAATTCACTCAATCGATTATTTTTAAGAAGCCCAAATTGTGGCGTAATTTCCTTTTGGATCAAGATTTTTGATGTTTTTATCCAAATCAAAAGCACTCTTCGTTTTTTGATCGTTCCCTACACCTGCCATATTTGCCCAATTACCCCAATTGCTTGCCGGATTATAATCAATTAATTTTTCTTCAAAATATGCCGCACCTAAAATCCAGCTTACCTCTAAATTATTTATTAAGAACAAAGCCGCAGTTTGTCGGGCAATATTAGATATATACCCCGTTTGATTTAATTCATTCATAACTGCGTCAACTACCGCGAACCCAGTTTGCCCAGTTTTCCAGTTATTGAAATTCTCAACTGCATTAGCTTCATCTACCACGCCCTGACTACCAAAACCATTCGGCTTAAAAAAAGTGTTACCATATTTTTTAAACATAAAACGGAAATAATCTCTCCAAAGCAAACCAAGTAATACATGGTTAAACATGGCCTTGGTGCTTGGTGTGCTTTCCATTTTTTTGATTTCCCAATAAACTTTTCTCGGCGATAAAGTTCCCATTGCCAGCCAGGCTGATAGTTTTGAGGCAAGAATTAAGTTTTTTGTGGTAGCAGCTTGTTTCATGGCTATTATAACCTTTTGCAATGTGCTTATTCCCTCACTTTCACCCCCAACAAACTCAAAATCAGATCGTATATCCTTTTCTTTAATAGCTAAACCTAAATCGGCTAAACTTGGAATATTTCCCCAATCAATTACTTCAGCAACGTTAATTCTATCGGGCGCTAAAAAACAGGGTTTAATAATTGCATCGCGTTCAATTTTCTTTTTAAACTGATTAAATGCATCGGGAATATCTTTAATCGGGAAAGGTAAATCCTCCTTATTGTATAAAGTATGACCAATAAAGTGTTTAAGATTAATACGCAGCTTCCAAAGTCCATCTTCTACCAATGTTGATACCTGGGTTTCTTCATCAGCAACTTCGCGGTGATGATAAACTTCGTTAATTTCATATTCCTGAGCCAAAGCTGGAATAATTTCTTCGGGTTCGCCTTTAGCAATTAAAAGATTGCCTCCAATTTGTTTTAATGAATTTCTTAAAGCACCAACGCTTTCGAGTATAAATTGCGCTCTGATGCTCCCAGTTTTTAATGTGCCGTATTTAGTTTCTTCAAAAATACGTGGATCAACAATGTAAACTGGCAAAATTGAATCTGACTTAGCAATTGCCTCCACCAACATTTCATTATCGTGTAAGCGAAGATCGTTTCTAAACCAAACTAGAATTTTTTTAGACATCGTTATGTAGAAAAGTGTGTTAAAGACCGTAATTACAAATTTATTGTATTTTTTCTCCGCATCAAAAACATGTCGAATTCTTTACAAATCCTCAACAAAATACTATTTTCTTATGGAATCTCATTTGCGGGCGCATCATTGCTTTAAAATTTAAACTTAACACAAACACAAAATGAAACGATTTTTAACGATATTCTTATTCCCCTTAAGTGTTTATGCTCAACAGCAAATAAAAAGTAAAGCCGCTTTAGAAAGCGTAACAGTTTACAATAATGGCGCACAACTAACGCACACTGGAAAAGTTAATCTCCCATCAGGAACATCAGAAATTGTAATCAATAATATTTCGGGTCGTGTTAACGAAAGTTCTATACAAGTGGGAGTTTCTGCAGGTGTAACCATTTTAGCTGTTCAGTTTAATCGCGATTTCTTAAATACTGATGCTGCAAACCCCGAAATAAAACTTTTAAACGACAGCATTAAAACAGTAAATACTGAGCTTTCTAAAACAAAAAATGCAAAAACCATTGAAGAACAAACTTTGGTTTTGCTAGATGAAAATAGAAAATCTGGCGGCTCCAATACAGGTACTAATGTTGCTGAGTTAATTAAACTTGCAGAGTATTATCGGGCAAAGAGCACCGAAGTCCGTAATTCTATATTGGCAATTAGCGCAACCGAAGAGAAACAAATCCGAAAATTAAATGCTTTACAACAGCAATTGGCAGAGTTGAGAAACAATCCCAATCAGCAGCTCGGCCAGCTGGTTTTACAACTCCTGGCAAAAGAAAACGTAAATGCAAATTATAATATTACCTATGTTACGCCAAACGCTAATTGGTTAGCAAGCTACGATGTTAAAGCTATTAATACTTCAACTCCTTTGGGGATTGTTTACAAGGGTGCAATTACGCAAAATACTGGTTTAGATTGGAAAAAAGTGAAGCTTTCTTTATCAACAGGAAACCCGAATTATAATATTACCGCGCCTACTTTAAATCCTTGGTTTGTTTCAGTTTATTCGCCTGCTCAACAAAGCCTAGCAGGAAGTTCTTCGGGTATAAGAATTAGAGGAATGGCATCGCCTCTTGGAGAAGCGAATATGCTAAACGATGTTGTAGTTGTTGGATATGCAAAAGCCGAAAAAAAAGCAATCGCAGCATCCGTTTCTACGGTAAACAATTATACATCAGTTAACGAAAGTCAACTTGGCGTAACTTTCGATATCGATATTCCATATGATATTAATAGCGACAATAAGCCTCATACTGTTGCTTTTAAAGAATATGAAGTTCCAGCAAAATATAAATATTATGCAGCTCCAAGATTAAGTTTAGATGCTTATTTATTAGCAGATGTTTTAGATTGGGAAAAGCTGAATTTACAGGCGGGCAATGCAAATATTATTTTCGAAGGAACTTATACTGGAAAATCCTTTATCAACCCAGCAAATATTTTAGATACTTTGAGTTTAAGCATGGGTAAAGACAAAAAAATCATCATTACCAAAGAAAAACAAGAAGATTATAGTAGCACAAAGTTTATTGGCAGTAATAAGAAACAGGCATTTACTTATCTGATAAAAATTAGAAACACAAAGAAAGAAGCTATTGAATTGTCTCTTAAAGACCAATATCCATTATCAACACAAAGTGATGTAGAAATTGAATTATTAGAAAGTAGTGGTGCAGAAGTAAATAAAGAAACCGGAATGCTTTCGTGGAATTTAAAAATAGCACCAAACGAAACTAAAACCATTAAACTAAGTTATTCAGTAAAAGCACCAAAAAGCAAAATTTTAGCAGGCCTGTAATCTTCGAGGCGATCAGGTTTCCACGTAAATATAATAGCTATTTTACGTGGAAACTTTGTTTAATGCAGAATTGATTTTCACAAATTTCTCTCTAATTATTACAACTCAAAATAATACCACAGCTCAAACCCTTTCGTATCTTTAGTGTTTTAAAAGAATGGTGAAAAAGATTCTAATTACGGGAGCGAGCGGACTTGTGGGCACTGAACTTAAAAAGCATTTGATTACCAAAGGCTATAAAGTAAACACACTTTCCCGAAAAAAAACCAATGACCCAAATAACTATGTTTGGGATATTTTTAAAGGCCAAATTGATTACAATTGCCTAACGGATGTAGATTCTGTTGTACATCTGGCTGGTGAGCCTGTAGCAGATAAAAAATGGACAGCAGAACAGAAAAAACTAATCATTGATAGTCGTGTAAAATCTACGGAATTACTTTATAAAGCCATTAAAGCGTCTGGAAATCATAACATTAAGTCTTTTATTTCGGCATCGGCGGTTGGTTATTATGGCGATTGCGGCGATGAAATTCTTACAGAAGAAAGCCCGAATGGTTTTGGTTTTTTAGCTAAATGCTGCAAACTTTGGGAAAATGCTGTAGACCAAGGCAAGAAACTGAGCCTAAGAGTAGTAAAACTTAGGACTGGAATTGTAATAAGCAAACGTGGTGGAGCATTACCCCAATTGGCTTTGCCTGTAAAATTATTTGTAGGTTCGGCAATTGGTTCGGGCAAACAATGGGTGCCCTGGTTGCACCACGAAGATATGGTTGAAATGTATATTGATGCTATAGAGAATCCAAAAATAGAAGGTAATTATAACGCCTGTGCTCCTTTTCCTGTAACTAATTCCGCTTTAACAAAAGCGATAGCGAAGCAACTTCATCGCCCGTTTTGGCCAATTAAAGTTCCAAAAAAAGTTGTTGAATTATTATTGGGAGAAAGAGTTGAAGCTGTTTTAATGAGTAATAATTGCTCTGCACAAAAGCTTCTTGATGCTGGTTTTAAATTCAAATTTACCAGAATCGAAGATGCATTAAAAGACATTTACAAATAAGTTTATCTACAAACTAAATATTATAATTTTCGCAATTAAACAATTTACACGCTTTACCAAATAAAAATGCACCCTATTAATATTTTATGGCTCCGCCGCGATTTACGTTTGGAAGATAATGCAGCACTTTACCATGCCCTAAAAAGTGATTATCCAGTGCTACTGTTATTTATTTTTGATAAAAACATATTAGACAAATGCGCTAAAGATGATGCTCGTGTAACATTTATCTATCAAACGTTAGAAAACATCAAAATAGAACTTCGAGCTAAAGATTCTGACTTGTTAGTTAAGTATGGTACCCCTGAAAAAATATGGACAGAAATATTAAAAGATTATGAGGTAAAAGAAATCTATACCAATCACGATTATGAGCCTTATGCTCGCGAACGCGATGATAATATGGCTGAATTTTTAACAAGCGAAAAAATTGCCTTTAAAACCTACAAAGACCAAGTTATTTTTGAAAAAGGCGAAATTTTAAAAGCAGATAAAACACCTTACACGGTTTTTACACCTTTTTATAAACAATGGCAGGCTAAGCTAGATGGTTTTTATACAAAATCTTATCCTACAAAAAAGTATTTCAAAAACCTGTTTAAAACAAAAAACCTTTCATTTCCATCTTTAAAAGAGATGGGATTTGAAGAAAGTAAACTAAACTTCCCTAAAATTAGCTACAAGAATAAGCTGGAAGATTATGGGCAGGAAAGAGATTTTCCTGCAATTGATGGAACAACTCATATTGGATTACACTTAAGGTTTGGCACTTTGAGTATTAGAAAAGCTGTGCAAGACGCTATTAAAGAAAAATCAAATGTTTGGCTTTCAGAATTAGCCTGGCGGGAATTTTACATGATGATTCTTTGGCATTTTCCATACGCTGCTTTCGATTCGTTTAAAAAGCAATACGATAAAATTAAATGGCGAAATAACGAGGCAGAGTTTAAGTCTTGGTGTAAGGGTAATACGGGTTATCCGATTGTAGATGCAGGTATGCGTCAACTAAACGAAACTGGTTGGATGCACAATCGCGTTCGTATGGTTGTGGCCAGTTTTTTATCCAAACACTTGTTAATAGATTGGCGTTGGGGCGAGGCTTACTTTGCCGAAAAATTGCTTGATTATGAAATGGCAAGCAATGTTGGTGGTTGGCAATGGGCAGCAGGTTCGGGCAACGATGCAGCACCTTATTTCAGGGTTTTCAATCCCGAATTACAAACCAAAAGATTTGATTCGAAATTTGAATATATTAAAAAATGGGTACCAGAATATGGTACAAAAAAATATGCCCAACCAATAGTTGAGCATACATTTGCACGCGAAAGAGTGCTTAAAGTTTTTAAGGAAGCGCTTAATTCGTAACGCTCACAATTTCAATGTCGAAATCCAGAACAGCATTACCAGGAATTGTGCCATTACCAGCTGGACCATAACCTAAATCTGATGGAATAAATATTCTAACTTTTGTTCCTGCTTTAAAATTTCTTAAAATATCCCAGCCTTTTATAGTTCCAGACAAGGGTAACGATGATGCTGTACCTTCCGTAGCGTCAAAAACACCTCCACTTAGAAGTCTGCCTGTGTAATTTACCGACAATGTACTTGAGCTTGAAATCGGGTCTACACCTGTCCCCTGCTGTGTAACAATATATCTAACCCTTGACAAATCTCTGATGGCAGTTAAACTATTTGCTTTTAAGAAATTATCAATTTCCAATTCGTCTATTTCATGCCTGGTCGACTGAGTATATATTCCTAAATCAACACGAATATTTTCATTTGATTCAACTCCAAGTGAGGGTATTCCATTTTTACCGAAGGCCATGTTTGAAGGTATAATCACCGTAGCAGTTCCACCTCTTTTTAATTTTGACAAAACCTCTCTTACTGGAACAAAATCAAATGGTGAAGAGTTTATTGTAAATCTATCAGTATAACCTAAAAAAGTTCCTGGTATCATAACATCCGATGATTGATTAAGAATTTGGCCATTCAAGGACTTAAAAGTGAATGAATAAAAAACAGAATCAGAATTTTTTAAATCTGCACCAGCACCTGGAGTTAATACATTATAATAGTAGCCCGAAGGATCTTTAGTAAATGTTAGATTATTACGTTTAATGTAAGCTTGAATAGCACTCTCATCTACCGATTGAATAGACTCATACTCCTTTTTACAAGATGTAAATAATATAGTAGCCAGTAAAAAAGTAAACAGGCTAAGTTTTGTAAAGTTCTTCATTAATTATTGTACGTTTATCAATTGTATCGTAAAATCTAAAACCGAATTTGCAGGTACAGGCCCCGTAGCCTGGCTTCCATAAGCTAAATTAGACGGAATAATCAATCTAATTTCACCACCTTTCTGAATAAGTGGAATACCTATTCTCCAGCCTTCTATTAACTGCGCCAGCTGAAAGGTATTTTCAACACCATTACCATTATCAATTACAGTTCCATTTAATAACCTGCCTTCGTACTTAATTGTAATTTTAGTACTCGATGGATAGGTAAATGATCCTGAACCAGGTTTAATAATTTGATAATATAAGCCAGAGGAATGTTTTGTTGCACTAATATTATTGTTTTGAATAAACTCCGCAATTTGTTCATCAGCGTTTTCATCCTTTTTGCAGGAAGTAAATAATACTGAAATAAGCAAAAAGCTAAAAGCAGCAAATTTTAATAAATTTCTATTCATTTAGTTTGGGATATCGTTAAGAGTGATCGTAAAATCTAATATAGAATTGGCAGGGATTGATCCATTTACGGCATTACCATACCCATAATATGAAGGGATGAAAAGCCTAATTTGCCCACCTTTTTGTATATAAGGAATTCCAATTTGCCATCCAGGAATAAGTCCTCCCAATGTAAATTGTGGTGAAGTCCCTTTAGAAGCATCAAAAATTGTCCCATTAAGCAACCTGCCTTCATAATCTACATTAATTCGGGTAGTTGAAGTATAGGTAACATTTCCAGCGCCTGCAGCAATAATTTGATAGAAAACACCATATTGCTCATTTTTTAAGACTGCAATATTATTTGCTTTAACGTAAGCTCTAATTGCTGTAGTATCAGCCTTAAATTGCGGAACAGGATCGTAAACATCACCTACATCTGTTTTTTTACAGGCAGCAAAACATCCAGCAATGCATACCAGCAATAAAAAGTGCTTAATCTTAATCATAGTCCGCAAAAATAAGCTTTTAATACGGATGCCGCAATTTTTAACCAAATTTAACAAATAGACAAAGTAAAAAGACCAAGGCTGAAAGACTATTAACCACCATTGATACCAATTCGATTTTTATACCGCATTAGTTCTTTCAGGTGTTGTCTTTTTGCTTTGGTCTTTAATTTTTCAGCTTTTAAAGCCTTAAAAAATATATTTATTTGCTTCAATTAATTGCTGAGCAACTCTTTGACGAGCATCTTTAACATTAAAAGGTTCTACTTTGGTAAAACGACGTAAACCCACCAACATCATGCGTTGCTCATCACCATCGGCAAATGCCCAAAGTGCTTCTTTACCCGCTTTGGCAATGCCATCAACAGCCTCAACCATATAAATTCTCAATAAATCTAACTGACCTGCTGAAGCTTCTTCGCCACGTAACGAAACCAATTTCTCGGTTCTTAGCATAGCTGATTCCAGTACATAAACATAGCCTGCCATGTCTGCAATGTTCATTAAAATCTCTTGCTCTTTACTTAAAGTCATCATTAGTTTTTGAACCGCAGCACCAGCAACCATCAAAGTCGCTTTTTTAAGGTTCGCTAAAACTTTTTTCTCAGCAGCAAATAATGTAGTGTCTTCTTCGCCAAAATCAGGAATGCTCATTAATTCGGCAGCAACAGCAGTGGCTGGCCCCATTAAATCCAATTCGCCTTTCATGGCTCGCTTCAACATCATATCAACGGTTAGCAATCGATTAATTTCGTTCGTTCCTTCGAAAATTCTGTTAATCCGAGCATCACGATAAGCCCTGTCCATTGGGGCATCAGCACTGAAACCCATTCCACCATAAATTTGAACACCTTCATCTACAGTATAATCCAACGCCTCAGAACCCCAAACTTTTAAAATGGCACATTCAACCGCAAACTGCTCTACAGACTTTAATCTTGCTTTACCTGATTCCATTCCACCTGCAACCAATTGATCATAAGTGTCATCAATATTTTGTCCTGCACGATAGTTCGCTGCATCAACAGCATAAAGCTTCGAAGCCATTTCGGCAATTTTGAAACGAATAGCCCCGTATTTAGAGATCGAACGGCCAAACTGGCTACGCTCATTTGAATAATTAATTGCTGTGCTTAATGTCGCTTTTGAGGCACCAATTGCCGCAGCTGATAATTTTATACGACCAATGTTTAAAATGTTAACTGCGATTTTGAAACCATTTTCCCTATCACTCAACATATTTTCAACTGGAACTTCACAATCGTTAAAGAAAACCTGACGCGTTGAAGAACCTTTGATTCCCATTTTATGTTCTTCTGGATTCATGGTAATGCCACCAAAATCTTTCTCTACAATAAAAGCAGTTAAGTTTTTATCATCATCAATTTTTGCAAAAACGATAAAAATATCTGCGAAACCACCGTTGGTAATCCACATTTTTTGCCCGTTGATGATGTAATGTTTACCGTCAGCACTTAAAACGGCTTTGGTTTTTCCAGAATTTGCATCCGAACCTGAATTAGGTTCCGTTAAGCAATAAGCTGCTTTCCATTCGCCAGAACCCAATTTTGGAATGTATTTGGCTTTCTGTTCTTCGTTTCCGTAATAAAGGATTGGCAAAGTACCAATTCCGGTATGCGCCGAAAGCGCCACTGCAAATGAGTGCCCAGCACCAACTACATCAGCAACCAACATCGAAGTGTTAAAGTTTTTACCAAAACCTCCGTACTCTTCAGGAACAGAAACCCCAAGAATCCCCAATTCGCCAGCTTTGGTTAAAAGCGTTGGCATTAACTCTGGGTCTTCCTGTTTATCAATTTTATCTAAATTCGGATAAACTTCAGCTTCTAAAAAATCGCGACAAGTTTGCGCAATCATTTGTTGCTCTTCATCAAATTCTTCAGGAATAAAGATATCCTGGTAAACCGTTTCTTTAATTAAGAATTCGCCGCCTTTAATTGTTTTTTTTTCAGTTGTTTCCATTTTAATAGTATCTAGTAGCGAGTATCAAGTGAATCGCTTAATTTTATTTTATGGCCTTTTCTTTTGCCTAATACGGTCGTCATTGGGAGGCACGAAGCAATCCTAACACTATCGTTATTACCAGACCAACGCATCAAGATTGCTTCGTACCTCGCAATGACGATATAATGAATAAATTGCCTACAAAAGCTCAAAAATACCTGCTGCGCCCTGCCCTGTACCTACACACATGGTAACCATACCATATTTTTTATTCTGTCTTTTTAGTTCGTTCATCATTTGTACTGAAAGTTTAGCCCCCGTACATCCAAGCGGATGACCCAAAGCAATTGCTCCACCATTTACATTAATGATATCAGGATTTAAATCCAATGTTCTGATAATTGCTAAAGATTGTGAAGCAAAAGCCTCGTTCAATTCAATTAAATCAATATCGTCTTGTTTTAACCCCGCTTGTTTTAATGCTTTCGGAATTGCCTCAATCGGACCTATCCCCATAATCCTTGGCGGAACACCAGCCACTCCATAACTTACTAACCTCGCGATTGGCTCTGCATTTAATTCTTTCATTTTCTTTTCAGAAACCACCAAAACAAATGCTGCGCCGTCAGAAGTTTGCGATGAATTACCTGCTGTAACACTTCCAACGGCATCAAAAACTGGTTTCAATTTTGCCAGTTTTTCTAAAGTCGTATCAGCACGCGGACCTTCATCTGTATCCACTACATAAGAACGCGTTTTCTTTTTCAAGTTCTCATCCAGGTAATTTTCATTCACTGTAATGGGCAAAACACCATCTTTCAAATGACCATTTTTAATAGCCTGAATCGCCTTTTCATGAGATTTCAAAGAAAACGCATCCTGGTCTTCGCGACTCACGTTATATTCTTTTGCAACGGCTTCGGCAGTTAAACCCATCCCCCAATACCAATCTGGATTGTTCTTGGCAACCTCAGCATTCGGTACTAATTTCCAGCCACCGAAAGGCATTCCACTCATCACTTCCACACCGCCAGCAATAATGCAATCGGCCATTCCAGCTTTAATTTTCGCAACTGCAGTCGCAATCGTATCTAAACCCGATGCGCAATAACGGTTTACAGTAACACCTGGAACTTTGTCCGTATCCAAGCCCATCAGCGAAATCATACGGGCAATATTTAAGCCCTGTTCTGCCTCTGGTGTAGCATTACCTACAATTACATCGTCAATTTGTTCCTTATCTAAATTCGGAACCGACGCCACCAAAGCTCTAATCACTTCTGCAGCTAAATCATCAGCTCTCGTAAAACGGAATACGCCACGGGGCGCCTTGCCCACTGCTGTACGATATCCGGCTATAATATATGCTTCCATTTTATTTAGTATTTCTTATGGCGCTAGCCAATATTATCTTTTTATTATACGCATTTTCCTGACTCTTGCCGTCATTGCGAGGCACGAAGCAATCTTAATGCAATAGAAAAACCCTTAGTTGTAAGATTGCTTCGTACCTCGCAATGACGAAGTGGCTAAGCAAACCTCATATCTACTACCTAATTCCTTAACGGTTTCCCCTTGGTTATAATCGATTGAATCCGTTCTAAAGATTTTCGCTCACCCGCAAGTGATAAAAACGCTTCTCTTTCCAAGTCCAATAAATATTGCTCGCTTACTTCTGTAGGAGACGATAAATCGCCACCACACATTACATAACCTAATTTTTCAGAGATTTTTTTATCGTGTTCAGAAATGAAATGCCCAGCATACATACTATTTGCACCAGCGTAGACAATTCCTAAACCTTGCTTACCCAATACTTTAATATCTGTACGTTGAACTGGTTTTGTATAACCAGCATCAGCCAATTCAATTGCCTTTGCTTTTGCATCGGCCAATAAACGGTTGCGGTTCATCGAAATAGAGAATTTATCTTTTTGTAAATAACCCAATTCGTAAGCCTCATAACCAGAAGTAGAAACTTTCGCCATACCAATCGTTAAGAAACGCTCTTTCAAAGCATTTTGAACAATCTGATCGTCCTTGTATTCATCAGAAGCACGTAAAGCGAATTCTTTGGTTCCACCTCCACCTGGAATTACTCCAACACCGAACTCAACCAAACCCATATAGGTTTCAGCCGATAACTGAACATGGTCTGCATGTAAGCTAAACTCACAGCCACCGCCTAAAGTTAAATTGTGTGGCGCAACTACAACAGGAATTGATGAATAACGAATGCGCATCGAAGTGTTTTGGAACATTCTGATGGCCATATTCAACTCATCCCACTCCTGCTCAACCGCCATCATGAAAATCATACCCACATTGGCACCAGCAGAGAAATTTGCACCGTCGTTACCGATTACTAAGCCACGGTAATCTTTCTCGGCCATATCGATAGCTTTATTAATTCCAGAGATGACATCCCCGCCAATGGTATTCATTTTGGTATGGAATTCTACATTCAGAATGCCATCGCCTAAATCAATAATCGAAACACCAGAGTTTTTCCAAAGGGTTTTATTCTCGCGGATATTATCCAGAATGATAAACTCATCGGTTCCTGGTAAAGCTTTGTAAGATTTTGTTGGAATATCATAATACTTCTTAACACCACCTTCTACTTTGTAAAATGCATCATTTCCAGCATCAAGCATTTCCTGAACCCAAGCCGCAGCTTTATTTCCGTACTGCTCCATTCCCTCAATCGCTTCTTTCACACCAACGGCATCCCAAAGCTCAAACGGACCAAGTTCCCAACCAAAACCTGCACGCATCGCGTCATCAATACGATACAATTCGTCAGAAATCTCAGGAATCCGATCTGATACATATTCAAATAAACCGAAAGAAGAATGGCGGAATAATTCGCCCGCTTTATCTTTTCCTTTGGCGAAAATCTTCATGCGTTCACGAAGATTTTCAACAGGCTTGGTCATTTCTAAAGTAGCCGATTTTACCTTTTGCTGAGGTTTATATTCTAAGGTTTTTAAATCCAACGCAAGGATTTCGGTCTTTCCTTCAGCAGTTTTAGTTTTTTTATAGAAACCCTGTTTGGTTTTATCACCAAGCCATTTGTTCTCCTCCATTTTTTTAACATACTCAGGAAGTTTAAACAGCTCATGCGCTTTATCTTCAGGACAATTATCATATAGTCCTTTAGCTACCTTAATCATGGTATCCAAACCAACCACATCCGAAGTACGGAAAGTTGCCGATTTCGGTCTGCCCAAAGCTGGACCAGTGAATTTATCAACTTCTTCAACAGTTAAATCTAGTTTTTCAACCAAATGTAGCAGTGCCATTATGGAATAAACCCCAACTCTGTTTGCAATAAAAGCAGGCGTATCTTTACATAAAACCGTGGTTTTACCTAAAAATTTATCTCCGTAATGCATCAAGAAATCAACAATCTCAGGTTTGGTATGTGGCGTTGGAATAATCTCCAATAATTTTAAATAACGAGGCGGATTAAAAAAGTGTGTTCCGCAGAAATGCGCTTTAAAATCTTCACTTCTACCCTCGGCCATTAAATGAATTGGAATACCCGAAGTGTTAGAAGTAATTAATGTACCAGGTTTACGGAATTGCTCCACCTGTTCGAAAACCTTTTTCTTAATGTCTAAATTTTCGACTACCACTTCAATCACCCAATCAAAGGCGGCAATTTTCGGCATATCATCGTCGAAGTTCCCCGTCTTAATTTTGTTTAATACTTTTTTAGAATAAACTGGAGATGGATTTGTTTTAACAGCAGTTTGCAAAGCTGTATTAACAATTCGATTTTTTACTACCAGATTATCTAATGCTAGTCCTTTTGCCTGTTCTTCTGGGCTTAGTTCTTTCGGAGCAATATCTAAAAGCAAAACCTCTACACCAATATTGGCGAAGTGGCATGCAATACGCGACCCCATAATACCTGAACCTAAAACGGCAACTTTATTAATGCTTCGTTTCATATTAATCAACAGTATATGCTACAGTTATATCATTTAATTTTATCAACAATGTGATGAAAGTTTCTTTTTCCTTTTTAGAAAAATGTTCATCAAGATATTCATTGAACTTTCGAACAACGCCTTTGGCTAATTGTTTCTTTTCCTTCCCAAAATCAGTTAGAAACACTTTTACTGAACGTTTATCTCCTGCAGAAGTTTCGCGATAAATAAGCTTGGCATCTTCCATATTATTTAACATGCGAGAAAGACTTGTTGCTTTAACACCAAGCAACGCAGCTAAGTTCGAAACTGCTGTGCCATCAACATCATCAATATTAATAAGCATATAACCAATTGCCTGTGTAATACCAAAGCCTGCAGCCATTTGGTTGTACTTATTAAACATGTTTTGCCAGGCAAACTTAACGTGATAATCTAATGTTTGTTGTTGCTTCATTTGGTTAAATTTATTATGCTTGCATAACAAAGCTAATGAATGTATTTTGTTAATGCAATAGCAAAATGAAGAATTTTTGTCAAAAGATTCTTATAATTGAACTGCACAAATGAAAACACTTAGCTATGCTACTTATAAAAAAAATATTATTAATTTTTCCTGTTCTCCTAATCGGCGTAATTTGCAAAGGCCAGGTTTCTTATTTTGGAATTGAGGCAGCGCAAAAAGCAAAACTAGATGGTTTTAAAACAACCACCACACTTTTCACATTACAATATAACGATTATCCGGAATTGGAAAAATTTAATGAAGCGATTAAAAAAGTTTGGACAATTACTCCTTTTAAAATAATTAAGCCTAATGAACTTGCGAAATACGATATAGCTTCTTCCAGCTACTCGTTATTTTATTTTGATGGTTATAGCGAAACTATCGATAACGCCACAAACGTAAACGTTTTTTATGTCCTAAAACTCATTACTCCTTCAGAAAAACCTAAGCAAAAAGAAGAAAGCATATTAGCCACGATAAACTTATCAACCGATGCTTTTACGGATTTACTCGTTAAAGAAATAAGTGGAAAAATGGCTGCAAGAAGAGGGCCTAAATCCAATCTTTTAAATCAATTATACAACAACTCAAAGTTTTACAATTGGTCGCCTGCCTTTTTAGCTGGTTATTTAAAACAGATAAATGATGGATTAAATACACAAAGGAGTCAATACCTAGATTTTCAATTTTACAATAAAACACGGTTACCTCAACTTTCAAAAGAAACCTTATATGTACCCGAGTACATTAGGCAGCTATTCAGTCTTACCCGTTCTACTGGAACAAAAAACAATAACAATGAGGTTACCCAGGAGCCATACACCTACAAGTTAAAATTTGCTTCTTATTCTGAAATGGATAGTTTAATTTTAAACAAAAACACAACAATTAAATATCTAATATACACACAACGTTCTAACGATAAGATCATTAGTGTATATGATAGCAAGGATAATCAAATTATTTATCAAAAATTCGTCCCTCAATCTACAAATTTTGAAATGAACGATTTAATCGAAATCAAAAAGGTAATTACTTCACTTAAATAATTTTGTGCTTTTCACTGATAAGCCCAGAATAATTGTAAAAAGTTTATTATTATTGAGACTTAAACCAATCTTTAAGCGCTCGTATGATTTCAACAAAAAAACTGCTAACTGTTGCAGTGTGCTTATGCTATTCGTTAATTCTTTCTGCCCAAGTTACATTTAAGGGAAAAGGCGACATTAATGACGAAGAGTTTAGCAAATTCAAAAACACCATCACTCTTTTTACGCTTCAATATAAAGACTACACTGAATTAGAAAAATTTAATGAAGCCATCAGAACTACCTGGACAGTAACACCTTTTTTAATTATTAAACCAGAAGAGCTGGGAAAGTACATCGGGAAACCAGGTTACTCACACTTTACATTTAATGGATATATGCAAAGTTTAGGAAACACAACTGTAATCAGATTTTTTTATGCATTAAATATGTCTTATTTTAAAAAGAGCGGAAAACAGGGAGACGATGTTACCCTAGGGGAGATCACTGTATACCCAGATAACAAAACTCTTTTTACGGCCATCGGAAATCCATTCAATTTTAAAGGAGCAAAAAAAAGAGAAGAAGAAATGATATCTTTTTTATATAATAATGCACTCCTTTACAATTGGTCGCCAGGTATGCTTAAAGGATATCTAAAACAATTAAATGAAGGTATTCTCTCCAGAAAAGAAAGGAAAATGTTTTTTGAAATGGAAGATAAAACGAGACTTGCCTCCTTGGCGAAAGATACCCTTTATGTACCTGATTATGTTAAGGTAAGATTTAACATGTTCACCATGTCTGAGAAAGTTGATGAAGGTAAGGATCAAGACTTATCTGAAGCATATAATTACCCAATTAAGTTTGTCCCCGTCAAGACCTTAAATGAACTGATCTTAAAGAAAGGATCTAACATCAATTATTTAGTTTTTACCAAAAGTAGTTCTGATAAATTTATCAGTATATATAACAGTTATAGTAATGAGATGTTATATCAGAATTACACCCCTATTTCGTATAATTTTAAAAATAGTGATTTAGGCAAAATAAAAAGACTGATAAAATAGAATCTGATAACAACAAAAAAGTCCCGACGAAAAAAAAGAAGGCACTGAAAAAGTAGACATAAAATTGTCTTCAAACAGAAAAGCGGATGAATAGCTCATAATAGTTGTTCATCCGCTTTGTTTTTTGAGGCATTCATTTTTCTTATTTGATAGCGAACATTGCGTTCGATATTGAGAACTGGAGCCCATTATTAGTTTTTACCAGAATATTCCTTGGATTAGTATCCTGTTTCTAGAATTTAAGGATTCCTTTAAGATTTACCACGAATATTGCAAGCGCACCTTGCATTTTCATGCTTTCCAGGCCACGAAGCTTACGGAACTTGGTCAGAGAGCTTGGATTTATCACCTCCTTTTAAGGGGACATCTCCAAAAAATATTTAAAGGACATATCGTAGCGGGAACGCTCTACGATATCAACATCTGAAACGGTATAGATTGTCTTCAGCAACAAATATTTAAACATGCGTACCGGACTTTCTGCGTTACGCCCGTTGTCCACGCAATAATTACCCATTAGTTCGTCATAGATAAAGCGAAAATCTATAAGCTCGTTAATCTTGCGCAGTAAGTTTTCCCTCGGAATAATCAGCTCATAAAGCTTGTAAAATTCACTAACCTGGATTTTTTGTTGTTGAAGAAGCATCTCAAAAGCAATAATAATACACCTTTAAATACGAAAAAAGGAGTAGAAAAACTAGTTCTCTACTCCTTTTATCCCATTTTAACAAGGGACTTTTTCAGTGCCCTCGGAAAAAATCGGGACTTTTTTATTTGATTTAAATACTGACTAGTAAAGCGTAAACTCTACACGGCGGTTTTTCTGACGACCAGCTGCAGTTTTATTTGATGCAATTGGTTGACCCATTCCGTAACCTGTAGCTTCGATACGAGATGCATTAGCACCTTGAGCAACTAAGTAAGCTTTTACAGATTCTGCTCTAGCTTTAGATAAACGTAAGTTTAATTCTTTTGAACCAGTGTTATCTGTATGACCTGCTAATTTCAAGCTGAAGTTTTTCTGAACTAATAAAGCTGCAACTCTGTTTAACGATGCAAAAGATTTAGCACGAATAGTAGCTTTGTTTAAATCGAATTCTAAGTTTTTAATTGCTTCATTAACAACTTTACGATCTTCTTCTGTAACAACAACTTTTTCAACAACTTTTTCTGGAGTTTTTAAAGGACAACCAGAACCATCTACTACAGTACCTGAAGGTGTTCCAGGGCATTTATCTAATTTATCAGCAACGCCATCACCATCTGTATCTTTCAACAAATCAGCCATTTCTGAACGCAGTTTTGCATTTTCAGCTTTTTGAGCATCTAAATCGCCTTTTAATGCGTTTGCAGCATTTTTAGCAGCTAAAGCCTCATCATAAGTGGCTGCAACTGGATTATGGAAAGCTAATTGTTTTCCTTTACCTAATGCAAACTCTAAACCAGCATAAGCATAGTTGTATTTATCGTTATTTCCGTTTTTATATAAACCATCTAAGTTATCTCCATCAACAAAGTTGATAGTCCAACCTAAATCGATATTAACACCATCAGATACTTTAAATTTAGCACCTAAACCAACTGGAATAATTAATTCGCTAATTGCTTTACCACCAGCATAAGCAGATGTTCCACCTGCTGTAGTAACAGTTGGTTTGTAACCTGCCAAACCAGCACCAACAGATGTATAAAGCTGAATTGCATTTTCCTTTTTAAACATATCGATATTAAACATATTAACAACGGCATTTAAGCTTGCTGAATAGTTTAATTTAGTATCGAAAGCAGAAACAGTACTTGTGTTAGTGAAACCACTATCATAAGCTTCGGTGTTATCACCTTTTAATTTACCTGCAACTCCATCCAAACGAAGAGAGAAATAATTTGTAATTTGTTTTTTGATATACAATCCGTAACCAAAACTAGTTTTGTTATTACTGAAGTCGTTTCTTCCACCTAGCGGAGAAAGTGGGGTTAACGCTCCTGCGTTTACACCAATAGACCAAGTTCTGAACTGGGGTGTTGTTGTTGCTGGTTCCTGAGCCATGGCAGCAGTACCTACAAATAAACCGGCTAATGCTACCGGCAAGGATTTAAATAAATTTAATTTCATATCTTTTCTAATTAACGTTAACAAGCGTCACACACCTCTAACAACTGTCATACCAAAAAGATTTTTATTGGAAAATAATTTTAAACTTATCAACAATTAGTAACCAATTGCTTTATCATCGCCTCGTGGATCTGCACCTCCCTGATAAGACCCCCATTTTGTTTTCAAAATCGCATCTACCCTTCCAATGGCACCACGGGGAACAATTTTATAACCTTTAGCTTTTAGTTTTTCAGTAGTTAAACTATCCAGAGCGTCTTTTTCTGCATACACTTCGTCTGGCAACCATTGGTGATGGAATTTTTTAGCCGCAACAGCTGATTGCATAGGCATTTCAAAATCTATAACATTTATAATTGTTTGAAACACAGAAGTTATTATCGTCGAGCCACCTGGCGTACCAACCACCATAAATAATTTATCATCTTTTTCTACTATACTTGGCGTCATCGAACTCAGCATCCTTTTATTTGGCGCAATAGCATTAGCCTCACCGCCGACTAAACCATACATATTTGGCGCTCCAGGTTTAACAGAAAAATCGTCCATTTCGTTATTCATCAGAAAACCAGCACCTTTAACAGCTACAAAAGAACCATAAGAGCCATTTAAAGTTGTAGTAATTGAAACGGCATTTCCATCTTTATCTACAATTGAGAAATGCGTTGTTTCTTCGTGTTCCTTACCCTTAACAACGCCAGCTAAAACAGAACTACTTGGAGTTGCTGTTGTCCAGTTGAAAGTAGACATTCTATTTTTATTGTAATCTGCACTTAGCAATTCGTTTTGAGGAACGGCATAAAAATCAGGATCTCCTAAATGCGTTGCTCTGTCTGCATAAACCCGTCTTTCTGCCTCTACAATTACCTGAACTGTGGAATCTGAGTTATGACCCCATTTTTTTAGGGGATAAGGTTCGACAGATTGCAACAGTTGTACCAATGCAATTCCCCCACTTGAAGTTGGAGGCATGGTAATAATTTTATATCCTCTATAGGTTCCTGTAACTGGTTTACGCCAAACAGAGTGATAATTTTTTAAATCTTCTTTTGTAATTAAGCCTTTACCTTTTTGCATTTCGACTACTATAGAATCGGCTACGTTGCCTTCATAAAAACCAGCTCTCCCCTTTTCCTGAATTAATTTTAAGGTATTGGCTAACTCGTTTTGAACCAACAAATCATTTTCCTTCCAAGTTGATTCAAGATTAACAAAGGCAGTACCCTGAGGGTTAAATTTCATAAAATTTCTATGCATATTATTTAACTCACTAGCTTGGAGTTTTGTAATAGGAAAGCCGTTTTGAGCTAAATCAATAGCTGGTTGGATAACTGCTGCCCAACTTAATTTACCATATTTTTTATGCGCTTCAACCATTCCATCAACTGATCCGGGAACACCAGAAGCAAGTTGACCATATAAACTCTTAGGCACTATAGGATTTCCAACAGAATCAAGATACATATCTCTGCTTGCATTTGCTGGAGCCTTTTCTCTAAAATCGAGTGCACTGATTTCGCCCTTTGATGAGCGGTAAACCATAAAACCACCACCACCTATATTACCAGCATTTGGATAAACTACGGCCAAAGCAAACTGAACTGCAACCGCAGCATCAACGGCATTACCACCTTTTTTTAGAATTTCTATACCAACTTCTGAAGCTTTGGGATGGGCAGAAACAACCATGCCGTTTTTGTATTCGCCACTATTATTTTTACCTAGCTGACCGCTAACGCAGCCAGATATTAAACAGACAACTAAAAAATAGCTTAAAAAAGAAATACTAATTTGGCGCTTTGTAATCTTCTGCATCTTTATAAATTTTTTCAATTATACTGTTATTTTTTTCAGTAATTACTTTTCGTTTTAAACTTAACTTTGGCGTTAATTCGCCACCATCAATACTCCATTCTTTCGGCAAAAGCGCAAAGCGTTTAACTTGCTCCCATTTACCAAAATCAACTCCTGCCACATCTATTACCTCTTTGTACTTAGCTAAAACTTGTTCGTTTTTAATAATTTCTTCGTTTGATGTAAAGGTTATTCCTTTTCTTCCAGCCCAGGTTTTCAACGTTTCAAAATTAGGCACAATTAAAGCTGATGGAAATTTTCTGTTTTCGCCTAAAACCATTATTTGTTCAATAAAAATAGACTCTTTGTATTTATTTTCGAGCATTTGAGGCGCAACATATTTACCTCCCGCAGTTTTAAACATTTCCTTTTTGCGATCTGTAATTCTCAAAAAACGGCCATCAACCAATTCACCAATATCGCCAGTATGGAACCATCCGTCGCTATCGATAGCTTCTGCGGTTAAATCAGGTCGGTTGTAATAACCTTTCATTACCTGATGTCCTCGGGTTAAAACTTCTCCATCCTGTGCAATTTTAACTTCAACCCCTTTAATTACTTCACCAACCGAACCGAACATTGTTCCTCCGAAATGATTAACCGTAATGACTGGAGAGGTTTCTGTTAAACCATATCCTTCAAAAACAGGCATACCTGCTGCCCAAAAAATCCTTGCCAACCGCGGATTTAAAGCAGCACCACCCGAAACAATTACCACGATTTCTCCGCCCAATGCTTCCTGCCATTTTTTAAATACAAGCTTACGGGCAATTCCCAATTTAAAATTATACCAGGCGCTTGCATCCGTTGTGTATTTCTCTGCCAAAGCAACCGACCAAAAGAAAATTCCTTTCTTAATTCCAGTAAGCGCCTTGCCTTTCTCCATAATTTTATCGTAAACCTTTTCCAATAACCGCGGAACCGTTGAGAAGGAATTAGGTTTAACATGTTGAATATCGGCTACAATTGTATCCATACTTTCTGCATAATAAACAGAAGTACGATTAAATAGATACAGATAGATAATCATGCGTTCAAATATATGAGACAACGGAAGAAAGCTCAATCCCTTGTTCACCCCTTCTGGCATTACAACCGAAGAGTTTACAAAATTTGCGACAAGATTATCGTGTGTTAACATTACGCCTTTAGGTGTTCCTGTTGTACCAGAAGTGTAAATTAAGGTAAGAATATCTTCAGGCTGAATTTTATCACGGTATTCATCGAGGTTAATTTCGGAGCTACTTTTCCCTTCCTCGGTAAGCTTTACCCAGTTATCAACTCCATTAACTTCGTTGAATGTGTATATCTTTATATTCGGGTTAACCGCTTCGACATTTGGTTTAACTTTTTTATACAAATCTTCATCTGCAACAAATATGATTGATATTTCTGCATCTTTTAATATAAATTGGATATCATGATCGGCCAGCGTTGGATAAAGTGGAATTTGATACGCTCCAATTTGATTTGCGGCAAAATCGGCAATATTCCATTCGGGCCTGTTATGAGACATTACTGCAACACGCCCTCCTTTTCCAATTCCCTGCCTTACTAAACCACGACTTAAATTATCAGTTACTTCGCAAAACTCTGCTGTACTATAATTTATCCATTTGCCATTTATTTTTCCGTTTATGAATTCTTGCTGAGGTTGCTCAAGGCTATATTTTAAGAGATCGAAAACTCGTTTAATTGCTGCAGCCATATGATTTGTAATATTTGGTTAAGTTAAAAAAATCAAACAATAAAAGATGTAAATCTTTAATGCCTATTCATCAAAAAAAATTTTTTTCCAGCATAAAAAAGCGTTTACAATTTCGATAAAAAATATTTTAATAAACTTAGCAATAACAAAATTACTATGCAAGCATTGTTTTTATCTAATAAGATTTTTACCTAAAAAACAGAAACGGCACTAAAGTTGTTAAGGCTGTAATACTTTAAAAAAACATTATAAATTTTAGATTATGAAAAAATTAATTTTTACTATTTTCGGATGCGCAGCGTTATTTGCTTTGACTACAACAGATGTTAAAGCTCAAAACTATAAAACAGGCGTAGGTTTAGGTATCGATTTTGGTGACGGTGCAACCTTAGTTGGCCCATCGTTAAGACACCATTTCAGCAGACATGCTGCATTACAAGGAGAAGTTTTGTTTGGCGGTAACTCAACTTTCATTCAAGCATTTTTACAATACAATACGCCGATTAAAGGTGCAAGCGGTTTAGATTTTTATACAGGTGGTGGTCCATCTTTACAACTTTATGACGGTGGTTCTAGCTTCTACTTAGTTCCAATGGCTGGGCTTGATTACAAAATTAAAGGTGCACCATTAGCTATTGCATTAGACTGGAGACCACGTATATATCTTGGTGATAATGGAAGCGATTTTAGTGCTGGCAGATTTGGTTTAGGCTTCAGATATACTTTCTAGGCTTTGAAAGCAACACATTAAAATAAAAAATCCCGTTAGCAAACCTAACGGGATTTTTTGTATTATATAATTAACGAATTGGTTAAATACCCATCCATTTTTTAAGTACAGCTTTTTGTGCTGCTGAAGCATTCTCATCAATAGTAGCTTTTAAGCGTACACTTGGATTTGCCTTCAATGTTAAAGTAATCTCTCTTTCAATTCCATCACGCTTTACCTTAAGCTTTAAAACATCACCAATATTCTTTTTCGAAACAACTGGTAAAGATTCTAATGAAACAGCTGGTGTGCGTAATTTAATTGTAGATAATGCATCGCCAACTGAAACATCATCAAGCGAAATAATTACATCGTTTACATTAAGTCCAGCATCCCAAGCTGCAGAGCCTCTTGTGGTAGAGCTAACAGATAAACCATCATTTACCAATTGTGCTGCTGCGCCTGTAACAGGCTTATCTGGTGTTGCATTTTCTGTAGAAACATTAACACCTGCATATCCGAAATATTTAACATATTCTGCATCAACAACGCCATTTACATACTTTGCCCAAAAATCGGTAAAACTAATCCCCGATATTTTTTCAACCATTGCTTTAAATTCGGCATCTGTATAACCGCGTTTTAAAGTTTTGCATTGCAAATACATCGCTTTCATTACGTCATCTAAACTTTTTGCTCCTTTTGTTGCATTGATAATTTCTAAATCCATCAAAATGCCAATTACTTCGCCTTTGCTGTAGTAAGAAATTGAGTTGTTTTTTGAGTTTTCATTCGGACGGTAACCTATAATCCATGCATCGTAGCTAGATGAAGCTGCTGATTGAACCTTTGCGCCTGGAGTATTTAATACTGTTGCAGTTGCAGCAGCTAAACCATTTACAAATCCATTAGGATCTTCAAAACCTGCTCTTAAAATATATTTATTTTCGAAGTATGATGTAAAACCCTCTGCCACCCAAAGATTTGTAGTGTAGTTTTCATTATCGTAATCAAATGGACCTAAAGCTACAGGACGTAAGCGTTTAACATTCCACAAGTGATGATACTCATGCGCTACCAAACTTAAAAAGCCTTTATAACCTGCCGCTGTATTATATGCATTTCTTGTTGCACCTAACGTAGTTGAATTTAAATGTTCTAAACCACCGCCACCACGGTTGAAGTTGTGCACGATGAATAAGTAATATTTATTAGGGTTTTCGCCATAAACTGCGGTAGCTTGCTCTACAATTTTGGCCATATCAACCTTCAATTTTTCTTTATCATAATTACCACCACCATACATTGCAACCTCATGGCGAACACCAGATGCCATAAACTCAAATGTATCTTGATTACCAACTTCAATCGGACTATCGTATAACCAATCAAAATCTGGTGCTGAATAAGTAAATTGTTTCCCAGCAACAGGTGTTAAACCTGTAGATACCTTACTCCATGTTTTAAAGGGAATAATTTTTACCGTACTAGGTGATTTAATCATCCCGTCTGGATGCATAAAAATTCCTGTTGGAGACAAAAATGCATGGGATTCATCAATAAATGGTGTGCGAACAGAAATTTCAAAAGCATAAATACTATAATTTATCTTAACATCACTTGCTTTTGCTGAGAAAACTCTCCAGGTGTTTTTCCTAACTTTTTCTACTCTTAAAGCTTTCCCAGACGCTGAAGCGGTAAAGCCCTCAACACTTTTTTCAAACTCGCGTACTAAATATGAGCCTGGCGTCCATACGGGCATTTTCACATCAATATAATCTTTCGCCAATCCCGAAATGTTCATTTGAACATCAGCATAATGTGCCTGAGGTTCTTTAAAGGAAACCTCGAAACCTATCTTAACTTGCGCCTTCGCTGCCATAATAGATATTAGTAATACTACTAAACTTAAAATCGATTTTTTAATAAACATATTTAGTTTGTTTTGCCACAAATTTATATTTTATGGTCATTGATTAAAATTAAATTATAAAATGTGCTGTAAAATAGTTGTGAAGTTTTAAACTTAAGCATCAAATTGCTGTCGATACTTTATAATTAACTGTTTCCTCCTTAAATAATTGTTTTGTAAGCTGCAATTAAATAAAATTATAAATAATGGATAGGACAATACTACTTAACTAATGGCCAATAACCTATTAACTGATAAACGAATGAGTAACATCCTTAATACAACAATTTTATGCATGAACTTTTGAATATTTTTACAAGCCCTTTTGGAATTTTCATCTATTAACAAGCTCAACAGGGGAATATAAACACAAATGAAAAAAAGATACATTATTTACATTGTTTTAGCTTTAGGGCTTGCCTATTTGGTTTACTACCGAATTAATGCAAACAAAAAATTAGAAGGTAAAGGCGCTGGCGCATCAGCTGGGCAAGGAAAAGGCAACAAAGGCGGGAAAGACGGAAAATCTGCTCCAGCTACCACAGTTGATGGTATAATTGTTAAATTATCGAAATTTGATACAGATTTAGAAGTTACTGGAGCTGTAGAAGCAAACGAATCGGTGGTACTTAAAAGTGAAGTTTCTGGTTTAGTAACTGGAATCTACTTTAAAGAAGGAACAACGGTTTCTAAGGGCAGCGTTTTAGTAAAGGTTAACGACAGAGACATTCAGGCACAATTGCAAGATGCTTTAACGAAGCAAAAACTTTCAGCTACAAACGAAAACAGAGCTAAGCAGCTTTTAGAAAAAGGGGCTATCAGTCAGGAAGAATATGATACTTCTTTAGCAGATTTAAGGTCATTCCAATCTCAGGCTAATTTAGTAAGAGCACAATTAGCAAAAACAACAATTCGTGCGCCGTTTAGTGGCCGTATTGGTTTACGAAGCATATCAGCAGGAACATATTTAACACCAGCTACGGTAATTGCAAATCTGATAAGCACAAATCCTGTAAAAATCACATTCTCTGTACCAGAAAAATATGCGGCACAAATAAAAATAGGTTCCGAAATCACATTTGCTACTGAAGGTTCAGCAAAACAAAATACAGGTAAAATTTACGCCATAGAACCAGGTATAAATGCAGCGACACGTACTTTGCAAATTAGGGCTTTAGCTAAAAACGAGGATAATGCTTTACTTCCAGGCTCATTTGCTAAAATAAAGCTTGCACTAACTACAATGGAAAATGCTATTCTTATCCCCAATCAAGCAGTAATCCCTGTGTTGAAAGGTAAAATTGTATATGTCCAAAAAGATGGTAAAGCACAAGAAGTACAGGTTCAGGCGGGCACCAGAACTGATGAGAATATTGTAATTACATCAGGCTTAAAAGCTGGTGATACTGTTTTAACAACTGGCTCTATGTCGTTAAAGAAAGATGCACCTGTTAAAGTTCATTTGGTTAAAGAATAATTATGAGCATTTCGACCACGAGTATAAAAAGGCCTGTTCTTGCCATAGTTATGAACCTCTTGATTGTCCTTTTTGGGATAATCGGGTATAACTTTTTGGGGGTTCGCGAGTATCCATCTATTGATCCAACTGTTGTTTCTGTGAGAACATCTTATCCAGGTGCAAACTCAGATATTATCGAATCGCAGATTACCGAACCATTAGAAAAATCTATTAACTCAATTGATGGTATTCGTAATATATCATCATCAAGTAATCAGGGAACAAGTAATATTACAGTAGAATTTAACCTCGATAAGAATATTGAAGAGGCTACAAATGATGTTCGCGATAAGGTTTCGCAAGCAGCAAGAACACTTCCAAAGGATATTGATGGTTTACCAACAGTGAGCAAGGCTGATGCAAACTCTGATGCAATTCTTTCTATGACCATTCAGAGTGATAAAAGAAACACCCTTGAATTGAGTGATTTTGCAGAAAATGTAATTGCAGATCGTATTCAAACCATTCCTGGCGTAAGTAGTGTTCAAATTCAAGGCCAACGAAAATATTCTATGCGTATTTGGATGGACCCCAATAAGCTGAGTGCTTATGGTTTAACATCACAAGATATTGTTACCGCACTGGATAATGAAAATGTAGAACTTCCATCGGGTAAAATTACTGGCGCAACAACAGAATTAACAGTTAAAACGCTCGGAAAACTAACCAATGAAGAGCAGTTTAATAATCTAATTTTAAAAGCCGACAGCAACCAGGTTATTAAGCTAAAGGATGTTGCCAATGTTGTGCTTGGCTCGGAGAACGAAGAAACCATTTTAAGAGAATCAGGTAAACCGATGGTGGCAGTGGCAATTGTACCGCAGCCAGGTGCAAATTATCTGGATATTACCAAAGAATTCTATAAGCGTTTTGATAAGCTCAAAGCAGATATACCTAAGGATATTAAGTTAAATGTTTCTTTGGATAATACACTTTTCATTAAGCGGTCGGTTACCGAAGTTGCAGAAACTATTGGTTTATCGCTGGTTTTGGTAATCTTAATTATCTATCTTTTCTTTAGAGATTGGGGAATTGCTTTCCGACCGTTAATCGATATTCCAGTTTCATTAATCTTCACCTTTTTTGTGATGTACATTTTCGGTTTTTCGATTAATGTATTGAGTTTACTTGCAATTGTTTTAGCAACAGGTTTGGTAGTTGATGATGGTATTGTGGTAACCGAAAATATTTTCAAGAAAGTTGAAGAAGGCATGTCGCCCTTTGAAGCTGCGATTAAAGGCTCCAACGAAATTTTCTTTGCGGTTATTTCAATTTCAATTACCCTTGCTGCAGTGTTTTTACCAGTAATATTTTTACAAGGCTTTGTTGGCCGCTTATTTAGGGAATTTGGGGTTGTAATTGGAGCAGCAGTATTAATTTCGGCATTTGTATCCTTAACGTTAACACCAATGCTTAATGCCTATTTAATGAAAAAAGGCGGGCATAAACCATCAAAATTCTACAATTGGACTGAACCATATTTTGTTAAATTAAATGATGCTTACCAAGCAAACCTTAATAAGTTTTTAGATAAAAGATGGTTATCGATACCAATTATTATTGTTTGCATGGGCATGATTTTCTTATTCTGGAAGGTTTTACCAAAAGAAACAGCGCCATACGATGATCGAAGTGCAATTAATATGAATGTAACTTTACCAGAAGGTGCATCTTTTACTTCCACCGATAATTTCATCATGAAGATTAACCAAATGGTTATCGATTCGGTTCCTGAAAAAAATGTTAATATTACAATTACATCTCCAGGATTTGGTGGAGCTGGATCAACAAACTCTGGTTTCGTGAGAATGGGTTTGGTTAATACCGAGGATCGAGAACGTTCGCAAAAGGAAATTGCAGATATGCTTACCCGAATTACGAAAAAATATAGTGAGGGTAAAGTTATCGTTAACCAGCAACCTACAATTTCTGTTGGTCGCCGTGGCGGATTACCCATCAGTTATATTATACAGGCTCAAAATTTCGAGAAACTTCGTGAAAAGGTGCCTCTATTTATGGATGAAGTTGCCAAAGATCCAACTTTTACCGTTTCTGATGTAAACTTAAAATTTAATAAACCCGAAATTAATTTAACAATAGATCGGGATAAGGCGAAAAACCTTGGTGTTTCAATTGCTACAATTGCACAAACTTTAAACCTGGGCTTAAGCGGGCAACGTTTTTCTTATTTCTTTATGAATGGAAAACAATATCAGGTTATTGGCCAGTTTGATAGAACGAATAGAAAAGATCCATTGGATTTAAGTTCGGTTTATGTTAGAAATGATAAAGGAGCATTGGTTCAGTTAGATAATGTAGTTACCGCAAAAGAAGAAAGTAGCCCGCCGCAATTATATAGAAACAATCGTTTTATTTCGGCAACGGTTTCAGCTGGTCTAGCTCCAGGAAAAAGCATTGGCGAAGGTATCGATGCTATGGATGCTATTGCTAAGAAAGTTTTAGATGAAAGTTTTTCTACAGATTTAAGTGGCGAATCACGTGATTTTAAAGAAAGTTCTTCTAATACCTTCTTCGCCTTTGGCTTGGCTTTATTATTAGTTTATTTGATTCTTTCGGCACAATTCGAAAGCTTTAAAGATCCTGTTATAATTATTTTAACTGTGCCAATGGCTGTGGCTGGTGCGTTTTTATCTTTATGGCTATGTGGTCAAAGCTGGAACATTTTTAGCCAGATTGGTACAATTATGTTAATCGGTTTGGTAACCAAAAACGGTATTTTAATAGTAGAGTTTGCCAATCAGCTTAAAGAAAAAGGAGTGCCAATTCCTGAAGCTATTCGCGAAGCTTCGGTTTCTCGTTTAAGGCCAATTTTAATGACCAGCCTGGCTATTGCAATTGGAGCTTTACCTATTGCACTTGCTTTAGGTGCCGCAGCAAAAAGTAGAATGAGTATGGGAACAGTTATCGTTGGCGGAACCATGTTTTCACTAATTTTAACCTTATTTGTTATCCCTGCAATTTACTCTTACTGGGCAAAACCACATAAACCTAACAAAGATTTAAAAGAAGCCGAACGCTTCGAAAAAGAAGCCCTGGAGCATCAATAAAACTGAAATGATTAAAAAAATAAATCTGTTTATATTGTTATTGAGTATTTTTTCTTTTGCATTAAAAGCACAAGAAAAGTTGACTTTGCAAGATGCAATTACTATTGCTATGCAGAATAACTACGATATTAAAATAAGCCAAAACGAAGTAAAAATTGCTAAAAACAATGCTAACATTGGGAATGCTGGTATGCTACCTAATTTAACGGCTACCTATTCAAATGGTGGAAGTGTTCAAAATACCCGTCAAACACCTGCAACTGGACCAGATAGGGTGATAACTGGAGCAAAAAGCACAAACAATGATTTAGGTGCCGATTTAAATTGGACTGTTTTTGATGGCTTTAGCATGTTTGCCAATTATGATCGCTTAAAAGAATTACAGAAACAGGGAGAACTAAATGCCCGCCTGGCTATACTTACCACTATTGCTGATGTAATTTCTGCTTATTATGATGTTGTTAGACAACAAAAATTAGTTGTCGCGGCCGACAGCGCTATTGATATTTCTGTTTTCAGAGAAAAAATTGCCAAAACAAAATTGCAGTTAGGCCGTGGTTCTAAACTCGATGTATTAACTGCTCAAGTCGATTATAATACGGATACATCAAGTTATCTTCAACAAAAAAACAATTTACAAGTAGCTAAAGTTCGCTTAAACCAATTATTGGTTAGAAATGTAAATCTCACTTTTTCGGTAGATAATGATATTAATATAGATCAAGCTTTAGTTTATAGCCAGCTGGCTGAATTGGCTGAAAAGCAAAATCCTAATGTGCAAAATGCCTTCATCAACCAAAGAGTTGCATCTTTAAACTTAAAATCGATTAAAGGAGCAAGATACCCTGCTGTGAGTTTAAACTCAGGTTATAGCCGTACGAACAGCACCAGCCCAACGGGTTTTAATCAAAAGTTTGCAGCTAATGGCTTTACCTATGGCTTAACAGCTAGCTTAAATATTTTTAATGGCTTTTTGCAAAGGCAACAAGAACGAAATGCCAAAATCGATATCGAAAATTCTTCGTTAAACTTAGAGAAAACAAAGCTCGATGTTAGCTCACAATTACTTACTGCATTCCAAAATTACAGTACCTTTTTGGATTTAGTTAAACTCGAACAAAGAAATGTAGATATTGCAAAAGAGAATCTTGATATAACTTTAGCAAAGTATCGTTTGGGAAGCATCGCTCCTATTGAATTGAGAGAAGCACAAAGAAACTCTATTAATGCTCAAAACCGTTTTATAGAGATGCAGTTTCAAGCAAAATTAGCAGAAATCACTTTAAAAGAAATAAGCGGAAATATAAATTTATCTAATTAATTTTTATATTTATTCCATGATACTCGTAGCAGATAGTGGCTCCTCTAAAACTGATTGGATGGGTTATTTTAATGGTGAAACTATTAAGTTTAACACTCAAGGCATAAACCCCTACTTTTTAAATGAACAAGAGATTAGTCGAATAATTTTTAAAAATGAAGTTATAGCACCACTTGCTAAAGAAGTTAAAGAAATCTATTTTTTTGGTGCGGGCTGTTCTTCTCCAGATAAACATGAAGTTGTTTCAAACGGTTTATCGGCTGTTTTTACAAATGCTTTTATTTCTGTAGAGCACGATCTTCTTGGTTCTGTTTATGCTACCTGTGGCGATTCTGAAGGACTTAATTGCATTTTAGGTACAGGCTCTAACATTTGCTACTTTGATGGAAAAAAAATTCAAGACGGCCACCATGGCTTAGGCTACGTTTTGGGCGATGAAGGATCAGGTACGTTCTTCGGTAAGAAGGTTTTGCTAAGTTATTTGTATAAAAAAATGCCAGCAGAACTAGAATCAGAATTTAAAAAAACCTTTCCTGCAGAAAAAGAACAAATCATTACAAACGTTTATCAGAAACCATTCCCAAATATTTACCTTGCTGGCTTTAGCAGATTTTTAGCCAATAATTACGAACATCCTTTCATTCATGATATTCTAAAAAAGGGCTTTCAGGAATTTGTCGATACCAATATAAAAGACTATCCAAATCACAAAGCCGTTCCTTGCCATTTTGTAGGTTCAATTGCTTACTATTACCAGGATGTATTAAAAAGCGTGCTGGAAGAAAATGGAATTACCACTGGAAAAATTCTGCAAAAACCAATTGAAGATCTTTTCAATTTTATTTTACAAAAGGAAGGCGTTGTAAAACAAGCTATTTAAGCTAAAGTGGATTATTTTTTATATTAATAAAATCTTAAAAGAATATAAACATAACATCAATCATTTTGTTATTATTACAAAAGCATTTAAATGCTATAAGAATATGAAGAGAATACTGGTCGTAGACGATGATATTGAGGTTTTAGAAACCATACAATTAATACTTGAAATAGGCGGTTTTAAAGTTTCGGCACTTAATAACGGTGAGGAGGTTTTTGATAGAATTGAGAGCTTTAAACCGGATTTAATTCTGCTTGATATTTCACTTGGGCATATTGATGGTCGTGTGCTGTGCGAGCAGTTAAAATCAATCGATGCTACTTCCAAGATTCCAATTTTATTAATTTCAGGCTTGTATGATCCTAAAGATTTTACAACACTTAATTACGGACAGGATGATTTCTTATCTAAACCATTCCAAATGGATGTATTGTTAAAGAAAATCAGTAAAATTCTTTCATTAGAAGAAGATACCTCTTTCCATTTAAATTAATCAGATACAGATTTCAAAATAATTCAATAAGGCAGATTGTTAAAGCAATGTGCCTTTTTTATTTTTGATCAGTTAAAACTAACATCAATAAATTGAAAACATTGATGTTAATATATAAGTTGCTTCCCGATTCATTATAAATACAGATTCCTTGAGATGTTTATTTAAGGAAATTGCTTCTTAATTTAACGCGATGGCTTAAGTTTATAAACCCGATAAAATGGAAAACACGGATTGCATTTTTTCAATGCAAACGGCTTTGGAATGATAGCGGGACTAACGTAAATAGAAATACAGGCCTTGCTTTCCAAAATCAATTTGTGAGAAACAATAAATCAGAAAACTACATCGATTAAGTGAGATTGCCGCAGGTATGAAAGTTGGCCTTGCAATGATGAAAGTCAATCTGTCATTTTGGCAAATAAATCGCTTTGGAACAAGCCTTGTTAGGCTAAATGTAGATTAAACAATTTATTTACATATGAGCATACAGGAAAAAGGAAATATATCGATACATACCGAAAATATTTTCCCGATAATTAAAAAGTTTTTATACTCTGATAACGAGATTTTTCTTCGTGAGTTGGTTTCTAACGCGGTAGATGCGGTTCAGAAAATTAAAAGACTAGGTTCATTAGGTCAGTTTAATGGCGAAGTGGGCCAACCTTTGGTACAAGTTGCCGTTGATAAAGAAGCCAAAACCATTACCATTAGCGATAATGGCTTGGGTATGACTGCCGAAGAAATTAAAAAATACATCAATCAGGTTGCATTTTCTGGCGCAAGTGAGTTTGTAGAAAAATTTAAAGATGCAAAAGATGCCAACGAAATCATTGGTAAGTTTGGTTTAGGTTTTTACTCGGCCTTTATGGTTGCAGATTTAGTTGAAATTAATACTCTATCTTACCAGGATGGCGCAGAACCTGCTCGTTGGGTTTGCGACGGAAGTACTGAATTCGAGATTACTGAAGGCACCAAAACTACTCGTGGCACCGATATCATTCTTCATGTAAACAAAGATTCGGAAGAGTTTTTAGAAGAATCGAAATTACAGGAGATTCTGGATAAATATGCCAAATTTTTGCCTGTTCCAATTAAATTTGGCACTAAAACCGAATCTGTTGAAGACGGTGTTGACGAAGAAGGTAAAGCAAAATATAATGATGTAGAAGTTGATAACATTATCAACACAACTAATCCAATCTGGACGAAAGCTCCTGCTGATTTGTCAGATGAAGATTATTTAAACTTTTACCGCGAATTATATCCATTTAGCGAAGAGCCATTATTCTGGATTCACTTAAATGTTGATTATCCATTCAATTTAACAGGTGTATTGTATTTCCCTAAGTTGAAAAACGACTTCGAAATGCAACGCAACAAAATCAAATTATATTCTCGCCAGGTATTTATTACTGATGAGGTTAAAGATATTGTTCCAGAGTTTTTAATGTTGTTACATGGTGTAATCGATTCGCCAGATATTCCGTTAAACGTATCGCGTAGTTTCTTACAGGCTGATAGCAATGTTAAAAAAATTAACAACTATATTACTAAAAAAGTTGCAGATAAATTAGCAGAGTTATTTGCTAAAGACCGTAAAGCTTACGAAGATAAATGGAAAGACATTGGTATTTTTGTAAAATACGGAATGATTAGCGAAGAGAAATTTTACGATAAAGCTAAAGATTTTGCATTACTTGGAAACACAAAAAACGAGCTTTTCACTTTGCCAGAATACAAAGAAAAAGTTGCACCATTACAAACCGATAAAAACGGAAGTGTAGTTTATTTATACACTAATGATGCTTCTAAACAAGATGCTTTTATTCAATCGGCTAATAAAAAAGATTATGATGTTTTAGTTCTAGATTCGCCAATTGATAACCATTTTATTCAGCAATTGGAGCAAAAACTTGAAAAAACATCAATCAAACGTGTTGATTCGAGTGTAGCTGATAAACTGATTGAAAAAGATGAGGTTAATGAGCATGTTTTAAGCGAAGAACAGGTTAAAGAAGTAACTACAATTTTCGAAAAGGCGATCACTAAAACAGGTATGCAGGTAGAAATTGTGGCTTTAAACCCAGATGAACTACCAGTAACGATTACGATGGATGAATTTATGCGTCGTATGAAAGACATGGCTGCGATGGGTGGTGGAATGGGCTTCTATGGCCAAATGCCAGATAGTTATAAAGTTGCTATTAATGGTAACCATAAGTTGGTAAGCAAAATTTTAAAAGCAGAAGGCGAAGAGCAAAGTAACCTAGCTAAACAAGCTGTCGATTTAGCCTTATTAGCACAGGGCATGCTAACTGGAGCAGAATTAACTGCTTTTGTAAGTAGAAGTGTTGAGTTAATTTAATTAACAACAATTTTTATATTAAAAAAGGAGAAACTCATAAGGTTTCTCCTTTTTTTGCTTGTTAAGCAAAAAAAGGTTCTAATTTAGATTAGAACCTTTTTTATATCTCTTTTATAAAAAACTTAACTTGCTACATTTTGCTTAACATTAAAGTAATCTTTATGCTCTTCCAACAATTTCGCAATTGTAGCCGCTTTTGTATCTTTAATATTAAATTCGAATAAGGGCTCTTGATTTTTTTTACTTCTAACCATTTTTTCAGTGTAGAATCGGTAAACTAAACCATTTGTTAGTAAGCCATATTTAGCTTTAGTTTTACGGAAATATTTTGATAAACGAGAATCATGAATATCAAGGCTATCTTCGTGATGCTTACACTCTACCAAAATGGCTGGTTCGCCATCTTTCATAATTGTGTAATCAACTTTTTTACTTTTTTTAACACCGAAATCTAAAACAGCCTCTGATTGTACTTCAGATGGATTGAAAACATCGTAGCCCAATATCTGGATAAAAGGCATAACCAATGCATTTCTAGTTAAATCTTCTGATTGAACCTGAGGAAGCATTTTCTTAATTCTAACGGCAAATTGCCCGATTTCGTCTTTAAGTTCCATGTTAATTATGTTTTTTTTAGGTGCTTGTAGCTTGGTAATCTTATTGTTTAAACATAAAACATCAGCTAGTTTTTAAAATCCCGATGTGTGTATGACCTGCAAATTTGTTTTTACAGGCTACACAAACATTGGGCAGGCAGATGTTTTTTAACTAAAAATCGGATACAATATATATACTGCAACCTCTTTTTAATTATTCGTTTTTGGCAAACAGTAATAAAGATTAAAAAAGGATTAAAATATAAGTTAGTTTTTTACACGAACCTGTTGAAATATTACACCAAACCAGAAGATTTTAGCCATAAAAGCAAAAAAAGATTTTTTATACAGGTATATGAAGAAGTTCTTTTTTTAGCTAACTTGCATTCAAATCATTCCAAACACACTTAGTAAACATCATGAATTTAAAATGCGTTGTTATTGACGATGAACAACATGCTATCGAGGTATTAACTGACCACATAGCGGAAATGCCCGGTTTAACTGTGTTTAAAACTTTCACAAGTCCGGTGCAGGCACTTACTGAAATTAGCGTAGGCGATGAGATTGATTTGTTGTTTATGGATATTGATATGCCCGGAATAAATGGTTTAGAACTTGCTAAAAATATTAGAGAGAAAGCTAAATACCTTATTTTCACTACAGCGCATCCAGATTACGCATTACAGGCTTTCGATGTTCAGTCAGATCAATATCTGCTTAAACCAATTTCATTCGCCAAATTTGCATTGGGCATTGATAGAATTTTGAAGAAAGAAGCTAATAACGCCAAAAATGCGGCTAAAGAAGCGGATCAAGTTGCAGCACTTTATATCAAAGGCGATCATAAATATGCTTTCTCGAATATTTTAATTGATGATATTTTATATATCAGGGCCTTGCAGAATTATATTCAGATAATTACAAAAACCGAAACCAACACAACTTATCTTACTTTAAAGGAAATTGAAAAGGCTTTAGAGAATCACGCATTTATTCGTGTTAACAAATCAAATATCGTTGCTAAAGCAGCCATTAAAAAAGTTGACGGCAATATTATTAGATTGGTAAATAACGAAATGATTCAGATTGGGGAAGGCTATAAAGAAGCTTTTTTCGCCTATATACAAAGTAGCTTGTTAAAATCTGGTAGAAGTTAGTACTACTTGTTAAAGATGTTTGACATTGACGATTGTGTCAATAAAACAGAATTTGCAGTTGGATCCGTGCTGAAAGAATTTTGAGCTTTTACATTTTTATAAACAAATGCGATATTCTTTTTCAGTTTGCTAATGTTATTGGTTTTCATACTGCTATTTATCAAATAAATCCGATAATTACTAAATTATTTTTAATAATTATTTATTGAAGATGTTTGACATCGAAGATTGAGTAAGTAATACAGAGTTTGCAGTCGGATCAGTACTAAAGTTGTTTTGACCTTTTACATTTTTGTAAACAAATGCAGTGCTCTTTTTTAATTTGATGTTATTTTGAGTTTTCATGGTAATAGTTATTATTTGTTGAAGATGTTTGACATCGAAGATTGAGTAAGTAATACAGAATTTGCAGTCGGATCAGTGCTGAAGTTATTTTGACCTTTTACATTTTTGTAAACAAATGCAGTGCTCTTTTTTAATTTGATGTTATTTTGAGTTTTCATGGTAATAGTTATTATTTGTTGAAAATGTTTGACATCGAAGATTGAGTAAGTAATACAGAGTTTGCAGTCGGATCAGTGCTGAAGTTATTTTGACCTTTTACATTTTTGTAAACAAATGCAGTGCTCTTTTTTAATTTGATGTTATTTTGAGTTTTCATGGTAATAGTTATTATTTGTTGAAGATGTTTGACATCGAAGATTGAGTAAGTAATACAGAGTTTGCAGTCGGATCAGTGCTGAAGTTATTTTGACCTTTTACATTTTTGTAAACAAATGCAGTGCTCTTTTTTAATTTGATGTTATTTTGAG
>Ga0247813_10000105_pt1 | contig 105097 bp, 100 predicted proteins | sample UWRJL169409C1_FD_180719 | JGI IMG/M metagenome (GOLD analysis project Ga0247813, IMG submission 180719) | Plant litter microbial communities from Arlington Agricultural Research Station in Wisconsin, United States - UWRJ-L169-409C-1 | ecosystem: Environmental > Terrestrial > Plant litter >...
CCGCAGACGCTGGGCCCGAAGCTGCTGCGCGAGATTCCGGTGGTGCTGCTGGGCTACGACCTGCTCGAATGGGAAGGACGCGACCTGCGCGCCATGCCGCAGCACGCGCGCCGTGCGCTGTTCGATGACCTGGTCGTGCAGCTGGGCCATCCGCAACTCCTTGCCAGCCCCAAGCTCGCGGGCGACAGCTGGGCCGACCTGGCAAGGCAGCGCGAAGCCGCCCGTTCCATGGGCGTCGAAGGAATGATGCTCAAGCAGCGCCATGCGCAGTACGGCGTGGGGCGCACCAAGGATGTCGGCACGTGGTGGAAATGGAAGATCGACCCGCTGAGCATCGACGCCGTGCTGATCTACGCGCAACGCGGCCATGGCCGGCGCGCCAGCCTGTACAGCGACTACACCTTCGCGGTGTGGGACGGCCCGCCCGAGCAGCCCGACCGCAGGCTCGTGCCTTTCGCGAAGGCGTATTCGGGACTCACCGACGTCGAGATGGGCCGCGTCGACGCGGTGATCCGCAAGACCACCATCGAAAGCTTCGGCCCCGTGCGCAGCGTGCGGCCGACGCTGGTGTTCGAACTCGGTTTCGAAGGCATCGCGAAGAGCGCGCGTCACAAGAGCGGCATCGCGGTGCGCTTTCCGCGGATGCTGCGCTGGCGGGAGGACAAGACGGTGGCGGAGGCGGACAGTCTGGAGACGCTGGCGGCGTTGCTGCCGTCATGAAACAGGACGACCTGCTCGACTGGTTTCGGTCCCGCGGCTGGAAGCCCTTCAAGTTCCAGCGCGAGGTCTGGAAGGCGGTGGCCGACGGGCAATCGGGCCTGCTGCACGCGACCACCGGCGCGGGCAAGACCTACGCCGTGTGGCTGGGTGCGCTGAAGGCGCTGGCCGTGCCGCCCAAGACGCCGAAGACGCCCAAGACCGCAACGGCGCCCGGCCGATCGTCGCGCAAGGTCGCTGCGCCACCGCTGACCGTGTTGTGGCTCACCCCCATGCGTGCGCTCGCGGCCGACACGCTGCGCGCGTTGCAGCAGCCGCTCGAAGCGCTGGCGCCCGACTGGACGGCCGGCGCGCGCAGCGGCGACACCGCATCGGCCGAGCGCACGGCCCAGAATGCGCGCCTGCCGACCGTGCTCGTTACCACGCCCGAAAGCCTGTCGGTGCTGCTGTCTCGCGCCGACGCGCAGGCGGTGCTCGGCACGGTGCAGATGGTGGTGGTCGACGAGTGGCACGAGCTGCTGGGCAACAAGCGCGGCGTGCAGGTGCAGCTGGCCCTGGCGCGGCTGCGGCACTGGAGCCCCCGGCTGCGCGTCTGGGGCATGTCGGCCACGCTGGGCAACCTGAAGGAGGCCATGCGCACGCTGCTGGGCAACGACCACGGCACGCTGGTGCAGGGCGCGGTGCCCAAGCAACTGGTGGTCGACACGCTGCTGCCCGGCCGCGCCGAGCGCTTTCCGTGGGGCGGTCACCTGGGCCTCACCATGCTGCCGCAGGTCATCGAGGAGATTGCTTCGAGCAGCACCACACTGGTCTTCACCAACACGCGTTCCCAGTCGGAGATCTGGTACCACGCGATGCTCGAAGCCAGGCCCGACTGGGCCGGGCTCATCGCGCTGCACCATGGCTCGCTCGACCGCGGCGTGCGCGAATGGGTCGAGGCGGGGCTCAAGAGCGGCGAGCTGAAAGCCGTGGTCTGCACGTCGAGCCTGGACCTGGGCGTGGACTTCCTGCCGGTGGAGCGGGTGCTGCAGATCGGCTCGCCCAAGGGTGTCGCGCGGCTGCTGCAGCGCGCGGGCCGGTCGGGCCATGCGCCGGGCCGGCCGTCGCGCATCACGCTCGTGCCCACGCACAGCATCGAAATGGTCGAGGGCGCGGCTGCGCGCACGGCGATCGCCGAAGGGCACATCGAGGCGCGCAGCACGCCCGAACAGCCGCTCGACGTGCTGGTGCAGCACTTGGTCACGGTCGCGCTGGGCGGTGGTTTCGTGCCGGAAGCGCTGTACGACGAAGTGCGCCGCACCGCTGCCTACGCCCACCTGTCGATCGCCAGTTGGGACTGGTGCCTGGCCTTCGTGCGCCAGGGCGGTCCGTCGCTGGCGGCCTACCCGGACTACCAGCGCGCCGTGCCCGACGCCGAGGGTGTCTGGCGCGTGCCCGATGCGCGCCTCGCGCGTCGCCACCGCATGAACATCGGCACCATCGTGAGCGACGCCAGCATGGCGGTGCAGTACGTGGGCGGCGCCCGCATCGGCAGCGTGGAAGAGAGCTTTGCCGCGCGCATGAAGCCTGGCGACTGTTTCATGTTCGGTGGCCGCCTGCTGGAACTGGTGCGCATCCGCGAGATGACGGCGTGGGTGCGCCGTGCCACCGGCAAGCGGGCCGCGGTGCCGCGCTGGAACGGCGGGCGGATGCCGCTGTCGACCACGTTGGCCGACGCGGTGGTGCGGCAGCTCGCGCTGGCGGGCGAAGGCCGCTACGACACGCCCGAACTGCAGTGCGTGCGGCCCTTGCTGGAGATCCAGCAGCAATGGTCGGCACTGCCCACGCCGCAGACGCTGCTCGCCGAGGTGCTGAAGACACGCGAAGGCTGGCACCTGTTCCTCTATCCGTTCGCGGGCCGTCACGTGCACCTGGGGCTGGCCAACCTGATCGCCTGGCGCGTGGCGCAGCACGCACCGCGCACCTTCTCGATCGCGGTCAACGACTACGGTTTCGAGCTGCTGTGTGCCACCGAAGTCGACTGGCCGACGCTGCTGCCGCAGGTGCTGCGCGCCGGCCACGACGCACAGGCGCAGGAATCCATTGCGCACCACGACGCCGAGGCCGCGCTGCTGCACGAGGTGCTCGAAAGCCTGAACGCGAGCGAACTCGCGCAGCGGCGCTTTCGCGAGATCGCACGTGTCTCGGGCCTCATCTTCCAGGGGTACCCGGGCGAGAAGCGCAGCAACAAGCAACTGCAGGCGTCTTCCTCGCTGTTCTGGGAGGTCTTTCGCAAGTACGACCCGCAGAACAAGCTGCTGCTGCAGGCCGAGCAGGAACTGCTCGCGCAGGAGCTGGAGATCGGGCGCCTGCGCAGCAGCCTGGCGCGCATGAACACGCAGGCGCTCGTGGTGCAGCCATTGGCGCGCCCCACGCCGTTCGCGTTTCCGTTGATGGTCGAGCGCTTTCGCGAGAAGCTCAGCAACGAGAGCGTGGCCGACCGCATCGCGCGCATGGTCGAGCAGTTGGAGAAGGCTGCCGGCGGGGCGGTGACGGTCGGGGGCAGCGAGGCAGGGCAGGCCGTGCACGCGGTCGAGGACGTCAAGGCCGGCATGGTCTTCGGGCAGGAGGGCAACGGCGGGCGGGGTGGCGCCCAGCCGTCGTCGGCCCGCAGGCCGCGTCGCGAGCGCAAGCCTTCGCGTCCGCTGCCGCCGCTCTGAACGGCTGGTGCGGGCTCTTTCAAGTGCGGTCCGGCCATTGGCGGGACGCGTGCAGGTCGTTTAAGCTGCCGCCATGAGCAGCCTCAACCCCAAAACCTACGACTCCGTTCCCGCGCGCAAAGTGGCCTTCCTCGGCCTGGGCGTGATGGGCTTTCCCATGGCGGGCCACCTCGCCAAGGCCGGCCACGACGTGACCGTCTACAACCGATCGGCCGCCAAGTCCGCCGCCTGGGCCGTCGAATTCGGTGGCCGGAGCGCGCCCACGCCGCGCGAGGCCGCAGCCGGTGCGCAGATCGTGTTCTGCTGCGTCGGCAATGACGACGACCTGCGCTCCGTGGTGCTGGGCGACGACGGCGCATTCGCCGGCATGGCGAAGGGCGCGGTGTTCGTCGACCACACGACGGCGTCGGCCGACGTGGCGCGCGAGCTGTCGAAGCTTGCGCTGGACCGAGGCCTGCAGTTCATCGACGCGCCGGTGTCCGGCGGCCAGGCGGGTGCGCAGAACGGCGCACTGACGGTGATGTGCGGCGGCGACGCGGCCACCTTCGAGGCGGTCAAGCCGATCGCTGCGGCCTTCTCGCGTGCCGTCACGCTGCTGGGTGACAGCGGCGCGGGCCAGCTGGCCAAGATGGTCAACCAGATCTGCATCGCCGGCCTGGTGCAGGGCCTGAGCGAAGCCATCGCCTTCGGCCAGCGCGCCGGTCTCGACATGGAGGCCGTGCTGGGCGTCATCAGCAAGGGTGCCGCGCAGAGCTGGCAGATGGAAAACCGCGGCAAGACCATGATCGGCGGCAAGTTCGACTACGGCTTTGCCGTCGACTGGATGCGCAAGGACCTGGGCCTGGTGCTCGACGAGGCCAAGCGCAACGGTGCACGCCTGCCGGTGACCGCGCTGGTCGACCAGTTCTATGCCGACGTTCAGCAGGCCGGCGGCGCCCGCTGGGACACCTCCAGCCTCATCACCCGACTCAAGTAGGAACACCCCCGAAGCGCCTGCGGCGCCTCCCCCTTGAGGGGGCGACACCGGCGGCCCGGCAAAGCCGGTTCCGCGGTGTCCCTGGAAGGGCGGGTGTCAGAGGGCGCGTGGACGTGTTCTTCAACGAACCGGCGTGGCCGTCGCACCGCTGGCTGGCAGCGGGGCCATGGGCGGCAGCGGCACATTCGAGCTCGACGTGGGTGCCGGTGCGGCCGATGCCGGCGCCTGGCTGCCGGCGGTAGCGTCGGTGCCGCCGCGCAGTTGGCCGGCCAGCGCTTCTTCGCTGACCACGTCGACCACACGCACGACCTTCTCCACGCCGGCCACGCCGCGGGTGATGTCGGTGGCGCGGTCGAGTTCACGGCGCGTGGCGATGCCCATGAGGTAGACCACGTTGCGCTCGGTCACGACCTTGAACGAGTTCGCGAAGATGTCCTTCGCATCCAGCAGCGACGCCTTGACCTTGCCGGTAATGAAGGTGTCGTTGGAGCGCTGCTGGAACGAGCTGGACGTGCCCACCACCAGTTCGTTGACCACGTTGCGCACGTTGTCGATGCGGGCGACCGCGTCTTCCACGCGGCGGCGGTCGGCGTCGGTGCCCACCGTGCCGGTCAGCAGCACCTGGCGGTTGAAGCTGGTGATGCTCACGTACATCTGGTCGTTGCTGATTTCGCGCACGCGGGCGCCACCACGCAGCTCGATGCCCTGATCGTCGAGCTGCGCGCCCGAGCTGCGCCGATCGGTCGCCACCAGGCCGGCACCGGCAGCGGCGCCGCCCACCACGAGCGGCACGCAGGCCGTGAGGCCCGCCACCAGCACGGTGCCGGCGGTGAGCGAGAGCGCCAGGCGCCGAATCGATTGCTTCGTCATCTTCATAGGGAACCTTCCTGATCACCAAGTAACTGGGCGTCCACACCGTCGCACAGGCAGTGCAGGGCGAGCAGGTGGACTTCGTGGATGCGGGCTGCGCGCTCGTGCGGCACGCAGACCTGGACGTCGGTTTCGCGCAGTGCGCGGCCGACGGCGCCGCCGTTGCTGCCGAGCAGTGCCACCACCGTCATGTCGCGGCCGTGCGCGTCCTCGACGGCTGCGAGCACCGCGGCCGACTGGCCGCTGGCGCTGAGCACCAGCAACACGTCGCCCGCCTGGCCGAGCGCGCGCACCTGGCGGGCGAAGCGGTCGGCGTCGACGGCGGCGGGCGTGTCGGCGGCGGGGTCGTTGGCGTCACCGGGCAGCGCGATGGCGCCGAGCTCGGGCCGGTCGCGTTCGAAGCGTCCGACGAAGTGCGCCGCGAACTGTGCGGCCAGCAGGCCGGACACACCGGCCCCGCAGGCCAGGATCTTCCCGCCGCTGGTCACACAGGCCAGCAGGGCCTGCATGGCCTGGGAGATGGGTTTGCTCAGAAGAGGGCCGGCCTGGTATTTGAGGTCGGCGCTGTCGATGAAGTGCTGCTGAATCCGTTGCTCGAGCATGGGGCGCGATGATAACTGTGGGTCTTGAAACAAAAGGTTCTGAAAGGTGGAGTGTGTCGGCCGGCGACAGTTCCGGAATCAGCCGCGTCGTCAGGGTTCATCCGGCATCGAATGCACCTTGCAGCCATTCGATGCCGTCTTCGACCAGCACCACGTCGAATCGACAGGGCGGCAGCGTGCGCAGCTTGAGCAGGTAGTGTCGCGCAGCAAAGACGATGCGGCGCTGCTTGACGTGCGTGATGCTGCCGCCCGCGCCGCCGTGTGTGCCGCGGGTGCGCTGGCGCACCTCGACGAAGACCAGCGTGGCGTCGCGCGGATCGCGCATGATCAGGTCGATCTCGCCGCCGCCGCGCCCGGGGGTTCGATAATTGCGCGCAACGAGCAGGAGCCCGGCGTCCTGCAGATGGGCCAGGGCCGCGTCCTCGGCCGCGTCACCGCGCTCCTTGGTGGTTGCTTGCGTCTTTGCTGTCGCTGTCGCGGATGTCGTCGTTGCCATTCGCCCCCTCATTTCTTTGTTGTCTGGAGACCCGCCCTTGAGTTCACTTGCCCCCGCTTCCTTTGGCGCCGCGCTGGCGGCCGCGCAAGATGCCGCGGGTGCGCAGCATTATCCGCAGGGCACGCTGTACATCGTCGCCACGCCCATCGGCAACCTCGCCGACATCACGCTGCGCGCGCTGCTGGTGCTGCAGAAGGTCGACGTCGTGGCTTGCGAGGACACGCGCCACACGCAGGGCATGCTGCGTGCCTACGGCATCGACCGGCCCGGTGCGCAGCTGCTGGCGGTGCACCAGCACAACGAGTCGGAGGCGGCGCAGACCGTGATCGCGCGGCTGTCGGCGGGCGAGCGCGTCGCCTACGTGAGCGACGCCGGAACGCCCGGCGTGAGCGACCCTGGCGCGCGACTGGCGGCTGCCGTGCGAGAGGCCGGCCACCGTGTGCTGCCGCTGCCCGGCGCCAGCAGCGTCATCACGCTCATCAGCGCGGCCGGTCTGGTGGCCGGTGGCGACGAGAGCAGCGCCTTCGTGTTCGCCGGCTTCCTGCCGACCAAGGCAGGAGAGCGCGACACGGCGGTGCAGCTGCTGGCGGCCGAGCCGCGCAGCGTGGTGCTGCTCGAAGCGCCACACCGGATCGAAGCGCTGGCGCGTGCGCTGGCCGTGCTGGGCGATCGCCGCATCACCGTAGGACGCGAGCTGACCAAGCAGTTCGAAGAGATCGCCACGGTCGAGGCGGCCGGACTGGCGGCGTGGTTTGCCGCGGGCAAGGACCGCACGCGCGGCGAGTTCGCGCTGGTGCTGCATCCGGTGGCCGTGGTGGCGGACGATGGCGCCGAGGCCGACCGGGTGCTGCGGCTGCTGCTGCCGGAACTGCCGCTGAAGACCGCCGTGCGACTGGCCGCCGACATCAGCGGCGCGTCGCGCAATGGACTCTACGACGCAGCCTTGCGCATCAAAAGCGAGCGCAAAGACTGAGGTTGGCTCAGGCCGGAAGCGATTCCAGTGTGGATGGCTCCTGCACAGGCGTGGCGTTGTGCTGCGACCGAAACCGGGCCGACGCTTCGTAGACGGCCTTGCGCACCCGCATGATCGAGCCGATGGGCTGGTGTGCAGCCAGCGTGTGCCAGGGGCTGAACGCCATGCCGTCGTCGACCGCGGCCGAGCGCGCCTCGCTCCAGGCCACCTGCGGCTGGGCCGTGATGTGCGCGACGGTGATGAAGGGACTCTCGGCTTCGGGCCACTGCACCGACGCGTCTTCGATGGGCATCGTGTCGAGGTTCGTGCACAGCTGCACCCGAACTTCCCAGGTGCCGCCCTGCAGGCGGAAATGATCGACCACCGCTTGGCGCAGGCCGTCCGGCTTGCCGTCGAGATCGACCGGTGCATCGATCAGCGTCGTCAGGCTCGGCGACAGCGGCGCGATCGACATCTTCGCCATATAGGGGCCGTAACGCATCGGTACCTGCGAGTAATAGGTTTCGCCCAGAACATGGGTGGCCGGATGTCCGCCCATGGCCTTGAGCGTCGCGCTTTCGCCGCCCACCTTCTCGATCAGCGATTCGACGCCGCGCAGCGTGGCGGCCAGCACCTTCTTGAGGCCCGGCGCCTTGTCGGTGGTGCTTGCAAGCAGCTTGAGGGTCTTCAGGAATTGCTTTGCGTTGGGCGCGCTGAACACCGGCCCATTGACCATCACGAAGTCCTGCGTGGTCGCGCCCTCGCTCGTCGACGCCCGCTCGCCCGGCACGCCGACGACCTTGACGGCCAGGCCGCGTGGCGTCGAGACCGCGTCGTCCAGCAGGTCGCCGGGCACGGTCGAGATCCGCATCGCCACAGGGTAGCTGCCGGGCTGCGCGAACAGGCCCTGGGCCAGCAGGTCCGGCAGGCCGGGCAGCACGTCGAGTTGGGCCAGCAGCAGGCCGTGGCTCTTGGCATGCACACCGCGGTGCGCATGGCCCTCGTCCTTGCGCACGGTTTCGCCGATGCGGGTCAGCGTGTCGATGAGCGATTGCGTGGTTTCGGCCTCGTCCTCCTCGGGCACTTCGAATGCGGGCTCATAGCGCAGGGGGACGATGGATGGCGGCGCAGCGGGCGGCGAGGTGGTCATGGTGGGGTCCGTTTCTCGGTGGTCGAGGGGTCGTGATGGATTTCAAGCTGCAGCCGGACCGGGATCGACTTGGCTGCCGGCACCTGGCTTTCCCGGGCGTGGTGCGCGAGCGGCACCAGCGGATTGCATTCGGGGTAGTAGCCCGCGATGCAGCCGGGCGGAATGTCGTAGGGCGTCACGCGCAGCCCGCCGACGGTGCGGTGCCGCCCGTCGTCCACCGCGGTCGTCGCCGTGACCATGTCGCCCTCGGCGAGGTCGAGGCGCGCCATATCGCCCACGTTCATCAGCAGCACGTGGCGCGTGCCGTAGATGCCGCGAAAACGGTCGTCCAGGCTGTAAACGGTGGTGTTGAACTGGTCGTCGCTGCGCATGGTCATCAGGCGCAGCACGTCGGGGCCGTGGGTGGGCGTGTCGGGGTTCTCGTCCAGGCCGTCGGGCACGATGAATTGCGCCTTGCCCGAAGGCGTCTTCCACACCCGGTCGCGCGCCGGTATCGGGCGCTGAAAGCCACCCGGCTGGCGAAAGCGCTTGTTGAAGTCGGTGAAGATGTCCGGCCACGTGGCTTCGATCGCGTCGCGCACCTGGGCGTAGTCGCCCACCCAGTCGTTCCAGGGCACTTTCGGGTTCGGCGGCAGCGTGGCCTGCGCGATGGCGGCGACGATGGCCGCCTCCGAGCGCAGCGTCTGCGCGGCCGGATCGGCCACGCCCTTCGACGCATGCATGAAGCCGGTCGAGTCTTCCACAGCCACCGTCTGTTCCCCGCCGGCCTGCGTGTCGATCTCGATGCGGCCCAGGCAGGGCAACAGGTATGCGACCTCGCCATGAACGAGGTGGCTGCGATTGAGCTTGGTGGCGATCTGTACCGTCAGGCGCAGCTTGCGCCAAGCGGCCTCGACGGCCACCGTCTCCGGCACAGCCCGCACGAAGTTGCCGCCCAGCCCGATGAAGCCGCGCACCGAACCGTCGAGCACGCCTTCGCAGGTCTCCACGGTGTTGAGTCCCTTCTCGCGCGGCGGCTCGAAGCCGTACAGCGATGCCAGCTTGTCCAGCGGTGCCAGCTCGGGTTTCTCGGTGATGCCGACCGTGCGCTGGCCCTGCACGTTGGAATGCCCGCGGACCGGGCAGATGCCCGCGCCGGGCCGGCCGATGTGGCCGCCCATCAGCAGCAGGTTCGACACCATCTGCACGTTCTGCACGCCCTTGCGGTGCTGGGTCAGGCCCATGCCGTACACGCCGATCACCGCGCGCGCTTTCGCGAAGGTGCGGGCCGCTTCTTCCAGAGCGTTGCGCGTCAGGCCCGATTCCCGCTCGATCGCCTCCCAGGAGGTGGCGCGCATGGCCGCGGCGAATTCGTCGAAGCCGCGGGTGTGTTCGGCGATGAATGCCGCGTCGATCACCCGCGCCGCACCGGGCGTGGCCTGCGCGGCGTCGTCCGCGGCAATGAGCGCCTTGCACATGCCGCCGATGGCGGCGATGTCGCCAGCGATTTTCACCTGCAGGTACTGCGTGCTGATGGCGGTTTCGGCCGGCGTGAGCATCTCGATGGGCGACTGCGGGTTGGCGAAGCTCACCAGGCCGCGCTCGCGCAGCGGGTTGAAGGTGACGATGGGCACGCCGCGCTTTCGCGCGTCCTGCAACTGGTGCAGCATGCGCGGGCTGTTCACGCCCGGGTTCTGTCCGAAGAAGAAGATCGCGTCGGTCTTCTCGAAGTCGTCGAGCGTGACCGTGCCGACCGGCACGCCGATGGTCTGCGGCAGTGCGACCGACGTGCTTTCGTGGCACATGTTCGAGCTGTCGGGCAGGTTGTTGTTGCCGTACAGCCGCGCCAGCAACTGGTACATGTAGCTGGTCTCCAGCGACGCACGGCCCGAGGCGTAGAAGACGACCGACGCGGGGTCTTCCTCACGCAGCGCGCGCAGTTCGGCTCCAATGCCGGCAAAGGCTTCGTCCCAGTCCACTTCGAGATAGCGGTCGGTTGCTGCGTCCCAACGCATCGGCACCGTGAGGCGTCCGCCAGCCTCCAGGGCGTGGTCGCTCCAGCCTTCGAGCTCGGTGAGGGTGTGCTCGGCAAAGAACGCGCCGGGCATCCGCTTGCGCGTGAGTTCCCAGGCCGTGGCCTTGGCACCGTTCTCGCAGAACTCCGCCGTGTGCGGCTTGGCCGGCTTGGCCCAGGCGCAGCTGACGCAGGCAAACCCGTCGGTCTTGTTCTGCTTGAGCAGCGCATGCGTTCCGGCCAGCGGCACGCCCTCGCGCAGAAGGTAGGTGCCAACGGCCTTGATCGACCCCCAGCCGCCGGAAGGATGGGTGTTGGGCTCGAATACCGGTGTGTCGCTCATGGGCTTGTCGCGGGTTGTGCGCCCCGTGAAAAGGGCGCTTGGCCACAAGCTAATCAGGCGTGCATCCGGCGTGCGTAGGGCAGTCGTGCGGCGCCGTGTGGGACGCCAGGACGCCGATGAAACGATGGGGTGACAGCCTCCAGCTTCGAGGAGCCACCCTCATGGGCGGATGCCGAAGCGACCTCTACCAGCGCTGGACAGACCGTCGGTGTGCAGTGTGCGCGGGCTGACTTAAGCAAGCCTTAAGTCGGTCGTGGATGCGACTGCACCGCCCATCGCGCGAGCCGCCAGGACAGCCACAGGAAGCCGACCGGCAGCACCACGGTCTGCAGTGCGAACACGGCGATCAGGCGAACCATCTTGCCGGTCCAGTCGGAAGCGGCGTTGAGGATGGCGTCGTAGCCCGACTTCAGGTCCGGCAGGCCCTTGGCCCACTGGCGCATGCGCTCGATGAAGCCCTCGTCCTGCGCCGGCGGCGTGGTGGTGGTGCGGCCGATCACGGCATTGGGCGATCGCTCGATGGTGCCCAGCGCCGTGCGGTAGTCGTCGGCCATGAAGGTGCGGTACACGGCCTCGTTGGCCAGCGCGCCCAATGGCACGGCAAAGCGCACCAGCAGCAGGCCCACGACGACGGGCTGCAGCCAGCGAGGCGCCGGCGCGCCGCTGCGCCATCGCAACGCGACCCACAGCAGCACCGCCGCGCAGGCCAGCGCCGACACCACCACGTGCCCGCCGATGTTCAACAGCAGCAGCTGGATGCCGAAGGCCACGCTGGCGGCCAGCATCACCGCGCCGAAGCGGTCGACCAGTTCATTCAGCGGCTGTAGCGCCTGGCCCGGCGCAAGGCTCAGCCCGACACCCGCAGGCGTCACTTCGACTTGCGTGCCCTGCGCCACCGAGATGACGGCGCCCAGCGCGCGTGCGGCTGCGAACGCGGTGAGTGCGCGTTGCAGGCCGGCTTCGACCTGGCTGTGCGCAACGCGGTCCATGGGCGTGAACCAGGCGCCGGCGACAACGGCCACGGCGAGCAATGCGAGCAGGATGCGGCGCAGCAATAAAGAGGTCATTGGCCGAGTTTGCCAGTGCCTGCCGGCATGAAGGCATCGACGGGCGTGGCATGCGGCGTGCGCTCGGGGGAAGGTGCCAGCCAGCGCACCCCGGCCCATGCAGCCACGGCCAGGTAGACGAAGCCGCCGGGCACCCACATCACGAGGCCTGCCAGCTGCTGGTCCCACAGTTCGCGCGACTCGCGCCAGTACAGCGGCGTGCTTGCGAAGGTGAGGAGCGCGCCCAGCATGCCCGTGTGCGTGGCGGTGAAAAGAAGCGCCATGGCCGCGGCCGGTGCGCCGCTGCGTGCCGACTGCAGCACCGACCACCAGAACAGCCAGCCCGTGAAAAGAAACGAGACATGCTCAAGCACATGCAGGCCCGTGTGCACCACTGCGGCCATGTAGGGCGTGGGTGCATGCCAGATCCAGATGGCGGCCGCGTGCAGTACGGCGCAGGCGCCCGGGTGCCTGCCCAGTTGCAGCACTGGCCGCCACAACCCGTCCGCCGCACGGCCGCACACCGCGCGCCACTGCGGCAGCGGCCGCGCCACCACCAGCAGCGGCGCCACGACCACGATGAGCAGCATGTGCTGCACCATGTGGGCGGCGCTGCTCGATTCGGCCCAGTCGTCGAAGGGGCCGAAGAGCGCGAGCCCGGCCACCAGCATCGCGCCGTGGAATGCGCATCGGCGGCCCGCGGTCGGTGGCTTGCGGGCCGCGCCCAAGGGGTAGGCGAACCAGGCGATGACGAACACCGCCTGCGACAGCCAGATGGGCGCATGCGCCGAATCGCCGGAGAAGATCGACCCATGCGCACGGGCCGCACCGCCGACCAGCAGGCCCAGCATGGCGACGGTGAAGTGCCGGCTCAGACGCATGGCCAGAGCACGAGCAGCGGTAAGCCGACGAACAGCGTCGAGCAGGCGGCGACCGCGTACAACGCCGACGCCGCGCGGGCGATGAACTGGCGCACGCCGTGCTCGGTCGACGCATCGATGCGCGACGCGGCACGCCCGCAGGCGAACGCGGCCCATGCGAGAAACGCAGCGGTTGCAACGGTCAACGCGAGCAGCACGCCGTTCACCCAGCCGAAAGGGCCGCGCTCCGCGGGAGCGGGCAGGACGCTGCACGCCACCGACAGCCCGCCATACACCGCGACCAACCACAGCGCCCACACCACCAGGCCCAGCAGCAGCTGCAAGGAATGCGAGGCGGGCAGGCTGCGCAACATCGTCGTCCTCAACGCACGAAGGCCAGTGGTACGAGCGCGAACGACATCCATGCCACGGCCGCCGCGCCCAGCGTGAAGCTCCAGAACACCGTCACCACGCCGGGCTCGTAGGGCGCACGGGCGCCCACGTAGCCGCGTTTCACGCGCAGCGCCTGCAGCGCGGCCAGCACGGCGGCCAGGCTAGTGTGGAACAGCAGGAAGCACAGGCCGAAGGCGATCATCGCGTCGTGCGCGCTGCGCGTCGGTTGCAGCGGTGCGGTGGCCAGCAGCAAGGTCAGCAGCGCGCTCGCGGCCAGGCCGCAGAAGGCCGTGGCGCCAAGCAGTGGCGCCAGCCCGCGGTCGTGGCCCGCGCGCAGCACGCCCCGCACACGATGCAGCAGCCATCGGCCGGCTGCCAGTACCACCACGGCCGTCGGCAGCATCCAGGTGCCGAGCGGCGACGCGGCCGGTGGCTGCCACTGCGGTGCCACGGTCCACAGGAAGAACCAGCCGAAGATCAGCGAGCCGTACAGCGCGCCGTCGGCCATCATGGTCACCCCCATGCCCCACAGGCCGGGGCCGTCGAAGGTGAAGGGGTGCAGCTTCAGCCCGGCCGGCCTTTCGTCGTGCGCCTGGCCTGCCACGTCGGGATGTGCGCCGTTGATCCACGACCAGTGCAGCAACGCGACCGCCGCGGCTGCCGCGGCCACGCAGGCCGGCAGGTACAGCTTGAGCAGCAGCATCACGCACAGCACCGACAGCAGCAGGCTCGCGACCAGCGGCAGCCACGAATTGTTCGGCAGCAGAAACACCTCGCGCGCCTTGCCGCTGACCGGGTCGGTGCCCAGGGTCTCGCGCCGCACGTGGCCCGACTCCGTCAACGCGTGGTCGCCTTGCGCAATGCGGTGCGGCAGCTCCGGGTCTTCCCACAGCGGGTGCCGCGTCGTGATGGCCGGCTGGCTCGCGAAGTTGTAGGCCGCCGGCGGCAGGCGCGTGGCCCATTCGAGCGTGTCGGCGTTCCAGGGGTTCTGACCGGCCTTGCGCCCGAAGCGAAAGTGCATCGCGATGTCGATCAGCACCGTGGCAATGCCGAAGGCCATCAGGAAGCTGAAGACCGAGGAGACCAGGTTGGGCACGTCCCAGCCCAGGCCGGTGTCGTAGGTGTACACGCGGCGCGGCATGCCGAGCAGCCCCGTCCAGTGCATCACGAGGAAGGTGCCGTTGAAGCCGATGAAGGTCAGCCAAAAGCCGATCTTCGACAGCCGCTCCGACGGCATGCGCCCACTGAAGTGCGGCAGCCAGTAGTACACGCCCGCCAGCAGCGGGAACAGCATGCCGCCCACCAGCACATAGTGGAAATGCGCCACCACGAAATGCGTGTCGTGCACCTGCCAGTTGAAGGGCACCAGCGCCAGCATCACGCCCGTCAGCCCGCCCGCGACGAAGACGCTGAGGAAGGCGCCGATCCACAGCATGGGCGCGCGCCACACCGGCCGGCCGGTCCACAGCGTGGCGATCCACGCGAACAGCTGCACGCCCGTGGGAATGCCCACCAGCATGCTCGCCGCCGAGAAGAAGGCCTGCGCCAGCGCGGGAATGCCGAGCGTGAACATGTGGTGCACCCACAGGCCGAAACTGATGAAGCCGATGCTGATGAGCGACACGACCACCCAGCGATAACCCACCAGCGGCCTGCGCGCGAACACCGGCACGATGGTCGAGACCACGCCCGCCGCAGGCAGGAAGACGATGTAGACCTCGGGGTGGCCGAAGAGCCAGAACAGGTGCGCCCACAGCAGCGGGTCGCCACCGCGCGTGGGGTCGAAGAACACCCAGCCGGCCGCACGTTCGAGTTCGAGCAGCATCGACCCGAGGATGAGCGGCGGAAAGCCCAGCACGATCATCATCGACGTCACCAGCATGGCCCACGCGAACACCGGCATCTGGTGCAGCGCCATGCCCCGCGCCCGCGTGCGCAGGATCGAAACCGCGATCTCGATGCCCGCGGCCATCGTGGAGATTTCGACGAAGGTGATGCCGAGCAGCCAGAAGTCGGCGTTGATGCCCGGCGAATACACGTTGCTCGACAGCGGCGTGTACATGAACCAGCCCGCGTTGGGCGCCAGGCCGAAGAGCAGGCTGCTCGTGAAGATGACGCCGCCAAAGAGATAGCACCAGTAGCCGAAGGCCGAGAGCCTCGGAAACACGAGGTCGCGCGCGCCCAGCATCTTGGGCAGCAGGTAGGCGGCCAGCCCTTGCAGGATGGGCACGGCGAACAGGAACATCATCATCGTCCCGTGCATCGTGAACGCCTGGTTGTAGGCCTCGGCACCCATGAAGGCGTGATGCGGCAGGGCCAGCTGCGCCCGCAGCAGCATGGCCAGCACGCCGGCAATCACGAAGAACACACCGCCGGTCACCATGAAGCGCAAGGCGATCGTGCTGTGGTTGACCGCGGCCAGCGCGCCCCATCCGCGCGGGTTGCGCCAGATGCCGTCGAGCCGGTCGTGCAGTTCGCCGGCCTCGGGGCCGTGCGGGCCTTCTACGTTCTCGATCGACTTGTTGCTGCTCATGGCGCCTTTCTTTCCGACTGCGCCTGCAGCCACGCGTCGAACTCGTCGGCCGCCACGACGTGCGCGACCATCGTCATGTGGGCATGCCCGGTGCCGCAGAACTCCGCGCACTGGCCCCGGTAGCGGCCGATGCGGTCGCCCTGCAGGCGCACGGTCAGCGCACGGCCCGGCACGGCGTCGAGCTTGCCGCCGAGCGCGGGCACCCAGAACGAATGGATGACGTCGCTGCTCCGGGTCACGATGTCCACGGGGCGCCCGGCCGGCAGGCGCAACTCGTCGCGCAGCACCACGCCGTCGGGGTACTTGATCTCCCACCACCACTGGTGGCCGATGGCCTCGATGCGCAGCGGCGCAGGCCCGCTGCCAGGCAACGGCAGCTGGTGGAAGCCGGCGGGTGATCCGAAGACCAGCAGGGCCGTCACGCTGACGGTCGGGAGCACCAGGCCACCGCCAATCAACCAGCGCCGTTCGATGCGGCGCGCGCGCCGGGCGTCGAGCGCAGCACGCGGCCGCATGGCAAGAAAGCCCGCGAGCACGACGCCGGCCAGTACCAGCACAGCGACCCCGAGCATCCACCACCACACCGTGGCGATGGCGTGTGCCGAAGGCCCGGCCGGGTCGAGCACCGACTGCGATCCCTGGCAGCCTGCGAGCAGCATCGCGGTTGCTGCTGCCGCTGTGCACGGCAGAATGAAAGCATGACCAAAGTTGCCAATGAACCGATCCTCAGTCGTGCCAGCATCGCCGGGCATCCGCTGCACCCGATGCTCATCCACTTTCCGGTCGCGGCATTGATCGGCCTGGTCGGCGCCGACGCCGCCTACATCGTCACCGGCGACGCGTTCTGGGCCCGTGCGGGCTTGTGGCTGGCGGGCGTGGGTGCCGCGGGCGGCTGGGTGGCCAGCGTCATGGGCCTCATCGACCTGCTCACCGTGCAGCGCATCAGGCGTCTCATCACGGCATGGGGCCATGCGCTCATCGCCGTGATGATGCTGTCGATCGCGTCGCTGAACTGGTCGCTGCGCTGGGGCGACGACCCCGGCGCGACCGTCATGCCGTGGGGCGCTGCGCTGTCGTTGCTGACTGCGGGCTTCATTGCCATCGCCGCCTACTTGGGGGGGCGGCTGGTCTACGAGAACGCAGTCGCGGTCGACACCAACGCGTGAACAGGGATGGGCGGAACGGGGTGGGGCCATCGGATCGCCGTTCAGAAAGGCTTGCGCAGCACGAGCCACGCAATGCCTGCGAGCCACAGCAGCGAGGTCAGCGTCACCACGACCGCGTAGGCGGGCGCCACCGCCTGGCCGCGCTCGGCGCGCAGCACCAGCATGCCGCATGACGCATGTCCCAGCACCAGCAGGCCCACCAGCGCGAGCTTGACCATGAGCCACTGCGCCAGCAGGCCGCTCCACATGAAGATGGCGGTACCGGACGCGATGGCCACCAGCGCCGCAGGCGTGGCCACGTTCACGAACAGGCCACGCAGCAGGTGGCGGGGGAACGCGTCGGTCGGGTCACCTGAAGAAGGTTCGCGCCGCGCCGACACTGCCACGACGACCGCAGGCAGGTAGAGCAGCGCGCCGATCCAGACGATCACCGCGCTGATGTGGAGCAGCTTGAGCCACGGCATGCTCAGCGGGCCACGCTTGGCGTGCAGGTCGATCGGGGGAGGCAGGGCGGGCGTCGTTGCATGAGATGCGGCGGAAGGCCTGCTGCGATTGCAGGAGCGATTGCACGGGAGAGCGGGTTCGAGTGTTACCCATGCGGCTTTCCTCACTTGTAGGAATGGGCCGCAACGGCCGCGCGCTCGACGCCGCTCACGTCGCGTCGAGGGACGGCGTGGGGGTGTCGTGCAGGACAACACCGCAAGAATGTCCTTACTGGCGCACTCGCTGCGAGCTGCTATGGCAAGGTTGCCGAACCGCATGGCCGTGCCATGGCACGCGCCTCTTCACCCTCATCTTCATCAGAAAAGAAGGAGACCGCGATGAATGAAGACCCCATCACCCCCCCTTCGTGCAGGGAGCAGACGCGCATTGCCGAAGAAGAGGGCCGGCGCCTGCCCAAGCGGGGGCGCCGCCAGCCGGCCGAAGCGCAGGACGCGTCGCTCGACGAAGAGGGCGATGCGTGCATCGCAGACGGCTTGGACGAGGAGCCGGTAACCACGGACCGCAAGAACGAGGACGGGTCGGACCCGGCGGCGCGCGGACGGGACGCGCCGGTGGATGTACGGTGAGCGTGTGAGGTGAACGGCCTCCGCGTCGCGTGCCACTGACGCACGACCGACGCCCATCGTCGCGGGGCCGCGCGCATCATTGTTGAAGCGACGGTCTTTCACCGTTGTGTCACACCGGCCCCACAGCATGCGCGGTTTCGACCTTTGATCGCGCACATGACCTCGTTACTTCGCACCGCCCTTGTTCCACCCTTCCAACGCGTGTTGATCGCCAGTGCACTCGCGCTGACGCTGTCGGCTTGTGGCGGCGGCGGGGGTGGCGGCGCCGCCAGCCCCAGTCCGTCGCCGGGTGCCGAGCCGCCGGTCGTCGTGCAGCCCCCGGTGACGGAGACGCCGACCACGCCTGTCACCCCCACGTTGCCGCAACTGGTGTCGTCGCAGACCTTCACGCCCAACCTCGGCACCCAGGAAGGCTCGTCCGACGCATCGACGGCCTTTGCACTGCCCGACGGCTTCATGATCGTCGCCGATGACGAAGCCAACGTGCTGCGTGTCTATCCGCGCGCAGGCGGCCCTGCAGTCCTCGAATGGAGCTACGCGCTGAACGGCCCCAAGTTGACGAAGGAACTCGACCTGGAAGCCGGCACGCGCATCGGCGACACGATCTACCTCACGGGCTCCAACAGCAACAGCAAGGACGGCGGTGACGCGATGGCCGATCGCTCGCACCTCTTCGCCGTCAAGGTGGCGGGCACCGGCGCTGCGACCACCTTCGACTACCTCGGCCAGTTCAGCGCACTCGAGTCGCAACTGGTGGCTTGGGATGCCGGCAACGGCCACGCGCTGGGTGCCAACCACTTCGGCTTCGCCGCCTCGGCCGCTGCGGGCATCGCGCCCGAGCGCGTGGACGGCTTCTCCATCGAAGGCATGACCAGCGCACCGGGCGACACCGCCTTGTGGCTGGGCTTTCGCGCACCGCTCGCGGACGCCAGCGCACGCGCGAAGGGACTGATCGTTCCGCTGCAGAACGCCAACGCGCTGCTGGCCGGCACGGCCACCCAGGCCACGTTCGGCACGCCGATCGAGCTGGAGCTGGGCGGCCGAGGCATCCGTTCGATCGACAAGGGCAGCGACGGCAACTACCTCATCGTGGCAGGCCCGGCCGGCGCGAGCAGCCCGCTGGTCGACCGCAACTTTGCCCTGTTCAGCTGGAACGGGAATCCGCAGAGCGCACCGGTCGAACTGTCGAACGACCTCGATGCGCTGCGCAAGGACACGGGCGGCAGCTTCGAGTCCGTCGTCGGCGTGACGGGGCCTGTGGCCGCTGGCACCGAAGTGCAATTGCTCATGGACAACGGCGACACGGTCTGGCCCGGCCAGAGCGCGGTGTCGAAAGACCTCGAACCGGCGGACCAGAAGTTCGGCGGCTTCGTCGTGCGCCTGGGTGCGCCATGGGTCGACACCGCCGGCCCGCAACTGCGCCGCGCCACGCCGGCGGACGGCCGCGTCGGCGTCAACCGCGATGCATCGATCACGCTGAGCTTCAACAAGGCGATCCGCCTGGGCGCGGGCAACCTCGTCCTGCGCAAGGGCGACGGCAGCGTGGTCGAGACCTTCAACACCACCAGCAGCGCCGCCCGAGTGCAGCGCAACTTCAACGTGCTGAAACTCGTCCCGTCGCAGCCGCTGGATGCCGAGACGGCCTACCACCTGACGGTTGACGCGAACGCCGTCACCGACGCAGCCGGCCACGCGTTCGCCGGCATCAACGACGCAACGACGCTCGACTTCGTGTCGGCAGGCCAGCCCACGGCGCTCGCCATCGGCGACGTGCTCTTCGTGGGCGCCAACGCCGAAGCGCCCGACGCCTTTGCCTTCGCGCTGCTGAAGGCGGTGAATGGCGGCACGAAGATCACCTTCACCGACCGCGACCGCAAGACCGGCACCGCCGAATTCAAGGGCCTGACCAACGAGACCGCGTTCGTGTGGACGGCCGACCGCAACCTGCCGGCCGGCAGCATCGTGACCATCCAGACCGACGTCGCGGGCAGCCCGGTCGCCGACCTGGGCTTCACCTTGGGGGCACCGGGCGGGCTGGGCAAGGAAGAGACCATCTACGCCTTCACCGGCGGCGCCATCGCCGACCTGGGCGAAGGCACGGCCGGCGAAATCACCGCGGTGGGCGACTACCTGGCCAGCATCACGCTCGGCGGCATCAAGGGCAACACGATTCCGCCGCAGCTCACGACGGCAGGCACCGCCTTCAGCTTCGTGGTGTCGCCGACCAACCAGACCAGCGCGATCTACGCCGGATCGATGGACCGAACGGACCTCGCCGCCTTCGCCATGCGCGTCAAGTTTGCCGGCAACTGGAACCGCCGGTACAAGCCGGAGCTCGGCTATTCGCTGGTGGACGACAGTTTGTTTGGGGACAAGCGGGTGCCTTGAGCCATTTGGCTGCGATGCCGGAAGAGATGCAGCAAGGAGCCGGGCTTCCCGTCAAGGTCCTCGCGTTGCTGCCAGGAGACGCGGCCTGCTGCCCTACACCGCAGCGTCGGGCATCCCATCGGCACCGAACACCACGCCGCGCGCTTCCAGCTTCTCGCGTGCGGCGTGGTGGACGACGCCGCGTTTGCGGGTATCGGGCTCCAGCAGCCTGCGCAGCGTGGCCTCGCTGACCTGGGCGTTTCGCACCACTTCCATGCGCACGCCCCAGAATTTGTCGTCCGCAAAGCGATCCAGCAGGTTTGCGTCTGCCGTCGGGTTCATGGCGGCAACGGCGCGGATGGATTGATTGGGATCGTTCAGAAAGGGCTGTAGCTCCACAGCACTGGCCGCACCGCTGGCGGCGACGTAACGAAGCGCCTCCGCGGCTTTTTGTTCCGGTGTCTTCTTGACCATTTAGATTCCAGAGGTGTGAGGGCTGCTGTCGATTTTCATGACAACCTGAACTTTGTTCAGCTTAATTGAAACTGCGAGGCGCGGGAGCATGCGTGGAGCTTGGAGCTACCACTTCCCCCCAAGCCGGCCCTCGTGCACAGAAACCTCGTCATGCTCACCGACTGTCAGCGCGAGCGGCCTGCTGCCATGGTGGCAGGCCGCCCGTTGTCCGCGCCTGGAGGGGTGCCAAAGCGCTTATGGATGAGGTAAATGGCAGCATGCAGCCAACGGCTGGCCGTTTCCAGCCTATTGTGTTGAAAAACTCCGCCACAGCGTTCGCCGCTTCTCAGTGGCGAGAAACGACCTCTCAGATCAACCCAGAATCGACGATCGCGGCTCAGGAGGGGTTTGAGTACCGTCGCGAATGTGCCCAAGAAGGCACCGCTGGAGTTTTCAACAGCATCGACCAGAAGCGGCGTTGAGCGCGTCGGGTCCAACCTCCGCTTCGGACTGGTTGCAGCCGGTCGCGCTTGTCGAATCAAAGACTGCAGTCCGTAAATTCGACATCTATATTTTTTGGATGATTTTCTTCGGCTTCACACGTAAGTTGTTCTTATTTTTTGCACTATGAGGAAGTCGTGGGCAATAAGCTTGCCGCCTTGCACCAATATTCGCTTTGGCTGAGAGTGTCGCGTGTCGCTATAAATTCGAGTTATTTTCCTGGAAGTAGAGTAACAATGGTCAGGACGGTTTCGTCTGGCAGTTTGAGCGATTGCGTCTCTACGGTTCGCCGGTAGACATCTGGTCCTTGGAGCCAACAATCGGCTGATTCTTTGGCAGGCTTAGAAAGACCGCTTTTTTTCCCGAACGCCATCGAGAAAGCGTCAGTGTCTTGATGCAGTTCTTGTTTTACATAAAAATCGTGCGGAAATGTGCGGCTTTTCTGGCTCCAGATCCGTTTGGTTTGGTTGTGGCAGGCGATGCAGGTTGGGGATTGAGCACGCTTGGCTATCTTAATCGCTGAAGCGGTTAAGCTGGCATCGAATTCACCGGCAAGCGCCTTTGCGGTGTCTAGGTTGATCCGTCTGCCATTCAACCAAGAGTCGACCAAGAAATTCGGCAAGATCAATTGGCTCGCATACCCATTGGCGTAGGCCTCGATGTTTCTTGCTTCGGCGTTCTGCGGACCGATGTCTTCGTTTGCGCACCTGAAAGAACCCTGATCTTTGTCGCAGATCCAATGAGCCAATTCATGAGCCAGTGAGAAGCGTTGGCGGCCAGGATAAGAGCCTATGGCAACGCTGATTACCGCCTTGTCGCCGGCTGCAACCAGACGCGCCGCACACCCGCACAAGCGACGATAGACGACCTCCGCTCCTCGGTAATTTGCGATAGCCTCTAAATCGATGTGCGATGGGTCGCGGACACCATATTGCCAAAGCAGCTTTTCAGCGGGGCTGAAAATAGAAGTATCAATTACCATGATCTTCTGGCTTGATGATTCCCATTTTTACTAGGTCGTCGTAGATTGTGGCCAAGTCTTCGTCGGTCTGCTTCTTCCCGTCTCGGAATGCCATGGCGACCTTCGGCTCGCGCAGGAACGCCTCCGCCACTATTTCCTTGAGCCGATCCATCATTGGGCGAGTCATGTTTGCAGGCTGACTTGCAGCCGACGCCTTGGCAGCTGCTTTAGCCGAAGCGAGCTTAGCCCGCATGCCAGCCGCAACAACTTCTCGAAGTTTGTCTTGCGTTTGCTTGGCAACCGCCGCCATGTCTTGTCCAGCTTCCAGGTACTCATTGCGAATTTCCTCGTCGTTGGTGTTGGTAAGGTCATCTAACGCTCTAGCTCGGATGAAGCCGATCTCCTTACTTTCTTTGGACTGCTTCATGATTTATTCCTACCTGGCATCAAAGTGTTCAGGCCGCGGCGAAATCTTCGCCGGGCTGTGTCGTATGCGGTTTGATCCATGCCTGATACGGCGCGGATTTCATCGGGTTTCATGCCGTCCTTGTCGCCCATGATGAGGAACTGAACCTCCTCGTCGCCCGCGAAATGTGCTTCGATGAGGGCGGCGTCGGCGACGGCACGAGCCTGCCGCTCAGTGGTTTCCTCGACCTCGAATGCCTGCTCGACGACATCCGGAGACGAGAAGCCTTCTTGAGCAAGAGAAAGCTCGGCATCGCCGCCGGCGCCCGCCATGGTTTCGATGTGCACGGTTTGCGACTGGACAATGGAGTCGCTGGATCCGTCCGCGATCGATTGCATGGCCCTGATGATGTAGGCCACGAAATTCACATCCTTGGGCCAGTGCCTGCCCTTTTTAACGCCGACCCCCTCTAAGGTGCGCAGCACCGCTTCGCCTAGGAGTTCGAGAGGATTCGTGTATTCGGTACCGAACATAGCGTATTGGGCGGCGCGATGGATGCGCCCAAGCTCTGCCCCGGTCAGGCTTTCAACCGCCTCGCCGATCTCCTCGGCTGTGGCGTAAGCGCGCTCCTGCGGTTTACCAGTTGTCACGTGGGCCTTTTGCTTCGTTATGGATATGTGCGGCGATCCGCGCTTTCGCGGACATTGTCAGCAATTTGTCCGCGTTTCGAAACCCTGCCGCACATACAGGTGAGCAGCAATTCCGCTGTGACAAAGGTGGTCGACATGACAAAACGCAATCAACACGTGGTCCCGCGCGAAGACGGATGGGCTGTTCAGGGCGCCGGCGCCAAGCGCGCTACGGAGCTTTTCGACCGCAAGACAGATGCCGTTGATCGGGCACGTGACATTTCCCAAAACCAGGGCACCGAGCTGCTGGTTCACGGCCGCAATGGTCAAATTCAGTCCAAAGACAGTCACGGGAATGACAAGTTCCCGCCGAAGGGGTGATCCGTGGCCAGATGCACAGCCCCAGTCGAAGGTCATCGGTCATCGAGCGCAGCAGCTGCGTGCCCTGCATGCCGTGGTCGTTCCAGCCGTTATAGCGGCTACAGCAGCTACGGATCGTACTCACCGTCGTACTCCACGTCAGGAAGCAGCAGGAGCGTCGGAAGCGGGGGCAGCGGGTCAGGCAGCAGCGCAAGGCCGAGGTGGTCACATGCCGGTTCGTCCGTGTCGTATACGCCTGCAGAAGTACGCGCACTCACGCCAGTCCGCGAAGGCGTAGAGAAGCGAGCGGCCGTGCCTGACCTTCGGGACGTTTTCCTCTGCCACGCGTGGGACGACCGAAATGCCGCTGCCAAGGAGCTGCACGATCTGCTCGAGTCCCGTGGTGTGTCGGTCTGGTTCAGCGAAAAGGATGTCGCCCTCGGGACCTCGTTGCTCCGAGAAATCGACAAAGGGCTTGCAAAGTCGCGAGTCGGGATCGTACTGGTGACTCCTGCTTTGCTGCGCCGTCTCAAATGTGAAGGCATCGCCGACAAAGAGCTTTCGGCACTACTCGCGCGAGACTTGCTCGTTCCCATCGTGCATGACACGACGTACGAAGCTCTTCGCGAAGTCAGCCCCCTTCTTGGTTCACGAAGCGGCCTGAGCACTGCAGAAGCGCGGATGGCAGACGTCGCGGCCAAGCTCGCTGAACTGGTGGCCATCTAGCTTTACTGCCGGATGGCCGGCTCCGTTTTAGTACAGCAGTAAGAACATTGGCGCTCTAGTTAGCCTAGCTGACGGCGCGGCTTGTGGAGGGTGCTGTTGGTACGGCAGCATCCGGCCACAACCCGCCCTTCGGTGGGGTTAAGGCAGAACTCGCCGGCATGCGGACGTTCACAGGAAAGCTCATGAGCAGCGCGGCCTTCAGGGAAATTCGTTCAAACAGCATATTTGCTTCGTTTTTCGCGAAGAACTTCACGGCCTGTTCATGTGACCCCCGGTAAAGTCGGGTCAGGTGCGAGAGCACCGACCAACAATAACGATGAGGACTTGCCTGTGAAGATGAAGAGATTGGTCGCCGCTGCGGCGATTGTGTGCACCGCTTTGCTATTGATCGGATGTGCAACTCCGATAGATATGGCACTCAAGAACGATGCAGATGTTCTGAAAAGTGATGCCAAGCCGCTCTACTTGATGACGGCAACGATTCGCAACAGCTACAAGCCTCGCTATCAGCCCAAATTGCTGGTGGTCAATGTTTTGCGCGCGGGAGGCAAGGACAGCACGGACCGCCTGAACTTTAAGATCGATGACAAGGCCCGAGCCGAGTCCGACTCCGAAATTGAGGGCAGTACGTACTTCATGCGGATGGAACTCGAGCCTGGGAACTACGAGATCAGCGCCCTCACCAGCCTCGGGCGCGCATTTCCACTGAACGGCTTCTTTGTCACTCCGGTGAACAGCGAGCTGAAAGTAGGCGAACGTGGCGTGTACTACCTCGGCCATATCGAAGCTTCGGTGAGAGAACGGATCGGCAAGGAGTTCGCTGCGGGGCCTGCACTGCCGTTGATTGATCAAGCCGTTACCGGCGCATCTACCGGAAGTTTTGACGTAGCGATCTCTGATCGATTCGATCGGGATGAGTCTGCGTTTCGCGCTCGTTTCCCGGCGCTGAAAGATGTGAACATCAGCAAGGCCGTGCTTCCGCCGTTCGATCGTGCGAAAGCTCAGGAGCGGTGGGACAAGGAATAGAAAAGACAGCCTCCCGCCAGGTTGCGCTGCATCCAGAAGTTGGACGTAGTCCATGGCGGACCGGAGATGGCCAACAGCAGCCTTTCAGCGGGAAGACCCCACGCGAACACACATGACTATCGAAGAGCTGTACCAGAACATGCTCGCGCCGAATCACGCTGCGGCACGAAAACGTGCCGCTCTTCGTGCGGTGGCCTGCTGCATTTTGGTCGCGCTATCAGCCTGTGCGAGTCCAACGACGGGGTCATTGAGGCTCACTCTCGCTGAACGCGGGGCTTTTCACGCAACCGTTGAGCGCTGCGTGCGAAACAGCGCCGACGGCGAAGCCGCAAGAGAGGGATGCGTAATGCTTTGGCGGATGACGCAGGTTTTCGGGGCCTACTGGGCAGCCAAACGCCTGGAGGCCGATGAATCCTTGTCAAAGAATCGACCGGCGTTCGAAGAGCAGCTGGCTCGCCAAATCGGGGGCGAACGACAGATATGCTTGGCCCGGTGGCTTGTACGAGAGCAACAGAACGGGCCGCCACAGCTTGACTCCCCGCCTGTGAACCTCGGCCGTTCATTCTGTTTGGCGTCAGCCAAACTCTTCGAGGGAGGCGCCAATGCGCTGTTCGATGAAGCCTCCCGCTAGGGACCGCTGCAGAGTTCGCATTGCCTTGAGGCCGGACTCGGCCAAAAGCGGTCATGCGTCTCTGCGCCCGAATCACAGCGTCCACCCACACGAAGTCCTCGCCATGTCCTCGGCAGCCGACCTGAATCTCGCCGAAATTCCCTATGAGTCCGGAGTGCTCAGGTTCCGCTATACCCGCTTCATGGCACCGGATGGGACCCGGTGGATTTGACACGGTCTGTTCGTGGCGTACCACGAGAACGGCATCGTGAGTTCTGAAGGCAGCTACAACGACGGGAAGGAACAGGGGCTATGGCGCGACTTTCATGAGAATGGGCAGCAAGCATCCGAAGGCAGCTACCACCAAGGCGAGGAGGTCGGGATTTGGCGCTTCTGGGGCCTAGACGGAAGAGAACAGCCTCCGACCAAACACGACCACTGACGGCCAGAAGCAGCCATTGGCGTGACAGACGAAATTCGCTCAGAAGCCGACGCTCATCGCAAAAAATTGGGCACCAATTGGAGGCAATGGCATGCACATTCGTCAAGCGCGCGAGTCGGATCGAGACGCGGTGCTGAGCTTGTACCGCGAGCTGCGACCGAACGATCTTGCACTTCTGCCGGAAAAGGCCGCTGAACTCTGGTCGAAGGTGAATGAGGCACCCCGATCTCAGATCATCGTGGTCGAACACGAAGGACGCATAGGCGCAACTTGCATGTTGGCATTGATCACCAACATCGCGAGCGAAGGGCGGCCAATCGGATTCATCGAGCACGTGGTCACCGCCGCCGCATTCCGTCGTAAGGGAATGGGCGAAGCATGCTTGCGGTTTGCGGTCGACGTGGCATGGACTTTGGGCTGTTGCAAAGTGGTGCTGCTTTCTGGCGCCCAGCGGCCCGAAGCGCACGGCGTTTACAAAAGAGTCGGCTTTGATGGTGACGTGGAAAGAGGATTCGTCATCAAGGGACCGGCCGCATGATTAGCCTAGAAGCACTGGATTCGGCCAAAAGCGGTTGCCTGACGCCGCCCAAGAACATGCCCGAGTCGTGCAGAATGGAGCGGCAATGCGGCGATGACCTCCCGCCCCATCGAGTTTTTCAGGAGTGCTCTTTGATCCCTGTTGACATTGATTCACGTCGCAAGCTTGACGCCGCGTGCCATTGCGGCACCGTGCGTTTTCAATTAGTACTGACAGACGGGCTGCGCACTCTGCGTCGGTGCAATTGCTCATACTGCAGCATGCGCGGGGCAGTTGCAGTCTCGACCAACCTGGAGGACTTGCACATCGTTGAGGGCGCCGACAAACTGACGCTCTATCAGTTCAATACCGGACAGGCGAAGCACTACTTTTGCTCTGTCTGCGGCATCTACACCTTTCACTCGCGCCGCTCCGTTCCGACGCAGTACGGAGTGAACGTGTCATGCATCGAAGGCATGAGCCCGTTTGACTTTGATGAAGTGCCGGTGCTGGAGGGACGAAGTCATCCTAAAGATCGCGGCGGCGGTTCGCTGACCGCTGGATGGGTGAGCTACCGTTCGAATACCGGCAGCTAGACACCGGGCGAGGCTTGCGACGACAGATGTCGGCGCCCTTGTGCTCAGGTTGCCGCTGAATCCGATGTTCGACTGACAGGCTACAGTCGGCCAGAAGCAGACCTTCGACCCAGGTTCTCAGGTGAAGGAATTGATGCCGTTCGATTTGGATGAGCGCTACGTGCAGGCCGCGGAACAGGCGTTGGGCGTCAGTTTGCCGACGACGTATCGCCTGGCCATGATGAGAAGCAACGGCCGCACGGTCACAACCGAGAGCGACGACTGGGAGTTGTACCCCATCGCGGACGACTCCGACAGAAAACGGCTTGCCCGCAGCCTCAATGGCGTCGTTCCCGAGACGGAGCGCGCAAGAGCTTGGCGTGGATTTCCGCCAGCCGCGATTTCGTTGGGCACTAACGGCGAAGGTGACCAAATCATCTTTCTCGCGGACGGACAAGGGCTTCGTCCGGAGGTCTTCATCTGGCGACACGAGACGTCAGAGTTGGTCCGCATCGCTGACAACTTCGCTGCCTTCGTGGCCGCGGGCTCCTGACGGCCAAGAGCCGTCGTGCGGCACAACCTTTCAGCCACGTACCGCACTACCGGAGGCTGCCTCCATAAATTGACGCCGCTGATAAATCGATGGGACCCATGAAACATCTACTCCGGTTACTGATCGCAGGTTTTACCCTCCTGGGAGGTATGGCCGATGCGCAGGTTTCGCAGGCAGGCCAAGGTTTGGACTCTGCTGTGCTGGCCGACCTAAAGCAGAAACTTCCCACGGAATTTCCAAGTGTTCGAAGCGTCGTCTTGCTCCTTCATGGACAACCTGCCTTCGAGTTCTACCGAGACGGACTGGACGCACTGACTTTGCACGACGCGCGGTTTGCAACTGCGAGCGTTGTTTCTACGCTTGTCGGGATAGCTCTGAACGAGGGCCTGATTAAAAGCACCGATCAGCCCCTTTCCGATTTTCTTAAGGAGGCAGTTGATGAGGGGGTGGACACCCGCGTGCGAACGATGAAGCTCGAACACATCCTAACCCTCACAGCCGGCTTCGATCCTTCTGTTAAGCAAGTCGGGAAATGGGCATTCCCGACCGCCTTTGCCCTTCGGCGCCCTCTGGTCAACGAACCAGGCGCAGCCTTTAGCTTCAACCCAGGCACAGCACACCTGGCTGCAAGAGTTCTCGTTAGCGCTACCAAGGGGAGCGTCTCCGGCTTTGCCAAAAAGCACCTCTTCGGACCGCTTCAGATCGAGCGCTATCTGTGGAAAATCGATGGCCCAGGAGGGAACGAACTCGGCTATGCCGGCTTGCAATTGAGCGCGCTTGACATGGCAAAGATCGGGCAGCTGTATCTCCAAGACGGCGTCTGGAATGGCAAACCCATGATGTCTTCAAAATACGTCGACTCAGCGACTCGCAAGCAAAACAAGGGAGGCGCGCCACTCGGCTGGAGCTATGGGTACTTGTGGTGGGTCGCGCCGACCGACGCTACCTCCGCTTTCATGGCGGGCGCCGATGATGGCCAGCGAATCTACGTAGACCGTACATTGAATCTCGTAGCAGTGGTCACCTCAGACAGCCCTCGGGTGCGAGGGCAGAAGCCAGCAGAAGTCGACTTGTTGCTCAACAACTTCGTTCTGCGCTCCGCAAGGAGGTAAGCGCATAGAGGGCGGCGAAAGTCCGCTTTCGGTAAATCTGTACTTCTGCTTCGGGCCCCGAAACGGAAGTCCAGACCGGCGCAAAGCGGTCGTTCGCCACCTGGTCGACGACGGCCTGGGAGAGCCGCTCACCCCACGTGTGTAAAGACTCCCTGCCATTGTCCGTTCGCCTGGCGGGCACCAAGCAAAAAGCCCGGACCAGCAGCAACTGGTCCGGGCTTTGTATCTGGTCCCGCCGCCAGGAATCGAACCTGGATCTCAGCCTTCGGAGGGCCGAATTCTATCCGTTGAAATACAGCGAGAGGGGGCTCCCGAACCGGTCGGGAGCCTCGCATTATCGCCTATCAGGAAGCCTTTGCCGCGACGAGGTCGCCAACTTCTGTCGTCGCGTGGCGGCGAAAGCCCAGTCCGCGCAGGTAGGTGCCCAGCATCTGCTGGCCGGCGTCGACCAGGTCGAAGGCGCTGGGGTCCAGCAGCCAGTCCTGGATCAGGCCGCTGATGAGCGCGTGCAGCCCCAGCGCAGCGGTGGCCGCAGGCGTCTCCAGCTTGATGCGTTCGCGCCGTGCCGCCAGGCGCATGGCTCGCTCGAAGTCCTGGATGCATTCGTTGCGCACGCTCAGGTGACGCTGCTGCACCGACTGCATTTCGTCGGTGTACTCGACCTTGTGGGTGGCGACCTCGAACACGCGGCGCACCTGCTGGTCGGTGGTCATGAGGCGCAGCGCCTGCACCATCACCTGCTCGATCTGGCCCAGCGGGTCCAGGTCGCCGTTGCCGGCTTCGTGTGCGGCGGTTTCCAGCGGCAGCGTCACGCGCTCCATCATGGCGTTGAACAGGTCGGCCTTGTCCTTGAAGTGCCAGTACACCGCGCCACGGGTGGCGCCGGCCTGCTCGGCGATCTGCTGCAGCGACGTGCGCGACACGCCGTGGGCCTGGAACAGGATTTCCGCGGCATCGATCAGCCGATGGCGGGTAGCGAGTGCCTCTTCCTTGGTGCGACGTGCCAAGCTGTCTCCGTGACGAATGAATGAATGTATAAACCGCGGGTTTTTACGGGTTGCTCTGACTATACATCCACGAATGTATGTATAGTCGCGCACCGGCCTGTTTCTGGCGGTGCTGTGTGGTTATCCGCCCGACACCCCCTTTGGCTCCCCATTTGCTCTCCCCCTGGAAGGACTCGCATGCCCGTCTTGCATGTATCGCAATCGCCCCTTCGCTCGCCCGTGTCGCGAGCGTTTGCCACTGCAGCCGTTGCTGTCGTGGTGCTGTCGCTGGCTGCCTGCGGCAAGGGTGACGCACCGCCCGCCGGTGCGCCGGCTGCGGGCGGCGGTGCGCCGCCGCCTCCCCAGGTGGGTGTGGTCGTGGCCACGCCGGGCGACGTCGGCCTGGTCACTGAACTGCCGGGCCGTCTCGAGGCCTCGCGGGTGTCCGAAGTGCGCGCACGCGCCGCGGGCATCCTGCAGCAGCGCCTGTTCCGTGAGGGCAGCGACGTGAAGGCGGGGCAACTGCTGTTCCGCATCGACTCGGCCCCTTACGCAGCGCAAGCCGCCAGCGCGCAGGCCAGCCTGGCCCGTGCCGAAGCCAACGCCGTGCAGGCCAAGGCGCTGGCCGACCGCTACAAGCCGCTGGTCGAAGCCAACGCCGTGAGCAAGCAGGAATACGCGAACGCCGTGGCGTCCTGGAAAGCTGCCGAAGCCGACGTCGGCGTCGGCCGTGCATCGGTCAAGACGGCACAGATCAACCTGGGTTACGCCAGCGTGACCGCGCCCATTTCGGGCCGCATCGGCCGCGCGCTGGTGACCGAAGGCGCACTGGTCGGCCAGGGCGACGCGACCCAGCTCGCCGTGATCCAGCAGATCAATCCCATGTACGTCAACTTCACGCAGTCGGCTTCCGACGCGCTCAAGCTGCGCAAGGCGATGGCTTCGGGCCAGTTCAAGCGTGCCACGGGCGCTGACGCGGCCAGCGTGCGCCTGGTGCTGGAAGACGGCTCGGAATACGCGCAATCGGGCAAGCTGCTGTTCTCCGACCTGACGGTCGACGCGACCAGTGGCCAGGTCACGTTGCGCGCCGAAATCCCCAACCCGAACGGCGATCTGCTGCCAGGGCTTTACGTGCGCGTGCGCGTCGAGCAGGCCCAGGTCACCAACGCCATCACGGTGCCGCAGCAGGCAGTGACGCGCACCGAAAAGGGCGACACCCTGTCGGTGGTGGCGGCCGACGGCAAGATCAGCCAGCGCACGGTCAAGATCAGCGCCGCGCAGAACAACCAGTGGGTGGTGCTCGAAGGCCTGAAGGCCGGCGAACAGGTGATGGTCGACGGCTTCCAGAAGCTGCAGATGCTGCCACCCGGCACGCCCGTGAAGGCCGTGCCGTGGACGCCGCCCGCGAGCGGCACAGCCGCCGCCCCTGCAGCCGCCGGCGCTTCGGCGCCTGCCGGTGGCGCATCGGCACCGAAGTCCTGAGGAGCGTCAAGCGTGGCTAAATTCTTCATCGAGCGCCCGATCTTCGCGTGGGTGATCGCGCTGTTCATCCTCGTGATGGGCGGTGTGTCGATCATGCAGCTGCCGATCGCGCAGTACCCGCCGGTGGCGCCCCCCGCCATCGTCATCAACGTCGCCTACCCCGGTGCCTCCGCCAAGACCCTCGAGGACAGCGTGCTGTCCGTGATCGAGCGCGAAATGAACGGCGCGACCGGCCTCATGTACATGGAAGCCGTGGCCCAGGCCGACGGCACCGGTACGCTGACCGTGAGCTTCGAGCCCGGCATCGACGCCGACCTGGCGCAGGTGGACGTGCAGAACCGGCTGTCTCGCGCCACCCCGCGCCTGCCGCAGGCGGTCACGCAGCAGGGCGTGCGCGTGGACAAGTCGCGTTCCAACTTCCTGCTGTTCACGATGCTGTCGTCGGATGATCCGGCCATCGACCCGATCGCGCTGGGCGACTACGCGTCGCGCAACGTGCTGCCTGAACTGCAGCGCGTCAAGGGCATCGGCCAGGCGCAGCTGTTCGGCAGCGAGCGCGCCATGCGCATCTGGCTCGACCCGACCAAGCTGCGCGGCTTCAACCTGTCGTCGGCCGAAGTCACGGCAGCGGTGCGCGCGCAGAACGCGCAAGTGGCGTCGGGCACCATCGGCGACCTGCCGAACGTGACGGGCCAGGGCATTGCCGCGACGGTGATCGTCAACGGCCAGCTCGCCAACGTCGAACAGTTCGGCAACATCGTGCTGCGCGCCAACACCGACGGCTCGACCGTGCGGCTGAAGGACGTGGCGCGCATCGAACTCGGCGGCCAGACCTACGCCACGTCGGCGCGCCTGAACGGCAAGCCGGCCGTGGGCATCGGCGTCCAGCTGTCGCCCAGCGGCAATGCGCTGGACGCGGCCAAGGCCGTGCGCACGACCATGGACGGCCTGGCCAAGTTCTTCCCGCCGGGCGTGAAGTGGACCATCCCCTACGACAGCTCCAACTTCATCAAGATCTCGATCTCCCAGGTGGCAGAAACGCTGCTGGAAGCCGTCGCGCTGGTGTTCGTGGTGATGTTCCTGTTCCTGCAGAACTGGCGCTACACGATCATCCCGACCCTCGTGGTGCCGATCGCGCTCATGGGCACGTTCGCCACGCTGCTCGCGCTGGGTTTCTCGATCAACGTGCTGACCATGTTCGGCATGGTGCTGGTGATCGGCATCGTGGTGGACGATGCGATCGTGGTGGTGGAAAACGTCGAGCGGATCATGGCCGAGGAAGGCCTGCCGCCGCTCGAAGCCACGCGCAAGGCCATGAAGCAGATCTCGGGCGCCATCATCGGCGTGACCGTGGTGCTGATCGCCGTGTTCGTGCCGCTGGCCTTCTTCGCCGGTTCGACCGGCAACATCTACCGCCAGTTCTCCGCGGTGATGGTGACCTCGATCTCCTTCTCGGCCTTCCTGGCGCTGTCGCTCACGCCCGCGCTGTGCGCCACGCTGCTCAAGCCGATCCCCAAGGGCGAGCACCACGAGAAGAAGGGCTTCTTCGGCTGGTTCAACCGCAAGTTCACGCGCACGGCCAAGGGCTACGAAGGCCTGGTCGCGCGCCTCCTCAAGCGCGCCGGACGCTACCTCTTCATCTATGCGGCCATCATCGGCGTGGTGGCCGTGGTGTACCTGCGCCTGCCCACGTCGTTCCTGCCGGGCGAAGACCAGGGCAACATCATCGTGAACGTGCAATTGCCGCCAGGCGCCACGCTGGAGCGCACGACCGCCGTGATGGAACAGGTCGAAGCGCAGGTGCTCAAGCAGCCTGAAGTGCAGAGCATGGTCGGCGTGCTGGGCTTCAGCTTCTCCGGCCAGGGCCAGAACGCAGGCCTCGCCTTCGTCACGCTCAAGCCGTGGGACGAACGCAAGGGCGATGGCATGTCGGCCGATGCGCTGGTGGCGCGGCTGTCGGGCTCGCTGTTCGGCATCCGCGACGCGTTCATCTTCGCGCTGAGCCCGCCGCCCATTCCTGAACTGGGCAATGCAACGGGCTTCACGTTCCGGCTGCAGGACCGCGCGGGCGCGGGGCACGAGGCGCTCATCAATGCACGCAACCAGATGCTGGGCATGGCCTCGCAGAGCAAGGTGCTGTCGCAGGTCCGTCCCGACGGCCTGGAAGACGCGCCGCAGCTGCAGATCGACATCGACCGCGACAAGGCCAACGCCCTGGGCGTGAGCTTCGACGCCATCAACACGGCGCTGTCGACCGCGCTCGGTTCGTCGTACGTCAACGACTTCCCGAACCAGGGCCGTCTGCAGCGCGTGGTGGTGCAGGCCGATGCGCCGGCGCGCATGCAGCCCGACGACCTGCTGCAGCTCAACGCGTCCAACGCGCAGGGCCAGCCCGTGCCGTTGTCGGCCTTCGCGTCGACGCGCTGGGTCAAGGGCGCGCAGCAGACGGTGCGCTACAACGGCTATCCGGCCGTGCGCATCGCCGGCGCACCGGCGCCCGGCTACAGCACGGGTGCCGCGCTGGCCGAAATGGAACAGCTCGCGACCAAGCTGCCACCGGGCTTCGGCTACGAATGGACCGGCCAGTCGCGTGAAGAAAAGCTCGCCGGCTCGCAGGCCATGATCCTCTACGGCTTCGCGATCCTGGCGGTGTTCCTCTGCCTGGCCGCGTTGTACGAGAGCTGGACGATTCCGGTCGCCGTGATCCTGGTGGTGCCGCTGGGCGTGCTGGGCGTGGTGCTCGCCACGCTGATGCGCGGCTATGCGAACGACGTGTACTTCCAGGTGGGCCTGATCACGGTGATCGGCCTGTCGGCGAAGAACGCGATTCTGATCGTCGAGTTCGCAAAAGACCTGCAGGCGCAGGGCAAGAGCGTCATCGACGCTGCGTTGACGGCTGCGCATCTGCGCTTCCGCCCGATCATCATGACCTCGCTGGCCTTCGGCCTGGGGGTGGTGCCGCTGGTGATCGCCTCCGGTGCCGGTTCGGCCAGCCAGCGTGCCATCGGCACCGGCGTGCTGGGCGGCGTGATCACGGGCACCGTGTTCGCAGTGATCTTCGTGCCGGTGTTCTTCGTGGTGGTGCGCAGCATGTTCAAGGGCAGCAAGCGCCAGCAGGAAGCCGACCGGCGCCACGCCGAAGCCGCAGGGATCGAACCAAGCCATGAATAAGCAGCCAATGAACTTCCGATCGGCCCTGATCGCCGTCGCCGCCGCCACCTTCCTGGCCGGCTGCTCGCTGATCCCTACCTACGAGCGCCCCGCGGCGCCCGTGCCCACGACCTTCCCGGGCGACCCGGCACAGCCCGCCGGCCCGGCCGCGGCCGTGGTGCCATGGCAGGACTTCTTCGTCGATGCGCGGCTGCAGGCGCTCATCGATGCGGCGCTGGTCAACAACCGCGACCTGCGCGTGTCGGTGCTCAACATCGAGCAGGCGCGTGCGCAGTTCCAGATCAGTCGGGCCAGCCAGTTCCCGGCGGTCGACGGCATCTTCAGCGCCACGCGCGCGCCTTCGCCGCTCAACGGCCAACTGACCAACACCTTCCAGGTGGGCCTGGGCGTGACGGCCTGGGAAATCGACTTCTTCGGCCGCCTCGACAGCCTCAAGCAACAGGCGCTCGCGCAGTACCTGGCGACGGAAGAAGCCCGCAAGGCCGCCCAGATCAGCCTGATCAGCGCGGTCGCCACCGGCTGGTACACGCTGCTGGCCGACGACGAACTGCTGGAGCTCACCCGCCAGACGCTCGCCACGCGCGAAGACTCGGTGCGCCTGACCAAGCTGCGCTTCGACAACGGCGTGTCGTCCGAAATCGATCTGCAGCTGGCCAATTCGCTGGCCGAGCAGGCGCGTGCCTCTTACGCCCAGCAGCGGCGCCAGCGCCTGCAGGACGAGAACGCGCTCACGCTGCTGGTCGGCGGCCCGCTGCCATCGACCACGCTCACGGTGGCCACTGGCGTGAAGCCACTGGACAGCGTGGCGCCCATGCGCGAGCTGCCGGCCGGCCTGCCGTCCGACCTGCTGACCGAGCGGCCGGACATCCGCCAGGCCGAGCAGACGCTGATCGGCGCCAACGCCAACATCGGCGCGGCGCGCGCGGCCTTCTTCCCGCGCATTTCGCTGACCGCGCAGGCCGGCTCGGCAAGCAACGAACTGTCGGGGCTGTTCAAGAGCGGCAGCAGTGCGTTCTCGCTGGCGCCGCAACTGTCGATCCCGATCTTCAACGCGGGCGCGAACCGTGCGAACCTGGAGTCGTCCAGGGCGGGCCGCGACATCGCGGTCGCGAACTATGAAAAGTCGATCCAGACCGCGTTCCGCGAAGTGGCCGATGCCCTGGCCGGCCGCGAGACGCTGGGCGAGCAACTGCGTGCCCAGCGCGCACAGGCCGACGCCGAAGGCGTGCGCTTCAAGCTGTCGGACCTGCGCTACCGCAACGGCATCGCCAGCGCACTCGACCTGCTGGACTCGCAGCGCTCGCTCTTCAGCGCGCAGCAGCTCGCCGTGCAGGTCCGCCTGCTGCAGCTGCAGAACCAGGTCGTTTTGTACAGCGCGCTGGGCGGTGGCTGGACGTCGCGCGAGGAAGTGTCGCGCCCCTGACCGGGCAGGCCGAAGGGGCTCTCTATAATCCGCGTTGATCCGAAGCCCCCAAGAAGCCCCCGATGAGAGGACGCCATGAGCGCAGACCCGCATAACCAGGCTACCCCCGACGCCCACACAGGCCCGATCAAGAATCCGAAGCAGCTGCTGTTGGCAGTTTTCTTCTCGTTCATTGCACCGATCGTGATCATCGTGGGACTCGTGTCCTATGTGGTGTCCGGCAACCGGCCTTCGGGCGTGGCGGAAGGCGACAACATGTCGCTGTACGGCGTGTCGCAGGCGTCGCGCGATCGCGAAATCGCCGAGCGGCTCAAGCGGGTCGGCACCATCGAGATCCGTGACGCGAACCGTCCGCTCGCCGCGGGCGATGCCGTGTTCAAGGCGCAATGTGCGGCCTGCCATGGCGCACCCGGCATTCCCGGCGCCCCCCATTTGAACGACGCCGCAGCCTGGGGTCCCCGCCTGGCCCAGGGCTATGCCACGCTGCTCGAGCACGCATTGAAGGGCAAGAACGCCATGCCGCCGCAAGGTGGTGGCGATTTCGAAGACCTCGAAATCGGACGCGCGGTGGTCTACATGGCCAATTCCGGCGGTGCGAAGTTCCCGGTGCCGGAACGTCCGGCAGCGGCTGCACCTGCGCCCGACGGTGCCGCATCGGCGGCGTCGGACGCTGCGCCTGCGGCTTCTTCTGCAGCGCCGGCCGCCAGCGCCGCGCCTGCAGCAAGTGCAGCTGCTCCTGCAGCCAGCGCTGCGCCATCGGCCAGCGCTGCATCGGCACCGGCCACTGCTGCGAGCGGCAAGTAACGCCTGCTGCGGCGTCGCGTGCATCCAAGGAAACCGGCTCGGGCCGGTTTTTTTACGCCTTCAGCTGACCCGCTGCCGGGCTCAGCACGTGGCCGAAGCGCACCGGCAGGCTCTCAGCTGCCACGGTCTCCGGCTGCCAGCGCCCCTGTTCGATCGCCTCGGCAGCCAGCCCGACGTCCTGTGTGTGCACCAGGCCCAGCCCGATGGGCGCGGCCAGGTACAGCTTGCCGTCTTCGTCGAGCAGGCAGGCCGTCGGCTCGACGCGTTCGCCGGTGTGGCTGGTCACGGCAAAGTCGTCGTCGATGCGCCAGACCAGCGGCGCGGCCTCCAGTTCGACATACACGCGTTGCGGCCCGTTCTGGAAGAACCAGCGCCCCGCGTCGTCGCGCTCGTAGTTGCGCTGGATGAAGTCGATGAGCTTGTCGTGTCGCAGCAGCGAACCCTTGGCGGCCGGAAAGGCGCCCAGCGCCTGGGCCTGGTCGTCGCGCATGTACCAGTTGCCGCGTGCGTCCAGGCCCAGCCAGCCGTAGCAGTCGGGCACGTTGGGCCATTTGGCCAGGGCTTGTTTAACGATGTCGTCCATGAAGTGATTTTGCGCGCGCACGCGCAGCAGCGGCGGCCGGCCGCGGCATTGCCCGCTAGCGTTGTCGGGCCAGCCAGTCGCCCACGCGTTCGGGCATGCCGCGCACATGGCCAGGCGGCGCGCCCAGTGCAAAGCCGACGTGGCCACCGTGTGCCGGCTGCCACAGCGTCACGTGGGTGCCGACGTCGGCCTGGCGCGGCAGGCTGTGGGCCGGCACGAACGGATCGTTCAGCGCGTTCACCACCAGCGTGGGCAGGCGAATGGCGTGCAGGTGCGGCTTGGCCGAGCCGCGCGTCCAGTAGTCGGCGGTGTTCCTGAAGCCGTGCAGGGGCGCGGTGAAGACGTCGTCGAAGGCGTACAGGTCGCGCGCTGCCAGCAGCCGGTCGCGGTCGAACAGGCCCGGGTGCTGCGCAAGCTTGGCCAGCGCCTTGGGCTTCATGGTCGACAGGAACATGCGCGTGTAGACCAGCCGGTTGAAGCCGCGGCCGATGGCCTCGCCGCCCGCGGCCAGGTCGAGCGGCGCCGAAATCGCAGCCACGGCGCTGACCGTGCGCGCGGCGCTGCCGCCGGCCTCTTCGGCCCAGCGCAGCAGCGCGTTGCCGCCCAGGGACACACCCGCCACGAGCAGGGGGCCGCCGCCGGCGGCATCGTGCTGCGCGCGAAGGCGCTGCAAGACCCAGCCGATCTCCTCGAAATCGCCTGAATGGTAGGCCCGGGGCGCCAGGTTGATCTCGCCGCTGCAGCCCCGGAAATGCGGCACCGCGAAGGCCCAGCCGCGCACCGCTGCATACGTGGCGAAGGCCTCTGCATAGTGGCTGCGCGACGAGCCTTCGAGGCCGTGAAACAGCACGAGCAGCGGGCGCGCGCCCGGGGCGTCCGCCCGTGCGCCGACCGGCGCGTCGGCAAAATCGACGTCGATGAAGTCGCCGTCGGGCGTGCTCCAGCGCTCGCGCCGGTAGGCCGGCGGCATGCCCTGGTGGCGCTGTGCGTAGAGCGCGGGCCAGATGGTCTGCAGGTTGCCGCCGGGCAGCCAGCGCGGAGCGATGTAGTCCATGGGCAGGAAGGCGCGGGCCGTCAGTGCAGGGTCTGGCGCGTGTTGTCCTCGTCGTCGGGCGCCTGGGCCGTGCCGGGGCTGGCGTGGTGCGCAACCATGCGCCAGCCTTCGGCAGTCTTGTGATAGACGTTGGTGGCCAGCACGAAGGCGTGGCGCGGGCCTTCGGGCGTGAGCACCTCGATGCGTTCGAGCACGTTGTGCACGGCGCTGGCCAGCGATTCCACCTTGCGCACGCGCGCCGGGGTGGCGTGGATCGCGCCGTTGGCGAACATCTGCTCGAAGGCCGCGCGGATGGCGCCCGTGCCGACCAGGCGCGGACCGCCCGGATGCACGCAGAACACTTCGTCGTCGTCGGCCCAGCAGGCCATCAATGCGTCGATGTCGCCGCGTTGCAGCGCTTCGTAGAAGGCCGCTTCGATGTCGTCGGCCGTGCCCCCGAGGGCGGCGGCGCTGAGCTTGGTCTTGGTGGGCATGGCGTGGCTGCGTGAAGGCGGGTGCTGGAGAACAGACCGGTATGCTACCTTTGCGCCCATTGCCGGGCACGGCGCGTGCCGACGGCGAGTCACATTCAAGGGGAATACCGACATGATCCGACGCTGGCTCTTCATCATCGCGGTGGCGCTGTCGCTCAGCGGCTGCGGCTACAACCAGTTCCAGTCGCTCGACGAGGCGAGCAAGTCCGCCTGGAGCGAGGTGCTCAACCAGTACCAGCGCCGCGCCGACCTGGTGCCCAACATCGTGGCCACCGTCAAGGGCGAGGCGGCGTTCGAGCAGGACACGCTCACCAAGGTGATCGAAGCCCGCGCCAAGGCCACGTCCATCCAGGTGACGCCCGAGACGCTCAACGATCCCGAGGCCTTCAACAGGTTCCAGCAGGCGCAGGGCGAACTGTCGGGCGCGCTGTCGCGGCTGCTGGTGGTGTCCGAGCAGTACCCGAACCTCAAGGCCAACCAGGCGTTCCGCGATCTGCGGGTGACGCTCGAAGGCACCGAGAACCGCATCACCGTGGCGCGCAACCGCTACATCGAGAGCGTCAAGGAATACAACGTGCTCGCGCGCAGTTTCCCGACCAACCTGACGGCCAAGGTCTTCGGTTATCCGCCCAAGCCCAACTTCAGCGTGCAGAACGAGGCGCAGATCTCCGCGCCGCCGACCGTCGATTTCGGCGCGCCCAAGAAGTGATCCACGCATGAACGCGGCGCGCCTGCTGCGGAGTGGCTCCGCCGGCCTCCTTGCCGTCCTGTTTGCCGTGCTGTGCATGCTGGCGGGTGGCGCACGGGCGCAGGCCCTGCTGCCGGTGCCCGCGCTCACGGCCCGGGTGATCGACCAGACCGGCACGCTCGACGCGGCCGCGCGCACGGCGCTGGATGCCAAGCTGGCCGCGTTCGAGCAGCAGAAGGGCTCGCAGATCGTCATGCTGATGGTGCCGACCACGCAACCCGAGGACATCGCCAGCTATGCCAACCGCGTGGGCAATGCCTGGAAGATCGGCCGCAAGGACGTGGGCGACGGTGTGCTCGTGATCGTGGCCAAGGGCGACCGCAAGATGCGCATCGAGGTGGCCAAGACGCTCGAAGGCGCGGTGCCCGACCTGGCGGCCGCACGCATCGTCGACGCGGCCATGGCGCCGCGCTTTCGCGAGAACGACTACGCCGGCGGGCTCGACGCGGCCGCCGACCAGCTCATTGCGCGCATCGGTGGCGAGCCGTTGCCCGAGGTGCCGGCACCCGTCATCGAGGAGCGTGGCAGGGGGCTCGGCGGCTTCGGCGGCGACTGGGCCGAACTCGGCATCTTTCTCTTCGTGGGGGTGCTGGTGGTCGGGCGCGTGGCGCGCGCGTTGCTGGGCAACAAGCTCGGCACCCTGGCGACCGGCGCGGGGGCAGGCGCGGTCGCGATGGTGCTGACGTCCAGCGTTGTGCTGGCCGCCATCGCGGTGGTGGTGGCCATGGTGTTCACGTTCTTCGGTTCGATGTTCCTGACGGACGGCCGTGGCGGCCGCGGGGGCCGTGGCGGCGGTTTCGGTGGCGGTCTGGGCGGCGCGATCGGCGGCATGGGCGGTGGTTTCGGCGGCGGCCGGTCGAGCGGTGGCGGCGGGGGCGGCTTCAGCTCGGGCGGTGGCGGCAACTTCGGAGGCGGTGGCGCCTCGGGAAGCTGGTGAGATGCGCATGACCTCCTGGTTCCAACGCCTGTCACGCATGCTCCGCCATCGCTGGCTCGACGATGCGACGGTCGACCGGCTGATTGCGCCCGACCTGCTGCAAGCGCTCACGCAACGCGTGGGTGCCAGCGAGCGGCGCCACAGCGGCGAGATCCGCATCTGCATCGAAGGTGGGCTGCCCATGTCCTACCTGTGGCGCGATGCGCCCGCCCGCGAACGCGCACTCATGATGTTCGGCAAGCTGCGCGTCTGGGACACCGAGCACAACAACGGCGTGCTGATCTACCTGCTGCTGGCCGAACACGCGATCGAGATCGTGGCCGACCGCGGCATCGACCGCCATGTCGACGCCGAAGCCTGGCGTGCGATGACGCTGCGCATGGGCGCGGCCTTCCGCGAAGGTCGCTTCGGGGACGGGCTCACGCAGGCGTTGGAGGAGGTGTCGGCGCTGTTGGTCGCGCACTTCCCGCTGGCCGAGGGCGAGGCCGACCGCAACGAACTGCCGGACGCACCCATCGTGCTTTGAGAGCGTCTTGACGGGTCACGGACCTGTCATGTGCGGCGCGGACACTGCGCGCTTCCTGTTCGCAGTCATCGACGCCCTCCATGAAGAATACATCCGGCGCCTTGTTGCGCTCGCCCGGCACAGCCGCGCGTGTCCTGTTCGCGCTTTGCGCCTGTACCGGCCTGCTGGCCGGCTGTGGCGGCTCGTCCGACGACGCGTCTCCCGCAGCCGGGGGCGCATCGTCTGCCGGCACCGGCACCGGCACCGGCACCACGCCTGCCGGCGGTGCGCCGACCTCGCCGGCACCCACGCCCACCGCTTCGACCCGCGGCGTCGTGGTCGGCAGCTACTTCGTCAACGCCAAGGTCTGCCTCGACCTGAATGCCAACGGCCGCTGCGACGACGGCGAGACGGCCGTGCGCACCGACGCGCAGGGCCGCTTCACCCTGACCGGTTCGGGTGCGGCGCTGGCGGCCGAGATCGGTACCGACGCGCTGGAACTCGACCCGGCGACGCGCAACACCACGGCCGTCGCGCAACACATGGTGCTGCGCGCGCCCAAGGAGGCGCCGGGCGTGGTCGACTTCCATTCGACCGCGGTGGTCGAGGAGATGGAGTCCAACGGCCTCGGCTTCGATGCGGCGGTGGCCAAGGTCGCGCTCGCGGTCGGCGTACCGGCCGCGAAGCTGCTGACCGACTTCAACGACGAGGCCGACACGACCGTGAAGGCGGCGCTGAAATCGGCTTCCGACGACGGCCTGCAGCGCATCCGCACCGCCTTCGCGACGGCGAGCGACGGTGACGACATCCGCACGCTGCTGACCGCCGCAGCGCTGACCGACCGCTACTACCAGACCAAGGCACCGTATCGCGCGCAGCAGGACACCAGCAGCTACGAGGCTCCCCCCGCAGGCTTTGCCCCGGTCTATACCGAGCTGATCGCGCGGCACGGCTCGCGCGGGCTGTCCAGCCTCAAGTACGACCTGGCGGTCTACAACATGTGGAAGAAGGCGCAGGACGACGGCGCGCTCACGCCGCTCGGCGCCCGGCTCGGCCCCGACGTGCTGAAGATCATGAAGGCGAACTTCCTGCTGGGCTACGGCGTGGCGGGCATCTCCACGCCGGGCTACGGCAACGAGACGCAGGTCGGCATCGGCGAGCACACGCAACTCGCGGCGCGCATGCTGCAGCGCCTGCCGGCCTACTGGCAGCAGGTGGGTGATGCGGCCGGCAGCGCGCCGCGCCAGATCGTGACCGTGACCTCGGGCGTGGACCGTGCGGTCGACAGCGGCAACTTCTTCGTGCAGTCGCTCAAGAGCGCGCAGCCCGCGCTGGCGCCGCTGGTCGTGTACCCGGCGGCGCCCGCGCCTTACCCGGACACCGGCACCGCCGTCGCGCAACCCGCAGGCACCAACCGCTTCCTGCTGTACTTTCACAAGCTGGTGAAGGCAACCGACCTGGTGACCAAGAGCACCGATCCGCTCTCCACGACCTACCAGGACAGCCAGGCCTACCAGAGCTACAAGAGCAATGATGCCGACCTGCTTGCCAAGCAGAGCGGCCTCACGCTCACGCCCGATGCGGCAACCGCCGGCCGCGTGCTGCTCGAACGGCTGTTCGCCAAGAGCTTCGTCGACAAGATCGCAGACGGCAGCTACAGCTTCGCCAACAGCGGAACCTTCACCTACACCAGCGACGACGGGAGGTTCGCGCCGAGCCTGAGCGGCGACGCCAAGACCACCATCAAGAGCCTGGGCGATGCCGGCTCGCTGTTGTACGAGCTGTACGTGATCGCACCGGCCATGAAGGCCGAGGCCGGCGTCGACTTCACGGCCTACATGCCGGTGGCGCAGGCCCGCTTCTTCGCGGCGCTCAACGACGGTTCCGACTTCTACGACAAGGGCCCGGGCATGACGGAGAAGGGCGACGTCAACTACCGCATGGCACAGATCCTGGTCGACGACATGTTCAACGAGGTCGACGCCGTCGCGCGCGGCGACCTGTCGCATGCGGCCAAGCTGCGCTTCGCGCATGCCGAAATCCTGATGCCTTTCGCAGTCCGCATGGGCCTGAAGGGCGCGGTGCAGCAGGTGCCCAAGGCATCGACCTTCAGCTACGACAGCAATGCCTGGCGCGGCGAGTACGTGTCGCCGATGGCTGCCAACATGCAGTGGGACGTGTACGGCAACGGCAGCGGCCGGCTGCTCGTGAAGATGCTCTACAACGAGAAGGAGACCGATTTCCAGGCCGCCTGCGACGGCGCCAAGGTGGCCGGCACGCAGCACTTCTACGACTACACCGCGCTCAAGGCCTGCTACGGCCATGTGGCCAAGTAGCGAAGGCCGACGGTCTTCTCAGCCCGGCAGTTTCCAGACGGCGTCGCCGCCCACGCCGTAGCGCCGTGTCCCAGGTGCGGCGTCGACCTTCCAGCCGCCCGTGAATTCGCCGAAGGCCGGCAGGATGGCCTGAGCGCCTTCCTGCACGAAGCAGGGCATGCGCAGGCTGTCGCGGCCCCGGCCGTGCAGCGTGCAGGCCGGGTGCAGGTGCCCCGCCAGCACGAAGTGGGTCGGGTGCGTCTGCGGATGGTGGCAGCAGGCAAAAGGCCCGAGCAGCCAGGGCTCGTCGACCACGGCGATCTCCAGCGCCGCGGGTGGATCGCCCGCGCGGCTGTCGTGGTTGCCGCGCACCAGCGTCATGCCGAGTGACGCATGGCGCGTGCGCCAGGCGTCGAGCATGGCCAGCAGCGGTGCCGTGCGCGCCTGCGCCGCATGCAGGAAGTCGCCGAGGAAAACGATGTGCCGCGCGTCGTGCCGGGCGACCAGCGTGTCGATGCGCGCGAGGTTCTCCTGCGTCGTGCCGCCCGGCACCGGCTGCCCCAGCGCCCGGTAGGTCGCGGCCTTGCCCAGGTGCAGGTCGGCGATGAAGAGCGTCCGCGCGGCCGGCCACCACAGCGCGCGTTCGGGCAGCAGGTGCAGGGTCTGGCCGCCCCATTCGACGGGGCAGTGGGAGGCGCGGGAAGACACGGCCGCAGTGTCCCAGATTCGCTTCAGGCCCGGAGGCCGTCCCTCGGATTGTCCGGAAAGTTCTCGGGTTGCCGCGCGTGCGTGCGCGCCTCGGCCGGCGTGATGATGCCTGTGCGCACCAGCGCCGCCAGGTGGTGGTCGAGCGTCTGCATGCCCTGCGCGCCGCCCGTCTGGATGGCCGAGTACATCTGCGCGACCTTGTTCTCGCGGATCAGGTTGCGGATGGCCGGCGTGCCCAGCATGATCTCGTGCGCCGCCACGCGCCCGCTGCCGTCGCGCCTGCGGCACAGCGTCTGCGCGATCACCGCCTGAAGCGACTCCGACAGCATCGCGCGCACCATGGCCTGCTCGTCGCCCGGGAACACGTCGACGATGCGGTCGATGGTCTTGGCCGCGGACGCCGTGTGCAGCGTGCCGAACACCAGGTGACCGGTTTCGGCCGCCGTGAGCGCCAAGCGGATGGTCTCCAGGTCGCGCAGCTCGCCCACCAGGATCGCGTCGGGGTCTTCGCGCAGGGCCGAGCGCAGCGCCGCGCCAAAGCTGCGCGTCGTGTGGCCCAGTTCGCGTTGCTGCACCAGGCACTGGCGCGGCACGTGCACGAATTCGATCGGGTCCTCCACCGTGAGGATGTGCCCGTGCGTGCTGGCATTCCGGTGGTCGACCATGGCGGCCAGCGTGGTCGACTTGCCCGAGCCGGTGGGCCCGGTCACCAGCACCAGCCCCCGCGGACGCAGGGCGAGTTCGGCGAAGATCGGCGGCGTGCCCAGCTGCGCCAGCGACGGCACCGTGCCGGCGATGGTGCGAAACACCGCCGATGCACCGCGCGACTGCTGGAATGCGTTCACGCGAAAACGCGCGAGGCCCTCGATGGCCAGCGCAAAATCGACGTCCAGATGGATGCGGTACTGTTCGCGCTGCGCATCGTTCATGATGTCGTGCAGCAGGCTGGCGACGGTCGCGGCATCGAGCACCGGCAGGTCTTCGATGCGGCGCAATTCGCCATGCACGCGCAGCATCGGCGGCAGGCCGGCCGACAGATGCAGGTCGGACGCCTGGTCGCTCACGCAACGCGTGAGCAGTGTGTGAAGCAGGTTCACGTTGATTTCTCCCTGGTGCGTTGAACACGCTTTTTCGAAGATTATGACGACGACGATTTCCAACCGTTTGCAGCAGACTCGCCAACGCATCGCCGCCGCGTGCGAAGCGGCCGGGCGCGCGCCTGGCGCGGTGCAACTGCTGGCAGTGACCAAGACCTTCGGCGCCGACGCGGTGCGCGAAGCCTTCGACGCGGGCCAAGCCGCTTTCGGCGAGAACTACGTGCAGGAAGGCGTCGACAAGATCGCCGCGCTGGCCGACCTGCGCGCACGCATCCAGTGGCACATGATCGGCCCGCTGCAGTCCAACAAGACGCGCGTGGTGGCCGAGCAGTTCGACTGGGTGCATTCGGTCGACCGGCTGAAGATCGCCGAGCGCCTGAGCGCGCAGCGCCCGCCCGGCCTGGCGCCGCTGCAGCTGTGCCTGCAGGTCAACATCAGCGGCGAGGCGAGCAAGAGCGGCGTGCCGCCGGCCGAGGTGGCCGATGTCGCGCGGGCGGTGGCCGCCTTGCCGCACGTGGTGCTGCGCGGGCTGATGGCGATTCCGGAGCCGGCGCAGACCTGGGATGCACAGCGCGCGCCGCACCGTGAACTGCACGCGCTCTTCGCGGCGCTGAACGCGCAGGGCCTGGCGCTGGACACGCTGTCGATCGGCATGAGCGCGGACCTCGAAGCAGCGGTGCAAGAGGGCGCGACGATGGTGCGCATCGGCAGCGCCATCTTCGGCGCAAGAACGCCGGTCGCGTCGGCCGCACCAGCCGCGCCCTTCAGGCCGGCAGCGACTTGAAGAAGATCGTGGTGCCGCAGAGCCCGCCCTCGGGCCACAGCGCGTAGCCCGGAATCTCGCCGCAGCGCTGCCAGCCCAGGCGCGCATACAGCCGTTCGGCATCCCCGCCGGTGACGGTGTCGAGCACCAGCAGCGACTTGCCTTCGCGCGCGGCCTCGGTTTCGGCCGCGTGAAGCAGCAGGGCGGCCACGCCCTGGCGCCGTGCGCGGCGGTGCACCAGCATCTTGGCGACATCGGCGCGGTGCGGCTGGTTTTCCGGCTGCGCCAGCACCAGCTGCACGGTGCCGACGACCGTGCCTTGCGCGTCTTCGGCCACCATCAGCGCACGCTCGCCACCCGCCACGCCCAAAGCCACGTCGCGCCAGAACGCCGCGGCGCGCTCGGGTGACAGCGGTTGCATGAAGCTGACCGATGCGCCGCCTTCGACGCAGTCGCACAGCACCTGCGCCAGCCCGAGGATGAGCGGCTCGTCGAGCGCGTGGACGCGGCGCAGCGTGATCGATTCGGAGGGCGTGGGCGTCATGGGGGCGGTGGTCGACGTGATGAAAGACGCGGTGAACGATATGGAAAAGGCGTCAGGTCCGCAACAGCCCCTGGTTGCGCGCCTCGTAGATCGCCTCGGCCTTCGAGTGCACGTTCAGCTTGCTGTAGATGCGCCGGATGTAGGTCTGCACGGTGTGCACCGACACCGTCATGAGCCGCGCGATCTCGTCGGCGGTGAAGCCCTTGGTGATGAACTCCAGCACCTCTTTCTCGCGCACGGAAAGCTGTGCCTGCAGGTCCTGGCCCTGGCCGGCGGCGGGTGGCGTCGACTTGTTCGTGGGGGCGATGCCTGCAGGCGTTGCCGAGGCGCCACCCGGATGAAAGCGCCGCAGGATCTGACGCGCGATCAGCGGGCTGATGGGGCTGCCGCCCGCGTGAAGGCTGCGGATTTCCTGGAGCATGGTGGCCGCCGCGCTGTCCTTGAGCAGGTAGCCTGAAGCGCCGGCTTCGATGGAGCGCAGCACGTGCGCCTCGTCGCCGAAGGTGGTGTTGACCATCACCGCGCACTGCGGCCAGCGCACCTGCGCGGCCTGGATCACGTCAATGCCCGAGCCATCGGGCAGGCCCAGGTCGACCAGCAGCACGTCGGCCGGCGAGCCGCTGAGCATCTGCAGCCCCTTCTCGCGTGTGCCTGCGGTGCCGATCAGATGGATGTCGGTGGAGCCGGCGATGGCTGAGACGATCGCGTGCTGGAAATGCAGGTCGTCCTCCACCAGCGCGACGCGAATGCGCGAGGGGTCGGTGCGGGTCTGCATGGCGGGGGTTGGGTGGTCGTTCGGCACGTGGAGAAGGAGTGTGAGGCGTTCCGCACGGTCGGCGCTGGAGGGGCGATTGTGCGTCAAGCGCTTGCGCGTTCGATGGGCAGCCACAGCATCATCTGGCTGCCGTCGCGACCGGACTTCCAGCTGGCACGGCCTCCCAGGGCCGATGCGCGGCGCTGCTGGTTGGCCAGGCCGCGGCCACCGCTGCGCAGTGCGCGCGCCACGTCGAAGCCCTGGCCGTTGTCCGTGACCGTGACCGTCACGCCACCGGGCGCGACGCCGGTGCCCACGCGAACGGCGGTGGCGTGTGCGTGCTTGAGGATGTTGGCGAAGGCTTCCTGCAGCGTGCGCAGGATGTGCAGGGCATTGCGCGGGTCGAGCCAGTCCAGGCGCGGCACGTCGGCGATGTCCCAGTGCAGGGCAATGCCTGCGCGCTGCAGGCGCGGGCTCAGCCGGTAGCGCAGCGTGGCCAGCAGCAGGAGCAGGTCGGCCTCGACCGGCTCCATCGAGTCGATGGTGAGCTTGAGGTCGTCGATGCAGCTCTTGAGCACCTCGGCCACGTAGGCCACGTCGTTGCGGCCCTGCTCGTTCTCCACCACCCGCAGCGCGGTCACCAGCGAAGAGCCCAGGCCGTCGTGCATGTCCTGCATGAGGCGCTGGCGTTCCTGGCTGATGGTCTGGCGCTGTTCGGCCTCGCGCAGCATCGCATAGCTGTGCGCCAGCGCCGACTCGCGCTCGTTCAGGCGGTCGGCCAGCCGTGTGTTGGCCTGCTCGACCTTGGCCAGCGCGCCCACGTAGCGCCGCGTGATCAGGGCGCCGAACACTGCAAAGGTCAGCAGGTTGTTGAACAGGAACCCGAGCACGGCCAAGCTCAGCGTGGGATTGTCGGCCCCGGCCAGCCAGCTCTGCGGGTGGCGGAAGTTGCTTTGCAGCACCCAGTCGAGCGCCCCCATGAAGATGCAGGCGGTGAAGCCGGCCGCGACCAGCATCGCCTCGCCCGAACGGCGCCGCGCGCCCAGCATGCCTGCCACGCCGATGGACAGGCCCAGCACCGAGGCAACGCGGAAGATGACTGTCATCGTGGCGGGCGAGAGCGGCAGCATCGGGTTGACGTCCAGGGGCAGCGTGACCACGGCCATTGCCGCTGTGACACAGAGCGTCGCGAGCGTCAGCCAGGCTCTGCGCTGGCGGTGCAGCAGGCCGAGCGACAGGTGGATGACGGCGAAGAGCCAGAAGATCGAATTGACCGTCAGCCACGAAAACCAGTCGTCGCCCACCTGCATGTCGACATAGAAATGCAGGCCCCGGATGAAGCACAACACCGACAGGACGAAAAACAGGAGGTAGCTCTTTTCGTGTCGACGGCGCAGCCAGACCATCAGCGAGAAGATGCCGATGGCCAGGAAGAACGCGCTGAACATCGCAGGCATGTCCTGCTGGACCCAGTGCCGCCAGCTGTAGCGCCAGCGCAGCTCGCTGGTCTGCCCCAGCCGCAATGCCGACAGCGTCACCTGCGTGCCCGTGGTGTGTTCCAGGCGGATGACGATCTCCCTGGGGATCGTGCGTTCCGTGGGGGTGCCCAGCGACACCCACAACGGCTTGCGGGCGCTGTTCCAGAGCATGCCCTGCGGTTGCGCGCGATGCACCAGCTGGCCGTCGACGTAGATGGCGACCGTGCCATCGGTGCCCACGTGCGAGGCGTACAGGGCGAGTTGCCCCGGCGCCAAGGTCGTGGTGGCGGGCACGGCGATGCGCAGCCACGTGGTCTGCGTGTCGGTCGGCGCCCGGGCTTGCATCGGTGTCGCGCTGGCGGGCTGTCGAAGGGCGGCAGGCAGCGCCGTGTCTTCCCAGCGCCACGCGTTGTGCGGCGGCTCGCGTGCATCGAAAGTCGGCGGCGGCACGCTCAGGCCATGGCCCGGAAGGGCGACCCATTGCGCGTGGTCCAGCGCGAGCACGGTCGGCGTGGCGTCGGCACTGTCGGCCGCGACGGGGAGGTGACACAGCAGTCCGAATGCGACGAAAAGAAGGGTGCCCAACCGAGCGGCAAGTGCGTACATCAAAAGTTGTCACCAGAACTAGCGACATACAAAAAAGATGATGGTTTGTAACATTTCGCACACTAACGCACATTAATTTCAGGTTAGCAATCCGCAAAGACCACCATGACCTTTCAGGACTCTTCTTCAGCCGCTGACCGAACTTCCGATCTGTGCGAGGAAGGTTTCGACGAGCAGGTGCCCGAGCCTTCCATGGTCGAAAAGATCCGGCACGAAATGGCACAGCTTTTCGATTCGCGCTGCACCACCGCCGAACTGGCGGATCGCCTTTACGTCAAGCACGAAAAGGAGCGCGCAGTGTTCGTCGAACGCTTCAACCGCGTGGCCACGAACCTGATCGTGCCGGTCTTCGAGGCCTTCGAGAGCCGGGTGAGCGGGCTGGGTCTGCGCTGCCACGTGCATGTGCAGGACGGCATCTACACCGGACACCGGCGGGTCACGGGTTTCGTGCGTTTTGGCCTGGGCGCGCAGTCGCTGCACGGACGCCACAGCACCGGCGCGGCCGGCCATTTCGTCGACGTGCTGGCCGACACCACGGCGCGGCATCTCGTGGTCTCGCACGCCGGGCCGTCCGCAGCGCTGGTGGCCCGTCAGGGTCTCGCGATGTCGGTCGAACTGTGCGATGTCGACGTCGACTTCCTGCGCGGCCATCTGTCGGCGCTGGTCAAGCCTTTCTTCGATTGAACGGCGGCCTGGCGTGGCTCCCCGCCCCCGGCCACCCCGGCTCAGATCGGCAGGCGGGTGCTGCTCTTGATCTCCTCCATGACCGCATAGGTGCGCGTCTCGCGCACACCCGGCAACTGCCACAGCACCGTGCCGGCAAAGGCCCGGTAGGCGGCCATGTCGGCCATGCGCGTCTTGAGCAGGTAGTCGAAGCCGCCCGCCACCATGTGGCACTCCATGATCTCGTCACGCACCTGCACCGCCGCCTTGAACTGGTCGAACACGTTGGCGGTGGTGCGGTCGAGCAGCACTTCCACGAACACGGTGAAGCCGCGGCCGAGCTTGTGCGGGTTGAGCCGCGCCTCGTAGCCCTCGATGAAGCCGTCGCGCGTGAGCCGCTGCACGCGGGCCAGCACCGCGGTGGGCGACAGCGCCACCGCCTCGGCGAGCTTGAGGTTCGACATGCGCCCGTCGTCCTGAAGAATCTTCAGGATCTTGATGTCGATGCGATCGATGTCGAGCTGTGATTCGGTCATGGCTAGGGAATTATCCGGCGGTCGGCGCTATTTTTGGTGAATAAGTCGGTGGCGGGCGCGAGACGATTCGGCATTCGCCCTCCGGAGCTTTTCCATGCGCCTGCCCCACCCCTACCTTCCCGAAGCCGACATCGTCGCCGACCGCCTGGCCAGCCTTGCCGGCGCCCTCGACTGGGCCGCCGCCGCGGCCGTGGCCGCCCCCTGGGTGCAGGCCGTGCGCGACCACCCGCCACCGTTCTGGGCCATGGAAAGCCTGTTGCGCGAATACCCGATCTCCAGCGCCGAGGGCCTGGCGCTGATGCGGCTGGCCGAGGCGCTGCTGCGCGTGCCCGACGCGGAAACCGCCATCGCGCTGACCGCGGACCAGTTGGGCCGTGCCGATTTCGACGGCGCCGCCGATTCGACGCTCGCCCGTCTGTCGTCGTCGGCCATCGCGCTGTCGAAGAAGTTCCTGCCCGGGGTGGAGGCATCTTCGGCATCTTCGGAAGCGAAGCCCGCCGCGGCCCCCGGCCTCATGGCCCGGCTGGGCGCGCGCACCGTCGTGGCTGCCACCTTGCGCGCGGTGCAACTGCTCGGCCGCCAGTTCGTGCTTGGCCAGAGCATCCAGGAAGCGATGGGCGAGGCGCGCACCGCGCACAGGAAACAGCCGTCGTTGCGCTTCAGCTACGACATGCTGGGCGAGGGCGCCCGCACCGAGGCCGACGCCGTGCGCTACCTGCACAGCTACATCGACGCGATTCGCGCCATCGCGGGCGGCGCCGACGCTGCGGGTGCGCCCGAGCACAACGACGGCATCTCCATCAAGCTGAGTGCGCTGCACGCGCGCTACGAAGACGCGCAGCGCGAGCGCGTGATGCGCGAGTTGGTGCCGCGCGTCTGGCAGCTCTGCCTGCTGGCGGCCGATGCCGGGCTCAACCTGACGATTGACGCCGAAGAGGTCGACCGGCTCGAACTGTCGCTGGACGTGTTCGACGCGCTGGCCGCACGGGTGGCGGCCGAGCGGCCGCAGTGGCGCGGTTTCGGGCTGGCGATGCAGGCCTACCAGACGCGCGCGCTCGACCTGGTGGCGCATGTGGTCGACCTCGCGCGCCGCCACGGGCTGCGCCTGATGTGCCGGCTGGTCAAGGGCGCCTATTGGGACGCCGAGATCAAGCGCGCGCAGGAGCTCGGGCTGCCGCACTACCCGGTGTTCACGCACAAGCACCACAGCGACGTGAGCTACATCGCTTGCGCGCGTGCGCTGCTGGCCGCACCCGACGCCATCTACCCGCAGTTCGCCACCCACAATGCGGGAACGATCGCGGCCATCCTGCAGATGGCCACGGCAGCCAACGCGCCTTTCGAGCTGCAACGCCTGCACGGCATGGGCGAAGGCGTGTACCGCGAGGTGATGAAGACGACACAGGCGCCTGTGCGCGTCTACGCGCCGGTCGGGCAGCACAAGGACCTGCTGGCCTACCTCGTGCGCCGCCTGCTGGAGAACGGCGCCAACTCGTCTTTCGTGAACCAGCTGGGCGACGTGCAGGTGCCGCTGGCGCAGTTGCTGGCCACGCCGCTGCACCTGACGCCGCAGTCACCGCTGCCGCTGCCGCCTGCGCTCTACGGCCCGGCGCCGGCGCGACGCAACAGCCGGGGGCTGGACCTCACGGTCGAGCCGATGCGTGCGCCGCTGCTGGCCGCACTGGCAACCACCCCAGTGCCGCAGGTGCCGCTGTTCGATGCGCAACGTGCCGCCCAGGCAGTGGTTGCAAGCGCCGGGGCCTGGCACGGCTGGAGCCGAACGCCGGTCGCGCAACGCGCCGCGATTCTGCGCGATGCCGCCGACGCGCTCGAAGCCGCCATGCCGCGGTTCTGTGCGCTGCTGGTGAAAGAGGCCTTCAAGACCTGGGGCGACGCCGTCGCCGAAGTGCGCGAGGCGGTCGACTTCCTCCGCTACTACGCCGACGAGGCCGAACGCATCATGCAGACGGTCGTGCTGCCCGGCCCGACCGGCGAGCGCAACGAACTGCGCCTGACCGCGCGCGGTCCGTGGGTCTGCATCAGCCCGTGGAACTTTCCGCTGGCCATCTTCATGGGCCAGGTGGCCGCGGCGCTGGCCACCGGCAACACGGTGCTCGCCAAGCCGGCCGAACAGACGCCGGGCGTGGCGTTGCAGGCCATCGAGCTGCTGCACGCCGCGGGCGTTCCCGCCGACGCGTTGCAACTGCTCCATGGCCCGGGAGAAACCGTGGGCGCTGCCCTGGTCGCCGCGCCCGGCGTGGCCGGTGTGGTGTTCACCGGCTCCACGCAGGTGGCCCGGACCATCCACCGCGCGCTGGCTGCCAAGGAAGGCGCCATCGTGCCGCTGATCGCCGAGACCGGCGGCATCAACGCCATGCTGGTCGATTCGACCGCGCTGCCCGAGCAGGTGGTCGACGCCGTGGTGCAGAGCGCTTTCCGCTCGGCCGGCCAGCGCTGCTCGGCGCTGCGGCTGCTGTGCGTGCACGAACGCATCGCCGATGGCGTGATCGAGATGGTTCGCGGCGCGGCGGCCGAACTGGTCGGTGGCGACCCTGCGCTCCTGTCGACGGACGTCGGTCCGGTCATCGATGCCGAGGCCTTCGACAACGTGACGCGTGCCATCGCGGCGCTGCGGGCCTCCGCCACCGCGTGCGTCGAGGGCGCCGCACCTGCGCAGCCGGTCGCCAACTTCATCGCGCCCTGTGCGTTCGAGGTGCGGGCCATCGACAGCGTGACGGCGGAGATCTTCGGGCCGGTGCTGCAGATCGTGCGCTGGTCGGGCGATCCGGCGGCCGTGATCGACCGCATCAATGCGCTGGGTTTCGGGCTGACCCTGGGTATCCAGACGCGCATCGATTCGCGCGCGGCGGCGCTGGCGGCACGGGCCCACATCGGCAACGTGTACGTCAACCGCAACATCATCGGCGCGGTGGTCGGCGTGCAGCCCTTCGGTGGCGAAGGCCTGAGCGGCACCGGGCCGAAGGCAGGCGGCCCGCACTACCTGTATCGCTTTTGCGCCGAGCAGACCGTGACGATCAACACCACGGCGGCGGGTGGCAACGCGGCGCTGCTGGCATCCGGCGGCATGGCCTGAATCCTTGGCGCCCGTGCTGCAAGCGCATAAATTCATCTGCGCGGCGCATAGGGATGGCGCATCGCGCGGCGGAGGACTATCGTCTTGGCGATCCAATCACCCAAGGTAATGCCATGAGCGAGAAACTGTCCTTCGTCCATCCGACCGCCAACAGCCCGTGGGGCACCTACCTGCAACAGGTCGACCGCGTGGTGCCGTACCTGGGTGGCCTGGCCAAGTGGGCCGAGACGCTCAAGCGCCCCAAGCGCGCGCTGATCGTCGACGTGCCGATCGAAATGGACGACGGCACCATCGCCCATTTCGAGGGCTATCGCGTGCAGCACAACATGAGCCGCGGCCCGGGCAAGGGCGGCGTGCGCTTCCACCCCGACGTCACGCTCGAAGAGGTGATGGCGCTGTCGGCCTGGATGACGGTCAAGACCGCGGCGGTGAACCTGCCGTACGGCGGCGCCAAGGGCGGCATCCGCGTGGACCCGAAGAAGCTGTCGATGAAGGAACTGGAGAAGGTCACGCGCCGCTACACCAGCGAGATCGGCATCATCATCGGCCCGCACACCGACATCCCGGCGCCCGACGTGAACACCAACGGCCAGATCATGGCCTGGATGATGGACACCTATTCGATGAACACCGGCGGCACGTCGACCGGCGTGGTCACGGGCAAGCCGCTGCACCTGGGCGGCTCGCTGGGCCGCGTCAAGGCCACGGGCCGCGGCGTGTTCGTCACTGGCCGTGAAGCCGCGCGCCGCCTGGGCCTGGACCTGCGCGGCGCGCGCATCGCGGTGCAGGGCTTCGGCAACGTGGGCTCCGTCGCGGCCGAGCTGTTCGTCGAGGCGGGCGCCAAGGTGGTGGCCGTGCAGGACCACACCGGCACCATCGTCAATCCGGGCGGCCTCGATCTGGAGACGCTGATCCCGCTCTCGCGCACGCCGGCCGGCTGCGTGGTCTTCGAAGGCGGCGACGTGGTGCCCAACGAGCAGTTCTGGGACGTGCCCTGCGACATCCTGATCCCGGCGGCGCTCGAAGGCCAGATCACGGCCGAGCGCGCCAAGCGGACCACCGCCAAGCTGGTGCTCGAAGGCGCCAACGGCCCGACCGTGCCGAGCGCCGACGACATCCTGGCCGAGCGCGGCGTGCTGGTGGTGCCCGACGTGATCTGCAATGCCGGCGGCGTGACGGTGAGCTACTTCGAATGGGTGCAGGATTTCTCATCGTTCTTCTGGGACGAGGACGAGATCAACGTGCGCCTGGACCGCATCATGATGAACGCGCTCAACCACATCTGGGACACGGCCGACAAGCACAAGATCACGTTGCGCACCGCGACCTACGCGGTGGCCTGCGAGCGCATCCTGATGGCACGCCAGGAACGCGGCCTGTATCCATGACCGCCCTGCGCGTCGACGAGCAACGCCGCATCGAAGCGCTCCTTGCCGACGGTCGGCGCAAGCTGCTCGGGTTGACAGGGCCGCCGGGCGCCGGCAAGTCGACGCTGTCGGCGGCGCTGCTCGCGGCGCTGGGCACGCGGGCGCAGGTCGTGCCGATGGACGGCTTCCACTTGGCCAACGTCGAACTCCAGCGCCTGGGCCGCGCCGCCCGCAAGGGCGCACCCGACACTTTCGACAGCGCAGGGTACGTGGCGCTGCTGCAGCGGCTGCGCGCCCAGCAGCCGGGCGACCCGATCGTCTACGCCCCGGAGTTCCGGCGCGAGATCGAGGAGCCCGTGGCCTGCGCCATCGCCGTGCTGCCCGAGACGCAGCTGGTCATCACCGAAGGCAATTACCTGTTGCACGACGCCGGCCCCTGGGCCGACGTGGCAGGCCTGCTCGACGAGACCTGGTACGTGGACATCGACGATGCATTGCGCGAAGAGCGGCTGGTGCGCCGCCATTGCCAGTTCGGCCGCAGCGAGGACGCCGCGCGCGCCTGGGTGGCGAGCACCGACCTGCCCAACGCGCGCCTGGTCGCCGCCACGCGCAGCCGCGCGCAGCACGCGGTTCGCATCGACTGATTCATGGGAACGAAGGCGCGCGAGGCCGCTCGAAGCAAGGCCGGTGCCGCTGCCGGTTAGCATTTGACTCTCCGGGTTGTCCATGCCTTCCACGCCGTTCACGCTGTCCATGTCACAGATATCTCTTCGCGCCGGTGCCACGTCGCTCGCAGCCCCGCTCGCCATCCTGCTGGCGGCGCTCGTTCTGGCGGGCTGCGGCAGCAGTCCGCGCCGCGTCTCGTACGAGCCGGAGGAATTCGATTCGACCACCACGCACGCCCGCAGCTACGCGGCCTCCGAGACCCAGACCTGCGAGGCCGCGCGTCGCGCGCTGCTGAGCCAGGGCTACCTCATCACGGCGGCCAACAGCGACCTGGTGACGGGACGCAAGAATTTCCAGCCGGCCGCCGAAGTGCACGTGGAAGTCGAATTCCGCGTGGTCTGCGCGCGCGACAGCCAGGCGTCGACGGCCAAGGGCAAGAAGCCCGCGCGCAGCAGCATCGCGTTCGTCACGGCGCTGCAGGACCGCTACGGCATCAAGAAAACGAACAATTCGGCCAGCGTGGGGGTCGGCGTGCTGGGGTCGGTGTCGCTGCCGTTCTCCTCGAGCGACGACGCGATGGTCAAGGTGGCGAGCGAAACGCTCACGGACGAGCGCTTCTACGACCGCTTCTTCGCGTTGCTCGATCGTTACCTGGTGCCGGGTGCGCCTGATGAGGCGGCAGAGGAGCCGGTGCCGCCCGCGCCGGTGCCCGTTCGCACGTCGCCGCCGCCGGTGCTGCCTGCGCCGGCACCTGCTCCGGCATCGGTGCCTGCACCGGCTGTACCCGCAGCGGCCGCGCCTGCGGTCACCGCGCCGGTGACTGCACCCGTGTCACCCGAAGTCAAATCATTGGAAGCACCGCCAGCCGCGGCACCTGCCTCAGCGCCAGTGACTGCGCCAGCACCGGCACCGGCACCGGCACCCGCCGCACCGGTCGTAGCGCCCGCGACGCAGGGCTGAGGGCGCGCCGATCGCGGCTGCGCTCAGGCGCCGACGCGCTGGATGCCTTTGAGAACGGCGCTGAGCTCATCGACGCCGAACGGCTTCTGCAGCCACACGGTGCCCGGCGGCGGCGATTCCGGGCGCGGTCGTCCGGTGGCGAAGATGACCTTGAGCTTGTCGTCGGCGTGCAGGATCTCGACCAGATCGAGGCCCGAGAGGGCCGGCAGTCCGATGTCGGTGAGCAGCACGTCGAAGGCGCCTTCGATGAATCGGTCGCGCGCCACTTCGGCGCTCTTCACGCCGGCCGCCCAGTGGCCGAGGGCCTCGAGCATGTCGACCGTGGCCGCCAGTGCGGCCGGATCGTCTTCCACGACCAGGATGCGCAGCGACGGGTCGGCTGTAGGCCCTTCGGGCGCGGGCTTCGCAGTACTTGCCATGGTTCTTGTTATTTGATGAAAGGACGACTGTACGCGCCGCGCGCACGAAGTTCCTTCGCCATGACCACATCGGCACGTAGGAAGTGTGCCCATTTGTTCCCGCGACGACAGGCGGCAGGGTGCCGCCTGTCGTTCATTGGGCCTGTCGGCCAGCTCAGCGTACGGTGCCGGCCTGCTGCTTCATCGACTCGCTGCGAAGGCGGTCGTATTCGGCCTTGGGTACCGGCACGGCGTTCGCGTTGCCCAGATCCTGCATGCGCACCCGGTAGGTTTCGCGGGCGCTGAAGGCGGCGATCGCGGCGATCACCGTCACGGCCAGGGTGATCGAGCCGATCATCACCGGGATGTTGGTGGCGCCGGGAGGTGCCACGGCCACGAACAGCGCGGGCAGCATGGCGGTGACCAGCGTGCCGAGGTTCTGCGAGATCGCCATGCCCGAGACGCGGGTGCGGGTCGGGAACATTTCAGGGTAGAAGCTCGGGAACACCGCGTTGTAGCCCTGGTAGACCACGCCCCACATCAGCAGCGACATGGCGATGGCCAGCGGTACGTTGTGGATGCTGATCGCATACAGGTACACGAAGGACAGCAGGCCCGAGGCGACGGCGCCGATGATCATCGGCGGGCGGCGGCCGATCCGGTCGGACAGGCTGCCCACGAACGGGATCACCAGCACGGCGACGATGTTGCCCAGCACGGGAATCCACAGGTACACGTCCTTCTCGAAACCGATGCCGTAGCCCGGCTGCACCGCGTAGGCCGCGCCGAAGATGGTGGTGACCACGGGGATGACGTTCATCAGCGAGCAGCACATCACGCGCAGCATGTCGCGCCAGCTTTCCACGACGGCCTGGATGACCGGCGCCTTGGGCACGGCGCCCTTCTTGTCGATCTCGGCGAAGACGGGCGTCTCGTCGACCTCTCGGCGAATGATGTAGCCCGCGACGATCACCAGGAAGCTCAGCAGGAAAGGAATGCGCCAGCCCCAGGAATTGAAGGCGTCGGTGGGCATGTAGTGCGCCAGCGGCAGGAACACGGCGGCCGCCAGGATCTGGCCGGCCTGCACGCCCTGCAGCGTGAAGCTTGCGAAGAAGCCTCGTCGCCCGAAGGGCGCGTGCTCCAGGATCATCGAGCTGGCGCCCGAAATCTCCCCGGCCACGGCGAAGCCCTGGATCAGGCGCAGGATCACCAGCAGAGCGGGTGCCCACAGGCCGACCTGGTCATAGGTCGGCAGCAGGCCCACGGCCACGGTGGAGAAACCCATGAGGAACATGCAGATGATCAGCACCGTCTTGCGGCCGTGGGTGTCGCCCCAGTGTCCGAGCACGAACGCGCCGATGGGGCGCGCCACGTAGCCCACGCCGTAGGTCGCCAGCGAGGCGATGATGGCGATCTTCGGATCGGTCTTCGGGAAGAAGATCTGCGGGAAGATCAGCGACGCGGCGGTCGCGTAGATGAAGAAGTCGTAGTACTCGAGGGCAGAGCCGATCCAGCCGCTGGCGGTTGCCTTGCGCGTCTGTTGCTTGCCTTGGGCAGAGTCTGCCGTGTGTATGGCCATGGGTGTCTCCGAATGGAATGGGTAGCGGGTCGAGAACGGTTGCGGGGTGGGAAAGAAAGCGGAAAAGGGAAGACCGGAAGGGAAAAAACGAGGCGCGGGCGACAGTCCTCGCTCAGGACTGCTGAGCCTGCGAGGCCATTCGCGCGGGCGCGTTGACCGCGCCGTACGCGTCGTAGCTGCCGACGCGCTGCACGATCTCGAAGAACGGACCCGCGTCCGGATTCTCCGTGTAGATATGCAGGTAGTCGCCGGCCGCCGAGCGGTCGAACAGCACGCCTGCTGCGCGCAGGCGCGCGACCAGGGTGGGGTCGAGGTCCAGCCGCGTGGGCAGGTCGTCGTAGTAGTTGTCGGAGATCGGCACGAATCGCACGCCGCGCGCGCGCAGGCGGTCGACGGCCGCGAAGATGTCGTCGCAGCGCAGTGCGATGTGGTGCACGCCGCCGGTGCCCGCCACGCTCACGGTGCGGGCCGTGCGGGTGCGCTGGCTCAGCGACACGTTGAGCACCAGCCGCACGCTGCGATCGGCGTTGGCCACGCCGCGGCTGCGGATGAGGCCGAAGGGGTCGGCCAATTCCAGGCTTTCGCCGGGCTCCAGGCCCAGCACGGCGCGCGAGAACAGCACCCAGGTGTCGAGCTGGTCGAGCCCCAGGCCGAGCGCCACGTGGTCGATGGACTGCAGGCCGACGTCGGCGGCCGCCTGTGGCGCAGCAGGGTCGGCTGAGGCGGGTTCGGCGATGAAGTCGGCCGCGAACAGCGCTTGCGCGTCCATCGTCACGGGCATGAATTGCACCAGGTTGCCGCCGGGAACGACGATGGCGGGCATGCGCAGTTCGCCGGGGCCCACCGGGCTGTCGTGGCGCCGCGAGTGCATGGCCACGGCGCGCTCGGCGGCGGCCTCCGGGTCGGCCGCGCGCATGCCCAGCGCGCAGACCGAGGTGCCGTGCGCCTCGAAGCGGCTGCGTGCCAGCGAGTCCGGCTCGGCATTGACGATCAGGTGGATGTCGCCCTGGCGGTACAGCACCACGGCCTTGGAACGATGGTGGCCTGCGCGGTGAAAGCCCAGCTGCAGCAGCTGCGCGCCCAGGGTCTGGGCAGCGGCCTCGTCGACCGCGAATTCGATGAAGCCCAGGCCGGACAGCGTGGGCACCGGCGGTGGGTCGAAGAGGGTGATGGACGGTGCGGGCTGCACCTGGCACTTCTGTGCCTGGCGCGCCTGCACCTGGCTTTCCAGGTAGAGCAACGACCGCATGGCGTCCACCGCGGTTCGCCGGTTCGGCGTTTCGCGGAACACGTCGTTGAAGATTTCCAGCGACAGCGGACCGGTGTAGCCCGCCTGCAGCGTCTTCTCCAGGAAGGTCACCACGTCGAAGTCGCCCTGGCCGGGAAAGCTGCGGTGGTGGCGCGCCCACTGGAGCACGTCCATGGCCAGCAGCGGCGCGTCGGCCATCTGCAGGAAGAAGATCTTATCGCCCGGAATGTCGACGATGCCCGCGGGATCGTCCTTGAGCGACAGCGTGTGGAAGCTGTCCAGGATGAGCCCCAGGTGGGGATGGTCGGCGCGCCGCACGAGGTCCCAGGCCTGGCTGTAGAGCGAGGTCACGCGGCCCCAGGCCAGCGCCTCGTACCCCACGCGCAGGCCGCGCGCCGCGGCACGTTCGGCCAGCGCGTGCAGTTGCGCCGCCGCGCGCACCGGATCGGCGATGACCAGCGGCGAGGTGTTCGAGCAGCACAGCATCAGCGATGCGCCCATGGCCTGCATCAGGTCGAACTTGCGCTCCGCACGCTCCAGGCTGCGCGCGAACTGCGCGTCGGGCATGCCTTCGAAGTCGCGAAACGGCTGGTAGAGGTCGAGCGACAGGCCCAGGTCTTCGTTGATGCGGCGCAGTTCCTGCGCGTTGCCATTGAACTGGATGAAGTCGTTTTCGAACAGCTCGTAGCCGTCGAAGCCCGCCGCGGCAATGGCCTCGAGCTTCTGGCGCAGCGTGCCGCTGAGCGAAACGGTGGCGATCGATCTGTGCATGGCGTGGAGTGAGCGTGTGGGTGTTTGGCGCCACCCGAGCCGGGCGACGACGCGACTTTAGGCGCCAGCCGGTGCCCACCACAACGCTCACTCGGGTGCGGATGATCGATGATCGCACGAATGCGTTCATTAATCGCGCGAAATAGGGGTTACACCTAGCTCGGGAACCCGCTCCTTGAAGCGGGCCAGCTGCCCTTTGCCTAGCGGACCAGCGTCGATTTGCCGAAAAGGCTTTCAATCAGTTCCACCGCGACTTCCGCTGTGCGGTTGCGCACGTCGAGCGCCGGGTTGAGTTCCACCACGTCGAGCGAGCCCAGGCGACCGGTGTCGGCAGCCATTTCCATGCACAGCTGCATTTCGCGGTAGGTCGGCCCGCCGCGCACGCCGGTGCCCACGCCGGGGGCGTAGTCCGGGTCCAGGCAGTCCAGGTCGAAGCTCACGTGCAGGTGCGTGTCTTCGTCGACGTCGGCCAGCGCCGCGGCCATGGCCGCGCGCATGCCGTTCTCGTCGATGTGCCGCATGTCGAAGACGGTCAGGCCGAGTTCGCGGATGGCTTTCTTTTCGTCGGCATCGACGCTGCGGATGCCGATGAAGCGGAGGGCGTCGGGCGCCAGCGCGGCGCGCTCGCCGCTCCAGCCGGTGAGCGCGGCCGGCCCGTGGCCCAACAGGCAGGCCACCGGCATGCCGTGGATGTTGCCGCTCGGGCTGGTGGTGTCGGTGTTGACGTCGGTGTGCGCGTCGAACCACAGCACGCGCAGCTTCTTGCCGCGCCGGCGCGCGTGCCAGGCGACCGCGCTGATCGACCCGATGGCCAGACAGTGGTCGCCGCCCATCATCACAGGCACGTGGCCCGCACCCAGCGCGGTGTCGACGGCCTCGTAGACCGCGCGGTTCCAGGCCACCACCTCGTCGAGATGGCGCAGGCCGTCGGTGGGCGCGGTCCAGGGCGTGGCAGGCCCGGCGAGGTTGCCGCTGTCGATCACCTGCAGGCCCAGGCGCGCCAGCGTGCCGCCGATGTCGGCGACACGCAGCGCATCGGGCCCCATGCCGGCGCCGCGCACACTGGCGCCGATATCGGTGGGTGCGCCGATCAGTTGGAGGGTGGTCGTGGGGGTCGTCATCGTCGGTGGCTTTCCGGTGGCATTCGTTTGCGAGCCGAAAGCTTAAGCCACGCCGGCGACGACCGCGTGTCGTCAAGGACGGATCATCTTGCAGTCCGTGCCCTGCGCGAGTTCGTTGCCGGAATAGACGGCGTCGGTGCGAAAGCCGTAGTTGGTGCCGTCCCAGCCGACCTTGACCGCCTTGCCATCCACGGGCGCGATGGTGTTGACCACCTGCGGCAGCAGCAACTGGTGGTCTTCGGCGCGCATGCGCACGGGCCCGACCACGGAATCGAAGCTCAGGTTTTCGAGCGCCGCGGCGACTCTGGGCGTTTCCGTGCTGCCGGCCTTGTCGATGGCGGCGGCGAGCATGCGCGGCGTGAAGTCGATGCGCGGTGCGAGAAATTCCTTGCCGGTCTTTGCCTTGTAGGCCTTGGCGAGCGCGTCGACCCGCGGCGTGTCGGCCTGCCCTGGATGCCATTCAGCCACCCAGGTGAGCTGGCCCAGCCTGGCCTGCGAGGCGGCCAGCACCGTGCCTGGAATCGAGCCGGCGCTGTGGTTGAAGTAGCGCAGGTCGTAGCCCGCATCGCCTGCCGCCTTGAGCAGCAGCGTCATGTCCTGGCCCCAGTTGCCGGTGATGACCGAGTCGGCGCCCGACTGCTTGATGTTGGCCAGGTAGGGCGCGAAGTCCTTGACCCGTCCGATCGGATGCAGCGTCTCGCCCACGAACTGGATGTCCGGCCGCGCCAGACCCACCAGCTGCCGGCCATAGCTGGCCCATTGCTTGCCGTGGGCGTAGTCCTGGTTCAGGAGATAGACCTTCTTCACGTCCGGTGTCTTCTTGATGTAGTTGGCGAGCGCCTTCATCTTCATCGCCGTGTTGGCCTCGGTCTGGAAGTGCCAGAAGCTGCAGGCCTTGCCGGTCATCTCGGGGTCGATCGACGAGTGGTTGAGCACCAGCAATTCCTTGCCCGGATTGCGCTGGTTCCATCGCGCGACCGAGAGCACCAGGGCCGTCACCACCGACGAGCCGGAGCCGCCCGTGACGATGGCTTTGGCACCCTGGTCGATGGCCGCCTGCAGCGCGCTCTGGCTCTCCTGCGCCGACAGCTTGCTGTCGAACTGCAGCAGCTGGAGCTTGGTGCCGCCCAGCACGCCGCCCCTGGCGTTGATGTCGTCGATCGCGAACTGCGTGTGCGACAGCATCAGCTCGCCGACGTTGGCGAACGGTCCCGAGAGCGGGTCGATATAGGCGATCTTGTAGGTCGCCGGCTGAGCCTGCACGGTGGCGGCGACGAGGGTGGCCAGCGCCACGGCGGCGCATCGAAACGGAATGGGCATGGTGGTTGTCTCCTTCTTTGATTCAGCCCGGGCGCAGGCCAAGCACCCGCCAGGCCAGCCGCGACAGCTCGGCCACCATCGCGTCGGGCGCGAGGCGGCCGTCGGGCCGGTACCAGGTGTAGAGAAAGCCCGGCAGGCTGCAGGCCGCCAGCGCGGTGATGCGGGTCTCGGAAAAGTCGAAGTCGCCGTCGCGCCGGCCTTCTTCGAGCAGCGCGCACAGCTTGTCGTAGAAGTGCAGCGCCAGCTTCTTCTGTGCGGCCAGGTATTCGGCGCGGTACACCTGCGGCTCGCGGTACGGAAAGACCGCGCACGGGTGGTGCGCGATGGTCGCGCGGATGAGCCGCTCGATGCCCTCGGTGACCTTCACGCGGGCGCTGCGATGGTCGTCGTCGGCGAAATCCATCGACGTGAAGCAGTCGACCGTCGGGCGCCACGAGAGGGTCTCGAAGATCTCCTGCTTGTCGCGAAAGTAGTAGTAGACGAAGGGCTTGGTCACGCCGAGCGCGCGCACGACCTGGGCCATCGTGGTGTTGGCGTAGCCCTGCGCCGCGAACAGCTGCGCGGCTGCCTGGAGGATGCGCTCGCGCTGCGCGTCCGTCGACTCGGTGGCCGTGCGCTGGCGGCCGGTGCCCACCGGCAGGTGGGGTTTGTGCGGTGTCTCCGATGTTCTACCCATCGGTAGGATTGTTGGGGCAGCATCCCGCACTGGCAAGCCGATAGACCCTTGCAACGGCTATCGATAACCCTGAGAGAGTGACGCCATGGAGACAAACACCCCCGAGGCTTCGGCACCCACGTGGTCCCCACAGCCCCTGCATGCGTACCTGCGCGCCCACGCGCAAGAGCGCGGCGACCGGCCGGCCTGCCACTGGTACGGCCACGCGATGAGCTGGTCCGAGCTCGATCGCGCAAGCGATGCCTTCGCCGCGCGCCTGCAGGCGCTGGGCGTGCAGAAGGGCGAGCCGGTGGTGCTCTTCCTGAACAACTGCCCGCAGTACCTGGTCGCGCACTTCGGCATCCAGAAGATCGGCGCGATCGTCTGCCCGAGCGGTCCGCTCAACAAGGTGCACGAGCTGGCCTACCAGGTCGGCGACCTGAAGGCGCGCGTGATCGTCGCGGCAGCGCCCCTGATGCCGGTGGTCGCCCAGGTGCAGCCCGACAGCACGCTCGCACACGTCTTCGTGGTGCACTACGCCGACCTGTTGCCCTCCCAGCCAGCGCTGGACGTGCCGCCCGACCTGAAGGCGCTGCAGCACCTGCCGCGCGAGGTCCCCGCCGGCTGCGAGGACTTCCTCGAAGTCATGCGCGGCAACGCCACGCCCACGCCGGTGGACATCGCGCTCGACGACGTCGCATTGATGACCTACACCTCGGGCACCACCGGCCTGCCCAAGGGCGCGATGCTGAGCTACGGCAACGCGCTGTTCAAGACGGCCGCGGCGGCGGACTGCAACGGCGTGGGTGCCGACGACGTGCTGCTGTCGGTGGCGCCGCTCTATCACATCGCCGGCATGCTGATGGGCGTGAACGTGCCGGTGCTCACCGGTGCCGCGTCGGTGCTGCTGCATCGCTTCGACCCGCATGCCGTGCTGCAGGCCATCGAGCGCCACCGGGTCAGCTGGTGGTACAGCATCGCGCCCATGAACGTGGCCGTGATGCAGCAGCCAGACATCGCCTCCTTCGACCTGGGCAGCCTTCGCATGAACCCGGTGACCAGCTTCGGCATCACCTTCACGCAGGCCCTGGCCGACCAGTGGCGCAGTTTCGCTCGCCACTGCAGTTCGTTCGAGGCCGCCTACGGTCTGAGCGAGACGCACACCTGCGACACCTACACGCCGCACCAGGCGCCGCGCTGGGGCACGCAGGGCCTGCCGGTGCCGGGCGTGACCATCCGCATCCTCGACGCCGACACCGGCGCGGAGATGCCGACCGGCGAGGTCGGCGAGATCGTGCTGCGTAGCCCTGGCACCTTCAAGGGCTACTGGAACAAACCCGAAGCGACGGCCGCCACATTGCGTGACGGCTGGGTGCACACCGGCGACATGGGCAGGCGCGACGCCGACGGCTACCTCACCTTTCTCGGCCGCTTCAAGGAGATGATCAAGGTCTCCGGCTACAGCGTGTTTCCCGAAGAAGTCGAGACCCTCCTCATCAAGCATCCTGCGGTGGCGCAGGCGGCCGTCGTCTCGCTGCCCGATGCGCAGAAGGGCGAGGTGGTGAAGGCCTTCATCGTGAAGAAGCCCGGCGCCACGCTGGCGGCCGACGAACTGATCGCCTGGTGCCGCGACAACATGGCCAGCTACAAGGCGCCGCGCAGCGTGAGCTTCATCGATGCGCTGCCGACCACGGGCGCCGGCAAGGTGCTGCGCCGCTTGCTCAAAGATCCCGCCTGAAAGGTCGTTGTGTTCAAGAAGGTATTGATTGCGAATCGGGGCGAGATCGCCGTGCGCCTGGTGCGCGCCCTGCAGGACCTGGGCATCGGCAGTGTGGCGGTGCATGCGCAGGATGATGCGCAGGCGCTGCACGTTCAACGGGCCGACGTGGCCGTGGCGCTGCCGGCCACGGGCCCTGCAGCCTACCTCGACATCGCCGACCTGCTGCGCGTGGCGCGCGCGCAGGGCTGCGATGCGGTGCATCCCGGCTATGGTTTCCTGAGCGAACGCGCCGACTTTGCCGTCGCCTGCGCCGAAGCGGGAATGGTCTTCATTGGCCCGACGCCCGACCAGCTGGCGCTGTTCGGCGACAAGGCCCGCGCACGTGCGCTGGCCACGCAGTGCGGCGTGCCGGTCATGCCGGGCAGCGATGGCGCCGTGACGCTGGCCGAGGCGCAGGTTTTCTTTGCCGCGCAGCAGCGCGACGGCGGTGGCGTGATGATCAAGGCGCTGGGCGGAGGCGGCGGCCGCGGCATGCGCGCGGTGCTGGCTGCCGACGACCTGCCCGAGGCCTATGCGCGCTGCGCATCGGAGGCCCGTGCCTTCGGCGTCGAAGGCGTGTATGTCGAACGCCTGATGCTGCAGGCCCGGCACATCGAGGTGCAGGTGCTGGGCGATGGCCGGGCGGTGGCCAGCCTGGGCGAGCGCGAAAGCACGCTGCAGCGACGCTTCCAGAAACTGGTCGAGATCGCGCCGAGCCCGTCGCTGCCCGAGAGCCTGCGCGAGCAGCTCACGCACGCCGCGCTGCGCATGGCCGCGGCGGTGGGCTACCGCAGCCTGGGCACCTTCGAATTCCTCGTGGATGCGTACGCCGATGCGCACACGCAGGCGGCGGGCGCCTTGCCCTTCGTCTTCATCGAGGCCAATCCACGCCTGCAGGTCGAGCACACCGTGACCGAAGCCGTGACCGGGCTGGACCTGGTGCAGCTGCAAGTGGCCGTCGCTGCAGGGCAGTCGCTGGACGCACTGGGCATCGCGGCGGCAAGCACGGCGACGCAGCGCGGCTTTGCAGTGCAGTGGCGCATCAACGCCGAGACGCTCGACGCACAGGGCACGGCGCGGCCGGCCAGCGGCATGCTCACGCGCTTCGACCTGCCGACAGGCCCGGGCGTGCGCGTGGACACGCACGGCTACGCCGGCCTCGCGCCGTCGCCGCACTACGACACGCTGCTGGCCAAGCTCGTCGTGCAGTCCGCGTCACCGCGCTTTGCCGACGTGCTGCGGCGCGCGCAGCGCGCACTGGAGGAATGCCGCATCGAGGGCATCGCGACCAACCTGGCGCTGCTGCGTGCGATCGCTGCGCGCCCCGAGTTCGCGACGCAGGCGGTGCACACGCGCTTCGTCGAGACACACCTGGGCCCGTTGCTCGAAGCGGCCGGGCAACTGGCACAGGCAGCAATTCCCCCCACGCCGGCTGCATCGTCGAATACAGGTGCGGCGATGGATGGCGAAGCTCCCGACGAAGGCAGCCTGCACGTCAGGGCGCCCATGCCCGCACGCCTGGTGCAGTTCGACATCGAGGTCGGCCAGGTGCTGCCGGCGGGTTCGCAGGTCGGCGTGCTCGAAGCCATGAAGATGGAGCACCTGCTGCACGCGCCTGAAGCGGGCCGCGTTCTCGCGTTGCTGGCGTCGCCCGGCGACTACCTGGTCGAAGGGCAGGCGCTGGTGCGGCTGGAGGCGGTCGATGCGCATGACGTGCAGGCAGAGGCGCAGACCGCGCCCGACCCGGCGACCATCCGCCCCGATCTGCAGAAAGTCATCGACCGCCACGCACCCACGCTGGACGCCCACCGCGCTGCCGCGGTGGCCAAGCGCCGCGCGCAAGGCGGGCGCACGGCCCGCGCCAACATCGACGACCTGTGCGACCTGGCCAGCGATCCGGGCAACTTCATCGAGTACGGCGCGCTCGCCATCGCCGCGCAGACGCGCAGGCGCGCGCTCGACGACCTCATCGCCAACACGCCGGCCGACGGCATGGTGACCGGCATCGGCAGCGTCAACGCGGCCCGCTTCGGCCCCGAGCGCTCGCGCTGCGTGGTGATGGCCTACGACTACACGGTGCTGGCCGGCACGCAGGGCATGCGCAACCACCAGAAGACCGATCGCATGCTGCGCGTGGCGCACCAGCTGAGGCTGCCGGTGGTGCTGTTCGCCGAAGGTGGCGGCGGCCGGCCGGGCGATACCGACATGCCCGTCGTCGCCGGGCTCAACAACCACACCTTCAGCCAGTTCGCGGCGCTCTCGGGCAAGGTGCCGGTGGTCGGCATCGTGCATGGCCGCTGCTTCGCGGGCAATGCCGCGCTGCTGGGCTGCAGCGACGTGATCATCGCCACGCGCGGCAGCAACATCGGCATGAGCGGGCCGGCCATGATCGAGGGCGGCGGGCTGGGCACTTTCGCGCCGGAGCAGATCGGCCCGAGCGCGGTGCAGTCGAAGAACGGCGTCATCGACATCCTGGTGGAGGACGAGGCTTCTGCGGTCGCCGCGGCCAGGCAGTACCTGTCGTACTTCCAGGGGGCGATCGACGAATGGGAATGCGCCGACCCGCGCGTGCTGCGCCATGCAATCCCCGAGAACCGGCTGCGCGTGTACGACGTGCGCACCGTCCTGCGCGGCGTGGCCGACACCGGCTCGCTGCTCGAACTGCGTGCGGGTTTTGGCGCCGGCATCGTGACCGCACTGGCGCGCATCGAAGGCCGCCCGGTCGGCCTGATGGCCAACAACCCGCACCACCTGGGGGGCGCGATCGACGTCGAGGCGGCCGACAAGGCCGCGCGCTTCATGCAGCTATGCAACGCGCATGGGCTGCCGATCGTCTCGCTGTGCGACACGCCCGGCTTCATGGTCGGCCCCGAAATCGAGGCCCAGGCGCAGGTGCGCCACGTCTGCCGCATGTTCATGGTGGCTTCGCACCTGCGCGTGCCCTTCTTCGCCGTGGTGCTGCGCAAGGGCTACGGCCTGGGCGCGCAGGCGATGACGGCCGGCGGCTTCGACGCACCGGTGTTCACGGTGGCCTGGCCTACGGGCGAGTTCGGCGCGATGGGGCTCGAAGGCGCGGTGCGCCTGGGCTATCGCAAGGAACTCGAAGCCGTGGCGGCAGGCGCCGAACGCGACGCCCTGTTCCAGCAACTGGTGGCGCAGCAGTATGCGAACGGCGAGGCCATCCACATGGCGCAGACGCTGGAGATCGATGCCGTGATCGACCCTGCCGACACGCGGGCGTGGCTGGTGCGCGGGCTGGCATCGGCAACGGCCGCGCTGGGCGCACCGGTCCCTTTCGTGGACACGTGGTGATGCCGACACAGCTCTACACAAGATTTCGCGTGCCGCTTACCTGGGCTTCACAGAGGCGGATCACGATGAAGGCTCCTACAAAGCATGAGGAGTTCCCCATGAAGACATTCGCAGTTGTTCTTGCCACCGCGTTCTCTGCCTTGCTGCCACTGGGCGCAGTGGTGGTTCCCACGGCTGCCCAGGCGCAGCCGACCATCATCATTCAGGGCCCACCGCCGCCCCCGCGCTACGAACGCGTGCCGCCACCGCGCCGCGGCCATGTCTGGGCGCCCGGCCACTATGAATGGCGCGGTGGCCGCCACGTCTGGGTGCGTGGCACGTACGTGCGGGCCCGGCCCGGCTATGCGTACCGGGCACCGGAATGGCGCGAGCGCGACGGTCGCTGGGAGTACGCACGCGGCCGCTGGGACCGCGACGGCGACGGCGTACCGGACCGTCGCGATCGCAAGCCGAACAATCCCAACCGCTATTGAGCACGCACCGTTGTGAGCCTGCCACGCTCAGAACAGGCGGAACACCAAAGGCATCAGCAGCGCGGCCAGCACCACCTGCAGGCCGAGCGCCAGTCCTGCGTATGCGCCGGCATCCGCGTTCACCTGCAGGGCCCGTGCGGCGCCGATGCCATGTGCTGCGGTGCCCAGCGCGAAGCCGCGCGCGGCCCAGCCCTGCGGTGTCCTGTCGATGCGCAGCAGGTCGAACAGGTACTTGCCCGACAGCGCACCCACCATGCCGGTGAGCACTGCGAACACGGCTGACAGCGCCGGAATGCCGCCGATCTTCTCCGAGATGCCCATAGCCACCGGTGCAGTGACCGACTTGGGCGCCAGCGACACCAGCACGTCGTGCGGCAGGCCCACGGCCCAGCCCAGCGCAAGCGCCGACGCGCTGGCTGCCGCACCGCCGATCAGCGACGCCGCGAGCACCCGGCCCCAGCGCGCGCGCAGTTCGGCGCGGCGCAGCCACAGCGGCCACGCCAGCGCAACCACCGCCGGGCCCAGCAGGAAATGGATGAACTGCGCACCTGCGAAGTAGGTGGGGTAGTCGACCCGCGTCAGCAACAGCCCGCCTGCGATCACCACCACCGACCACAGCACCGGATTGGCCCAGGGCGCATTGCCCGTGCGCGCATAGGCTGCGTGTGCGATCAGATAGACCACCAGCGTGGCCGTGAGGCCGAACAACGGCGAGGCGGTGAGGTACACCCAGAGCTGGACGAAGTGGGGCATGTGCGTTCAATCCTTTTTCTCGGCGCGCCAGGGCGCACACAGCACCAGCGCCGTCACGCCCAGGCCGATCCAGGTCGACAGCACGATCACCAGCAGCATGCGGCCGCCGTAGGCGCTGAGCAGCGCCAGGTGCGTCATGACACCCACGCCGACCGGAATGAAGAGCAGCGACAGATGCGCCAGCAGGAAGTTCGCGCATTCGCCCACCGGCTCGCGCACCTGCGCGGAGCGCAACGCGACCAGCATCAGCACGAGACCGACCACCGGGCCGGGCAGCGGCAGCGCCAAGCCCCGCGAGATCAGTTCGCCGACCGACTGGCACACCAGCAGCCAGGCGAGCCCGCGCAGACCGTTCATGCCCATCTCTTCCTCCTCGGACTGCGGCTGCGACCTAGAAGCGGGGCAGGTCGGCGAAGGGCAGCGTCTTGCCGCCCCGGAACACCTGCTTGCCGTACTCCGCGCATCGCTGCAGCGTCGGGATCACCTTGCCGGGGTTCAAGAGGCCTGCCGGGTCGAAGGCGCGTTTGACGCCGAACATCTGCTCGTTCTCGGCGGCGGTGAACTGCACGCACATGCTGTTGAGCTTTTCCACGCCCACGCCGTGCTCGCCCGACACCGTGCCGCCCATGGCGACGCTGGTCTCGAGGATATCGGCGCCGAAGAGCTCACAGCGGTGCAGTTCGTCGGGGTCGTTGGCATCGAACAGCACCAGGGGGTGCAGGTTGCCGTCGCCAGCGTGGAATACGTTGCAGCAGCGCAGGTCGTACTTGATCTCCATCTGCTGGATGGCCAGCAGGATGTCGGCCAGGCGTTTCCTTGGGATGGTCGAGTCCAGGCACATGTAGTCGGGGCTGATGCGGCCCGACGCGGGGAAGGCGTTCTTGCGGCCGCTCCAGAACTTCAGGCGCTCGTCCTCGTTTTCGCTGCAGGTGATGGCGGTCGCGCCACAGCCGCGCAGCACCGCCGTCATGCGGCCGATCTCTTCCTCGACCTCTTCGGGCGTGCCGTCGGATTCGCACAGCAGGATGGCAGCGGCATCGAGGTCGTAGCCGGCCTTGACGAAGTCCTCGACCGCGGCCGTCATGGGCTTGTCCATCATCTCCAGGCCGGCCGGGATGATGCCGGCGGCGATCACCGCCGCCACCGCGTCGCCGGCTTTGCGCACATCGTCGAAGCTGGCCATGATGCAGCGCGCCAGTTGCGGCTTGGGCACCAGCTTGACGGTGACTTCGGTCGTCACGGCCAGCATGCCTTCGCTGCCGACCACCAGCGCAAGCAGGTCGAGCCCGGCGCAGTCGAGAGCCTCGCTGCCGAACTCGATCGGCTCGCCGTCGGCCGTGAAGCCACGCACCCGCAGCACGTTGTGCAGCGTCAGGCCGTACTTCAGGCAGTGCACGCCCCCCGAGTTCTCGGCCACGTTGCCGCCGATGGTGCAAGCGATCTGGCTCGACGGGTCGGGCGCGTAGTAGAGGTTGAAGGGCGCGGCCGCCTCGCTGATGGCAAGGTTGCGCACGCCGCACTGCACGACCGCCGTGCGCGCGACGGCGTCGATCTTCAGGATCTTGTTGAACTTGGCGAGCGACAGCGTGACGCCCATCGCGTCGGGCATGGCGCCGCCCGACAGCCCGGTGCCTGCGCCGCGTGCCACCACGGGAACGCCCAGGCCGTGACAGGTGCGCAGCACCGCGGCCACTTGCGCTTCGGTCTCGGGCAGCGCCACCACCAGCGGCCGGGCACGGTAGGCGGTGAGGCCGTCGCATTCGTAGGGCGTGGTGTCCTCGTCGTGCCAGATGAGCGCATGCGCGGGCAGGTGCGCCTGCAGAGCACGCACCACCTGGGCCTGGCGTTTGGACCTTTCCTGCACCTGCATCGGTGCGTGCGGCTCGGCGAGGACGGCATTCATGGCAGGACTCTACGGCACGCGCCGCGATACCGCCAGGGGTGCTGTCGTCAGCGGAACACGACCGTGCGGTGGCCGTTGATGAGCACGCGGTGCTCGCTGTGCCATTTCACGGCACGGGCCAGCACCTGGCTTTCGGTGTCGCGGCCGCGCGCGGTCAGGTCTTCGACGGTGTCGGAATGATCGGCGCGCGCCACGTCCTGCTCGATGATCGGGCCTTCGTCGAGGTCGGCGGTCACGTAGTGGGCGGTCGCGCCGATCAGCTTCACGCCGCGGTCGTGGGCCTGGTAGTAGGGCTTGGCACCCTTGAAGCTCGGCAGGAAGGAGTGGTGGATGTTGATGGCGCGGCCGGCCAGCTGGGTGCACAGGTCGTTGCTCAGGATCTGCATGTAGCGCGCCAGCACCACCAGTTCGGCGCCCTCGGCCTGGATGATCTCCAACTGCCGGGCCTCGCCCTGCGCCTTGGTCGCGGCAGTGACCGGGATGTGGTGGAAGGGCACGTTGTAGCTGGCGGCGAGCTGGTAGAAGTCGCGGTGGTTCGAGATGATGGCGCGCACGTCGATGGCCAGCAGGCCGCTCTTCCAGCGGAACAGCAGGTCGTTCAGGCAGTGGCCTTCCTTGCTCACCAGGATCACGGTCTTCATGGGCTCGGCGGCCGCATGCAGCTTCAGGTGCATGCCGAACTTGTCGGCCAGCACCGCGAACTGCTCGCGCAATGCGGCTTCGCTGTGTTCGACGCAGGCAAAGCGCACGCGCATGAAGAACAGTCCGGTGCCGTGGTCGTTGAATTGTTCGGCCTCCTCGATGTTGCCGCCGCGTTCCAGCAGGAAACCGGAGACGGCGTGCACGATGCCCGTGCGGTCGGGGCAGGAGAGGGTCAGGATGTAGGCGGGGTTCATAGCGGATGTGATTGTCGCAGCCCGCGCAGAGCGGCTGCAGCAGTGCCAGAATGAAGCCCTTCACGCGCGCAAGGCGCTCCCGTCCGCCTCACTCCCTCTCTCTTTCTCCGCAGGAGTCCCCTCATGGCCAGTACCGACTTCAACATGGACAACCAGTGGTTGCCCTTCACGCCCAACCGCCAGTTCAAGAAGGACCCGCGGGTCTTCGTGGCCGCCGACGGCATGGAATTCACCACGCACGACGGCCGCAAGGTCATCGACGGCATTTCATCGTTGTGGTGCGTGGGTGCGGGCCACAACCGCCAGCCCATCAACGAGGCGATCAAGAAGCAGCTCGATACGCTCGACTACGCCACCGCCTTCCAGGTGAGCAACGACCGCGCCTTCGAGGCCGCCACGCTGATCGCCGAGATGGCGCCGGGCGACCTCAACAAGGTGCTGTTCTGCAATTCGGGCAGCGAGGCGGCCGACACCTCGCTCAAGGTGGCGCTGGCCTACCACCGTGCGCGTGGCGAAGGCCATCGCAACGTGTTCATCGGGCGCGAGCGCGGCTATCACGGCGTGGGCTTCGGCGGCATGTCGGTGGGCGGCATTCCGGGCAACCGCAAGGCCTTCGGTTCAGCCTTCCTGCCGCGCGTGGACCACATGCGCTTCATCCACGATCCGGTCCACCACGCCTACATCCACAACCAGGAGCCGGTCTGGACGGACGATCCGCTCACCGACCTCGAACAGCGCATCCTGCCGCTGCACGACCCGAGCAACGTGGCGGCCATCATCGTGGAGCCGGTGGCCGGTTCGGCGGGCTGGTACCTGCCGCCCCAGGGCTACCTGCAGAAGCTGCGCGCCATCTGCGACAAGCACGGCATCCTGCTGATCTTCGACGAGGTCATCACCGGCTTCGGGCGCATGGGCACGAACTTCGCGTCGGACTACTACGGCGTGGTGCCCGACATGCTGAACTTCGCCAAGTGCGTGACCAACGGCGTGATTCCGCTGGGCGGCGTGATCTGCCGCGACAAGCTGTACGACCAGATGATGAAGACCGACGCGCCCGCGCACGTCGTCGAGTTCTTCCACGGCTATACCTATTCAGGCCATCCCGTGGCCTGCGCCGCCGCCGTGGCCACGCTCGGGCTGATGAAGAACGAGCAGCTGTTCTCGCGCGCCGGCGAGATGGCACCAGTGCTGGGCGACGCGTTCCACAGCGCGTTCAAGGGCTTGCCCAACGTGATCGGCATCCGCAGCCTGGGCCTGGCGGCAGCGGTCGAGTTGGCGCCCATCGCCGGCCTTCCGGGCAAGCGCGCCTACGACATCTTCGTCGACTGCTACGAGAAGGGCGCGCTGGTGCGGCCTGCGGGCGACGTGATCGTGATCGCGCCCCCGTACATCGTCGAGAAGTCGCACATCGACACGCTGGTCAACACGCTGGCCGATTCGATCAGGAAGTTTTCGGCCTGAGCGTGGCGCAGTAGTCCCGGGCCGGCAGTTCGGGCGTCTGCCACACGGCGTCGAAGCCGGCTGCGTCGGGTCCCGACTCGCCGGCCTTCAGCAGGACCGACTTGACCGTGAGGCCCGCCGGCAGGTGTTGCGGCACGCCGAGTGCGCGCTGCACGTGCCCTGCGCCGGCAATCAGCAACACGGTCTTGCCGGGCGCGCGTGCCTGTTCCACCGCCTGCGCCATGGTGCGATCGCGCGCGATCTGGATGCGGGTCATCGGGACGATCTGCGCCTCGGGCAACAGGCCGCAGTGGCCCTCTCGCACGGCGGCTTGCTGGGCGCTGCGCGCGCCGTCGTTCAGGCGGGCATCGAGCGACGCATCGGCCATGGCCTGGCGCATGCCGGCGCGCGGCAGGTTGCCGCCCAGGACGGGTACGCCCGCGCCGACGGCTGCCATCACCGCGGCGCCATAGTCGCGCCACGGCCAGGACTGCTCGTCCCAGGCCAGCGCGCTGCGGACCTCTTCTTCGGTCGAGGTCGCGGGCAGGGCGGCGGTCGAGCGCCCCGCGTCGGCCATCTCGACGACCAGCGCGGCAAGGCGTCCCCGCCTTGCGAGCGCGTCGACCGTCTCGTACTCGATCACATGGTGCTCGGCGGCGTCGTGCTGCTCGCCCAGCAGCAGCACGTCGACTGGCAGCAGCACTGCCACGCGGCGAGCGAAGGGCGTGTCGGCCGGCACGGGCGCGCGGCTGGCGGTGCCGCAGGCGGCCAGCAGGGTCGCGAGCAGCAGGGTGGCCACGGTGCGCGCGCCAACGCAGTGCACTGCATGGGTTTCCGGGCGCGGGAGAAACGACGACAAAGACGATGACAAGGGCATCGGGCGATACTACGCCCGGGTCCCGCCGGGGGCCACAGCTTCCAGCCTCGAAACGCGTGTTCGCCTTTTCCCGCATTTTTCCGCCTTTGTCCGTTTTCTCTTTTCCCCGTCCTCTGCCTTTCTCCTTGCGTGTTCTCGGCACCCTGCTGCTCGCCCTGGCGGCGGCAGGCCTGTGCGTCGCGTTGCACACGCCGCTGCCCTGGATGATCGGGCCGCTGCTGGCGGTGTCGGCCTGTGCCATTGCCGGTGCGCCGACTGCCAGCTACACGCCCTTGCGCAACCTGGGCCAGTGGACCATCGGCACCGCGCTGGGGCTGTACTTCACGCCGCAGGTGGTCGCACTGGTGGCCGGCATCTGGTGGGCGATCGCCATAGCGATCGTCTGGGCGCTCGGGATGGGATGGCTCTTCGGCCGTGTGCTTCAGCGCATGCAGGGCGACCGGATGGCCCACGTGCCGCCCCACACGATGAGGGCCACCGCCTATTTCGCCGGCGCGATCGGCGGCGCGTCGGAGATGACGCTGATGGCCGAACGCGTGGGCGCACGCACCGACCTCGTGGCCGCGGCGCACAGCCTGCGCCTCATGATCGTCACGCTGAGCATCCCGTTCGCCATGCAGTGGAGCGGCCTGCACGGGCTGGAGATCACGCCACCGACGACGCGCGAGGTGAACTGGGGCGGGCTGGCAGTGCTTGCGGCCGCCACCGGTGTGGGCGCGCTGTTGATGCGGGCGGCCGGCCGGAACAACCCATGGTTTCTCGGACCGCTGCTCGTGGCCATGGGCTTTACCGTGGCGGGCATGCCGCTGTCGGCGGTGCCGGTGAGTTTTTCCAATGCGGCGCAGTTGGTGATCGCCGTGAGTCTGGGTGTGCGCTTCAGCCGGGAATTCCTGCAGACGGCACCGCGCTGGCTGGCCACGGTCGGGCTCGGGACGGTGGCCATGATCGTGCTCTGCGGCGCTTTCGCCTGGCTGCTGTCGCTGGTCACGGGTGTGCATCCGGCCACCCTGATACTGGGCACCTCGCCGGGTGGCATCGCGGAAATGTCGATCACCGCAAAGGTGTTGCAGCTGGGCGTTCCGGTTGTGACCGCTTTCCAGGTGTGCCGCCTGGTGGCGGTGCTGTTGCTGGTCGGGCCGCTGTTCAGCCTGCTCTATGGCAATGTTCGGCCTGAAACAACACCGTGAACAAAAAGGCGCCGAGCGTCCGGCGCCGCTACCGCCGGGGGTCAGTGGACCAGGACTGGATTCTGCGCGAGCTCTGCGTAACCTTCGAGCGTGTCCTCGACCTCTTCCTGCGTGGGGGTGTTCAGCTGCCACGCCGTGATCTGCTGCTGGAACAACTCTGCCCAGGAGCCGTCGAGGTAGACCTCCTTGCCCGAGCGCTTGTCCACGATCTCGAAACCGTGGCGCGCGAGCACGGGAAGGTGCGGTGCGATGGGTGCCTCGCCCTCGTTGGGCTGGACATGCACGACCACATAGGACTCGGAGTCATAAAGCATGTTCATGGCAGGACCCGTGAGGATGTCGATGGCGTTCATAGAGTTCCCATTTAGCAATCAACGCGCCAGTTTCAAGACCCGTTGTCGTATTTGTGGCAAATCGGTGACTGCTTTGCATGACTCTGATGTCAGCCACCGGGGCGCAAAGGAAGCTGTTCACGCAGTTGCATGTCGGCAAAGTCCCCGTTGGACTGTGTCTGCTTGATCCGCACCGGCGCATAGCCCAGCGCCGGCGCCACCCATACTTCGACCGTGTCGTCGAAGGGCTTGCGTGCGGTGCGCACCAGCCGGCGTGCGGTGATTTCGCCCGCCGGCAGGGCCAGCACCTCCTCGTCGCCGACGATGAAGCTCCAGATGTCGGCGTCGCGCGGGCCGACCGTCTGCATCGCCAGGGCGCTGCCGGTCGGGTAGCGCGCCGGGTCGGCGGCCATCAGCGCGCCGAGCTGCAGCACGACGCTCAGCCGGTCCTGTGCGCCAGGCAGCAGGGGCACGCTGGGCGCGTTGTTGCTGAACACCACGGTGCCCTGGTCGCGCACGAAGTGGGACGCCACCTCGACCTTGCGTTTGTCGCTGAACCGCACGGGCTCGATGCCGGTCGGCCCGAGCACGCCCACGCTGTGCTGCGAGCGCAACGTCTTGAAGAAGAAAGTGAGCGACAGCTGAGCGTCATAGGCCTGGCCGTCCTGCTGCCACGACAGGTCGCCGAACACACCCTGGAGCGGCGTGACGCCCTGCTGGCCGCTGACGGCGAACTTCAGGCGCATCGAGCCGGGAATTCGCACGGGAACGGGCGCCGGGGGAGGCGCTGGCTCCGGTGGCGCTGCGGCTTCGGGCGCAGGCGTGGGCGGTGTTGCTGGCGGTGCGGTCGGCGGCTCCATGGGCGTGCTCCCTGCCGCGCCGGCCGGCGACGTGTCGGCGTGGGTCGCTGCAGGGGCTTCAAGCACAGGTTCCGGTGCCGCCGTTGCGGGCTCGGGGGCTGGTGCAGGTGCGGGCGCGGGTGCGGGCCGTGGCTTCGGTGCAGGCCGCGGGACCGGCATGGGCACAGCGGCGGGCGGGGGTGCCGGCGTGGGTGCCGGCTCGACCGCGACGGGCGCCGGTGGCGGCGTCACGATCGTGCGGGTGATGAAGCGCGTTTCCGGCGGCGGCCGACCCGGCCCCGCAGTGGACGGCAACAGCCCGAGCGCCAGCAGGTGCGCGGCCACCACGCCGGCCGTGAGCAGCGCCACGGCGCGCCATGGCCCGCGCGTTCGCGGCGCGTCAGGGGCGCCGGGCAACGGGCCGGGCAACGGACTGACAGTGGCGGAAAGGGTGCGGGTCGGCATCGGGTGTGGGATCGGATGCGGGCGCCGAGGTTCACCTCGGTACACTGCCGCCGATCAACCAGTTTAGTAGCGATGCCGCCACGGCATCCGCAGGACCTCCATGAAACTCGCCACCCTCAAGGACGGCTCGCGCGACGGGCAACTCGTCGTCGTCTCGCGCAACCTCGCCAGCGCTCATTACGCGACCGGCATCGCCAGCCGCCTGCAGCAGGTGCTCGACGACTGGGGCTTCATGAGCCCGCAGTTGCAGGACCTGTACGACGACCTCAACGCCGACCGCACGCGTCACGCCTTTCCCTTCGACCCGACGCAGTGCATGGCGCCGTTGCCGCGCGCCTACCAGTGGGCCGACGGTTCGGCCTACCTCAACCACGTCGAGCTGGTGCGCAAGGCGCGGGGCGCCGAAGTGCCCGAAAGCTTCTACACCGACCCGCTCATGTACCAGGGCGGCAGCGACGACTTCATCGGCCCCTGCGACCCGGTGGTGGTCGCGAGCGAAGCCTTCGGCATCGACTTCGAAGCCGAGATCGCCGTCATCACCGGCGACGTGCGCATGGGCGCCACGCCCGAGCAGGGCATCGACGGCGTGCGCCTGCTGATGCTGGCCAACGACGTGAGCCTGCGCAACCTGATCCCCGCCGAACTTGCCAAGGGCTTCGGCTTCTTCCAGAGCAAGCCCGCCACTGCCTTCAGCCCGGTGGCCGTCACGCCCGACGAACTGGGCGACACCTGGCAGGGCGGGCGCGTGCACCTGCCGCTGCAGAGCACCTGGAACGGCCGCAAGGTCGGGCTGTGCGATGCGGGCGAGGACATGACATTCCACTTCGGCCAGCTGATCGCGCACATCGCGAAGACGCGCAACGTGCGCGCCGGCAGCGTGGTCGGCAGCGGCACCGTGAGCAACCCGGGCGTCGAGAAGAAGGGCCGCATGGAATGGCCCAAGGGCTACAGCTGCATCGCCGAGAAGCGCTGCATCGAAACCATTCAGGACGGCCAGCCGACCACCGGCTTTATGAAGTTCGGCGACACCATCCGCATCGAGATGAAGAACGCCGACGGGCAGTCGGTGTTCGGAGCGATCGAGCAGGACATCGTGCCGGCGAGCGGGCACGTCGACGCCCCTGACGCCTAGTTCGGCAGCGGCTGCGGCGTGCCGTCGATGCCGATCTTCTCGTCGCGTTCGATCCGGCCCGTGGCGTCCCACACGGTTTCGCGCGTGAGGCGACCCTGCGCGTCGTAGGTCGACGATGCGATGCGCCGACCCTGCAGGTCGAAGCGCAGGTGCACGCCCAGGGGCCGCTGCAGGTCGCGCGACAGGGCCCGAAAGCGGCCCTGCGTCGCGCGCTGGCCGTTGTCGTGGAAGGTCTCGGTGTCGACCACGCGCTGAAGGCCCCGCCCGCTGTAGTGCGAGACGCTGAGGGGCTGCCCCTCCCGTGAGAAACGCTCCGCGCTGAGCGCGTCGCCCGCGTCGTTCCAGCGCTGGTCGGCGACCAGCTGGCCGCGTTCGGAGAACTCGCGTTCGCTCAGTCGCACCGTCGCGCGCGGCCCGGTGCGTGACACCGCCTCGAAGCGCAGCACGCCTTCTGACGAGAAGCGCCTTTCCGTGCGCCGGTCGCCGGCCTGCTCGTCCTGGAGGGCGATCTGGCCGTTGTCGTAGAGGTCTTCGCGCCGCACGCGCTTGCCCTCGCGCCACACGACGCGTGAACGCAGCCCACCCTTGTCGTCGAACAGTTCGACCGCCGACGGCCGGCCGTCGAAACCGCACAGGCGCGCGTCGTCGACCGCGGGCGCCAGCAGCGCGCGGGTGCCGCAGCGCAGGGCCGTCAGCTGTCCGTTCTCGGTGAACTCGGCGGCCGCGCTTTCGCCGCCCATGGGCGGGTAGTAGGCGGCGCGCCGCAGCCGGCCGTTGGCGTGGAAGCTGCGGGCCAGGCCGACTTCATGGCCGTCGTCGTAGGTCGACTCGCGCAGCAACCGGCCGCTGTCGCGGTCCATGCAGCGCATCAGGCCCGACCGTGGGGCATCGGCACGCTGGGCCGGTGTCACACGCCGGCCGTCGAGCGTGCATTCTTCGGCGGCATGCACGGGGCGCGGCGCTGCGGCGAGCGCCAGCAAGGCGAACAGCGCCGGCACGAGGAGGCCGTGGCCAGCCCCGTCGGCCGCCGCCCGCCGCCGCGCAGTCACCGGGCGATCTCCAGCGACAGCGCCTTCAGCCCGCGGATCATCATCTCGACCGAAACGGCCACCAGGATCAGGCCCATCAGCCGCTCGAGCGCCAGCACCACGCGGTCGCCTATCAGCCGCTGGATGCGGTCGGCCAGCACCAGCACGACGGCGCACACGGCCATGGTCACGCTCAGCGCAGCGACCCACTCGAGGCGGCGCGCTGGCGCCTGCGACACCAGCAGCATGACGGTCGCCAGGGCCGACGGCCCGGCCAGTGCCGGAATCGCCAGCGGCACGATCAACGGCTCGCGCAGGTCGGTGCTGTCGACGGGCACCGGGTTGGGAAAGATCATGCGCAGCGCGATCAGGAACAGCACCACCGCGCCAGCGATCTGCAAGGACAGGCCCGACAGCCCCATCACCTGCAGGAACTTGTCGCCCACGAACATGAAGCCCAGCAACAGCACGAAGGCGATCAGCACCTCGCGCAGGATGACGCGCGCACGGCGCTCGGGCGGCACGTTGCGCAGCGCGTTCGCGAAGATCGGTATGTTGCCCAGCGGATCGCAGATCAGCAGCAGCAACACGGTCGCGGACGCGAACGTGTAGGTCATGGCAGGGCGTCGGCCTACTTGTCGTAGACCGTGGCGAGCGAGCGAAAGCCCTTGGCTTCGATCGGGTTGCCGAAGGGGTCGCGAAAGAACATGGTCCATTGCTCACCGGGCGCGTTTTCGAAGCGCACCTGCGGCTTGAGGACGAAGTCGGTGCCGGCGGCTTCGAGCCGGTCGGCCAGTGCACGCCAGGCCGGCAGTTCGAGCACGATGCCCAAGTGCGGCATCGGCACCAGCACGTCGCCCACGTGGCCCGTGTTCGCGGTGGCGAAGGGCTCGCCCAGATGCAGCGAGATCTGGTGGCCAAAAAAGTCGAAGTCGACCCAGGTGGCAGTGCTGCGGCCTTCGGCGCAGCCGAGCACTTGTCCGTAGAAGCGGCGCGCCTGGTCGAGGTCGCGCACGTTGAAGGCGAGATGGAAGATGCTGGGCATGGCCGATTATCTGTCGCAGAGGCGCCGCCGCGCACTGAGACAATGCCGCTCGTGCATTCCTGCGGCCCCGCTCTTTCTTCCTTCCCATGACCTCTCCTGTTCTCGCTTGCGCCCCGGCAGGCGCCCGCCGTGGTGCCTCCTTCACCGGGAGGCAGGCCAGGGCGATGGCACGGTGGACGAGCGTGATGCTGGCGTCGCTGACCATGGCATGCGGGACGCTCGCGGCAGCGCCATCCGATGCCATTGCATGTCCCCCGCTCGCCCAGGCGCCGGTGCACACCGCCGCCGAGGCGGCCCAGGCGCTGGCCGATGCACCCGACCGCGGGCTGCTCTGGCGCATCGAAAAGGCCGGCCGCGTGTCGTGGCTCTACGGCACCATGCACCTGGGCCGCGCCGACTGGGTGTTTCCGGGGCCCCTGACGATGCAGGCCCTGCGGGGCAGCGACACGGTCGCCCTCGAACTCGACCTGCGCGACCCCGCCACGCTCGCGGTGCTCACGGCGCCGCCCGATGCCGCGCGCGCGGCACGGCTGCGCACCCCCGAGCGCGCGCGCCGGCTCGCGCAGCAGGTCGCTGCGGCCTGCCTGCCGACGGGCAGCCTGGCCAGCCTGGGCCCCGTGATGCAGGCCAACACGCTGATGCTGCTGGCGGCCCGCCATGAAGGCCTGCACAACGAGTTCGGCATCGAAACCCTGCTGTCGGACTTGGCGCATCGCGATGGCAAGCGCGTGGTGGCGCTGGAATCCGCAGCTGCACAGCTGCGTGCGCTCACCGGCGGTCCGGAGGACGCGCAGGCCGCGCAGATCGACGCGTCGCTGGCGCAGCTCGAGTCGGGTGCCGCACGCACCCAGGCGGCCGACCTGGCCGACACCTGGGCGCGCAGCGACTGGAAGCACCTGAACGACTACGCCGCCTGGTGCGACTGCATGGACACGCCCGACGACCGGCGTGCCATGCGCCGGCTGCTCGACGACCGCAATCCCGGCCTGGCGGCCCGCATCACGGCCCTGCACGGCCGCCGCGGCGGCGTGTTCGCCGCAGTGGGCGCGCTGCACATGGTCGGGCCGAAGGGCCTCCCGGCCCTGCTTGCGGCACGGGGCTTTCAGGTGACGCGGATGGTGCCGGCCGCACCCTGAAGAAGTCCGGGCATGCAAAGGGGGCCTGCATGCCGCCCCATAATCCGCGTTCCATGAGCTTTCTGCGCACCACCCGTCACCTTGGCCTCGTCGGCCGCTGCGTGCTGCTGTGGCTGGCGCTGTCGATGGGCGTGGCGATCGCTTCGCCGATCGTCCATCCGCAGTCGCTGGAACTGGTCTGTGCCAGTGCGGGCGTGGTCAAGCTGATGGTGCAGACCGACGACGGCGCGCAGGAATTGGGATTGGAATTGGGCGCCGGTCATCTGGACTGCCCGCTGTGCCTCCTGTCCGGGGCGCCGCCGTTGCCTTCGCGCGCAGCGGATCTGCCGATGCTGCCGCCCCAGGGCCATGCGCTGCAGCCGATCGAGGCCGCGCGTCGGGTCGCCGCCACGGCCGCGCCCCTGCCCGCGCGCGGACCGCCGTCGCTCGCCTGATCCCTGCCCGCAGACACCGCGCCGCGCATCCGGCGCAGCGGTCCTGCACTTCGTCGGTTCCCGGCACGGCCGTCCCGCGCCCTTCCGCTTCGCTCCCCGCTTTCCAGGACATCCTCATGACCTCCCGCATTCGATTCGCCGCTTCGTTGTTCACCGCATCGGCCGCCCTCCTGGCCGGTGCCGCCGCCCAGGCCCACGTGTCGCTCCAATCCGGCAGCGCCGTGGCCGGCAACGACTACCAGGCCGTGTTCCGCGTCGGCCATGCCTGCGCGGGCGCCCAAGCCACCACGGGCATCGCCGTGCGACTGCCCGCGGGCTTTGCGCTGGCCGACGCGCAGGCGCGCAAGGGCTGGAAGCTCGACGTGCAGAAGGCGGGCGCCGCCGAAGTGCGCTGGACTGCCGAATCGCCCCAGGACGCGCTGCCCGGCACCACGCAGGGTGAGTTCACCCTGAACGGCAAGTTGCCGGCCGCGCCCGGTCCGCTCTGGTTCAAGGTGCTGCAGACCTGCGACACCGGGAGCACCGACTGGGCCCAGTTGCCCGCAAGCGGCACGTCGACCGCGGGCCTTGCCGCGCCGGCCGCGCGCCTGGACGTGCTGCCGGTCGGCACGGCCGCCGTCGACGTGCGCGACGCCTGGGTGCGTGCCGCCGTGCCGGGCCAGAGCGGCACCGGCGCCTTCATGAAGCTGACCGCCCCCGCTGGCGCACGGCTGGTCGGCGCTTCCACGCCCGTGGCCGGCGTGGCCGAGGTGCACGAGATGAAGATGGAAGGCGACACCATGCGCATGCGCGAGGTGAAGGGCGTCGAGCTGCCTGCGCGCCAGACCGTCGAGCTCAAGCCCGGCGGCTTCCACCTGATGCTGATGGACCTGAAGCAGCCGATCACGCAGGGCAAGACCGTGCCCGTCACGCTGCAGTTCGAGGACGCCAAGGGCGTGCGCAGCAGCTTGGACGTGCAGGTGCCGGTGCGGCTGTCGGCACCCGGCAACGCGACGTCGGCGCCCGCGCATCACCACTGAGGGAATGGGCCCATTTCGGCCTTTTCGGGGGCGGAAAGTACGGCGCCGTGGAGTAAGCTGCGCGCACAAAGACTCAGCAGGAGACCCCATGAGCGCCGCGACCCCTTCGTTCGATTTCAGCCAGTTCGTCCCCGGCTTCGACTTCCTGAAGCAGCTCGCGACGACCGGCGCGGCAGGCACGTCCGGCGGTGCCGTGCCGGGCATGCCGAGCCTGTCCAGCTGGGTGGCGCCCACCCTCAGCGTGGAAGAGGTCGACAAGCGCATCCAGGAGCTGAAGACCGTGCAGTACTGGCTCGAACAGAACGGCCACGCGCTCAAGGCGACCATCCAGGCGCTGGAGGTGCAGAAGATGACGCTGTCCACCCTGCGCGGAATGAACGTGCGCATGGAAGACCTGGCCAGCGCGTTCACGCGTACGGCGGCAGCGACTGCGGCCGCGGCTTCTACGCCCGATGCATCGACCACCTCGACCACATCAACCAGGTCGGCTGCGCCTGAACCGGCGCCCGCTGCCAGCGCGGCCGGCCCGGGCACGACCACGCCGCAGGATGACGAGACCGACAAGGCCAATGGCGATGCCGCCGGCGTGGTCGATCCGCTGCAGTGGTGGGGCGCCCTCACGCAGCAGTTCCAGCAGATCGCCAGCAGCGCGCTCAAGGACGCCGCACATATCCAGATGCCGGTCATGCCCGCCATGCCGACCGCGCCCGCGCCGCGCGCTCCGGCAGCCCGCAAGCCCGCGGCAGCTGCCCGGAAGCCCGCAGCAGGCAAGTCGCCGACCGCTGCGACCCGCAAGAAGGCACCCGCCAAGACCCCGACCCCACGCGCACCCGCCAAGGGGCGCTGAGGTCCGACCACCGGACTGAAATCCCATGAAATTGTTCCCCACCGGCCACGCCACGCATCCGCAATGGCAGATGGCGGCCGGACTCGTGCTGGCCCAGTTGCGCGCGCAGATGTCGCTGCCCGACTACGCCAGCGCCCCCACGCTGGGTCTGCTCTACATCACCGACCACTACGCACCCGAGGCCAGGCAACTGCTCGACCACCTGAGCGCGGAACTGCCCGAGATCACCGACTGGTCGGGCACCGTGGGTTTGGGCGTGTCCGCCAACAATGCCGAGTACTTCGACGAGCCGGCCCTCAGCCTGATGCTGTGCGAACTGCCGACCGACCAGTACCGCGTCTTCTCCGGCGTCGCGCCGCTGGGTGGCGCCGAGATGGCCGGTTTCGAGGCGCACACCGCACTGGTCCATGCCGATCCGGTCACGCACGACCTGCCCGATCTCATCGGCGAGATGGCGGGCCGCACCGACACCGGCTACCTGTTCGGCGGGTTGTCTTCGGGGCGCGGCGAGCTGATCCAGTTCGCCGTGGGCGGCAATGGCAACATCCGCGGCCATGGTGCTGCGGGTGGCGTGTTCTCGGGCGGGCTGTCGGGCGTGGTATTCGGCGAAGGGGTGCGCGTGATCTCGCGCGTGACCCAGGGCTGCCAGCCCGTGTCGCCGCAGCACGTGGTGACCGCGGTCGACAGCAACCTGGTGCTCGAGCTCGACGGCGAGCCCGCGCTCGACGTGCTGCTGCGCGACCTGAACATATCGCTGGAACGGCCGCAGCCCGCCATCGAAACCGTGCGCGCCACGCTGGTCGGACTGTCCAGCGCCGGCAGCGACGGGCGGCGCCGCACCGGCGATCTGGGCGCCGACGTGGTGGTGCGCCACATCATCGGGCTCGACCCGACGCGCCGTGGCATGGCCATTGCCGACGTGGCCGAAGTGGGCATGCACCTGAGCTTCGTGCGGCGCAACGCCCAGGCCGCGCGGGCCGACCTGATGCGCATCTGCGCGGAGATCCGCGAAGAACTCGAACCCGAGGAGCAGACCCTGGCCACCGCGCGCGCCGTGGCCGCGGGCGAGGCCGAAGCGGCGCCGCACCTGGCACGCCGCATCGCCGGCGCGGTGTACGTGAGCTGCACCGGGCGCGGTGGGCCGCACTTCGGCGCGCCCGGGGCCGAACTGCAGATCGTGCGGCACGCGCTGGGCGACGTGCCGCTGGTCGGCTTCTTCGCCAATGGCGAGATCGCGCGCCACCACGTGTACGGCTACACGGGCGTGCTCACCGTGTTCACCGGCAGCGAGGTCGAGGCCTGATGCAGCGGCCATGACCGGTCCCGTACCGCCCGCCGCCGCCACGTCGCTGCGCACCCTTTATCCACCGATCGAACCCTACGCGCAGGGATGGCTCGACGTTGGCGACGGCCACCGCGTGCGCTACCAGCGTGTCGGCACGCCGGGCGCCACGCCGGCGGTGTTCCTGCACGGCGGGCCGGGCGGCGGCATCTCGCCCGACCATCGCCGGTTGTTCGATCCCGCGCGCTACGACGTGCTGCTGTTCGACCAGCGCGGCTGCGGGCAGTCGACGCCGCATGCGGGCCTGGAAGCCAACACCACCTGGCACCTGGTGGCCGACATCGAGCGGCTGCGGCTGCTGGCCGGCGTGGAACGCTGGCTGGTGTTCGGCGGGTCGTGGGGTTCGACGCTGGCGCTGGCCTATGCGCAAACGCACCCGGCGCGCGTGAGCGCCCTGGTGCTGCGCGGCATCTACACGGTGACGGCGGCCGAACTGCGCTGGTACTACCAGTTCGGCGTCTCGGAGATGTTCCCGGCGCAGTGGGCGCGCTTCCAGGCGCCGATCCCCGAGGCCGAACGTGGCGACATGATCGCGGCTTACCGCCGTCGCCTGACCAGCGACGACCCTGCCGTGCAGCGCGAGGCCGCGCGCGCCTGGAGCCTGTGGGAGGGCGAGACCATCACGCTGCTGCCCGACCCTGCATTCCGGCTGGCCCATGGCGAAGACCAGTTCGCGCTCGCCTTCGCGCGGCTGGAAAACCACTACTTCGTGCATGCGTGCTGGCTCGAAGAAGGGCAACTGCTGCGCGACGCGCACCGGCTGCATGGCATTCCGGGCGTCATCGTGCATGGCCGCTACGATATGCCGTGCCCGGCGCGCTATGCCTACGCCCTGCACCAGGCCTGGCCCGAGGCGGAGTTCCACCTGATCGAAGGCGCCGGCCATGCCTATTCGGAGCCCGGCATCCTCGACCAGTTGATCCGCGCGACCGATCGTCTTGCCAGCGCAGCTTAGCGCCGCATGTGGGCGAAGAGCTCGAATTCCCAGTTGCGTATGCCCAGCAGCATCGTGTAGCCCTCGCAGTCGGCGGGCGCGAGCTTCTGGTCGGCCTGGTGCTGCTGCGCGAAGTCCTGGGCCAGGCGCTGCATGCGTTCGACGAACGCAGGCGCCAGCGCACGGCTGATCGAGCCGTGCACCAGCAGCATGCCCTCGCCGTGGCCGTCGAAGCCGCCGCTGTAGTAGTCGAGCACGACGTGATCGCGAAAGAAGTTCATGACCGGGCCATGCGGGCGCCAGCGGAAGGTCTTGGCGAGCTTGAGCCGGTAGCGGTTGAGCGGCCGCAGTTCGATGATGCCGATGCGGTCGAGTTGCGCCAGGCACGCGATGCATTCGGGCTCGCTGATGCGGTAGGCGCCGGTGATCTGTTCCAGCGTCCACTGGCTCAGCACGTTGATCGCCACCAGCAGCAGCTTCTTGTCGGCCACCACCGCCTGTTCCTGCGCCTGCGTGAGCTCGGTGAGCAGCGGCTGCGCGTCGGCCACACGCCGCGCCAGCTCCGCGAAGTCGATCTTCAGGGCGCGGCAGATCGCGTCGACGCGGCTGAGCGGCATGTCGCCCCGGGCGAGCATGCGCTTGACGCTCGACTCGGCCATGCCCAGCGCACGCGCCAGGTCGGCATAGGTCATGCGTGCGCTCTTGAGTTCGGCCTTCAGGGCCTGGACGAGGTCGATGGTGGTGCTCATGGCAGGCGAGGGCGGCAGGTTGCGGTGTGGGGTATTGGCTGAAGATACCGGAGGTGGCTGGAATCGGTGCAGCATTGATTTTGAGCTACCGCGCCGCGGCATGCGGTGTCGAATCGGCCCCACCGGCGGCTGCTGCACAATGCCTGCGCGGCGACCGCCACTGTCCGACCCAGCCCGCCAGGGACCACGCCATGACCCATTCCGACCCTTCGCACATGCCCCCTGACGACACCCTTGCGGACGCGCAAGCGCACCCGAACCAGTTCGCACTGCTGCGCCAGCGACGTTTTGCGCCCTTCTTCTGGACCCAGTTCGCCGGCGCTGCCAACGACAACCTGTTCAAGTTCGCCTTCACCGTGATGGTGACCTACCAGCTGCAGGTGAGCTGGCTGCCGCCCGCGATGGCGGGGCTGGTGATCGGCGCGTTGTTCATCCTGCCTTTCCTGCTCTTCTCGGCCACCTCCGGCCAGCTGACCGACAAGCTGGACAAGACCCGCATGATCCGCTTCGTGAAGAACCTGGAGATCGCCATCATGGTGCTCGCCGCCTGGGGCTTCTGGCGTGCGGATGCCGCGGTGCTGCTGGGCTGCGTGTTCCTGATGGGCGTGCACTCGACGCTCTTCGGCCCGGTCAAGTTCGCCTACATGCCGCAGGTTCTGGCGCCGCAGGAACTCACCGGTGGCACCGGCATGGTCGAGATGGGCACCTTCGTGGCCATCCTGCTGGGCCAGGTGGCGGGTGGCTTGCTGGTCGCGCTGCCGGAGGTGGGGCCGACCGCCGTGGCTGCTGCCTGCCTGGGACTGGCGCTGGTGGGGCGGGCCACGGCACAGCGCATTCCGTCGGTGCCGGCCACCGATCCGTCGCTGGTCATCAACTGGAACCCGGTCAGCGAAACCTGGCGCAACCTGAAGCTGGCGCATGGCAACGTGGTGGTGTTCCGCTCGTTGCTGGGCATTTCATGGATGTGGTTCTTCGGCGCGGTGTTCCTGAGCCAGTTCCCGAGCTTCGCCAAGGAAGTGCTTCATGGCGACGAGCAGGTCGCGTCGCTGTTGCTGGTGGTGTTCTCGGTGGGCATCGGCGTCGGCTCGCTGCTGTGCGAAGTGCTCAGCCGACGCCAGGTCGAGATCGGCCTGGTGCCGCTGGGCGCCATCGGGATGAGCGTGTTCGCCGTCGACCTGTACTTCGCCTCGCGCGGCCTGCCTGCCGTGCCGCAGATGGGCCTGGGCGCCTTCGTGGCGCAGGCCGCCCATTGGCGCGTGATGGCCGACCTGGGCTTGCTGTCGCTGTTCGCGGGGCTCTACAGCGTACCGATGTACGCGCTCATCCAGATGCGCAGCCAGCCGACGCATCGCGCGCGCATCATCGCGGCCAACAACATCCTGAACGCGCTCTTCATGATCGTGAGCTCGGTGCTGGCCGGTGCGCTGCTCGGCGCGGGCTTCAGCATTCCGCAGATCTTCCTGTTCACCGGCATCGCCAACGCGGTGGTCGCCTTCTACATCTTCATGCTGGTGCCCGAGTACCTGCTGCGCTTCGTTTCCTGGATGCTGTCGAGCGTCGTCTACCGTTTTCGCATCCGGGGCGCAGCGCACATTCCGACCGAAGGGCCAGCGGTGCTGGTGTGCAACCACGTGAGCTTCATCGACGCGGTGCTGCTGATGGCGGCCAGCCCGCGGCCCATCCGCTTCATCATGGACCACCAGATCTTTGCCGTGCCGGTGCTCGGCTGGCTGTTCCGGCTGGCCAAGGCGATCCCGATCGCGCCGCAGAAGGAAGACCCGGTGGCCTACGAGCGCGCCTTCGCGCAGGCCGCACAGGTGCTGCGCGACGGCGACCTGCTGGCGATCTTTCCGGAAGGCGCGCTCACACGCGACGGCACGCTGCAGCCCTTTCGCGGCGGCGTGGTGAAGATCGTGGAAATGGCCGAGGCCCACGGCGTGCAGGCACCCGTGATCCCGATGGCGCTGACCCAGCTGTGGGGCTCGTTCTTCAGCCGCGTGGAGCAGCGTGGCGGCAAGCAGGTGGCCATGGCCCGGCCTTTCCGCCGGGGCGTGTGGAGCCGCGTCGGGCTGAACGTGGGCCCCGCGGTGCGCCGTGACGAGGTCGAGCCTGTGGCGTTGCGCGCGCGCGTGGCCGGGCTGCTGGCCGAATGATGGGGGCCAGCGACGCGTTCTGGCGCTTCCAGGCACTGCTGCCCATCACCTTCTGGCAAGCCTTCACCTGGCTGGGCGACAGCGGCCTGCTGATACCCGCAGCGTTGTTGATCGCGCTGGCGCTGGCGGTGGCGCCGCGCACGCGGCCGACGGCCTGGCTGTGGTGCGCGGTGTTTGGCGCCGGCAGCGTGGTCATCCTCGCGTCAAAACTGGCCTTCATGGGCTGGGGCGTGGGCAGTCGCGCGTTCGACTTCACCGGCTTCAGCGGCCACACGGCCATCTCGGCGAGCGTCTGGCCGGTGGCGCTGTGGCTGCTGGCCTCGCGCTGGGGCCACCGCGCGCGGGTGGCCGTGGCGATCTTCGGCTGGCTGCTGGCCGCCGGCATCGGTATTTCGCGGCTGGCGGTGGACGCACATTCGGTGTCGGAAGTCGTCGCCGGTTATCTGCTGGGGCTGACCGTCAGCGCCGTGTTCCTCGCGTTGGCGCACCGCCGCGCGCACCCGGATCTTCGCTGGCCGCTGGTCGTGGTGGGCTTGCTGACGCCACTGATCTTCTTTCCACCCGGCCGCCCGGCGCCCACGCAGGATCTGCTGGAAGACATCGCGGTATGGATGGCCGGCACCGAACGCCCGTACACGCGGGAAGACATGCACCGTCATTGACGACGACCCCTTGGAAGTACCGAAAGACGATACCTTTCGGATCGAATCAAGGGGTTCCTGCATTCAAAAGAGCCTGCGGCAGTGGCACTGCAACATGATTCGTGCACCTGTCCACTTCACTCTTTCGAAAGCGAACCCATGAAAAAATCATTCATTGCCGTCTGCCTGAGCGCCTCGCTGGCACTCGCTGGCCTGTCCGCGCCGCTCCAGGCCAGTGCCCAGAGCGAGGCGTCGGCGGCGCTGTCGCTCATGCCCGTGGCCTCCGTGGTCGGCAGCGCGGCGGTGGCCGGCGCTGCGTCCGGCGCGCTGGTGGCGGTGCCGGCGGCGCTGTCGGTCGGCGGCGCGATGCTCACCGTGGTCGCCGTCCAGGCGTCGGCCGAGGGGACCGTGTACGTGCTGGAACGGGTGTCCGATGGCGCGCGCGCCAGCATCCGGGTTTCGGGGCATGCCGCCCGCGGCGTGTCGACCGTTGCCGGTGCGGCCGTGCTCGTGAGCGTGGTCGCGACGGGCGTGGTGCTGTCGGCGGCCGGCGAGGTGCTGGCCTTCATCCCGAACGAGACGGGCCGGGCGCTGCTGCACAACGAGAGGCTGTCATGAACGCCGCGCGCCTGCGCTGGAACGGGGTCCTGCGCGGCTTCGGCTGCATGGTCGTGGCCGTGGCCGCGATCGGTGCCGGCCTGTTCGCGACCCCTGCGCATGCCGGGCGCTCCTGCCAGGAGGCCCGGCTCACGCCGGAGGTCTTCGTGCAGGGCATGGCGTTGGCCCAGCGCACCGCGCAAGCGCTCGACGCCAGCGGCGCACGGGTGGTGCTGCTCGCGCGCGCCGGACAGGACCTGAGCAAGTACGGCCTGCGCTGGTCGCACCTGGGCATTGCCTACAAGACCGATGCGGGCGCCTGGCGCGTGGTGCACAAGCTCAATCAGTGCGGCACGGCCGTGGCGGCGGTGTATCGCCAGGGCCTGGGCGAGTTCTTCCTCGATGACCTGTGGCGGCACGAAGCCGCCTGGGCGGTGCCCACGCCTGCGGTGCAGGCCGGCCTGCTGGCGCTGGTCCAGGCGCCGGTGTCGCAGACCGTGCGCATGCACGTGGCGCCCTACAGCATCGTGAGCTACGCGTGGGGCCAGACCTACCAACAGTCCAACCAGTGGGCGACCGAAACCCTGGCGGCGGCGATGGAGCCGGACACCGTGCGCACGCGCGCCCAGGCCCAGGCCTGGCTGCAGTTCAAGGGCTACGAGCCGACCACGCTCAAGCTCGGCCCGCTCACGCGGCTCGGCGGACGCCTGACGGCCGCCAACGTGGCTTTCGACGATCACCCGGGCGACAAGCGCTTTTCCGACCGCATCGAAACGGTCACCGTCGACTCGGTGTTCGCCTGGCTGCCGCGCGCAGGCCTGGGCGCGGCACCGGTCGTGTTGCCACCGCAGGTCGGCGTGGCTTTTCTTTCATCGAGGAGTAAATAAGAATGAGCAAGTCGTTGCGTCTGTCTGAAAAGTGGTTCCATCGCGGGCTGTGGGTCGTGGCGTTGTTGTTTGCCGGCTCGCTCATCGGGCTGGGCGGCACGGTCGTGAACGACCTGCCGCAGGTCGAAGGCCGGCTGCGCGTCGAGCAGTTCATGGACCCGGCCGTCGCCGGTCCGTTGAACGCGCGGGTCCAGGCCGCCGAGAAGGCCCAGGAGAAAGCGTCGGACGCGCTCGAGCAGGCGGGGCTGCAGCTGAGCATGGCCGAGAAGGCCAGCCGCAATGCGCGGGAAACCTTCGAGAACTGGCTCGCCACGCGACGCGCCACCGCGCAGCCCGATCAGGACCCCGAACTCATCGCACGCACGCGCGGCCTCGACGTGCTCAAGCAGAAGGAGGACGAAGCACAGGCCCGGGTCGACGCCCAGCGGCAGGTCGCGCTCGACGCGCAGCAGGCACAGGTGGCCGCGCAGGAGCAACTCAGCGAGGTGGAGCACGAGGCGCAGGGCCGGCTCGACGCCGAACTCCGTCGCTCCGAAATGCGCGTCTTCGGCTATCGGCTGGCACTCACGCTGCCGCTTCTGGTGGTGGCCGGGTGGTTGTTCGCCAAGAAGCGCAAGGGGACGTACTGGCCTTTCGTCTGGGGCTTCATCATCTTTGCGCTGTTCGCCTTCTTCGTCGAGCTGGTGCCTTATCTGCCGAGCTACGGCGGCTATGTACGCTACGTGGTGGGCATCGTGGTCACGGTGGTGGCAGGCCGGTATGCCATCGCCGCACTCAACCGCTACCTGGCGCGCCAGAAGCTGGCCGAGTCGCAGCCCGAGCTGGTGCGGCGCGAGGAGCTCAGCTACGACACTGCGCTCACGCGCCTTTCCAAGGGCGTGTGCCCGGGCTGCGAACGTCCGGTCGACCTGAAAAATCCCGAAATCGACTTCTGCCCGCACTGCGGCATCGGTCTGTTCGACCACTGCCGCGCCTGCGATACGCGCAAGAGCGCATTCGCGAAGTTCTGCCACGCGTGCGGCACGACCGGCTCACCCGCAACGGCGGCAACGCCGCTGACAGGGCCGGATGCCGTCGCTGGCGTCAGACCCCTCGCGCCCGATCCGACCTGAACTGCTGGCGGAACTCGGCGAAGCGCCCGGCGTCGAGCGCCTCGCGGATTTCGCGCATCAGGTTCAGGTAGTAGTGCAGGTTGTGGATGGTGCACAGCATCGGCCCGAGCATCTCGCCGCACCGGTCGAGGTGGTGCAGGTAGGCGCGGCTGAAGCCTTCGCGGCCGCCGTCGTTCCAGCTCACGCCCGAGGTGCCTGCGCAGGCGTGGCAGGTGCAGCTCGGGTCGACCGGCTGCGGGTCCATCTTGTGGCGCGCGTTGCGCATCTTCAGGTCGCCGAAGCGCGTGAACATCGTGCCGTTGCGCGCATTGCGGGTGGGCATCACGCAGTCGAACATGTCGACGCCGTCGGCCACGCCCTGCACCAGGTCTTCGGGCGTGCCCACGCCCATCAGGTAGCGCGGCTTGTGGGCCGGCAGCTTGTGCGGCGTGTGGCCCATGATGTGCAGCATCTCGGCCTTGGGCTCGCCCACGCTCACGCCGCCGACGGCGTAGCCGGGGAAGTCCATCTCGACCAGCGCGGCCAGCGACTCCTCGCGCAGGTTCTCGAACATGCCGCCCTGCACGATGCCGAACAGCGCGTTCGGGTTCTCGAGCTTCTCGAACTCGGTCTTGCAGCGTGCAGCCCAGCGCAGGCTCAGCTCCATCGACGTACGCGCCTCGGTCTCGGTCGTGATGTGGCCGTCGGTGTCGTAGGGCGTGCATTCGTCGAACTGCATGACGATGTCGCTGTTGAGCACGGTCTGGATCTGCATCGAAACCTCGGGCGTGAGGAAGAGCTTATCGCCGTTGACCGGCGACGCGAACTTCACGCCCTCTTCACTGATCTTGCGCATCGCGCCCAGCGACCACACCTGGAAGCCGCCCGAGTCGGTGAGGATCGGCTTGTCCCATTTCTCGAACTGGTGGAGGCCGCCGAAACTGGCCATCACGTCCAGACCGGGGCGCATCCACAGGTGGAAGGTGTTGCCCAGGATGATCTGTGCGCCCATCTCTTCGAGGCTGCGCGGCATCACGCCCTTGACGGTGCCGTAGGTGCCCACGGGCATGAAGATCGGCGTCTGCACAACGCCGTGGTTGAGCGTGAGCGTGCCGCGGCGCGCGTGGCTGTCGGGATCGGTGGCGAGGAGTTCGAAGTTCAGCATGTCGTTCAGTTGGGTTGGCGCGCGAGCAGCATGGCGTCGCCGTAGCTGAAGAAGCGGTAGCGCTGTGCGATGGCGTGGGCATACAGCGCCATCACGCGGTCATAGCCGGCCAGCGCGCTCACCAGCATCATCAGCGTGCTCTTGGGCAAGTGGAAGTTCGTGATCAGCAGGTCGACGTGCGCGAAGGCAAAGCCGGGCGTGATGAAGATGCGCGTGTCGCCCGACGCTTCGCCGCTCTTCGCCCACGATTCGAGGGTGCGCACGGTCGTCGTGCCGACCGCGACCACGCGGCCCCCGCGCGCCTTGCAGTCGGCGATGGCGCGCTGCGTGGCCTCGGGCACCTCGTAGCGCTCGGCGTGCATCGTGTGATCGCCGATGTTCTCGGTCTTCACCGGCTGGAAAGTGCCGGCGCCCACGTGCAGCGTGACGCTGGCGCGCTGCACGCCGCGCATTTCGAGCTGTGCCAGCAGGCCTTCGTCGAAGTGCAGCGCGGCGGTCGGTGCGGCCACGGCGCCGGGCACGCGCGCGAACACGGTCTGGTAACGGCTTTCGTCCTCGGCCGAGTCGGTGTGGTCGATGTACGGAGGCAGCGGCACGTGGCCGCAGCGCGCCATCAGCGCGTACGGGTCTTCGCCGGCCGGGCTGGCGAAGACGAAGCGGAAGAGGGCGCCGTCGTCCACCGGCCAGCGGCCGACCAGCGTGGCCGTGAAGCCGCCGACCATCTGCAGCACGGTGCCGACCGGCGGCTTCTTGCTGACCTTCATGTGCGCCACCACCTCCTGGCCCTGCAGCACGCGCTCGACCAGCAGCTCCAGCTTGCCGCCCGTCGGCTTCTCTCCGAACAGCCGCGCCTTGACCACGCGGGTGTCGTTGAAGACCAGCAGGTCGCCGCTGCGCAGCAGGCCGGGCAGGTCGCGAAAGATGCGGTCAACCGGGGCGTCGCCGGTGCCGTCGAGCAGGCGGGACGACGTGCGTTCGGTAGCCGGGTGCTGCGCGACCAGATCGGGCGGCAGGTCGAAGTCGAAATCGGAGAGCGTGAAGGCGCGCATGGTGCTTGAGGGCCGGACGGGCCCGTGCCAAGAAGGCATGGAAAAACGGGGAAAGGCGGCCTGCATTGTCCCATGGGCGGGAATTCGTGTCGCGCCGCCGGTTGCGCGTGACCGCCAAGGCAGAATCGCCGCATGGTCGACTTACATGCGCCCGCATCGCGCGTTCCTTTGCAGCCTTCGCAGCCTTTGCCCGGCCCCTCCGAGGGCGAACTCTTCAAGAAGATCCTGGGCGGGGCGTGGCAGGGCCTGCATCCCGACATCCGCCGCCGCTTCGACAAGAACCCCTCGCCCGGCAAGGCGCTGCACTACCTGGGCATGCTGAGCGAACTGCGGTGCTCACGCTTCGGCCGGCTGCTTGGCCACCTCACGCAGCCCCTCATCCAGGGCGCGCTCATCCCTTACAGCGACAGCCACTTTCCCGTCGAGATCCAGGTCTACGCCAAGCCGAACGACCCTGCCATCTACAAGCAGCGCATCTACCGTCTGCACGGGCGCAAACCCATCCAGTTCACCAGCTTCATGCGCGAAAGCGAACGTGGCGAGGTGCTGGAGTACGTGGGCATGGGCCTGGGCATGAAGCTGGTGTTGAGCGTGGAGAACGGCAGCCTGCATTTCCAGAGCGACGGGTATTTCTGGGAGGTGCTCGGCTGGCGCATTCCCTTGCCCGGCCTGTTCACGCCGGGCAAGACCTTTCTCTGGCACCACAACGAAACGCCCGAGCGCTTCAACATCCGCATCGAGATCCGTCACTGCCTGATGGGCACGACCTTCACGCAGGTCGGCGTGTTCGAGGAAGTGTCCGAACCGAAAGCGCTCCCATGATCGATACCCACCTGCTGGCCCTGCAGCTCATGGCGGCCCAGGGCGCGCTGGGCGCCTTCGACACGCTCTACCACCACGAGGGCACTGAAGCCTTGCCGCAGCGCGCCTCGGCCGGGCGCGAGCTGTCGATCCACGCGACGCGTGCATCCATCTACAGCGCGCTGTTCATCGGCCTCTCGGCATGGGCCTGGCATGGCGCGTGGGCCTGGGTGCTGATGGCGGTGTTCGGGGTCGAGATCCTGCTCACGCTGTGGGACTTCGTGGTCGAGGACCGCAGCCGACTGCTGCCACCTTCGGAGCGGGTCACGCACACCGTTCTGGCCATCAACGGGGGGGCCTTCATCGCACTGTTGGCGATCCACGCGGTGGATTGGGCTGCGCAGTCGACCGCGATGGTGTGGCAGCCGCACGGGTGGCTCAGTGCCTTCCTGGCGTTGTGCGGTGTGGGCGTGGGTCTGTCGGGGCTGCGCGACGGTCTTGCGGCGCATGCAGTCTTCCAGCGCGAGAAGCAGACGCAGGCACGGGACGCGCAGGCGCCGGTGCGCTTCGGTTCCAGGCCGCAGCGCGTGCTGGTCACGGGCGGCACCGGCTTCATCGGTCAGCTGCTCGTGCGCCATCTGCGGGCCGACGGCCATGCGGTCACGGTGTGGACGCGCGACGCGCGCTCGGCCGCCTGGGGCTTCGGCGGCGGCGTGCGCTGCGTGCAGTCGCTCGGCGACATTCCCGCGGCCGACGACATCGACGTGGTCGTCAACCTCGCGGGCGCGCGCATCCTGGGCATGCGCTGGAGCGAGCGGCGCCAGAAGCAATTGCTCCAGAGCCGCGAAGGGCTCACGCAGCAATTGGTCGCCTGGATCGGTGCGCGACCGCGCAAGCCGTGGCTGCTGCTGTCGGGCTCCGCCATCGGCTACTACGGTGTGCAGCCGCAGGGCGATGTCACCGGGCTGACCGAAGAAGCGCCGCCGCAGGACATCTTCATGTCGCAGTTGTGCCAGCGCTGGGAGCAGGCGGCACAGGCGGCTGTCGCGCACGGCGTGCAGGTGGCCTGCATGCGCTTTGGCTTCGTGCTGGGTCACCAGGGCTCGCTGCCGCAGTTGCTGATCCCGATATCCCTGGGCGTGGGAGGGCGTCTGGGCAGCGGGCGGCAGTGGCTGTCGTGGGTGCACGTGCACGACCTGGTCCGTGCCATGGCCCATGTGTGGCGCGTGACGGAAAGCGCCGCCGAGCCGGTGGCCGCGCACGCCTGGAACTTCACCGCGCCTGGCGCGCTGAGCCAGGAAGAATTCACCCGCGTGGCCGCCAGCGTGCTGCGCCGCCCCTGCTGGATGCCCACGCCCGCCGCGCCCGTCAAGCTGCTCCTCGGTGAACAGGCCGACCTGCTGCTCGAAGGCCAGCGTGTGGTGCCGCAACGGCTGCTGCAAACTGGCTTCCGATTCACCTTTCCCGATACCCGCAGTGCGTTGACGGACCTTTGCCGTCCACGCTAGAAGCCCTTCCGTGCCCGCGAAGAAAGCTCGTTCCAACGTCCCCGCTGCCGTGCCTGCCACTGCGCCGGTGCCGGCCGGCCCGCCCGGCACCGGCCTGAGCCTGGTCCAGCGCGCGCTGCGCAAGCTCGGCCTGCTGCGCGACATCGACTTCGCGCTCTACCTGCCGCTGCGCTACGAGGACGAGACGCGCATCGTGCGGCTGGCCGACCTGCGCGACGGCGACAGCGGACAGATCGAGGCCGTGGTGCTCGACAGCGAGGTCAGCTACCGGCCGCGCCGCCAGCTGCTGGTGACCGTCGACGACGGCAGCGACACCTGCCAGCTGCGCTTCTTCAATTTCTATCCCTCGCACCAGAAGCAGCTGGCCGTCGGCGCGCGCGTGCGGGTGAGGGGCGAGGTGCGCGGCGGCTTCCTCGGGCGCCAGATGATGCACCCGACCGTCAAGGCCGCCGGCACGCAGTTGCCCGAGGCGCTGACGCCGGTCTACCCGACCGTCGCGGGCCTGGCGCAGCCGGTGCTGCGGCGCGAGGTGCGAGCCGGCCTGGCGCGTGCCGTGCTCGACGAGACGGTGCCGGCCTCGGCCGGCTGGCCAGGCGCGGGTGAGGTGTGGAACCTGCGCAGTGCGCTGTCCTTCCTGCACTACCCGACGCCGGACGTGTCGATCGCCGCGCTGGAAGACCGCAGCCATCCGGCGTGGCAGCGGCTCAAATCCGAAGAGCTGCTGGCCCAGCAGCTCTCTCAGTTGCAGGCGCGGCGCGAACGCGCAGGCCAGCGCGCCCCGGTCCTGCCGCCATCCGGCGCGGCCAGTGCGCTCCATGCGCAGTTGATGGCCGTGCTGCCTTTTGCGCTCACCGGCGCGCAGGCGCGCGTGGGCGAGGAAATCACGCACGACCTGTCACGCGACGCGCCCATGCACCGGTTGCTGCAGGGCGACGTCGGATCGGGCAAGACGGTCGTGGCGGCGCTGGCGGCGGCGCGCTGCATCGACGCCGGTTTTCAATGCGCGCTGATGGCCCCTACCGAGATCCTGGCCGCGCAGCATTTCAGCAAGCTCATCGGCTGGCTCGCGCCGCTGCTGGCAACACGCGGCCTGCGCGTGGCCTGGCTCACCGGCAGCCAGAAGAAGAAGGCGCGCGACGAGATGTCGGCCGCGGTGGAAAGCGGCGAGGCCGCGCTGGTCATCGGCACGCACGCCGTGATCTCGGAGAAGGTGCGCTTCAAGCGGCTCGCGCTGGCGATCATCGACGAGCAGCACCGCTTCGGCGTGGCGCAACGCCTGGCCTTGCGTGGCAAGGCCACTCAGGGCCTCGAGCCGCACCTGCTGATGATGAGCGCCACGCCGATCCCGCGCACGCTGGCCATGAGCTATTACGCCGACCTCGACGTCTCCACGCTCGACGAACTGCCGCCGGGCCGCACGCCCATCGTCACCAAGCTGGTGGCCGAGCACCGGCGCGACGAAGTCATCGACCGCATCCAGGCGCAGCTGGCACAGGGCCGGCAGGTGTACTGGGTGTGTCCGCTGATCGAGGAAAGCGAAGCGGTCGACCTGCGCAACGCGACCGAGACGCGCGACGAGCTCGCCGGCATGCTGGGCGACCACGTCCACGTGGCGCTGCTGCATTCGCGCATGCCCACGGCCGAAAAGCAGGCGGTGATGGCCGCCTTCACCGCCAACGAGGTGCAGGTGCTGGTGAGCACCACCGTGATCGAGGTCGGCGTCGACGTGCCCAATGCATCGCTCATGGTGATCGAGCATGCGGAGCGCTTCGGCCTGTCGCAGTTGCACCAGCTGCGTGGCCGCGTGGGGCGGGGTGCCGCGGCGTCGGCCTGCGTGCTGCTCTACGCGCCCAACGAGGGCGGCCGCGTCGGCGAGACGGCGCGGGCGCGCCTCAAGGCCATGGCGGAGACCGGCGACGGCTTCGAGATCGCGCGTCGCGACCTGGAGATCCGCGGGCCGGGCGAGTTCCTGGGCGCGCGCCAGTCCGGCGCGCCGCTGTTGCGCTTCGCCGACCTGGAGACCGACCACCTGCTGCTCGACTGGGCGCGCGAGCTGGCGCCACTGATGCTCGACCGTTTTCCGTTACTCGCCCAAAAGCACATCGACCGCTGGCTGGGCAGCAAGGCGGACTATCTGAAGGCGTAGGGACGTTGCGTCGCCGACCTTGCGCATAATTGACGCAAGCTATGACCCTGACCGAACTCAAATACATCGTTGCCGTCGCACGCGAACGGCATTTCGGCAAGGCGGCCGAAGCCTGCTACGTGTCGCAGCCGACGCTGTCGGTCGCGATCAAGAAGCTCGAGGACGAGCTGGAGGTCAAGCTGTTCGAGCGCAGCGCCGGCGAGGTGACGGTCACGCCGCTGGGCGAGCAGATCGTGCAGCAGGCGCAGACGGTGCTCGACCAGGCCGCCGCCATCAAGGAGATCGCCAAGCGCGGCAAGGACCCGCTGGCAGGGCCGCTGAACCTGGGCGTGATCTACACGATCGGGCCGTACCTGCTGCCCGACCTGGTGCGCCAGAACATCGCGCGCACGCCGCAGATGCCGTTGATGCTGCAGGAGAACTTCACGGTCAAGCTGCTGGACATGCTGCGCGCCGGCGAGATCGACTGCGCCATCATGGCCGAGCCGTTCCCTGACACCGGCCTGGCCATCGCGCCGCTCTACGACGAGCCCTTCGTGGCCGTGCTGCCGGTGGCGCATCCGCTGGCGGCCCAGTTGTCCATTACTTCGGACGAGCTGCGCGACGAAACCATGCTGCTGCTGGGCACCGGCCATTGCTTTCGCGACCACGTGCTGGAGGTCTGCCCCGAGTTCGCGCGTTTTTCCAGCAACGCCGAGGGCATTCGCAAGAGCTTCGAGGGGTCGTCGCTGGAAACCATCAAGCACATGGTCGCCTCGGGCATGGGCGTCACGCTGGTGCCGCGCCTGTCGGTGCCGGCCGATGCGCTCAAGCCCAAGGGCAAGGGCCGCAAGGACCACGACATGGTGCGCTACCTGCCGATCAGCGACGGCCAGGGCCGCGAGCCGCCGACGCGGCGCGTAGTTCTGGCGTGGCGCCGCAGCTTCACCCGCTACGAAGCCATCGCCGCGCTGCGCAATGCGATCTACGGCTGCGAGCTGCCGGGCGTCAAGCGCCTGTCCTGAGCCACTCCGGCCCGCACGGCGCAGGTTGAGCGCTTTGCCTACGCAGCGGGCCGCTGCGGGTGCCAATGGCTGCGATAGAGTCTCGCTGTTGCGATGCCGTCCGGCACCCCCTACAGTGCAACCGTCACCTCATTCAAAGCAAAGAAGGAACTGTCCTCATGGCCAAAGCACCCAGCAAGTCGCTCAAGAAAGCAAAGTCCCCGGTCGCAGACGCGCCCGCATCGGAGGCCGGCAAGGTGCCGACCAAGGGTGGCACCAAGGTCGCTTCGGAGTCGGGCAGTCGCAACGCGCCGATCATCAACATCGGCATCGACCGCCAGGACCGCGCGGCCATCGCCGAAGGCCTGAGCCGTGTGCTGGCCGACACGTACACGCTGTACCTCACCACCCATAATTTCCACTGGAACGTGACCGGTCCGCACTTCAACTCGCTGCATGCGATGTTCATGGACCAGTACACCGAGCTCTGGGGCTCGACCGACGTGATCGCCGAGCGCATCCGCGCGCTGGGCCACTACGCACCGGGTTCGTACGCCGAGTTCAGCAAGATCGCCACCGTGCCCGACGTGCCGCAGGAGCCGCCCAAGGCCATGGAGATGGTGCGCATCCTGGTCAAGGGCCACGAAACCGTGTCGCGCATCGCGCGCGAGTTCATTCCCGTGGCCGAAGAGGCGGGCGACGATCCGACCGCCGACATGCTAACCGCACGCTGTGCCGTGCACGACCAGACCGCGTGGATGCTGCGCTCGCTGCTGGAAGAGTAAGCCTTCCCCGCAGGTTTCGAATGCATGAGAGAGCGGCACAATGGCCGCTCTTTTTTCATGGAGAGCTGGTTTGATGGCTGCCGGGCGCGTGGCGCTTTATCTCGATCTGATTCGCTGGAACCGGCCCGCCGGCTGGCTGTTGCTGCTCTGGCCCACGCTGGGCGCGCTGTGGTTCGCGGCGGGCGGCTGGCCCGGCTGGCACCTGCTCACGGTCTTCGTGCTGGGCACGATCCTCATGCGCAGTGCCGGCTGCTGCGTCAACGACGTGGCCGATCGTGACTTCGACCGGCACGTCAAGCGCACGGCGCAGCGGCCGGTCACGAGCGGCGCCATCTCGGTGAAGCAGGCGCTCGGCTTTGGCGCCCTGCTGGCATTGGCGGCTTTCGGCCTGGCCCTCACCACCAATGCGGCCGTCATCGCCTGGGCCTTCGTCGGCCTCGGGGTGACGCTGGTCTACCCGTTTGCCAAGCGCTTCGTCTCGATCCCGCAGGCCGTGCTGGGCATCGCTTTTTCCATCGGGATTCCGATGGCGTACTGCGCGGCCGGTGGCGACGGCGTACCGGCAGGCGAGTTCCTGGTTCGCGTGCCGGCCGCGGCATGGTTGCTGCTCCTAGGCAACCTGGGTTGGGTGCTGGCGTACGACACCGAGTACGCCATGGTCGATCGCGACGACGACCTGAAGATCGGCATGAAGACCTCGGCCATCACCTTCGGCCGCTTCGACGTGCTGGCGGTCATGCTGTGCTACGCGCTCTTCCTGGTGCTCTGGGCGGTGGTCGGCGTCCGCGCGGGGCTGGGCGCGGTCTTCCTGGCGGCCATCGTGATCGCGGCCGTCCAGGCACTCTGGCACTGGGGCCTGATACGCAGCCGCACGCGCGACGGCTGCTTCAAGGCCTTCCGGTTGAACCACTGGCTTGGTTTCACGGTGTTCGCGGGCGTCGTGGCGGCCTACGCAGTCGGCTGAGGCGGCTGGCCACGCAGCGCAGCGAGGGCCGTGCCCTCAAGCCTTGCCGAACTCCACCGCCAGTTCCCGGGCACGCTGCTCCGCCGCATGGATGGCCGCCTTGAACTGTGCCTTGACGTCGGCGACCTCCAGGCTGCTGATGGCCGCGTAGGTGGTGCCGCCCTTGGACGTCACGCGCGCGCGCAGCACCGAAGGCGGCTCGCTGGCGGCTTCCGCCAGTGCCGAGGCACCGGTGAAGGTGCCGACGGCCAATTGGTGTGCCTGCGCGGGCGGCAGGCCCATCTCGATGCCTGCTTCGGTCATCGCCTCGATGAAGTAGAAGACATACGCCGGGCCCGAGCCCGACATGGCGGTGACGGCGTCGAGCGCGGCTTCGTGGTCGACCCACAGCAGCTTGCCGGTGGGCGACAGCACCTGCTCGACCAGCGTGCGGCCGGCGGTGTCGACCTGGTCCCGGGCGAACAGGCCCGTCATGCCCTTGCCGACCAGGGCGGGCGTGTTCGGCATGGCGCGGACCACGGCTTCGCTACCGAGCCAACGCGCAATGCTGTCCGACGGAATGCCTGCGGCCACGCTCAGGTGCAGGCTCTGGCCCGCCAGCGCGCGCACGGGAGCGGCGGCTTCGGCAAAGGTCTGGGGCTTGACCGCCCAGACCACCAGCGCGCAACGCGCCAGCGCCTGGCTGGCCGCCGGCTGCGCCGTGATGCCGAACTGCTGCGCCAGGCGTGCACGGGCCTCCTCGAACGGCTCGACGATCTCGACCGAGGTCGGCGGCAAGCCCTGCTGGATCAGGCCGCCCAGGATGGCACTGGCCATATTGCCCCCGCCGATGAAGGCGAGCGCGGGAAGATCGGCGGCGGAGCGGTGGGCGGTGGGCGTGGACATCTGATGGCGTCTGGGTGGTGTGTCGGATGGTGTGTGGGCTAGGCCATGCGCCGGGTTGTACGGCGATGGAAATTGTCGCCGTTTGCCGCCCGTGTACAAATGTTTGAGAGCAGGCCGTTGACAAGCCAAAAGTGCTGTGCAACAATCGCGGGCTTCGCTACAAAAAGGCGAAGCTTCTGCCCAGCGGAAGCACCCCAAGTGGTTTGGGGTGTGGACGACGGGCCCAAGACTGACCGAGGTGCTGCTTATTGTGGTTCCCGGTACAAGTTGGGAACCAATAGACATGATCCAAACTGAATCCAGGCTCGAAGTGGCCGACAACACAGGCGCGAAATCCGTCCTGTGTATCAAGGTGCTCGGTGGCTCCAAGCGGCGTTATGCCAGCGTGGGCGACGTCATCAAGGTCAGCATCAAGGAAGCCGCTCCGCGTGGTCGCGTCAAAAAAGGCGAGATCTACAGCGCAGTGGTCGTCCGCACCGCCAAGGGCATCCGTCGTGCAGACGGTTCGCTCGTCAAGTTCGACGGCAATGCCGCCGTTCTGCTCAACGCCAAGCTGGAGCCGATCGGCACCCGCATCTTCGGACCGGTCACGCGCGAACTGCGCACCGAGAAGTTCATGAAGATCGTCTCGCTGGCTCCCGAAGTTCTCTAAGGACAACGCCATGAACAAGATTCGCAAAGGCGACCAGGTCATCGTGTTGGCCGGTCGTGACAAGGGCAAGCGCGGCACTGTGTCGCTGCGCAAAGACGACTCGTATCTGATCGTCGACGGCATCAACATCGTCAAGAAGCACGCCAAGCCGAACCCCCTCAAGGGTACGACGGGTGGCATCGTCGAAAAGACCATGCCGATTCACCAATCGAACGTGGCCATCTTCAATGCTGCGACCGGCAAGGCCGATCGCGTGGGCATCAAGATGACGGACGGCAAGCGCGTCCGCGTCTTCAAGTCCAGCGGCGACGAAATCAAGATCGCCTAAGGAGTACTCACATGGCACGTCTCCAACAAATCTATCGCGAAAAAATCGCGAAGGACCTGACCGAGAAGTTCGGCTACACCTCGCCGATGCAGGTTCCCCGTCTGACCAAGATCACGCTCAACATGGGTGTGGGCGAAGCAGTCGCCGACAAGAAGGTCCTCGACAACGCCGTCGGCGACCTGACCAAGATCGCTGGCCAAAAGCCCGTCGTCACCAAGTCGAAGAAGGCCATCGCCGGTTTCAAGATCCGCGAAATGCAACCGATCGGCTGCATGGTCACGCTGCGCGGCGTGCAGATGTACGAGTTCCTGGATCGTTTCGTGACCGTGGCCCTGCCGCGTGTTCGTGACTTCCGCGGTATTTCCGGTCGTGCATTCGACGGCCGCGGCAACTACAACATCGGCGTCAAAGAGCAGATCATTTTCCCCGAGATCGAATACGACAAGGTCGATGCCCTGCGCGGTCTCAATATCAGCATCACGACGACGGCCAAGACCGACGAAGAAGCCAAGGCGCTTCTCGCTGGTTTCCGTTTCCCGTTCAAGAACTGAGGCGAACCGTGGCTAAACAATCCCTGATCCAGCGCGAACTCAAGCGCGACAAGCTGGTCGCCAAGTACGCTGCAAAGCACGCCGAACTGAAGGCT